>Ga0210408_10004742_pt1 | contig 12091 bp, 11 predicted proteins | sample IncBWH4MmetaG_FD_155471 | JGI IMG/M metagenome (GOLD analysis project Ga0210408, IMG submission 155471) | Forest soil microbial communities from Barre Woods Harvard Forest LTER site, Petersham, Massachusetts, United States - Inc-BW-H-4-M | ecosystem: Environmental > Terrestrial > Soil >... | reverse complement strand
CGCCCCGGCCGACGAGCTGGAAGGAGCCGACGATGCCGGCTAACCCGAACACCACCGAGATGGGCCGCCGCCACGTCGAGTACGTGGCAGAAGTCCTGGGGATCACGCCGTCTACAGCGAGCGGCAGCAAGTGGCAGAACCCGGCCGACGGCCGCTCTGCCCACGACATCCCCTACCCGATCGCCGTCGAGTGCAAGTCGACGCGGGGCAAGTCCCTCACCGAGACCCTGGACATGATCGCCAAGCTGCGCGAGCAGGCCCTCGGCGAGAACCCCGTGCTGCCGCTGCGGTGGTACGGCACCGACGACCTGAGCGTCGTCCTGGAGGACTGGGCGGCGGTCCCGCTGCTCTTCCTGGGCGAGGTGCTCGCCTCCGCCCGCAAGTGGGCGGAGCACGAGGCGAACCCGCCGGGGCCCGTCACCGACGGGCACCGGGCCGCGATGCCCGTCCCTGGCACCCTTGACCGCCTCATGCGCCGCGCCGAGGAGGCGGTGACGCTCCGCAAGGCCCTGGCCGATGCCCACGACTCCCTCCTTCATGCAGGCGAGCGGATCACCGAGCAGGCGACAGAGCTGGAGCTGCTGCGAGCCCGGCAGCAGGCCGACCCGGGCCAGGCGGGTCACCCGCTGCCGATGCTCCCCTGGACAGTGGCCTGCCTGTTCCCCGGGGGACCGCGCAAGGGCACCACCGAGTTCCGCAACGCCGCCCGGCAGGCCGACCCGCGCGAGGTCATCGGGGTGGCGTACGACTACGCCGCCGACGGCAGCCGGACCCACTGGGACATCCACACCTGCCGGGTGGAGCGCAGCATGGACAACCGGCCGAAGCTGTTCCTCGACGACCTGATCGCACTCGGCTGCGACCTGTACGGCCGCGACGGGCAGCTTCAGGTGCGCGCCTGCAAGGACAAGCCGGAGATCGAGGTCGGGTAGTGCCTAAGCTGACCAGGCTTGCCGACGTGTCGGCGGGCGGGACGCTGGTGAAGCCATTGCTTCACCAGTTCGTCATGGACCCCAGGGCAGACGTCCCGCTCAACCTGCTGGTAGCGCGGCCGATGCCGCGCCGCCCGGACGGCCGGTTCCACGCCAGCCAGCACCCGCTCATGGGCGAGCACGAGCTGTACCAGTGGATGACCGGGGGCCTGCCGGCGGGCGACGACTTCGACGAGCTGGCATTCAACGTCCGGATGGCGGTCATGTTCGGGTCCCTCGCCCACGCCGTCATCGAGGCGTTCCTCGCCTGGACCGGCCGGGCCGTGCCGCTGCCCCAGGGAGAGTGCCCGAGCTGCGGCCGGCCGTACCGCCCGCTGCGCGCCCGGCCGGGCTTCCGGTACTGTACCGAGTTCGGCTTCGCCCATCCGGCGACGCGCTCTTCGGCGCACCTGGACGCCATCCTCAACTTCGGCGACACCCGGGCCGCCTGGTCCGTGGCCGGGGATGACGTCTACGGCTTCGATTTCAAGTGCCTGGCACCGGAAACGCTCGTTTCCATGGCGGACGGCTCGCTGGTGCCTGCCGGGAAGATCTCAGCCGGGGACCTGATCCTCGGCTGGGACGAAGAGGCGCGGGGGCTAGCCCCCAGGCGCGTAGCTCATGCCTGGGACAACGGCATCGCCCCGGTCGTCAAGGTCCGGACGCGCGGCGGCCGGGAGCTGATCGTCACCGACGAGCATCCGTTCCTGACAAAGCGAGGGTGGGTGAAGGCAGCGGACTTGGTGCCGTTCAGCACTGAGTACAAGCACGGCAGGTACAGGTCTGCTCCCCACGACTCCGTGCGCACGGCCTGGGGGTCCGAGTGGTGGGAGGGACCCGAGGGAGACGAGGACCAGGCCGCCTTCCTGGGGATCGTCGTCGGCGACGGGGGACTTACCAGAGGCCGGGCAAATATCACGAACAACGACTCGGGGGTAAACGACTTCCTGGCCTCATACGCCAACCGGTTCGGCTGCAAGCTGGTCCGGACGGGCTCCCGGAAGTCCATGACTCACTACATCAGTGCAGGACGCGGCGCTAACCAGTTCAACGACAGGAACGCTCTTCTGACGCTGCTTCACAAGGAGGGCCTGATGGGCAAGGGAGCCCACGAGAAGCGGGTTCCTCCGTCTGTCTGGGCCGGAGGCCCCCGCTCCTGGGCCGGGTTCCTTTCCGGTTACCTGGACGCTGACGGGTCGGTGCGCTCTGACCCGGGCAGCTATCCGCTGGTCAAATGGTCAAGTGTGAACAGGAACCTGCTCCTGGACTGCCAGGTTCTGCTCTCTTACCTCGGGGTGAAGTCGTCAGTCAACGTGCGCCGGTCTCGCTATAAGGGCGCAGAGCACATCTCGTGGGACCTGTGGGTGCGGGACGCCAGGAGTTTCGGGCGGCTGAGGAAGGTTCTCCGGCTGCATCATTCGCTGAAGCGGGAGGTGCTCACCAGACTAGAGCCTGCGGTCCGCGCTGACGGGAAGTTCATTCGCGACAACCTGGAATGGGACCCGGTAGTAGAAGTCGTCCGGCAGCTCGATCAGCCTACTGTGGCCATCGACCTCGATGGCCACAGTCACGTGACGGGCGGCCTCGTCACGCATAACACCATCTACCCGTTCGGGCTGAAGGGCATCCGGGACATGGACACAGGCCAGTTCCGGGAGAAGTGGCCCAAGTACTGGGCCCAGGGCCAGGAGTGCATGCGGCTGAGCGGCCTGAGGAAGTACATCTTCCTGTTCATGACCATGGGCTCGCCCTGGGAGTTCCGCGAGTTCCACCTGGACTTCGACCCGGCGTTCGCCATGGCGACCGAGGAGAAGTACCTGGCGGTCATCTCGCACCTGGAGCGGGGGGTGCCGATACTCGCATGACGACGACCGAGGAGATGCGCAGCCAGCTCCGCGCCCGGCGCACGGCCCCGGAGAAGCCGCCGTGGCACCCGCCGTCCCTGGCCGACTTCATGCCGGGCCTGCGCATGCTCGCCTGGGACGCCTCCCTGGCCAATGCCGGCTGGGTGCTCTTCCGGGTGACGACCTGCGTGGAGGTGGAAGCCCACGGGATCATCCACCCGAGCCAGGACGACAACGGCTACCTGGGCACCTGGCAGCGGATGAAGAGCCTCCGGGACGCCCTGTGGGACCACCCGGACCTTATCCGGTGGATGAGCGACCCGGGCATCCTGAAGGCGGTGGAGGCTCCCCCGGTGGGAGGCGGCCACCGCAAGGAGTCCTCGCTGATCGCCGGCGCGGTCGTGTGGGCTGAGTGCGGCGACTGCGCGGTGGTCGTTCCCACCCACGTGTCGGCGGTCCTGCTGGGCAGGCCGAGGATTCTCAGCACCGAGCGCAAGCCGGCGATCAAGGCGGCGGTGCTCCGCTACGTCCCTGAGGCCGCCAGCCGGGGGTGGGATGAACACCAGCGCGATGCAATGTCGGTGGGCCTGACTAGGCTTTACGACCTGAGGGAGGCAGCATGAGCGACGCGCAGCAGCAGATAAACCGGGTGCTAGCAGAGTCTGACGTTCCGGCCGAGGACGCCACGGCCGAGGAGCCGATGACGTCCGACCCGCACCCGGACCGCACCCAGGAGGTAACCCGGGCTAGCTTCTCCCGGATGCGAAGCGCCTGGGCCGGCGATGACGCCCGGATGGTCATGGAGCTGGAGGCGCTGTCGGACAAGATCGTCCGCAGCCGCCTCGCCGCCGCCTTCGCCATCATCGAGCGCATCCGCAGGCACGTCCGCGTCCCGGCGACCGACCGCAACGGGGAGGTACTGACGTACGAGGACGGGACCCCGCAGTGGGAGAAGGACGAGTGGGGCATCCCGGTCGAGCAGTGGTCGCTGCTGCCCGATACCGACCGGCTCAACCTGATCGGCCTGATCCACACGCACATGTTCGAGTTCGAGCTGGTCAAGGCCAACATCTGGGCGGAGGCGATGTACGCCAAGGGAGAGTGGGAGGAGATCTTCTCCCGGGGGTACACCGCGCTGCCGGACCACGTGGTGAGCGGCAAGCCGACGATCGAGGACCGCACCCACTACAGCCAGAAGAACGCCGCCCAGGAGCGCTACTTCGCGCTCTTCCAGTCCGCCTTGTCGCGTAAGGCCGACGGGGTGATCAGGACCCTGGCCGGGCTTCAGAGGTTCATGGAGAATACCTGGCCTAAGTAGGCGCGAAAACGGAAGGGGGAGCATCTTGTTATGCTCCCCCTTCCGTGCTTTATCATCGCGTTTGTGAGCCCTGTAATTAGTGTGCCAGTAGTGGCGTTTGCCCAGGCAGGGGGTGCGAGATAGACCCTAAGCTGCTTATCCGCCTGCTGCGGAACTTGCAGTTTTTCTACTCTCTCTATGTTAGTGAGGGAATAGATACACTGACAGGCCCGGACGGCGATCTGTATTGCATATTTGACCTGATGGACCTTTTCGAGCAGAGGAAGGTCCTTCTCACCCCGCAGCGGGCGAAAGCCGTAGAACTGGTCTTTTACCAGGACATGACGGAGCGGGAGGCCGCCCTCCTGATGGGCCTCCAGGAGAGCGCCCCGGTGTCCTCCTACGCCAGCCAGGGGGCAAGGACCCTGGCCGCTGCCTGGCCGGGCGGCACCTGGACAGAGGAGGCCGCCGCATGACTGCCGTGGACCCGGAGCGCCGGCCGATGCGGCTGCGCCACGGAACCTGCCGAGAGCTGGAGGACGAGGCGGACCGGCTGCTGTGGGAGTCGCTGAAGGGCGTCACCAGCCGGGAGGCCAAGTCCGACGTCCTCACCCCGTGGAAGCTCCAGGACCGCTACGACCATGAGGTCTACACCGGCACCGGGACCGCCGACCCGGCCGTCCGCAAGGGCGTTTTCGGGCGCACGTGGAACCCCAAGTACCCGCACCTGAACTCGCGCGACGGGCACTACCCGGTCAGGCGCGCCCAGGACGGCCTGGACACCTTCGTGACCGGCGATGACGGCAGTGACGGAGACGGCGAGTAGGGGGCGTCCCAGGGTAAAACTCGTCGTCACCGACGAGCAGACCTGGGAGAAGCCCTACGAGGACTCTTGCGGCGCGTGCCGCAGCCCGTACGGCGACCAGATCGACCAGGCGCTGGCCGAGGGCTGGAGCTACAGGTCGGTGCAGAAGTTCTTCGCCTCGCGCAAGCCGGCCTGCCCCAACATGACGATCCTGCGCTACCACGTCGACCACGGCCACCTGATCCCCCCGCACCTGAAGGCCCGGCTGGCGTTCGAGGAGGCAGCCCAGGGGCGCGGCTCCGACACCGCCAGCGACTCGGCGACGGGAGAGGACGCCCTGGCGGCGATCATCCGGCAGGGCACCACCCAGCTCCTTTCGGGGATGACGGACGTGCGGCCGTCGGACATGGTGGCCGCCGTCCGCCTCCAGGAGCAGATCGCCCGCAGCCGCGACGGCGAAGGGGTGGAGGCCTCTGCCTGGCAGTCAGCCTTTATGGAGTTCTTTGAACTCGTGCGCGGGTACCTCACCCCGGATCAGTGGAGGCAGTTCGTGGGCGACGCCTACAGCTCCCCGGCGATCCGCTCGGTGCTGGCCCGTGACGACCGCTCACTGCCGGGAGGCCCAGGTGCCTGACGTGCTCGACTTGTTCGACCATGAGGTTGAGCAGATTCTCCAGCTTCAGCTCCGGCTGAATGACCGCGCCCGTTACCGCCGGCACAACTACAACGACTTCGACCGGGAGATCCGCGAGGGGTTCGCGGAGATCGGCTTCACCGTCGAGGTGAACTGGCACGAGTTCGCGGTCGGCGGCCAGAAGCAGGAGGGCGCGATGCCGGAGGTCACCGTTACCGGCCGCACCGATCCCGGGTTCACCTTCGACAAGGACCGCCAGGTGCACGAGGTCACCAACAACGTCCTCGGGCTGCCGGAGGAGGACGCGGGCGTCATCAAGGCCGACCGCGAGACGGTCCGCAGCTTCATGGAGGGGAACGGCGGCCATGGCCACGGCCACTCCCACTGAGGACCCGGTTCACCACGGGGAGGCCACGCGCTGGGGCGGCTGGGAATGGCGCGAGCCCCGCCGGGGCGACCACTTCCGCACCTGTTCCTACTGCGGCTCGATCAACCCGGAGGACCTGGCCGCCGAGATCGGCCCCCAGGGCAGGTGCGCCGGCTGCGGTGCCACCGGGTGGGAGGCGCACTTCCGGAACACGATCGACCTGGCGGTACGCCACGGGATCGATGGCGGCCTCCTCGCCCTGGAGGACCTGTCGGATGACGAGCGGCGGCGCTACGAGGTCCCAGAGCACCCCTACGACCCCGGCACCCCGTACGCCTCGTGGGCCGACCGCAAGTACGGCTGGCCGCACAAGTTCTACGTGGAGAACCTGCGGCCCCGCGACCCGTCGCTGCTGCACTGCTTCTCGCACTTCTCGGGCACCGAGAAGCCGGCCGGCAGCCTGGAGTACGTCGCGGCGGCCGACCTGACCCGCGAGCAGAAGAAGATCTTGGAGTCCGACGGGATGGGGCCGCGCGACGAGGGCTACTCCGGCTGGTACGCCTTCCGGCCGAGGGACCACCTGTTCGCCAAGTTCTACACCGCGCATCTGGCCGACCCCCGCGTCCCGGCGGAGGCCAGGGAGAAGATCGAGACGGCCTCCGGCGTCCGCTTCCACTTCACCGGGGACGGCCGCGTCTCCTGGCACGGCACCCTCGCGCCGTGCGACGAGCCCCACCCGCCGTCCCCGGAAGTAACGGGAGGCAGCGATGGCGATCAGCAGGTGGCAGGCTCCTGAGACCCAGGCGGCCGGGCCGCTCGACGTCCTGAGTTGGTACGATGGTCCGCCCGTCCCCGACCCGATCACGTTCATCATCGGCGAGGACTGGCTCGGAAAGCCAAATCTTTATCCCCGCCAGGCGACCCTGATCAAGATCGTCTTCCTGCGCGACGACCTGTTCACCGCCTACGACCGGCAGGTGATCGCCGACTGGCAGCAGCGGTTCCGGGACACTAACCCCGACGCGGCGGACAACAAGTTCTCGGCGCAGGCGAAGGGCATCCAGCCTGACCTGTACGAGCGCATCGCCTACCTGAAGAAAAGGGGATATCGCTGGTTCCCCGAGTTCATCCTCGCCCTGGGACGCCGGGCCGGCAAGGGCTACATCGCCGCGCTGTGCATGACCTACGTGCTGTGGAACTACATGAGCAAGGGGAACCCGCAGGAGTTCTACGGCATCGACTCCGAGAAGCCCCTCGCGTGCGCTGTCTTCGCAGGTAAAAAAGAGCAGGCGAAAGAGAACCTGTGGGGTGACCTGTACTCGGTGATCACCTCGGCTCCCTGCTTCACCGAGTTCATCTCCGAGGCCCTGGCGGAGAGCCTCACCGTCTACGCCCCCTACGACTTCGTGCGGATGCGGAAGCTGGCGCAGCGGGGGATCGCCTCCTCCAGGGACATGGCGACCTTCCGCATCATTCCCCGCGAGTCGACACCGCTGGCCCCCCGTGGCCCGGCCGGCTGCATCCTGGGCTTCGATGAGGCGGCTCACGTCAAGAACGCGGGCGTGACCAGGGAGTTCGGGGTTATCTACCAGGCCGCCAAGCCAAGCCTCGACCAGTTCGGCACCGACGGCTTCGTGGTGCTGCCGTCCAGCACCTGGGAGATGATCGGCGAGTTCTACCACCTGTGGGAACTCAGCCTGACGAGGGAGCCCGCCCCCGAGCCGGGCGAGACGATGCCCGCGTTCCCGACCAAGCTGATGATCCAGCTTGAGTCCTGGGCGATCTACGAGGACTGGGAGAGGGCGCACCTGCTGCCGCTGTTCCCGCCCGGCTTCACCGGGGACCTGGGAGAGTACGACCCGGAGAACCTGCCGCTGCTTAAGCCGCTGAAGGGCGCGATCCAGGCGTACGACGAGGAGATGGCCCGCGAGGAGAAGGCCAACCCGGACACGTTCTCGGTTGAGCGCAGGTCAAACTGGGCGACCGCCCTCGACGCCTACCTGAACACGCAGAAGATCAGCGAGATGTTCGAGCCGTGGCTGGAGCGCGACCCGAAGTACGGCCGGCCGGAGCTGTCTATGCAGGGACGGGGCCCCCTGTACCTGGACTACACCGCGCACGGCGACCCCAGCTCGGTCAACTGCCGGTTCGGCTTCTCCCTGGCGCACTGTGAGCCGGGCCCGGACGGGCTGAACCACGTGGTCTTCGACCTGGTGCACTTCTGGGACCCGGCTGACTTCGAGGGCCACATCCTGGACTACGACGTGATCATGCAGTGGATCTTCGACAACGTGGTGCTCCGCTTCCAGCCCGATGAGGTCACCTTCGACCAGTGGAACTCGATGGCCTCGGTTCCCGCGCTCCAGAAGCTGGTGCGGGGAGCGCGCCTCCAGAAGAACGTCATGGTCTACGAGCGCACCGCCACCGGGCCGCTCAACTGGGCGACCTACGAGACGTTCAAGACGGCCTTGAACATGGGGTTCGTGCACTGCCCGCCGCACGCGGAGCTGAAAGACGAGCTGCGCTTCCTCCAGAAGCCGGAAGGCCAGCAGAAAGTATTGCCACCCGACTCAGGCCCCGTGCGTACGAAGGATATTTCGGACACCTGTTCGATAGTAGTAGCCCGCCTGCTCGGCGAGCAGCTCAAGGCGTACCTGGCGAAGGACCTGAAGAACCAGCGCCCGCACATGGGCCAGCCGGGCGGGCACGACGCCCTCGACCGCTTCTCCCCGGACATGATGAACCCCCTCGCCGCGCAGCTCGGGGCTGTCCCCGGCGCGGGACTGTCGCGCGGGTACCGGCCGGGCATGGCCCCCCGCATGGGCAGGCAGGCACAGCAGGGGCGTTACGGGACGGGAGCGGGCTCCATGCGCAGGCACCGCTCGTGACACAAGATCGTCTTCGCTTTACCCTGGAGGAGAAGGGAGACGCTCATGACCAGGAACGACGACGAGAGGCCGGCGAAGACCGGGGGGTACCCGTCGGCTACCGCCGCCGCCGGCTGCGCCACCCCGAAGTGCGGCCACCCGCTGACCATGCACAGCAACGGCAAGACCCCCTGCCGGGCGGCGGCCTGCCACGCAGGCCCCGAGGGCATCCCGTGCCAGGGGTTCACGGCGGACGCCGGCCACCACGACGAGGGCATCCTGCTAGCCTCTTAGCGGAACTCGTCTTGCGAGCACCGGAGCCTCCCGTGGAAGACGTGGGAGGCTCTCGTGTTTCAGGACCGCGCATCTACCCCTAATACGGGGTTTCTTGATAAACTAACTGCCATGGCGGTTAGCAGGCAGCGCATGAGCGTAGGGGACCTCCTCGGCTTGCACTCGAACGAGGCGCTGAGCCGTAAGCGCCATCTCGGTGACCCGCAGGCTGAGCATGGTGACGACACCCGGGTCAGCACGGTTTACGACCGCAAGGCCGCCGAGATAGCGAAGAATCCTGCCGCCTGGGGCCAGCTTGACGAGCCGATCCGCAGCGGATCGATCGACCCGGTGCTGCTGTCCCAGTCGGGCAGCGGCCACACGGTGGTGATCGAGGGCCAGCACCGGATTGTCCGCGCGCACCAGCTCGGAGTTACCCACCTGCCGGTCTCTTACGACCCGGGCAGCCAGGAGCACCGCTATGACTGGGAAGATCCCGAGCCTCTGGACGAGCGTACCGCCGTCCTCGGCCACTTCGAAGCAGCGGACGAAAAGCGGTTCCCGCCCGACCCCGGAACCGGCCACGTCCCGGAGAACGGCCACCGCCGGGAGGCCGCCGCGCGCCCAGGACAGGACGAGAACGGCGAGTGGTTCTACGGCGAGCAGCCCGCGCACACCGCCGACCTGCCACCGGAGATGCACCGGGGCGTCGGGTACCGGCTGGCCCCTGACGTGCACGCCATCGTGCATGATCCCTCCCGGCCGCTGCACGAGCGCGCCCAGGCGCTGCTCTCCGTGATGGACGCGCACAGCGCCAGAAACGGGAAGTACGGAGACGGCGGCGTCGGCATCCACTGGAGCGTGAAGCCTTCCAGTGCGCGCGGCTTCGCCACCCGGTATGACACCCGCAACCACAGCCCGATGGACTTCGTGCGGGACCCTGAGAGCACCCAGGTCATCTTCCACGCGCGTACCGCCGAACCGTCCCAGATGCTGCGCGGCAAGCGCAGCCTCGACGAGCACGAGATCTTCGGGATTAACCACGGTGAGGGCGAGATCCCGCTGAGGAAGCGATCCCGCGTTCACCTCACCGGCATCTCCTGGGCTCCCAACGGGGACAAGGACGCAGAGTTGACCCGGTTCGACTTCCCGGAGCCGGTGCGGCGCGGTGCGGGGGTGCACCTGGACCCCGCAGAGAGCGAGGCGGAGATGTTCCGCCGCACGGCAGCCGTCGGCCTGCTGGGCCACTTCGAGGCGGCGGACTACTCAATGCAGCACCGCGCCCCCAGTCCCGCAGCCGGTCACCGCTCCCTCGACCGCTACCAGGGCGGGAGCCCGGACGACCCTGTGCGGGTCTACCGCGCCGCGCCGCCCGGCACCGAGTCGATCAACCCCGGCGACTGGATCTCGCTGAGCAGCGAGTACGCGCACGGGCACGGCCGTCATCCGACCGACCCGGGCCGCGACTGGCCGGTCTACACCGCCGAGGTCCCGCAGCGCCACGTCCACTGGGACGAGAACGACGAGAACGAGCACGGCTACAACGGCCCCCGGGTCTCCCACCCGGACGTGCACGACGAGGAGACCGGCGAGCACCACGACTGGCACGCCTGGCACGAGGACCACCCGCACGGCATGGAGGCGTGGGCCGGCGCGTCGGCGCACCTGCCTCATGCGGAGCACGACTTCGTGCACGACGAGTTCGAGTGGGAGCCTGACCGCGCCGACACCTTGCTGAACGCCGCCCGCGCCCAGGGGTCGCTGCGCGGCGCGCAGTGGCGCGACGACCTCTACCCGGCCAGGGACGACGCGGAGGAGCACGCGGCGGCGCGCCTCGGCGACGCCCCTCAGGGGCACCGGACGACCGCGTTCACGGTGCACCGCCTCGACGACGGAACCATCGAGGGCGTCGGCATCCACCACTACGAGCCGGCGGGAGACCCGCACGCGCACCGCCGGTACCAGCACATCGACGTCGAGGACCATTCCTACCGTCACCCGGCGGTCGACGACATCGGTCACGCCAGGGAGGCAGCGGTGCAGCATGATGTCGTCGCGCATTTCGCGGAAAAGGTTGCCTCCCTGCCCAAGAGCGGCATGGCCTGGGTCAACCAGGACTCCGGGGACAAGCGCCGCTACACCCCGGTCAGCGTGCGCCATGCCGGGTTCGCCGGGCTGGTCGGAGACCGGGAGCGCGACGAGGAAATGCGCGAGGCGCGGGGGGAGGATCAGGATCACGACTCGTTCGACGAGGACCTCTACGACGAGTCAGCGCCGGAGCCGACCGAGGAAGAGCAGGCGCACTACGAGGAGCACGGCGAGCACCCGGAGTCTTACTACGAGCGCCGCGACCAGGCATACGCTGACGCCCTCCGCCGGAAGCAGGCGGAGGACGAGCCGGACCATGACGACCCGGACCTGATGCGCTTCGTCGGCAACCACGGGTCCAATGCCGACTTGTGGAAGAAGCACGGCACCTTCGGCCCGGTAGACGTCCGCAAGCCCGTTTACGCCACCCAGTCGCACGTGGCGAAGGAGCACATCGAGCGCTACCTGAAGAACCCGAGGGACACCGCGTGGCACACGCAGCTCTACGGCGACAACGGGCAGGGCTACCTGGGTGACGAGCACCCGATGTTCGTCACCCACGAGGGCCGCCTGCACGCCACCGAGGGCCACCACCGGATCGCAGCCGCCCTCGTCCGGGGCGACAGCCACGTCCATGGCTGGCATTTCAACTTGGACGAGCACCCGCACTTCGCCGACATGGATGAGGACGAAGCAGAAGAGCACATGAGCAGGAGGCCCGTCACGTCGGGCGGCGCGCCCGGCGAGGTGCACCGGGGCATCGGCGTGCACCTGGAGCCTGAGGAAGAGGAAGTTCTCAGAGACAAGTCGATGTCGCACGAGGAGCGCGCCCACTACCTGATGGACTCCATCACCCGCTACGGGCGGGAGCCCCTCGGGCATCACTGGTCCACCGACGAGGGTGATGCCCGGAGGTTCTCTGAGAGCCACAGCACCGGCACTCAC
>Ga0210408_10004740_pt1 | contig 12092 bp, 11 predicted proteins | sample IncBWH4MmetaG_FD_155471 | JGI IMG/M metagenome (GOLD analysis project Ga0210408, IMG submission 155471) | Forest soil microbial communities from Barre Woods Harvard Forest LTER site, Petersham, Massachusetts, United States - Inc-BW-H-4-M | ecosystem: Environmental > Terrestrial > Soil >... | reverse complement strand
CCCCGAGTTCCGCCAACGCATGTCCCAGTTTCTCCACAAGCGCTGCCGCTGGAACACCGATCACCTGCGCTGTGGCACCGGCGGGGTTTGTGAGGGGCCCCAGCAGGTTGAAGACAGTCCGGCCGCCTGCCTCCCTCCGAGCCGCCGCTGCATGACGCATCGCGGTATGCATAGTCGGAGCAAAAAGAAATCCGATGCCGACCTGCTCAATGGCAGCGAGAGAGCGCTGGGGCGTGATATCAATTCTCACCCCGAGAGCTTCGAGCACGTCGGCGGAGCCGCAGCGCGAGCTGAAAGAGCGGTTTCCGTGCTTGGCCACGCGCACGCCGGCGCCCGCGACCACCAGCGCCGCCGCCGTTGAAACGTTGAAGGTGCCGCCGCCATCGCCTCCTGTACCGCAGGTATCTACCAGCGGCGAGATTTGCGCTTGAGCGCCTTGATGATTTGCGCGGCGGCGCATGGCGCGCGCGAATCCAACCAGCTCACTCACCGCTTCGCCTTTAGCACGCAGTGAAACCAGAAGCCCGACGATCTGCTGCTGGGCCAAATGGCCTTCGAGCAGCTCGTCCATGACCTGTTCCGCCTCTTGAGCGGAGAGATCACCTCCGGCTTCAATTTTGTGCAATGAGTTTGCAATCATTTCCAGAGCAAAAAATCAATTCCGGCGCGGCCTTGCTCGTGCCGCCGCCTCGGAGTAAACTGGCCCACTTTGGGCGAGCCCAAATTTTAGCATCGTGCGACACGCATCGCTTCTGAAGACGAGGAAACCGCAGTCGGCTTACAACAGAAATCAACGACCCAACGGATGATCCATGAAAATTCACGAATATCAGGCTAAGGAGATTCTTCGCCGTTTCGGCGTGCCCACCGCGCGTGGCGAGATGGTGACGAACGCAGAGGACGCGCGGAAAGTCGCGCAGAAGCTCAGCGTGCCCGTGGTGGTGGTGAAGGCGCAAATCCATGCCGGCGGGCGCGGCAAAGGGGGAGGCGTCAAACTGGCTCGCTCGGCCGACGAAGCGGCGCAGCTGGCTTCGAAAATTTTGGGCATGAACCTGATCACGCCGCAGACCGGGCCCAACGGCCGGATCGTGCGCCGTCTGTTGATCGAAGAAGGACTCGACATCAAGCGCGAGCTTTATCTCAGTATTCTCGTGGATCGCGCCGTCGAGGCTCCGGTAGTGATGGCGAGCGCCGCAGGAGGTATGGAAATCGAAGAAGTCGCCAAGGAAAATCCCGCGGCCATCCTGCGCGAAACGATTCGGCCGGCCGTCGGCTTGCAGCCATATGTCGCGCGCAAGCTCGCCTTCGGCCTGGGACTCAGTGCCGAACAGGCGCAAGCCGCGGTGCCTTTTCTGCAGTCCCTCTATCGCGCCTTCGTCGAAACCGATGCCTCGCTCGCGGAAATTAATCCGCTCGTGGTCACCGGCGATGGCCGGCTGATCGCCCTCGACGCCAAGATGAACTTCGACGACAACGCGCTTTACCGCCATAAGGATCTTATGGAATTGCGCGACCTCGACGAAGAAGACCCGCTCGAAGTGGAAGCTTCGAATTACAAGCTGAACTACATCAAACTTGACGGCACGGTCGGCTGCATGGTGAATGGCGCGGGCCTAGCGATGGCCACGATGGATATCATAAAGCTCGCCGGTGGCGCGCCGGCGAATTTTCTGGATGTCGGCGGCGGCGCCTCCGCCGACCAGGTGAAAAACGCCTTCAAGATTCTGACCAGCGACAAAGAAGTTCGCAGCGTTTTCATCAACATTTTCGGAGGTATCCTGCGCTGTGACGTGCTGGCCACCGGCGTAGTCGCCGCGGCGCGCGAGCTGCAACTGAAGCTTCCCGTCATCGTGCGCATGGAGGGCACCAACGTCGAGCAGGGCCGCCAGATCTTGCGCGACTCGAGACTGAATTTCACGATTGGCGAAAACATGAAAGACGGTGCGGAGAAAGCCGTGCGCCTCGCGGGAGGTGCGCGGTGAGCATTCTGGTAAACGAACAGACTCGCGTCATCGTCCAGGGTCTTACGGGCCGTGAGGGCGGCTTCCATGCGAGCCAGATGATTGCCTACGGCACCAAAGTGGTCGCCGGCGTCACTCCGGGCAAAGGCGGCACGCTGCACAATGACGTGCCCGTCTTCAATACCGTCGCCGAAGCCGCACGCGAGACTCACGCCAATGCCGCCGCGATTTTCGTGCCGCCGCCCTTCGCCGCCGATGCCATGCTCGAGGCCATTGACGCGGGGCTGCCTCTCGTCGTTTGCATCACCGAAGGCGTTCCCACGCTGGACATGGTGCGTGTGGCCGCCGCGTTGCGCGGCAGCCAAACTCGACTGATCGGCCCCAATTGCCCTGGCATCATCTCACCGGGCAAATGCAAAATCGGCATCATGCCGGGACAGATTCATCGCGAAGGCCACGTGGGCGTGGTGAGCCGCAGCGGCACCTTAACCTATGAGGCCGTCGGCCAGCTCACGCACCTGGGCATCGGACAATCGACCTGCATCGGCATCGGTGGCGACCCCATCATCGGCACGTCGTTCCTCGATGCTATTCGCCTTTTCAACGACGATCCCGATACGCACGCCATCATCATGATCGGCGAAATCGGCGGCAATGCCGAGCAGCAGGCAGCTGAATTCATTCGCGGACACGTTCGCAAGCCCGTGGTCGGCTTCATCGCGGGACAAACTGCGCCGCCCGGCCGCCGGATGGGTCATGCCGGTGCCATCATCAGCGGAGGCACGGGCACGGCGAAGGAAAAGTACGAAGTGATGGGCGCGGCAGGAATTCATTGCGTGCAGAGTCCCGCCGACATCGGACAGACTCTGGCCGGAGTGCTCGGCAAATCCATCGCCCGCTAACTATGGTTCGGCATCGAGCGATCGGTCGTCATTCTGAGCGGAGAGTGCCGATAGTTGTTATTTTCCGGAAATCGTGTCTTTACGATTTTCGATCGGCACTCGAAGTCGAAGAATCCCTCATAATCTGGGTGAATGCGCCGCAAATTGAACAATAGGAGAATCCGTGTCCCCCGAACCCAAGCAGGAACGTACGCTCGCCATCATCAAGCCCGACGCAACGAGCCGAGGTTTGGCCGGCGACATTCTGTCGCGCATTCATCGCGCCGGCTTTGCCATCGTCGCAATAAAATCCCTGCGCCTCACCCCCCTCCAGGCTGAAGGCTTTTACGCGGTGCATCGCGGCAAGGGATTCTTCGGCGAGCTGACTTCGTTCATGAGCTCCGGCAAGATCGTTGTCATGGTGCTCGAAGCCGAAGGCGCCATCGCGCGCTGGCGCAATACGATGGGCGCTACCGATCCAGCCAAAGCCGCACCGGGCTCGATCCGGCGCGACCTCGGTACGTCAATTCAGAACAACTGCACCCACGGCTCCGACGCCCCGGACACCGCTGCTTTCGAAATCTCCTATTTCTTCGCCGGCTACGAAATGTTGTAGTGCGCTTCGGATGGGCCCGAGCCGTCGGGTCACTTCAGACGATGCTCAGCCGTTTCGTCGCGGTGCTTTTTCAGGTACTCCATGAATGGCGTTCCGCCAGTTCCGACGGCATGCGGATTCTTGGCATCTGTCTGAGCCTGCCGGAAAATGTAGGCCGCAGCATATTCAAGGTGGAGTGAACGGAAGGCCTCGAGAGCTTCCACACACGCATTGAAAACCGCCGTCAGTGGTCGATGGCTGGCAGTCTGGACAAATGAGCGCACAGGAGTCCGCGTTTCGAGCGACTCAATGAACGCACGATGTGCCGGGGGCATGTACGTACGCATCTCCCGCAGGTAGGAGCTGAGCATGTCTTCCTTGTGTCCTACGCCGAGCATCGCATCGAGAGCCGGGACAATCGCGCTTTGGGCGCCGGTTTCCCCTCGGAATTGCTGAGGACGTCCCCCGTACGCTTCAACTCCCTCGTATACGACGCCGCCCGGGATATCCGGATGGTTCTTCCAACCGTGAATGTACGGACGAACACGGTGGTAATAGATGAAAGGCTCGCAGTGCTCCGGCATTCTGCGGAGAGTCGCGTACATCGAACGCACCGAGGATTCAACTTGCGAGAGAAGAGTTTCCAGTTGCTCCGCGTGGTGCGCTTCTGCGGCATCGAGAGAATCGTGCAGAACGGCCATCGCCGGAGCAGCCTTCCGCTCGATCTCCACGTGAATCAGAATGAACCATTCCTCGTCGATGCCCCCGAGAAAATTCTGGATCAACCCGATGTTGCCGATTTCGATCTCGCGTGACGGATCGAAGCGGAAAAAATTGTGAAGAGCATAGCTGCTATAGCTGAGAACCGGTGGACGGCCCAGGCTCTGTGCAATCTGATACCAGGGCACAGCAAGCCGCGCCGGCAAGATCAATTCGGGCTGAGATCTTCCCCAGACGTAGGCGTGCCCGAGATAGCTTAGGAGGAGCATAGCTCGCTCACGTTCGCGAGAGTCGTTTATTGCTTCGATGGGAAACGGGGGAAGATTTGTGATCGTGCTGTGAAGCTGATCAGAAACCAGGAGTTTCGGTAAACCCAGTGCTACGCTTTCCCACGCGTCAAACGCTTTAGGGAGGCGTTTCAGAGGATCGTGAAGGGGAAGAAAGCCGCGTTCGTGACTAATTTCGAAGGCGGCGATAGAGGTCGACATTCATGGCGTTCCTTTATCCCGCTTGGTGGCCGGGCGCTCTTGGGAAGCGCCAGACTCTTGGGTAATTCCAGAATAAACGATGTATGGAGGGCGGGCAATACGGGCGAGGGTAGAGGTGCCGTGCCAAGCAATAATTTCAGCCGAAAGTAGGGACGGATCAGAAATCGGCGAACGCGAAAAAGAATGCCCCTGAGGAACGGAGACTTCCAGCAGATTTGCCCCGAAAAAATCTCATTGACGCCCCGGCAGGCGCGGAGTAAAGGTACGCCTGCGTCTTGTTAGCCTGCGCGTTGTTAGAAAGGAGCGCCCCATGGTCGACGACGACATGATTCGTCATAAATGGTCCCAAAGTTCGGCGCTGGCGGTTGTGTCACTTTGTGTTTTGGCAATCATCGGCTGTGCCCGAAGTCGCGTCAGTGTTGTCGATGACGCTGCGCTTAAGGCAGCAGACGCGGACGCCGCAAATTGGATCACCTACGGCCATACATACTCCGAACAGCGTTTTAGTTCGCTCAAACAGGTCGACGAACAAACCGTAAGCCGCCTGGGGCTCTCCTGGTCTTTCGATCTTGGAACTCTGCGTGGGCTCGAAGCCACGCCTCTGGTAAGCGATGGCGTCCTTTACACGACGAGTGCGTGGAGCCTTGTGTATGCGCTTGATGCGCGAACAGGCCACTTGCTATGGCAATACGATCCACACGTTCCGAAGGACCACGCGAAGTTCGTATGCTGCGATGTAGTCAACCGCGGGGTTGCGCTTTATCGGGGACGCGTTTACGTTGGCACACTCGATGGCCGTCTGATAGCGCTCGACGCAAAAACTGGCGCCCCGGTGTGGGATGTTCAGACAACGCCCAAAGATGGCCCGTACGCTATTACGGGCGCGCCTCGAATCGCCAAAGGGCGCGTGATCATTGGGAATGCCGGCGCTGAGTACGCCGTCCGTGGGTTCGTCTCCGCCTATGACGCGGAGACCGGCAATTTGGTTTGGCGGGCCTACACGGTGCCAGGTGATCCGTCGAAGCCGTTCGAATCCGAGGCCATGCGCCGCGCCGCGGCCACGTGGTCCGGCGAATGGTGGAAGGCTGGAGGTGGTGGCACCGCGTGGGACCCAATTGTGTACGATCCGGATACGGACTTCGTGTTCTTCGGCACCGGCAACGGCTCTCCTTGGTACGACCGTCTGCGCAGCAAAGGCGACAATCTCTACATTGCTTCCATCGTGGCGGTCCGTGCTGAGACAGGCGAACAGGTCTGGGCTTATCAGACCACGCCAGGAGATAACTGGGATTACGACGCCACGCAGCCGCTGATGCTGGCCACGCTCAATATTGACGGACAGCAGCGCCGCGTTTTGATGCAAGCCAACAAGAATGGATTTTTCTATGAGCTCGATCCGGCAACCGGCAAGCTCATTTCGGCAAAGCCCTTCGCGGAGATCAATTGGGCTACGGGCATTGACGCCAACGGGCGGCCCATTGAGAACGCTGCGGTCCGCGCCCTCAAAGATGCCACTATCGTAAAACCTTCTAGTGCAGGCGCGCACAATTGGCACCCATTGTCTTTTAATCCCAGCACAGGCCTTGTGTATATGGCTGTGCTCGACGCCACCTCTCTTCAGGCCGTGACAGCCGATTGGAAGATTAATATGCACGACCAGACCACGGGGCTCGACAGGGGTTACGTGGGCCCGGTGCGCAAGCAGTGGCTTGGTCTCAAGCCAAGCGGAAAGCTCGTTGCTTGGGATCCGGCGGCGCAGCACGAAGCGTGGCACGTCGATCTCCCTGATCCGGGCAGCGGGGGAACTCTTTCCACCGCGGGCAACCTCGTTTTTCAGGGGAGAGCTGACGGAAAGCTGTTGGCGTATCGGGCGACGGATGGGAAACAGCTTTGGGAATTCGGCACCGGAATCGGAATCATGGCGCCACCCATGACGTACCAGGTCGACGGAACGCAGTACGTTGCGGTGCTCGCCGGATGGGGAGGACCTGAGGTGCTTGGCAACCGCGCCACCGGCAAGGGAAAAGTTGCACCTGGGAAGCTTTTGTCGTTCGCGCTGGACGGTAAGGCCACACTGGCTCCTTACGAGCGAGTGGTTCAGCCGGTTCCCATGCCGACTTTCCAACTGGCGGCGTCCGTGGCCGAGATTGATAAAGGCCGCGTGCTATTCGCCACGTTTTGCGCGCGCTGCCATGGCGCGGAAGTAGCGAGCAGCGGGCTGGTGCCGGATTTGCGGTATTCGGCAACAGGAATCCACAAGAAATTCGAAGAGATCGTGCGCGGAGGCGCCCTGCGGGAGGTCGGAATGCCTGCGTTCTCGGAGGACCTGACATCGGCGCAGGTTCGGCTTATTCACGCATACGTTCTCGACCGAGCGCGTCAGTCAGCGCGTCTAGAGACTTCATCTCGTTAGCATCGGCCACGTTTTCTGCATTCGATCAAGCGGGAGGACACAAATGGATAACAATCCCAAATTCAGATGGGGCCGGCTTGCGTTGGCGGCAAGCTTCCTGACGGTTGCATTCGGCGCAGCTATCGCCGTTTGGTCGCAATCGCCCAATTTCGAAATTACGTTGGCGGGACAATCGATGATTCGTTCGGATTTCCGTCGTACAACGCCCGGCGAACTCGCAACAATATCGCCAGTGCTGAAGGGTGATGTGATCTTTACGAATTTCGAAGCAACGGTGATCGAAAATGAATCGACGCACGACGGCAGATTCCTCTCCCCGCCCGGAGCGCTGGACGCTCTGCAGGCCTTAGGCTTCAACCTGCTGGCTCTCTCAGACAATCACTCCTTTGATCTGAAGGTCGCAGGCGTTCAGAACACGCTGCGCGAAGTAAAAAGCCGCAATATCGTTCATGCTGGAATCGGAAACAATTTGGAGGAAGCCACAGCTCCCGGCTATCTGAAGACACCGAAAGGTACGGTTGCTCTCGTAGCTATGGCATCCGGCCTCATCGCGGAGGGGGGATCGGCCACGGCGACTCGGCCGGGCGTGAATGAGCTGCGTATCGAAGCCGGTGGCAAGCCAAACGAATCTACGAGTGAACTTCCGGCTCAACCGGGAAACGAGCCGAACGCGGAGGACAAACAACGCATTCTTCAGAGCATCCGCGACGCTCACCAACACGCCGATCTCGTCGTCGTGTATGAACACAACCACGTTTTTCTGAACAGGCCGTTTGGGGCGCTCTTTAGTGAAGAACTGCCGGAGCGGCTGGCCCCAGCGGATTGGCTCAAGAAATGGACGCACGACGAGGTCGATGCGGGCGCGGACATCATTGTGATGCATGGCGCGCCTCTGCTGCATGGCGTGGAAATCTATAAGGGGCGGCCGATCTTTTACGATCTGGGAAACTTTATTTTTAACGTGCCACCCACGAATATACAGCTCGACGAACCGATCAACTGGGAAAGCGCTGTCGCACACGTCACGTTCCAGGGAAAAAACCTTCAATCGATCACGTTTCAGCCGATCGTTATGAATAAGATTGGCCAAGGTGAACCTGACCTTCACGACGAGCACACCAATAATCTCTTCCTCCAAACTCGCGGTTTGCCAAAACTCGCAACTGGGGATCAGGCTCGTTACATCCTGCAGCGGCTCGCGGATGCGTCGCGCCCCTTCGGGACGAAAGTATTGGTGAAAGGCGATACCGCAGAGATCAATCTAAAAAGCGGAAGTTAAATTTAAATTGACAGCGTCGCGTACGAGCAGTTCAACGGATTAAGGATTACCCCTACGACTTTGCTGTCGGTTTCTTTGCCCCGCTGAGTTTGTTCTCCGCCCAGCGCTCCATTGCCTTTTTTCTGCCGTGGAGCTGGAGTTGCTTTTCAACGCTCTTTGCCTCCATACGTTTGTGCATTGGGGCAGCTGATCGGTCCGATTTGGACTGCCTCGGCATTTCCGCGCCGGGGCCCTGTGGCAAAGGCGATCGAAAATGAAGCGGGTCTCTGAGGTTTTGTAATTCGCGGTAATAGTAGAGTGGAGTGGGCCGTTTTCCGTTGAACCTCAGTCTCTTCAGGAACGTAATTTCCTCCTCGGTAGCATCACCGCTCAGAACGCGGTCCCGAAGGAACCGCTTGAACCCCGGCTCTTCTTCCGACCATTCGGCCTCCCTTTCCACAAACTCGAATTTCCTCGGGTGGCCCGGAGCGAGTCTTCTATTTAAGACAACTTTCATAGCAAAGGTTGCGAGGTCGATGTCCCAGGATTCGATCAGCGGGTCGAGAAAAGAGTCGCAGTCTTGCACGGACACGTTAAACACATCCGTGTCCAGGAATTCCAGTACGATGACCCGCATGTGTTCATAGCTCCGTCCGACCAGCTGCGCCACTAACCGAAGCCAATTTTCGCTCTCCAGTTCTTCCTTGGCGACGCTCTTTACGACGTCCAAAAGCTTTTGCACGACCAGGCGTTCGAGTTCACCGAAGGGCTGCTTCTCAAAAATCGGCCGCACCTGTATCTCTTTTTCAGGCGCACATTTGCGAAGGATTAATTCTCGCACCTCTTTCAGCAAGGGCGTGGGCGGCCCTCCGAGGTTTTTCTTCAGTTCCTCCTTGCGTTCATGGTCCGCCAGCTTCGATATCCTGCCACTCGGAAGTTTTAGGAACTTCTCGATCCGAACATAGATATCCGTGCGGTCAGACGCGGGGGGCAATTTCTTCCGCGTCAGCAATTGGGAAATATAAGATTCCGTAACCTTAGCGGCTCCCGCCAGATCTCTCTGCTCGAGATGTAACTCTTCCAGGCGCTGCCTGATCACCAAACAAACGTCCACAATAACCTCCGGTGATTAACTACATTTAATTAATACATGTATGAAGAGTCTCAGATAGAGCTTGACACCGTCAAGTTAATTCACCTATGGTGGTTAAGTACTGAGGGAGCCTTCAGGTCATCCTGACCGAAAGCGGTTATCTGAATCCCCTTGGGCACAAGAACCAAGGAGAGTGAACCATGTTTGCACGCCGAGTGTACATGCATCTAAAACCGAATACTGTTGCCGACTTTACCCAGAAGCTGGAGAGGGAAATCATTCCTCTGCTTCGAAAACAAAAGGGCTTCCAGGACGAGATCTCGTTTATCGGCCACGGGGGGACGGAAGCGTTCGGAATCAGTTTGTGGGATAAAGCCGAGAACGCGGAGGCTTACAACCGCGGAGCTTACCCAGAAGTGACCAAGGTTCTTGCCACAGTGGTTGAGGGACCTGCTCAGGTGGAAACCTTTGAAGTTTCCAATTCCACCTTCCACAAGATCGCCGCTGCAGTAACGGCCTGAAGTTTGACTTGTCCTCGCGTTCATTTGGGGCGGTGCAAACCGCCCCAAATGAACGCGGGGGATTCCAATGAGCACAGCAATCGAGAATCCGTGGGAATACGTGCCGCCTGGAGGCCGGTCCTTCCGAGAGAGCGCGAGAGCTTCCGCACCGTATTCGAGACGATGGCGACGTCACAAGCCAGAGCTAGTCGCTAGCCGGATGTCGCTACCTAGTGCCGACCAGACGCAAGCTTGCTTCTGAGCGTGGCAGTCCGGGAACGCCCCATGAAAAAGCAAGGAGAAGCGCCATGTTGGGAAGAACCAAAACCAGTAGCAGTCTTTTGGAATTAGATAAAGCTTTTCAGTATGCAGTGACTCTCGCCTGGGAAGACTTGATGACGCCCATCGAGCCGCGCGCAATACGGGTTGAATACCTATGTGAACCTGGAAGCCCGTTGGATCACCTAAGCGTGTGGTCGGTTCGGGCCGGAGGTTATCAGGACTTGGTGTGCGACTTCTGGACATCTGCTTCTCTGGCTCATCCAAGCGGGGCGCGCTTCGGGAATAGACACTACTCTGACAAGTTAGCTGCGACCCTCGACTTTGTCATGAAGAACGCAGGCCAGTTCACGCGTCCTGCCGATGCTGGCCGTCATGGCTTGGTTCTCCTTTACCCGCCCGATGCAAATGATCGCATCGAAGCCGCCACCTGGATGAAGCGGGCCCAGGCTCTGAGAGCTGAAGCGAGCCCGGAAGGAGCCCATCTCCACGAGCGCAACGCGACCGTATCCGATGAACCAGTCGAAGCACCGGGAAACACGTACGCGGAGAATTATTTTGAATTGCGCTATGCCTGGCCCGAGTGAAGGTATGCGAAGGCTGTGGTCCGAATCTGTCAGTGTCGGCGCAGAGGAAAGCTAAGTGCTAAACGCAATTGAAGCTGGAAGAATCTTCGTCAGGGAGGGCACAGCGCTGCCGAAAACCTTGCAAATCGAAAGCGAGCTGTACATACCCGGCTGGAGAGCTGTCAAGAATCTTGACGGATACGGATTGGATCGAAAAATCGACGACGCGGGATGGACCTTCTTCTGCCTGGCTTATGAAACGAAAGCTACCGTCTTTGGTATTAACGAAGAAAAGATGGTGCGCCGTGCGATCGAGCGGATCTTGGCAAACCGGGAGGCGGAGGCGGAGAAATTCAATTCCTTGGAAATTGCGCGAGTGGACTGGTGGGCCTCGAGGTACTTCTTGGGGATCCGCCATGTAACTGTCTCAGCCCAATCACGGCATATCCAGGAGAGCCCAGTTATCTTCCAGGTGAAAGACAAGGACTTTGAAGTACCGGCTCAAAGTGGAATTGGGTTGCGCCGTGACCAAAGCGTTGGGCTGTCACCAAGCGAGAAGTACCTTTCGACGATATCAAAAAGCCAAATCGTGAATCCGTACGCGTTTGAACGAGCTTTTCCATGAAAACAATGATGCGCAATCTGGTGGTTTCCTTCTTCGTGATCGTCGTGATCCTGCTTTCAATTCATCAGGTTCACGCGCAGGATCTCTCCAAGTACCGGAAGTTTTCGTTCGGAATGACTGTGGCCGATGTTTCCAAGCAGATTGATCAAAAGCCAGCCAATGCCGCGGTGCTGCACGAACATCCTGGGCTGATCCAAGAACTAACGTGGTGGCCGCCACAACCTTATAGCTCTTTGCGCCCTGCGGAGTCGGTTGATCAGATTCTCTTTTCCTTCTATAACGGGGCGCTTTACAGAATGCTGGTGACCTATGAGAATTCGGCCACTAAAGGGCTAAACGACGAAGATATGATACGCGCCGTTTCCGCAAAGTACGGCGTTGCGACGAGGCCCCTCGCAACCGTGGTCAGTTTCCCCACGAACTCGTCCTACCACGCGACCGAAAAGGTGATCGCACGGTGGGAAGATTCCCAATATTCGCTCAGCCTTTTTCGATCTTCCGGGGATACCTTTGCAGTTGTTATGTTTACAAAAGAATTGGATGCTCAAGCGGGGATCTCCATTGCCGAATCCGTGAAGCTGGAACAAGAAGAGGCTCCCCAGAAGGAAGCCGCACGCGCCAAGAAAGATGCAGTGGATCTAGAACTAGAGCGAGAGAAAAACATCAAGACGCTTCGCCCCTAAGATCCGCGCATCGCAGGCGCGTCATCCCCC
>Ga0210408_10004739_pt1 | contig 12093 bp, 11 predicted proteins | sample IncBWH4MmetaG_FD_155471 | JGI IMG/M metagenome (GOLD analysis project Ga0210408, IMG submission 155471) | Forest soil microbial communities from Barre Woods Harvard Forest LTER site, Petersham, Massachusetts, United States - Inc-BW-H-4-M | ecosystem: Environmental > Terrestrial > Soil >... | reverse complement strand
TCGCCACTTTCGTCAAGGGCGACGCCTTTGACGGCGCCGCCTTGGCGGCGATCAAGCCCACGCCGACGCTCGGCATCGTCTCCGGGCTCTACGAGCTCTTCCCCGAGAACGCCATGGTCCGGCGCTCGCTCGCGGGCCTCGCGGCGGCGATCCCGGCGGGGGGTTACCTCGTCTATACCGGACAGCCCTGGCACCCGCAGCTCGAGTTCATCGCCCGGGCGTTGACCAGCCATCGTCTGGGGCAGCCTTGGGTCATGCGGCGGCGCACCCAGGCCGAGATCGATCAGCTCGTCGCTGCCGCCGGTTTCCGCAAGATCGAGCAGCGCATCGACGAATGGGGCATCTTCACGGTCTCGCTCGCCGAGCGGCTTGCCGCCTGACATGAGCGAGGCGCTCGCGATCGCGCTGCGGGCGGAGGAGCCGTACCCGTGGGGGCGCGCCGTCGACCGCCTGTCGCGTCCGCCGGCCGCAGCGGGCCGGGTGTGATCGCCAGACTTTTCGCCGTCGCCGTGATGATTTTCGCCCGCCTCGTCACCGGGGTGCGCGGCGAATGGCAGGGCTGCCTGCCGGAGGCCCGGCAACGGATCTATTTCGCCAATCACACCAGCCACGGCGATTTCGTGCTGATCTGGACGGTACTGCCGGCGGCATTGCGGCGCTCCACCCGCCCGGTGGCAGCCGCCGATTACTGGCGCCAAGACCGGCTGCGCCGCTTCATCGCCGAACAGGTCTTCGACGCCGTGCTGATCGATCGCGACCCGGCATCGCGCCAAGCCGATCCGATCGAGATCCTGCTCGCGGCCCTCGATCGCGGCGCCTCGCTGATCTTCTTTCCGGAGGGGAGCCGAAACCTGACCGATGAGAAGCTGCTGCCGTTCCGGGGCGGTCTCTACCGCCTCGCCAGTGCACGGCCTCACATCGAGCTGGTGCCGGTATGGATCGACAACCTCAACCGCGTCCTGCCCAAGGGCGAAGTCATCCCGCTTCCGCTATTGTGCACCGTCACCTTCGGCACGCCGCTGTGCGTGACGTCGGGAGAAGAGAGCGCTCCCTTCCGCGAGCGGAGCCGCGCGGCATTGCTGGCGCTGGCGCCGGCAGCCGAGGAGGAGGGGTGACCGCCAGCGAGCAGACCCTCGTTCTGTTCGGCGGGATCGCCGCCGTCCTTACTGCGGCGTCGCTGATCGGCTTTGTCCTGCGGTTTCGCTTCGCGCAAAGCCCGGTCGTGTACAATCTGAATGCCCGGATCAAGGCGTGGTGGGTGATGGTCGCCTTGATCGCCGTCGCCCTTGCCCTTGGTAAAGCCGGGGTGATTACGCTTTTCGCGATCGCCTCGTTTGCGGCATTGCGCGAGTTCCTGACCCTGACGCATACCCGCCGCGGCGACCACCTGGCGTTGGCCGCCGCCTTTTTTGTCGTGCTGCCATTGCAATATTATTTGATCTGGATTGAATGGTACGGGCTCTACTCGATCCTGATCCCGGTCTACGTTTTCCTGCTGTTGCCGATCGTGGCGGCATTACGCGGAGACACGACTCATTTCATGCGGCGGATCGCCGAAGTGCAGTGGGGCTTGATGATCTCGGTCTACTGCGTCTCGCACGTGCCAGCATTGCTGACGTTGCATATCCCCGGCTTCGCGGATCGCAAGCTGCTGCTGATCGCTTTCCTGATCCTCGTCGCGCAGTCGAGTGATGTGCTGCAATATGTCTGGGGCAAGCTTTTCGGCCGGCACCAGATCGCGCCCAGCCTGTCGCCGTCAAAGACGGTCGAGGGGTTTGTCGGCGGCGTCGCCAGCGCCACCCTGCTGGGTGCGGCGCTGTGGTGGATTACGCCGTTCTCACCCTGGCAAGCAGCGGTCATGGCGCTGGTCATCAATCTGATGGGGTTCTGCGGCGGGCTCGTGATGTCGGCGATCAAGCGCGACCGCGGGGTCAAGGATTGGGGGCAGATGATCGAGGGCCATGGCGGTATGCTCGACCGCCTCGACTCGGTCGTCTTCGCGGCACCGATCTTCTTCCACCTGACGCGTTACTGGTGGGCGGTGTGACGGGCCGAGCCCGTCACACCATCGGCATTGCCGGATTTACGCCCCCGGCGGGAAGAAGACGAGCATGCGGACCTCGAGGCTTTCGCGCGGCGGCGCATCGGGCGGCGAGGTCGGGTCGTCGAAGCCGGTATGAGCGGAAAAACGGTGCGCACCCTGGCGCGCCGAGTCGAAGCAACGGATCAAGACGGCCTCGTCGGCCTGCATCTTCGGGAAATAGTAATAGCGCTGCTTCGGGTTGTAGGTGATCGAATAGGTCTCACCGGTGCGGTCCGGGTATTTGAGGTCGCCGGCGATCAGGTTTTCCTCTTCGAGGCTCTGCGCGTCGCACAACGCCAGCGGCGACTCCAGCACCGCGCCGCGGATCGGCCGCCACAAATTGATGATCGCAAAGCGGTTCTTCAGCAAAGCTTCCGCTTCGTCGTCCATCAGATCGCGCACCCGCTGCGGCGAGGACCAAGCCGTGTAGTCGTTGTGAAGGCGCTTGGCCGGGATTTTGATGCCCCTGCCCTTGACCGCGGCCATTGCCGCGTTGCGCACGATGTGATCGAAGGCCACCACCCGCGCAGCTCCCGTCGCCGCCTGCATCACCCGCTCGCATTCGGGATAATAGACCGAGGTGATCTGTTCCTCGTCGTAGAAGTTCGTCACCGCCGTCTGATGACGCAGCAGCACAAAGCCTTCCTTGTCCAATGACAGCTGATCGATCAGTGGCCGCGCATTGCGAATCGGCACTTCATATGTGACGCTCTGGCCCGTCCTGATGGGCGTTCCGGGCGGCGGCTCGTAATTGTAGGCAACGGGTTTTTCGGCCATTGGCACGAAAAAGTTCAGCGGCGCTACGACGCTCTCTAAACCAGCGACTGCCGAGCCGTCCATCACATCTTCCTCTGCATTCGAAACGGGTTATGTCCGGTAACCCTAGAAGAGGCCACCTTCGACGTCAACTTTTGACGCGGATTGCCACCACAGCAACCATGTGCAACGATTTACCCTTGTTTTGCAAGGCCGCCTGCAGCACCGATCGTTTCCGATGCATAGGCTTCACCCCGGCGTGGCCTTCGCGGCGGCATTTGCCGCATGCATCTCGCTCGCACCGGCTTGCGCCGGCGAGGCCGTGCGCTGCGGTCCGTTCGCGCACGAGCAACTGCCGACCCCGAGGCCGTCGCCGTATCCAAGTGCTCTCGAGCGGGCGACAGGGATTAATCAGGCAGTTACATCCGCGCGCTATTCGATCATTTTTTTCGGCGATTCATTGACTGACGGCTGGGACCGGACCGTGTGGGAGGACCACCTCGCGTCCCGCGGCGCGCTGAACGCGGGCGTCAGCGGAGATCGCACCGAAAACCTGCTGTGGCGGTTGAAAAACGGCAATCTCGCCGGCCCGACGCCAAAAGCGGTGGTGCTGCTGATCGGCACCAACGATCTCGCATACGGCCGACCCCCGGATCTCACTGCAGACGGTATCCGCGCAGCACTCGAGACGCTGCGGCAATACTTTCCAGAGACGAGAATTCTGTTGCTCGGCCTGTTGCCTCGGGAAGAGGTTGCGACCGACCCCCTCCGCGTCGCGACCACCAAGGTCAACCATCTGATCCGCGCCTGCGCCGACGACCAACATATCTTTTTCGCGGATATCCGCGATGTGCTCCTCGACGGCAACGGACGACTGACCCGAGAGATTGCGCCTGATGGGCTCCATTTCACCGCCCGCGGATACTCGCTCCTGACCTCACGTCTCGACCCTGAGCTCGACGGGCTGCTGCGCCCTGCGCGCTAAGATTAACCCGCGCAGCATCCAGCTCCTACAGGCCGCCCAGAAAGCAAGCCCCTCGCCCGCATTGGTCGGGTGAGGGTGCGCGGTTGTCTAGCGGGCGGCGCCGAGGGCCGCGAGGCGCTGTTGCGCGTCGAGGACGGTGGCACCCTGCTCGGCCGAGGGCTTCAGGCGGAAGTCGAATTGGGTGGTGTAGTAGGGCGCCTCGATGCCGAGCCGGAGGGCGTCGCCCTCTGCCGTCTCGTGGCGCGCGAAGTCGCAGACGAGCGAGTCCTTGACGGCGAAGACCGCGTCGCTACCGAGGTATTCGTCGGTGCGGTCGAAGATGTGGGTCGTTACCGGGTCGTAGCCGTCGGCCGAGACGACGAAGTGGATGTGGGCCGGGCGCCAGGGATGGCGGCCGGTCGCGCGCAGCATCGCCCCGACCGGGCCGTCCGACGGGATCGGGTAATTGACCGGCAGCACGGTGCGGATCAGATAACGCCCCTCCGCGTCGGTGCGGAATTTGCCGCGCATGTGCAGCTCGCCATCCAGGCCCTGGTCCTGCGAATCGTAGAGACCGCTCGACTGCGCCTGCCACACATCGAGCAGTGCGCCCGCGATCGGCTGGCCATCGAGATCGAGCACCCGGCCGCCGACCAGGCTCGGCGTCCCGGTCTTGTCGAGATGGGCGATATTGCCGCCGGCCGGCAACTCGGGCGCGCCCAGCCGATGGAACGGGCCAAAAACCGTCGACTCGGTGGCGCCGTCCGGTTTGCGGTGGCTCAGCAGGTCGACCACCATCGAGACCCCGAGCGTGTCCGAGAACAGGATGAATTCCTGCCGCTTGTCGCTGCACATCCGGCCGGCTGCGGTCAGGATCTCGATCGCCTGGAACCACTCGGCCTCGGTCAGCTCGACCTCGTTGACGAAGGCGTGCAGGTGCTTGATCAGGCCGAGCATGATCTGGCGCAGCCGCGGGTCTTGTGTCCCGGCAAAGCGCTGCAGCACTTCGGTCGTGATGTCGTCTTCGGTCTTGTTGCGCTGCATCGGCATCGCAAAGCTCCTTCGCGTTGGGGTAGCCTCAAAGGGGGAGCGACCCGGGATCGGTATCGGGATCATTGCATCGCGGCGGCCGAGCGATCGCCGGTCAGTAATCAGGGCGAAGCCCACGGTCAGCATCATGAACACGACGGTGGCGCCGAACACCCAACGCGGTGCACCAAGATCCATGATCCAGCCGAACAATGTCGGGCCAATCATGCCGCCGGTGCTGAGGCCGATCGAGACGATACCAAACGCTCGTCCGACGGCGCCAGCGGGTGCGGCGGCGCGCACGAGCATGTCGCGCGACGGCATGATCATGCCGGAGAGAAACCCGGCAACCCCCATCGCGGTGACCAGCGTCGGCGGGCCAAACCTGACCGTGCCGATCAACAGGATAATGACTGCGTTTACCGCAAAGCCGACGGCTGCGACCTGCCCGTGGCGGCGCGTCCGGTCGGCGACGAACCCGCCGCCGAGCACGCCAAAGGCGCTCGCCGTAAGGTAGGCGGTCAGCGCCAGGTTCGCCGCCTGGAAGCTCAGGCCGTCGGCGCCCATCAGGGCGACGACCGAGAAGTTGCTGATCCCGCTGCCCGACAGGCTCAGGAGGATGAAAAAGACGGTCAGTCCCAGAATCGCCGGCGTGAACACCGTGCGTCTGCGCCCGCTCTCGGCACCCGAGTGATGTGCCGGAGCTCGCGACGGGCGGCCTTCTAGGTCGCGCATCCAAAGGACGGGCAGGGCGACAAGCGGTCCGACGAGACCGGCAATGACGAGGGCGGCGGGGATACCCGTGCTGGTGGCGAGCACCAGCATCACAGCGGGCGCGATTGCTCCCCCAAAGATGCCGGCGAAGGTGTGGATCGAGAACACTCGGCCGATACGCGAAGACGCGATCCGGGCCGAGAGGATGGCGTAGTCCGCCGGGTGATAGATCGCGTTGGCGATCCCGAGCAGGCCCATCGCTATCGGCAGCCAAGCGTAGGAATCAACAAGACCGATCGAAGTGATCGCAAAACCGCCGAGGCAGAGCCCGATGATCAACAACCGACGCGGCCCGAAGCGATCGGTCAGATAGCCCATCGGCAGTTGCGTCACCACCGAGGCGATCGAGCCGACAGTCAGAGCGAGGCCGAGCTCGACAAACCCGACACCCCATCGCTGCGTCAGAAACAAGAACAGCGGCGGCAATACCAACGAATGGAAATGGCTGACAAAATGCGCTGCCGAGACCAGCCCGACGGCTTGAATATCACTCCCTCGTTCGATGCGAGCAGCGGTCGCCACATCGGTCGTCACGCAGCTTTCCTTCTCTGGGATACACACTCAACGATGCGGAACGGGATTGCTGCGCTGCGCTCGCAATGACACTCCACGGATGACCTTGCGAGGAGCGGAGCGACGAAGCAATCCCATTCCGCAATTGAGGACCACGCAGCCGCAGAGGTGTGAACTCCGCAGCCCCGCTGCCTGGTCAACATACCAGTACTCGTGATTGATCGGCAATCGCTCCCGCCTGCTTTGCAGGGACGTCATGCGCTGGAAGGAGCGCCGATTTTATCCGGTCGTATTCGCCGCGCACCGCATCGGCGCCGTAGACGCGCTCGAGCCTGCGGACTGTGAAATGGCCGCGCGCCAAGTCTTGGTAATGCTCGGCGAAAGCAAGGTTGAGAGCGGCGCCGCCGACGGCGCCGACGATCGCAACAGCCTGCGCCGTCACCTTCTGGGACACGACGATGCCGAACCGCGAGGCGATCTGCGCGAGGAACCGGACGACAGCCGGGGCACCCTCACGCACTACGCCCTTGTCGAGCGCAAAATCGGCAACCTCTCCGACCCCCTGGGCGAGCTGGCCGCGGACGGCGAAATAATCGCTCTCCGGCATCTCGCGATTGGCGGTCGAGGCCCCTAACGCGAACACTTCGAGGCAGGCGAGCCCGGTCCGCGGGTCGGCGAGGTCCTCGCCCTCTTCTTGCGCGATCGTGGCGATCGCCCGCAGCATGATCGTGGTCGTAACCGGCAATTCGACCGCGAGGGCGGGAAGGCCGAAGGCCCCGCCGATCGCTCCCGAGGTGCAGGCGAGCCCCGAATGGAGCTTGCGCCCACCCTTGAGCCGGCGATTTTTCAGGCTGAACAAGGCGACTTCGAGCGCATGCTCGAGAGCATGTCTCGCCACCGTTGCGACGGCGGTCGAGGCGGCAGCGGGCAGCGCCCGCTGAATAAGCCCGACCGGCTTGCCGGCGCGTGCGGCAAGTCGGCCGGCGAGGCTCGGGCTTTCGAGCCGCCGGACCGCCGCGGCGAGAGCCTCCTGATCCGCAGCAGAGAGATCCATGCCTGATAGCTGAGCCTAGGGCAAGCCGCGCGCAAGTGTGTCGGGCCCGATGAAATCGGGGGAGGGCGCTTGACAACCTTACGACCCGCCATATTTAAACGCTTAGTTATTTAACCGGACGGTTTACCGGGTGCGCATGTCACCTGATCGCCTCAGCACCACCTTCGCAGCCCTTGCCGATCCGACGCGGCGCGCGATCCTGGCGCGCCTCGTTTTGGGCGAGGTTTCCGTCACCGAGCTGGCCGAGCCTTTCGCGATGAGCCTTCCCGCGGTCTCCAAGCACCTCAAGGTGCTCGAGCGCGCCGGTCTGATTACCCGCAGTCGCGAGGCGCAGTGGCGGCCTTGCCGGCTCGACGCGGGCCCGCTCAAGGATGCCGCCGACTGGCTCGAACACTACCGCCGTTTCTGGGAAGAGAGCTTCGATCGCCTCGACGACTACCTCGGCGAATTGCGAGGGGGCGAATTGCAAGTGAAGGAGGACAGAGATGGATACGAGGACGAGCATTGACGCCGACGAGCGAGAGCCGGAACTCGTCATCACCCGCATCTTCGATGCACCCCGCGATGTCGTGTTCGAGGCGTGGACAGAACCCGGGCGGGTCGCGCGCTGGTGGGGGCCGCGGGGCTTCGTGACCACCTATTGCGATATGGATATCCGGCCGGGCGGCGCCTTCCGTGTGTGCATGCGCTCGCCGGAAGGTGCCGAGCATTGGAAGCAGGGCGTCTATCGCGAGGTCGTCGAGCCGGAGCGCCTCGTCTTCACCTTTGCCTGGGAGGATGCCGACGGCAACCCCACTCACCAAACCTTGGTGACGGTGAGCTTTGCTGAAGAGGGCTCAAAGACGAAGCTGACCCTGCACCAGGCCGTCTTCGAGACGATCGCGCGGCGTGATGAGCATCAGCGGGGCTGGACGAGCACTCTGCAGCGCTTTGCCGAGTATTTGGCGAACAGTTGAGAAGGATCGGTATGACAAGTGCCGTCTGCACATCACCTTGCTTTCCCATGGGCCTTCAGCCCACGGACATGTTCCGTGGGGAAGGCCGGGACCCATTCCTCCAGCGCTCCAAACCTCTTAAGTAATCGCAATGCCATACCAACGACGACCGGTTGGTGCGACGGGTGGATGGACCCCGGCCCTCCGCCGGCGTGGCTAGTTGACGGCTGCTGATGAAGGAGATCGAACGATGATGCACAATCGGATCGTTACCCGCGACGAGTGGCTCACTGCACGCAAGGCGCTTCTCGCGAAGGAAAAGGAACTCACCCGTCTTCGTGACCAGGTGGGTGCCGAGCGGCGCGAGCTACCCTGGGTCAGGGTCGACAAGCAGTATGTGTTCGAGGGCCCGGCAGGTAAGGAGACCCTGGCGGACCTTTTCGATAGGCGCAGCCAATTGATCATCAAGCATTTCATGCTCGGGCCAGGGTGGCAGGAGGGCTGCGTGGGCTGCTCATTCGAGGTCGACCATATCGAGGGTGCGCTCGTGCATCTCGAACATCACGATGTGAGCTATGTGGTCGTCTCGCGAGCACCGCTGCCCGAGATCGAGACCTTCAAAAAGCGCATGGGCTGGCGCTTCAAATGGGTGTCGTCCTACGGCAGCGACTTCAATTATGACTTTCTCGTATCGTTCAAGCCGGACGAAATCGAAACCGGCGAGGTCTACTACAATTACGAAATGCGCAAGGTCGGGATCGAGGAGTTGTCCGGCCGCAGCGTGTTCTACAAGGACACCGACGGCGACATCTTCCACACTTATTCATCCTACGCGCGAGGCGGCGATCTGATGCTCGGCACCTACAATATCCTCGATCTGATGCCCAAGGGCCGCAATGAGACCGGCCCCAACCACAACCTGACCGACTGGGTGCGCCACCACGACCGCTACGACGAGGGCGGCTTTGTCGCTCCGACCGGCCGCTACGTGCCGGCGGAGAGCTTGGCCGACAGCGGTTCGTGAGCGCTCCGCACATGAAGCTCTTCTACGGCTGGGTCATCGTCGGCGCCGGCATCGTCATAACCTGCCTCGGGATGGGTACGATGATGTCGCTCGGCATCTTCCTGCAGCCGATGTCGGCGGCGACGGGCTGGTCCCGTACCAGCATCTCGACTGCGGCACTGCTCAACTTCCTGTGCATGGGTCCGGCGTCGTTCCTCTGGGGGGCGCTCTCCGATCGCTACGGAACGCGGGTGGTCGTCCTCTCCGGCGGAGCACTCTTGGGCCTCGGCCTTGCGGCAGCGAGCCAGGCCGCCACGGTCGGCCAGTTCCAGATCCTGTTCGGTATGATCATCGGCGTGGCGGCCGGCAGCTTTTACGCACCGCTGACCGCCACGGCGACGCGCTGGTTCGTCCGGCATCGCAGCCTCGCCGTGGCCCTGATCTCGGCCGGTTTCGCGGTCGGCTCGATGACGATCTCGCCGTTCGCGCGCTGGCTCATCGACGATTACGGCTGGCGCACCGCGATGTTGACGTTGGGCGCTCTCTCATGGCTGCTGATCATTCCGAGCGCGCTGCTGGTGCGCAAACCTCCGGTGCTGCCGCGAGCCGAGGGTGCCGCGGCGCGCGCAGGCGAGGGCGGCCGCGAGTTCACCGTGGCGCGCGCCCTTGCCACGCCGCAATTCGCCGCCATCTCCTTCACCTACTTTGCCTGTTGCGCGGCCCATTCGGGTCCGATCTTCCACATGGTCAGCTACGCCATCGATTGCGGCGTGCCGGCAATGGCCGCCGCCACCGTCTTCGGCGCGGCGGGTGTGGCGTCCCTGAGCGGCCGCGTCATCGGCGGGCTCGCCGCCGACCGCATCGGCGCCAAGCGGATGATCGTCTTCGGGTTGGCGCTCCAGGCCCTCTCTGTGAGCCTTTACGTGTTCACCCGCGACCTCGCGAGCTTTTACGGCTTGGCACTGATGTTCGGCTTTTCCTACGGCGCGGTGATGCCGCTCTATGCCATTCTCGTGCGCGAATATTTCGGCGCGCGGATCATGGGAACGATGTTCGGCGCGGTCAACATGGCCTCGACCTTGGGCATGGCGATCGGTGCGTGGACCGGAGGCTGGCTCTACGACGCCTACGGCAGCTATTTCTGGCTCTATATCGGCTCCTTCGGCATCGGTCTCGGAGCCGTCGCCATCGCCTTAACCTTCCGCCCGCCGCGCGATGTGTCGGTCGCGTTGCCGGGCGCGAGCGTCACGCAAAGCGCGTAGCTCACGCCTACCCGCGACCCCTTCATCCGAACCGCTTCCACGCCGCCTGCCGCGACACGGCAAGCGCCTGCCCGATCGTTGCCCAGCTCACCTCGCGCTCACGGAGGATGTCGACGATATCCTGCATGGCGGCGTCGACCGACTCGAAGGCGCCGTTGTATCCGGCGAGCGTGTTCAGCAACTTCTCGGTTGGCGCGTTGCCTGGCAACAGCGAACCCGGCACCTCTTGGGGTGCTTTCTTGGCAATGATCGACTGACAGAGTTGCACGCATTCATCGCAGATGAACACCCCGGGTCCCGCGATGAGCGTCTTCACCTCTGTTTGCGACTTCCCGCAAAAAGAACAGCGATAGACCCGATTGCGGGTAGCTTCTGTTTCCGGCACGACCCTTCTCCATGTCAACGTCAAGATGACAGTCAACCACGCATTGACATCCGCGTCAACCCAACATTGACGACCTGACATATCGCTTATCGCGGTTGGGATTGTTGCTGATTTTGACCGGTTTAGCCTTGACCGAGGCTGTTTGTTATCGTCACACATCGAGGATGGTCGAGACTCCTCCGATACTGCCAGGGTTACAATTTTTGCGGAAACGCCGGACGGCCGCAATGAGCCAAGAAGCTGTCATTCGGACTCGACAAACGCTTCAGCGTAGACGATGGCATCGGGGTATTTAAGACTTGGTTCGAATCACTTGCTAGAAGGTCGGCGTGCGCCATCATTCTAATGGGCGCCATCCATTACACAAAGCGAGAAGCTCTTCCATGGCCCCTTTAACTGAAGGGCACAGTGCATCGATCGTTGAGTTCGTTCCCGAGCTCGATCGTCTTGCCGCCGATGTCATGGCCGACTGGAAGGTGCCGGGCGCAGCCCTCGCCGTGGTGCAGGACGGCAAGGTAGCTCTCCTGAAGGGCACAGTGCATCGATGTGGAGGCGAACCTGCCCGTCACCCCGACGACGCAGTTCGTGATCGGCTCGATCACCAAATCGTTTACCGCGACCGGTGTGGCTCTTCTACACAATGAGGGGCGCCTCGACTGGACCAAGCCCGTGCACGACTACATTCCGGAGTTTCGTCTGCACGACCCGGTGGCGACCGAGCGGATCACAGTGCGAGACCTGTTGTGTCATCAGTCTGGCCTGCCGCGTCATGACTGGGTGCATTTGCCAGGCGATCGCTCGGCCGCCGAATTGCTTGGCGTCATGCGTTACCTCGAATTGAGCCGGGATATCCGGGCGGCCTGGCAATACAACAACCTCTGTTACAACGTCGCCGGTCTCCTCATCGAACGCCTCAGCGGACAAAGCTATGAGGCCTTCACGCGCACGCGCCTGACCGACCGGCTTGGGATGAAGGTCAGCTTCACCCTGGACGATCTTGAAGCCGCCGCGGATGCCGCCCAGCCTTACATGATGCACGAGGACACGCGGCTGCCTGCCATACGTCTGCCCATCCGGCCCATCGCTGCCGGGGCGATCAACACCTCGGTCGCGGACCTTGCGAGCTGGATGCGGCTGCACCTCGGCAAGGGCGAGTTCGACGGTGAGCGATTGCTGCCGGCCGCGCTGATCAGCGAACTGCACGCGCCGCGTATCTACTATACATCACCGGGCCATGCGGAGTTCGGGGAAGCGCATTATGGCCTCGGCTTCCGATCAAACAGCTATCGCGGTGACCGGCTGGTTTTTCACGGCGGCGGCTGGATCGGCTGGGGC
>Ga0210408_10004737_pt1 | contig 12094 bp, 8 predicted proteins | sample IncBWH4MmetaG_FD_155471 | JGI IMG/M metagenome (GOLD analysis project Ga0210408, IMG submission 155471) | Forest soil microbial communities from Barre Woods Harvard Forest LTER site, Petersham, Massachusetts, United States - Inc-BW-H-4-M | ecosystem: Environmental > Terrestrial > Soil >... | reverse complement strand
ATTCCGCGCGCCGCGGGCTTCGCCGTCAGCGAAATCGACAGCCGCCAAGTTCGCCGCAACCCGTTTCCGCCGTTCACCACCTCGACCTTGCAGCAGGAAGCCTCGCGCAAGCTCGGATTGGCGGCCACCCGCACAATGCAGATCGCCCAACGCCTGTACGAGGGTATTGACCTCGCCGGCGAGACGGTCGGGTTGATCACCTACATGCGGACGGACGGGGTCGCGATTTCGGCCGAAGCGATAGCCTCCGCACGCCATCTGATCGGCAGCGATTTCGGGCCGAAATACCTCCCGGACCAACCCCGCATCTACCGAAGCCCGGCCAAAAACGCCCAAGAGGCGCATGAGGCGATCCGACCGACTGATCTCACGCGCAAGCCGGCTGACGCCGCCAGCCGTCTGGACCGCGATCAGCTCCGGCTTTACGAGTTGATTTGGAAACGCACACTCGCCAGCCAGATGGCGTCTGCGCTCCTTGAGCAGGTCACCGTCGACGTCGCCGACGCCACCGGGAGGCTTCGCCTGCGGGCGAATGGCTCGGTCGTGATTTTCGACGGGTTTCTGGCGCTCTACCAGGAGGACCGCGACGACGCGGCGGACGAGGAGGGCGAGGGGGGCCGGTTGCCGGCCGTGCGCCAGGGCGAGCGGCTCGGGCGCGGCGAGGTCGTGCCGAGGCAACATTTCACTCAACCGCCACCGCGCTATACCGAGGCGAGCCTCGTCAAGAAGCTCGAGGAGCTCGGGATCGGTCGCCCTTCGACCTATGCCGCGATCCTGCAGGTGTTGCAGGACCGCGCCTATGTCAGACTGGAGAAGCGGCGCTTTCTGCCGGAGGATCGCGGGCGGCTCGTCACCGCCTTTCTGACGAACTTCTTCGAGCGCTACGTCGAGTACAATTTTACCGCCGATCTCGAGAACCAGCTCGACGACGTATCCGGCGGACGCACCGATTGGAAGGAGGTCCTGCGGAATTTCTGGCGGGATTTCTCAGTCGCGGTCGACGGCACCAAGGAACTCACGATCACCCAGGTGCTGGCTGCTCTTGATGCCGATCTCGGACGGCATTTTTTCCCCGATGACGGCTCCGGGCGCGATCCGCGCCTATGCCCTGGCTGCGGGGCGGGCAGACTCAGTGTCAAGCTCGGCAAATTTGGGGCGTTCATCGGCTGCTCGGACTACCCGAATTGCCGGTACACTCGGCCTCTCGCCATCGAGGGAGAAGCGGAGGAGAGCGCCGCCGACACCCCGCTCGGAACCGATCCGGCGAGCGGCCTGCCGATCAGCCTCAAGAAGGGCCCCTATGGCCATTACATCCAGCTCGGCATGGGCGACGGCGAGATCAAACCAAAGCGGGTGGCCGTGCCGCGGTCGCTGAAGCCTGCCGACGTCGATCTCGACACCGCCCTGCGGCTGCTCGCACTCCCGCGCGAGCTGGGGCGGCACCCTGAGACTGGCGAGACCATCGTCGCCGGCATCGGGCGCTTCGGCGCCTACATCAAGCACGGGGCGACCTTCAAGTCGCTTGCCGCCGATGACGACGTGCTGACCATTGGCTTGAACCGGGCCGTCGTTCTGCTCGCCGAACCGGTAACACCGGGACGGCGTGGACCGCAGCTGCTGCGCGAGCTCGGCGAGCATCCCGAAGGCGGTGCCGTCTCTCTGTACAGAGGTCGCTATGGACCCTACGTCGGCTATGACAGGCTCATCGCTTCGTTGCCGAGAAGTGCCGATCCGGACACGTTCTCCCTCGAAGAGGCCGTGTCGCTACTCGCGGCGCAGCGCGAGAAGGCCAAGGGCCGGCCGCGCAGATCCGGCAGAACCGTTCCAGCGAAAGCGAGCCCGCGAAGGGCTGCAAAGATGGCCGGAACGCGAGCCCGCGGCACGGCCGGCACCGCAAAGAAGACCGGCCTAACAAAGAAGGCCGGTACGAGAAAACCCGGAACTCGATCGAGCGCGCCACCAGCGTAGATGCCAAAGCGAGCCCCGAGGGCTGCCACCAGACGAGGCCGGCGCAAACTTCTGCCGGCGGGCGACCTGCATACCCACGGTCGCGAAAGCCCGTCTGCAGTCGGGAAACGCGAGACTACCCGCAAGTTCGGGTCGGCTTCCGACGATCGCGCGGCGTTGGGTGAAGTTACTGTCGTTGAACGGTTCGGCAACGACGAGGACGGCGTGCCGCTGGCGCGCCCACTCGCCTGGCCGGGAGCGGATCCGGCGCCGGTCTTGCGTCTGGTTGAAAGCGGGCTCGGCGAGCCCCTCCCGATCAGAGGGCGCGCCGCAGCACGGCTGGTCCGGCGCGAGAGCGGCGAGATCGAAGCTCGGATCATCCGCCCCCTCGGCCCACCGAGCCCTCGGATCGTGGGCGTTTTTCACGGCGGTCTCGACGGCGGCACGGTCGTGTCGGTCGACCGGCGCGACCGAGCCGAGTATCGGGTGGCAAAGCGCGACGCCGAGGGCGCCGAGCCCGGCGAGTTGGTCACCGCCGAGCGACTCTCGACGGGTCGGCTCGGCGTCCCGCGCGCCCGCATCGTCCAACGGCTCGGACACTCCTCGGACGCCGGTGTGATAAGTCTCCTCGCGATTGCGACTCATGACCTCCCCACCGAATTCCCGAGGGCAGCGATCGCTGAGGCCGAGGCAGCGCGACCGGCGACTTTGGGCGGACGGACCGATCTCCGCGACATTGCGCTGGTCACTATCGACGGCAGTGATGCCCGCGACTTTGACGACGCGGTTTGGGCCGAGCCCGATCCCGACCCGGGAAATCGCGACGGCTGGCATCTGATCGTGGCAATCGCCGACGTCGCCCATTACGTACGCCCCGGCAGCGCGCTCGACCGCGAGGCCGCGCGCCGCGGGAACTCGGTCTACTTTCCCGACCGCGTGGTCCCGATGCTCCCCGAGGCGCTGTCGAACGATCTCTGCTCGTTGAAGCCGTGCGTCGATCGGGCGTGCCTTGCCGTCCATCTGTGGATCGACACCTTCGGCCGCAAACGGCGGCACCGCTTCGAGCGCGGGCTGATGCGTTCGACCGCACGCCTGACCTATGAAGAGATCCAGGCGTTGCGCGACGGCGGCGCCGAGCGCGCCTCACCGTTGGCGCCGGAAGCGCTATCGGCTCTCTACGGCGCGTACACGGCCCTTGCTATAGCCCGCTCCAGTCGCGGCGCCCTCGAATTAGCCATCGGCGAAAACCGGGTCGTGCTCGACGCCGCAGGACAGCCGACCGCGATCATCCCTGTGGTTCGCCTCGATAGCCATCGGCTAATCGAGGAATTCATGATCTTGGCAAACATCGCCGCCGCCGAGGAGTTGGAAGCGCGGCGGCAACCGTGCATGTACCGAATTCACGACGCGCCCGACCCCGATAAAGTCGAAGAGTTGAGTGCTTTGCTGGTCGAGTCCGGGATCGCCGGTCTGAGCTTCGCAAAAGGCCAGGCGCCGAAGCCCGAGCTGTTCAATCGGGTGCTGCGTCATGCTGCCGCAACGCCGGCCGCGGCTCTTGTCAACGAACTGGTCCTCCGCTGCCAAGCGCAGGCCGTCTATAGCCTGAACAATATCGGGCATTTCGGCCTGGGCCTGCGACGCTATGCTCATTTCACCTCGCCGATCCGCCGCTACGCTGACCTGATTGTGCATCGAGCGCTGATTGCCGGCACCCGTGCCCGCGGGTCGGATCCGGATCCGGGCGCCCTGCCCTCCGACGCCCACCCAGATCAGCTGAGCGCCATTGCGGAACACATCTCAGCGACCGAGCGCCGCGCGGTCGCAGCCGAACGCGCCGCGATTGAACGCTATCGCGCAACACTTCTCGCTCGGTCGGTCGGTCGAATCTTCACCGGACGCATCAGTGGGGTCACCGAATTCGGGTTGTTCGTCACCTCATTGGAGAGCGGAGCACAGGGACTCGTGCCGATATCGACCTTGTCCGGCGACTACTATGAGCACGATGCGAGGGGCCGGCGATTGGTCGGGCGACGGACGGGCCAGGTCTTCCGGATCGGCGAGGAAGTGCTGGTCCGACTCACCGAGGCGGACGGAATCGGTGGCCGCGTCGTTTTCCGGATCGAACAGGATGAGACGGCCGCGACCTCGCGCTTCCCCGCGGAGGCGGTTATCCGAACGCGTACGCAGGCGTCCGCACCCCGGCGTCCGCGCCGGCACCGTTGATTGCCGGCCACCGGCGATCTACGGTGATTGTTGCGCCCGAGCGAGCGTTCCGCATAACCGGCGGATCGCTGGATCCATCGCGGCGGGGGGTATCCGCGGATCTCCGGAGTTGATGCCGTTGTCGTTGTGTCCGGCCGCCGTGTTCGCGCGAGCGAGCAGCTTCCTGCTCGTCTTCGTGCTCGCCGCCTGCGCCGTGCAGCAATCGCTACCCAACGACCCCACGGCGCGTTTGTTCGCGCGGAGTCTCGACGAGATCACCGACCTCTATATAGCACCGGTTTCGAGCCGAAAGCTCATTCTTGCCGCAGCGGCCCGCTTTTCCCGCCTTGACAACAAGTTTTCGGTTGCGGAGATCCCCGGCTCTGAAACCGGTACCCAAGTCGTAATCAACTATGACGGTCGACAGGTGGCCGCCTATGCGACTCCGACCGGTGACACCCCCCACGCTTGGGGCGAATTGATGGGCCGGCTAGTCATCAGCGCCCGGGCTACGTCACCGATCCTCGGCGCGCTTTCGGAAGATCAGATCGACAAGGCTCTATTTGATGGGATCACGAGCGCGCTCGACCGCTTTTCGCGTTATGCGCCACCCGAAATCGCGCGAGATCAACGCGCGATTCGGGACGGCTTCGGCGGGGTGGGTGTAACGCTCGATATATCCGGTGAGGAATTCCACATCACGCAGATCACCTCGGGCGGTCCCGCCGATCGCGCCGGCATTCGGCCCGACGACAGGCTCGTGGCGATCGACGGGGCCCCGACCGCCGGCAGGTCACAGAGCGATGTGATCCACGCGCTTCGCGGCCCAATCTTAAGTCCGGTCGAGGTGACCGTGTATCGTCCCAGTCTCGGCCAAAAGCGGAGTTTTCGTCTTCAACGCGCGCTGGTCATCCTCCCTACGGTCACGGTGTCCCGAGACGGCGACATCGCGGTTTTTCAGATTGCGAGCTTCAACCAAAACACGACTCAGCAGATCGTCGAGGATCTCGGCCGATTGGAGCGCGAAATGGGTCCGCGGCTGCGCGGCATCGTCCTCGACCTGCGGGGCAATCCAGGTGGGCTGCTCGATCAGGCCGTCAGCCTCTCGGATGTCTTCATCTCGAAAGGGCCGATCGTGTCGACCGTCGGCCGCCACCCCGCGAGCCATCAATTCTTCGAAGCGTCGGGCGACAGCATGGCGCCGCAGATACCGACCGTGGTGCTGATCAATGGCGGTTCCGCATCGTCTTCCGAGATCGTCGCCGCTGCTCTCCAGGATGTTGGACGTGCCGTCGTCGTTGGCAGCGCCTCCTACGGAAAGGGTACGGTACAAACCGTTCTGCGTTTGCCCAACGACGGCGAACTGACGCTGACATGGGCCCAGTTGGTCGCCCCCTCCGGATACTTTCTGCACCAACACGGCGTGGTTCCGACCCTGTGCACAAGCGATCTCGGGGATGACGACACTTCCGTCCAGGTTGCTCTGCAACGCACCAATGCCTCGGCGCCACTGGCACCGAGATCACGAGCATCGTTGGACGAAAACGCTTGGTCCCAACTTCGACGTGCGTGTCCGGCGCGACAGGGGGACCACGAGATCGACGTCAAGGTTGCCAAGCGACTCCTCTCGGATCCGGTGCTTTACAGCCAGGCGGTGCAGACCATCTCGGCGACCCCGCACGTGGCCTCCGCTCCATCGCTTGACACCGCAACCGCGCCGACCGAGCCTGACTTGACAGGGGCCGGCGGCTCACTATTTTCCGACCCACGCCGTCCCTGACCCCCCGGAGACCCAATGGCCAAGACAAATACCGTCCTGATAAAGCTGGTCAGCAGCGCCGATACCGGCTTCTACTATGTCACGAAGAAGAACCCGCGAACCAAAACGGCCAAGCTCGAGTTGAAAAAATTCGACCCGGTCGCCCGCAAACACGTCTTGTTCAAAGAAGCCAAGATTAAGTAGTACCCCAATTCCAAATTAGGTCGCTCGACCTCACCTCAATTCCCGGTTCGGCTTAGCCGACGCTCTCCGCTATCAGCGAAAAGTTCGCGTATCTCTTTCCACTCGACGGGTTATCGGATACCCTGGTGCTGAGCAAGGCCGATGAAGTCGCGGAGTTCAGCGGTCGCAAGCGCATGGCTGAAGAAGAAACCCTGCGCCTCCGTGCAGCGCTCTGCTCGGAGCCCAAAGACCTCAGATCGGGTTTCAGCACCCTCCGCGGTCGTCGTGATCCCGAGTTCGGTGCCGAGCTGAATAATCGCCCGAATGAAGGCTGCGTGATCGGCTCGTTCCGGAAAGCCGCTTACAAAGGACTGGTCGATTTTGATCTTGTCGAAGGTAAAGCTGCGCAGCCGATGGAGCGAAGAATGACCGATGCCGAAGTCATCGATCGAAAGGTGCGCGCCGAGCCGGCGTAGCTGGTGCAACGTTCCCAAAAAGCTGTCATCCGTCGAGGGTTGGACGGCCTCGGTGATTTCCAATTCGAGGCGTCTGGGGTCGAACCCGGTAGCGGCCAGCGCGTCCCGAACAACCTGAGGAAGATCGCCAAGGAGGAATTGGGCAGCAGAGATGTTGACGGCCACCCGGATCCCGTTTGGCCAAGTTGCAGCCTGGGTAAGCGCGGCGCGCAGTACCCACCTCCCGAGGTACGGCATAACCCCCATCTCTTCGGCGATATTCAGGAACTCTCCCGGTAGAATCATGCCACGCAATGGATGATTCCAGCGCAACAACGCTTCGCAGCTTGTAATTCTGCCGGTGTGGAGCTCGATCATCGGCTGATAAACGAGTGAGAACTCCGCGTTGGAAAGTGCGTTTTTTACTTCCTTTGAAGAAATATTTGAGCAAAGTAATGTCTCGTCCACCCCGATTACTCCGAAATTTATACCGTTTTCACGGTTATATTCATAGAGGTCCCCGACTAGCCGAAAGGCCCTCAAGGCAAATTAATTCCTTGTAGACACCCATCGTCATTAATGCGTCATGCGAGTGCCCCGCCGCCTCTGGGAATGCGGGGCGCATGTGAGCGCCGCTGATTATTTTCGGCTCGCGCTCGGGACCAGCGTTCAGACGCATTGCAATTGCGGCGTCGCCACGATGGCCGCGTCCTAAACCATCCGTAATGAGCCGCCGCACTAGCCCCTAACAAAGGGCCACAGGGCTTCAAGCCGGTCGCATGTCGCCGAGCAATCCGACGGAGCCCGCCGGAGAGCGCAAGTCCACTGCCGCTTTTACACCATCCCCTGGGGCACGATCTCGTGCGGTTGATCGTAGCCCGACCACATCACCTCAAGACTTGGTCATCCCGTCATTTCCTTGGCCGAGCGAGGCCAAGGCGATCGGCGGCAAGTCGGCCAAAAGGGTGACTACGCGATTGCGTCCGGCTGTCTTGGCGCTGTAAAGCGCGTCATCGGCACGTTTCAGCAGACCATCGCGGCAGTCACGGCCTTCGGCGGCCGCGGTAACGCCGATGCTGACGGTGACCGGAACCTTCACGCCGTCGGCCCTGACGATGAACGGCTCCCTGGCGACCGCCTGGCGCAGTCTTTCGGCAACCGCGTTTGCGATAGCGATGTCGGTGTCGGGCATAATGACGACAAATTCCTCGCCCCCCAATCGCGCAACGAGATCAACGCTGCGCACACTATTTATTGTGCGTGCGGCAAGTTCGTGCAGCACGTCATCTCCCGCAGCATGGCCGTAAGTGTCGTTGACCCGCTTAAAGTGGTCGATGTCGAACAGCAAGACCGCCGCACTCATGCGGTCATGGTTGACCCGATTGATCAGTTCGTCGAGATGTGCCAGCAAGTATCGACGGTTGTAGAGACCGGTTAATTCGTCGGTCAGGGCGAGCGAAAGGCTGCGCTGATAGTTTTGTTCCAAACGATCCTGCAGCCGCTTGCGGCGGACCTGGGTGCCGGTGCGCGCGAGCAACTCGTTCCGATCCACCGGCCGAATGAGATAATCGTTGGCGCCGAGATCGAGGCCCTTGGCGAGACGGAGGAGATCGGTCTCCTCGGCAATCAGCAGGATCGGCAGCTGGCGGAAGGTCTCGCTCGCCCGGCACTGCGTGACCAGCCGCAACGGGTCGCCACTCGGTGTCGACAGGCTGGCGATGATCAATTCGGTGTCGCCGTCCAGCAGCCCTTGCGCATCGGCGCAACTCTGGCAACTCGCCAGTTGCGCAACCGGCGCCAATATCTCGCTCATTCTGGCGGCGGCGTACTGATCCTCCTCGATGAGGATGATCCGCGCAGGACTGGTATCCTCCATGAGGGCGGTATCGCCGCCGGCGAAGCGACCGCAGATCCCCTCGCGCAAGCGCCATTCCTCCATCATCCGCTTCAATCGCGCGAGCGAACGCACGCGCGCGAAAAGGGCGATGTCATTCACCGGCTTGGTCAGGAAATCATCGGCTCCGACCTCGAGACCGCGAAGACGATTGGCGACGTCGGACAACGCCGTCACCATGACCACCGGCACGTCGGCGGTTCGCGGGTTGGCCTTCAACCGACGGCAAACCTCAAACCCGTCCATACGGGGCATCATCACGTCGAGGAGAATGACGTCGGGTAATTCAGTGTCGGCGATCTGCAAGGCGGAACGCCCGCTATACGCCGACAGCACATCGAAATACTCGCTCGAAAGTTTGGCCTCGAGCAGCTTTACGTTGGCCTCGACATCATCGACAACCAGTACTCGGGCAGACATTAGATGTTCGCACGCACCAAAAAAGGGAAAGCGATCGCCTCAGGAGAGGAACCTCTCGACAGTTCGTAGAAAGCTCGCTACCGAGATCGGCTTTGAGATATAAGCTTCGCAACCACCTTCTCGGATCTTCTCCTCGTCACCTTTCATCGCAAACGAGGTCACCGCGATAATCGGAATCATTCGTATCTCATCATCTTTCTTGATCCACTGCATCACTTCAAGCCCCGATACTTCGGGAAGTTGAATATCCATCAAGATCAGATCGGGATGGTGTTGGCGGATTAGCGCAAGCGCCTCGACACCGTCCTTGGTCTGCAATGTACCATAGCCGTGCGCGACGAGCAAATCGTTGAAGAGCTTCATATTGAGGTCATTGTCCTCAACTATCAAGACCTTCTTCTGCGTCGGCGGATTGGCCACAAGTTTCGATTCCGAAATTTCGAGCGTCATCCTTCGCCGGCCTCAAGAAAAATGCTGAAATGGCGGCAAACGGCGAGAGGGCTGGTGACCGTCGTTCCGCACAGGCTACACTGGCAAGTTGTAGAGGTTCGAGCTTAACAATCCGTAACCGGTGATCCGGTTCTGTCAGGCGAAAGATGGAGGCCCGTGGCAGCCCGATTCCGCATCGGTATTGATCTCGGCGGCACCAAGATCGAGGGGGCCGCCGTCGACGGTTCAGGGGCCATCCTCGTCCGCCGGCGCGTGGCGACGCCCAAAGGCAACTATCGCGAAACGATAGAGGCGATGGTCTCTCTTGTGGGCGAGATCGAGCTGGCGATCGGCGCAAAGGCAAGCGTCGGAGTCGGCATGCCCGGGGCGATTTCCCCGATCACCGGAATGGTCAAGAACGCCAACTCCGTTTGGCTGATCGGCCGCCCGTTGCAGCAGGATCTGGAGACCGGGCTCGGCCGGCCGGTCCGCTTGGCCAATGACGCCAATTGCTTCGCTCTGTCGGAAGCGATCGACGGTGCCGCAGCAGCAATGGGGACAGTCTTCGGCGTCATTCTCGGCACCGGGGTCGGAGGCGGCGTCGCCATCGGCGGGCGCATCCTCGTCGGCGCCAACGCGATCGCCGGAGAATGGGGTCACAACCCGCTGCCCTGGCCGACCGTGGACGAAATCCCCGGACCGCCATGCTATTGCGGCGGGTCGGGCTGCATCGAGACCTTTCTCTCCGGTCCCGCACTCGCTGCGGATCATCATCGCCACACCGAGCGTCATCTGAGCGCCATCGAGATTGCCGATTTTGCCGGGCGCGGAGACGCGGAATGCGGCGCTACCCTAGAGCGCTATATGCACCGGCTCGCCCGCGGACTGGCCGCCGTGATCAACGTGATCGATCCGGATGCGATCGTGCTCGGGGGAGGCCTTTCCGGCATCCCGGCGCTTTACGACCGCGTACCCGAATTGTGGACACGATACGTTTTTTCCGATCACGTCGTCACTCGACTGCTTTCCCCCGTCCACGGCGCTTCGAGCGGCGTGCGGGGCGCAGCCTGGCTATGGCAGCCGGAAGAGGAATGGTAACGACGTTGTGCCGCGACTGCGGCGCGCTCGCGACTGCGGCGGTGAGCGACGAGCGCTGCCGCGATTGCGGATAGCCCCGCCTCGTCGGTCATGCGGCACCGGATGAGCACGGGTCAGCAATTCGGCTTGGCGAGCGGCTCGATATCGTCGAGCTTGGCGCGGATCGAGTATTCGCCGTAGTCGATCACCATGTCCTGCGAGACCCCGTTATCGAGAAGACGCATCCCGAGCTCGTAGTCCGGTTTCTCGACCGCCGCGTCGACGGGAAAGAAGGCGAGCCGGACGCGCCAGCCGGGCCGCTGCAGCAGCGGCGTGAGCTTTGCCGCCGCTGGATCGGCGGTGATCTTGACCCCGATCGCCGCTGAAATTTGCACCGCGTTTTCGTCGGTGGCGCCGTCGAACACGTGGCGAGAGACGAAATTCTCCCCGTCATGGGCCTTGTCGATCAGCAGCATCGTGTGCCCGCTTGGGAACAAGACGCCCGGCTCGAGCTTCAGGGTCTGCGGTTTGGGCTTCACGAACTCGGCGATACCGGCCTTCCCGGGGCCATCCAACTTCGCCTCGCCGCGAATATCCTGGTCGACCTCGCCGTTTCGGCTCTGCTTCTGATTAAAGCGGTAACGCAGTCCGTCCTTCGACTCCCAAGTGACAAAGCTCGAGACGATGTCCACATCGGGTGTCTCGCCGTAGCGCATCTTGAGCCGATAGCGCTGCTCGATCGTCCAACCCTCGCAGGTCTCACCCCACTCGTAGCTCATCGTGCCGCGCGCGTCGACCACGCCCGAATCGTTGCGGGCAGAACCCAGCGTCATCGAATAGAGCGCGCGATGCGGCGCAATCTCGGCGCCGCTAGCCGCCGGGGCCGCCATCGCCATCAGCCCGGCCGCCAGGAAAAAAGGTTCGATGCGCTGCTTGATCATGGACACAACACTCCCCTGGTCGATGTCGCCGGACAAAGGCCGGCCATGCCGGCCCGCACATAGTATGCAATTCTCGTTCCCGACGATCCCCGCGCTCAGGGTTTCGTACTGCTGCCCGGCGGCAGATCGAGCCTGAGGTGGAGCTCTCTCAGCCGCTCGGCCGGAACCGGCGCCGGAGCGTGCATCAAGAGATCCTGTGCCTGCTGGTTCATCGGGAAGGCGACGACTTCCCGAATGTTCGGCGTATCCGCCAACAGCATCACAATGCGGTCGATCCCGGGCGCCATGCCGCCATGCGGCGGCGCCCCGTATTTGAAGGCGTTGAGCATGCCGGCAAAGCGCGCCTCCACCTTGGCAGCGGAATATCCGGCGATGGCGAAGGCCTTGTGCATGATGTCCGCACGATGGTTGCGGATGGCGCCCGACGCCAGCTCGACCCCGTTGCAGACGATGTCGTACTGATGCGCGAGGATCTCGAGCGGGTCCCTCTCCTCCAGCGCCGCGAGCCCGCCTTGCGGCATCGAGAACGGGTTGTGGCTGAACTCGACCAGCCCGGTATCCTCGTTCAGCTCGTACATCGGAAAATCGGTGACCCAGCAGAACTCGAAGGCACCCTCCCTGGCGAGCCCGAGATCACGCCCGATCTTGAGCCGTGCCGCACCTGCGAACGGCGCAAAGGCCTTCGGTACGCCGCCCACGAAAAAGACGGCGTCGCCATCACCGAGCCCCAACTCGCTGCGGAGGTTGGCGGTCGTCTGCGGACCGAGGCTTCGCGCGATCGGGCCGG
>Ga0210408_10004736_pt1 | contig 12094 bp, 10 predicted proteins | sample IncBWH4MmetaG_FD_155471 | JGI IMG/M metagenome (GOLD analysis project Ga0210408, IMG submission 155471) | Forest soil microbial communities from Barre Woods Harvard Forest LTER site, Petersham, Massachusetts, United States - Inc-BW-H-4-M | ecosystem: Environmental > Terrestrial > Soil >... | reverse complement strand
GCACGGCGCGCCGGTTGTCCGCGCGTGTATTGGCAGACCCACGAAAGCAATCACACGGCGATGCAGCTTTACGACAAGATCGCGGAGCGCTCCGGATTTGTCGTCTATCGCAAGCGGTTCTGAACGCCTGGTCGCGGGGCGCGCATGGCAGGCCTGCCGCCACCAGCCTGTGGATAACTTTTCTGTCACCACCACGTAATACTGCGGAGGTAGCCTGCATTTGCGTCTGATCAGGCCCCCCGTCACAGATCAAGCGCCCAGCGGTCCCCGTCAGTCGCCGCGTCTGACCGGGGCCGCACTTTTTTAAAGCCAAGTTTTTTAAAGCCAAGTTTTTTTGAGGCCAAGTTTGCTTCAAAGCCAAGTTTGCCGCGTCTTCTCCGGGCCGAGCTTTCGCCCGCCGGATCGGGCCAGCACGCATGGTAGGATCGCACCTTGCAGGCTTGCAGCGTTGGGGCGCGCAAGCCAAAATGCCCTCCCACCTCTCCTGCCTCCTGCGTACGGGACCCCTGCATGCAAATTCGTAATCTCGGCGGCTCCGGCCTGCGCGTTTCCGCCGTCGGCCTCGGCTGCAACAATTTCGGCCAGCGCTGCGACCTCGAGACCTCGCGCAAGGTGATCCACAAGGCGATCGACCTCGGGATCACGCTGTTCGACACCGCCGACATCTATGCAGGGCTTGGCGGCTCGGAGACGGTGCTGGGTGCGGTGCTTGGTGACCGGCGCAAGGACATCGTGCTGGCGACGAAATATTCCAAGCCGATGGCAACCGACGGCACCAAGCAGGGCGCCTCGCGGCGCTACATCATGTCCGCGGTCGAAGCGAGCCTGACGCGGCTGAAGACCGATTACATCGATCTCTATCAGCAGCACGACTACGATCCGCTCACCCCGATCGAGGAGACCTTGCGGGCGCTGGACGATCTGGTCCGGCAAGGCAAGGTGCGCTACATCGGCAATTCGAATTTCCCGGCCTGGCGCATAGCTGAGGCCGAACATGTCGCACGCGCGCTGAACGTCAATCGTTTCGTCTCGTGCCAGGACGAATATAGCCTGGTGGTGCGCGGCATCGAGAAGGATCTGCTGCCGGTCGCGGCCGAATACCGGCTCGGCCTGCTGCCGTTCTTTCCCTTGGCGAGTGGGCTCTTGACCGGCAAGTACAAGCGCGGCACTGCGCCGCCCGACGACACGCGCTTTGCCAAGGCGCCGGGCCTGCGCGATCGCTACGTCACGCCGCGCAACGAAGACATCGTCGAACAGTTGACGGCATTTGCGCAAAGCCGCGGCCACACCATGCTGGAGCTCGCGTTCTCGTGGCTCGCATCGCGGCCGCAGGTCGCAAGCGTCATCGCCGGCGCCACCCGCGTCGAGCAGGTCGAGCAGAACGTCAAGGCGATCGGCTGGAGCTTAAGCGCGGAGGAAATTGCCGAGATCGACCGCGATGGCGAAGTAGGTCGTCATTCCGGGATGGTGCGTAGCACCAGACCCGGAATCTCGAGATTCCGGGTTCGATGCTTCGCATCGCCCCGGAATGACGTCTGATCCTCACCCCACCAGCCCCTGCATCGGCCTGGCCGCGGCGCTGTCTGGGAACACGGATTCGGCGAGCACGTGCTCGGCGAGGCCGAACTGGTCGTGCAGCACGCCCTTGATGACCGCGCGCAGATCGGTGGTCGGCAACAGATCGCGGCCCTGATAGAGGCTCGCCGGTTTCAGCGACGGCCAATCCGCAATCACCCGCCCGCCCTTCACCGCGCCGCCGGCCAATAGCGCGATGGTGCCGGTGCCGTGATCGGTGCCCTCGGTGCCGTTGATGCGCACGGTGCGGCCGAATTCGGTCGCCACCACCACCACGGTGTCGCGCCAGCGGGCGCCGAGCCCGCTCTCGAATTCCGCGAGCGCGCCGTCGAGCCCCGACAACAGCTGCGCCAGACGCCCGACCGGGCCGCCTTCATTGGCATGCGTATCCCAGCCGTCGAACGCGAGCGCTGCGATGCGCGGCCCGTCGTCGGCCGCCATCAGTTTTGCAGCACCTCGCGCCACGAGCCGCATCGCGGCCGCACCATTGGTGCCGGGCTTTGGCTTCATGTCGTCGCCCAGGGCTGCCTTCTCGAGCTGCAAGCCTTGCGTCAGCGCGCTCGCCAGCGCGACATCGCGGTGACGATAGAGTTCGACGAGGCGCATCGCGGTATCGTCGTCGGCTTGCGGTAATGCCACCGGCGCCCAGCCGACGGTTGGCGCGGCACCGCGCAACACCAGCGGCGTGGTCGGACCAACCGCCAGCCCACTCATGACGCGCTGACCCTTCGGCAAATTTTCCAGCGCGCGGTTGAGCCAGCCGGACTGCACGCGGCCCGGACCGGCAAAGCCGCTTTCCAGCACGTCCTGGCCGTCGAAATGCGAGCGGTCGCGATAGGAGGTCGCCACCGCGTGAATGACAGCGGCGTGCTCTTCGCGGTACATCCGGAAAAATTCCGGCATCGCTGGATGCAGCGCGAAGAAGGAATCCAGCATCGGGGCCGCATGCGGTCCGTCCGGCGTCAGCGCGATCGAACCATGCAGGCCGGCATAGTCGGGATCGCCCACCGGCGCGACGGTGGCAAGCCCGTCCAGCGCGCCGCGCAGGATCACGACGATCAGCCGGGGATCGCGGCCATCGGCGGCGCGCGCGAATTTCGGCAAATAGGCCCAGGCGGCAAACGAGGCGCCGCCAACGAGCAGCGCGCGACGCGAGGTTGCGAATGACGTTTGGCTTTCACAATAATCCATCGTCATCTCCTCTGGAATTCCGGCGACATCAAGAGCAGCGCCAGCGCCTGCTGCCGCGATTCGGCGTGCTCGATGGTGCGTCTCGTCTCCTCCGATGCCGCGTCCGCCGCGGCAACTTCGAGCAGGTCGCGGGGGTCGATGCCTTCGGCAAGACGCGAGGCGATCTGCGCGGCGATATCGAGCCGCAGCTTCATGCCTTCGGGTGCTGCCCATGCGGCATTGGTATCGGGAAATCCATTCGGCCCGGCCGGCGACCATAGCGGCTGGCCGAGCACGTTGAGGCCGCCGAGATAGCGGCTCGGATCTTCCGGAATGCGCGCCAGCAGTCGGCCGCTCGCCACCAGAAATTCGTAAGGCGAGCGGACTTTTGTCAGCGGCGCGTCCCAGGCCTCGCCGGAATCGACCAGGGTGAGCGCCAGTGCCTTGAGGTCGCCGTCGGTCTTGGTAAAACTATCCTGCAGCCGCGTCACCAGCGCCGGCGGCGGATCGTCGGCCACGAAGTGGCGCGCGAATTTGGTGGCGATGAATTTCGCGGTCGAGCGATGGCGCGCGATGTCCGCGAGCACCGCTTCGCCCTGCGCGACGCCACCTGCTTCATAGGTCTTGCCCATCACTGCTTGCGGACCGGGCTGGTGCGCGTTGGCATTGAACACGAATGTGCCGGGCTGGCCGAGCTGTCCCTGCCGTCCGGCAAAAGTCCAGCCGGTGATGATACGCGCGAGCGAGGTCACGTCGTCCTGCGTATAGCCGCCGCCGACGCCGAGCGTATGCAGCTCCATGATTTCGCGCGCGAGATTTTCATTCAGGCCGCGGTTGCGGTTTTGCCCGGCGCGCGAGTCCGGTCCCAGCGATTGCTGGTTGTCGAGGAAGAACAGCATCGCCGGATGCTGCTCGACCGCCTTCAACATGTCAGCGAACCGTCCGAGCACGTAGGGCCGGATCGCCTCGCGCTCGAACGAGCCCGCCCACATCCGCGCCAGCCCGCCCTTGTTGGCGGAGATGCAGAAATGGTTGGACCAGAACACCACCAGCCGCTCCACGAACCCGCTTTCGGCGAGCGTGGCGCGCTGCAATCGCGCCAGCGCCTCGGCGCGAAAGGTCTTTTGGATGATATTGAGCGGCGGCTGCGGGGTTGGTTTCGCCGCGTTCGGCTGCATCGCGGGATTGGGCGGCGGCGCCTCGGCCGGCGTCATCGTCGCGCCCGTGCCGTTATTTGCCGCCGATTGCATCGCCGGTTCTTTCGGCGAAATATCCTGGGCGATGCTGGAGAGCGAAAGGTTCCGCCGCTGCGGCTTCGCGTCGGGCGGGCCTTGCGACGGCGGGCCCTCGGTCGGCGTCGCGCCCGCGCCCGATTTCGCCGCGGCATCGCGCGCCTGCTGGGTTTCAAACTGATATTCAAACACCGCTTTGGCCAGCGCCGGCGTCGATTGCAATCCGGGCACCTCGAGCAGCACGCCGTTGGGGCGAATCAGCTCGGCCTTGACGAACCCGCGCGGATCGGACGCCGCGTTGACGAAATCGCCGGACGCCCCGCCGCGCGCGCCAAACCCGAAGCGATTGAGCGCGACAAGGGCGTTCTTCGAATCGCGGGCCATCGGTTTTTTGCCTTTGGGGGTTGTTACCTTGGGGCTTTCCCTTTGCACTTCGCTAAAGCGGGCGGGTATATTTCGAGCGCCAATCATACTGCCGTTCGAGATGAACCCGACATGAAAAACGCAGGGAACGTTGGGTCCCAATCATGACAAATCGGTTAGAAATTCGCAGCCCACGCCGCCTCGCCTGCCCGGCATGCGGAACGCCATTCACCTGTAGCCCGGCGGGACCCTGCTGGTGCACGGAAGAAGCCTTCCGCCTGCCGATGCCTGATGGCGGCGAGGATTGCCTGTGCAGGGAGTGCTTGCGCGAGGCGGCGGCGAATCCGAAGAACCCACCGCCCTAAATCTCGACCTGGACCCGGTGCATTCTGATCTAGGGTCTGTACGGTGGCGGATTCTGGGAATGTGCCGGCGCTGACCTCACCAGGCTGACCAGCCACCATCGACGGGTACAGGCACTCCCGTGATGCTGTCCGCCGCAGCAGAGCACAGGAACACGGTGAGCCCGGCGATTTGTTCTGGGGTGACGAACTGCTTGCTCGGCATCTTCGCTCCCACCAAGGCTCGCTTTGCATCTTCTATGGAGAGTTTTTGCTCGAACGCGAGCGCATCGACCGACTTCTTGGACAGTGGTGTCAGCACCCAGCCAGGGCAGATCGCGTTGCACGTTATTGCCATCCCCGCCGTTTCGAGCGCCGTCACGCGCGTCAGTCCGACGACGCCATGCTTCGCAGCCACATAGGCGGCCCTGTGAGGTGAAGCGACGAGCCCATGCATCGATGAGATATTGATGATGCGCCCCCATTTCCGTTCCCGCATCCCCGGGAGCACCAGGCGCGTCGCATAGAAAGCGGCAGACAAATTCACGCCCAGGATAGAGTCCCACTTGTCGAGCGGAAACGACTCCAGAGGCGCCACACGCTGAATGCCGGCATTGTTGACCAAAATATCGACCGAACCGAATTTCGCCTCCGCGGCGGCGATCAGGCTTGCGACCTCCGCGGGCTTGCTGACGTCAGCTGCCGAGTAGGTGATGTCCACACCATAGGCGGCTTTCCAGTCATCCCGCCAGGCATCGATGACGTCATAGTCGCCAAAGCCGTTGATCACCAGATTGGCGCCTTCGGCGGCAAACGCACGGGCGATCGCGCGGCCAATCCCGCTTGTGGAGCCGGTCACGAGCGCCACCTTGCCTTTGATGCCATTAGCCATGTCATGTAACTCCACGTTCCGATCGGCCAGACCGCGCGGCCTCACCGGCGCTCATCAGCGCAAGTGGGCCGGCGCGGCTGTTCCAGTTCAAACAATACTGAGGAGACTTACTCGGCTAAGATCAGCTGAGCTTTCCGAAGAACCAGTTTTCCTTGGCGTTCTCGACAATATCGATCGCGATGTCTTCGGAACGAATGCCGGGATCTTGGCCGAGAAGCTCAACAGTGCGTTTGAAGAACGCCTGCTTCTGATCAGTGTTGCGTGTATTTGCGGCGGTCAGCTGGATGAAGATGAAATTGCTCGACCGCTGAACCCCGGCGTAGTTCGGTTCGAAGAACGCGTCACCGTCCTTCACCTGCGTGATGACGTGGAATTTGCCACTTGCAGGAACATTGTACGCTTCGACCATGGCGCGATGGACACCTTCCGAAACCGCGCGTCGAAAATTTTCGGGCCTGTCGCCTTTGAAGAATATCTGAGTGAGCGGCATCTCGCCTTCTCCTGGCATTGCGACCGCGTCGCGCGGTCGACTGATTAAGATTTGGCAGCCTCTGGGAAGCCACGGCGACCGATAGGCCGCTTCAGATCTAATATATACTTACTAGTCGGTATACATCGCCGTCGAGCTTAGTCTAGTAGCGAAGGTATTCTGCTGTTTGTATGAAACTTGTAATATCGACCAGTCGGTATAGATTGAGCTGATGCCGCGGGACTCAAGCTTGACACGAACGCAGATTATTCAGGCCGCCGACGATCTGTTCTATGGCGAAGGGATTCGAAGCGCGAGCGTGGACGCCATCGCCGAGAGAGCCGGCGTCACCAAGCGTACGCTCTACTATCACTTCCGCAGCAAGGATGACCTGATCGCGGCCTACCTTGAGGCGCGCGACGAACCGACACTGGCCCGCTACGAGGCGTGGCTCGACACAACGCAGGGTACGTTGGCCGAACAGATTGCGGGATTTTTTCAAAAACTCGCGCGGGTCGCAAATAGCGCAAAATGGAAGGGGTGCGGCTTCTTGCGGGCAGCGGCCGAACTAGCGGGCAGTCCCGGACATCCAGCCCAAAAGATCGGCTCGGCACACAAGAAGAAGTTCGAGTCCTGGCTCGCTGGCCGCATCACGGGAGAGGGATTGGACGACGCGGCGCTTCGCGCGCGTCAACTTATGATCCTGCTGGATGGCGCGGTCGCGCAAATGTTGATCCATCGCGATCCTTTATATGCGTTGGCAGCAGGGAAGGCAGCGTCGGCCCTTCTTGCCAAGGAGGGGGAGCGATAGCGCTGACGGGCCGCGAATCAGGCGGAGATCTGGTTTGCAAGCCAGCCCATCAGCTGGAAGCGATTGTCGAAGGACCGGATAAGGATTTGCGCTTCCGTTACCTTCCCCCGCGGCAAGATTTCCGCGTCAATGTTTCCCATAAAGGAAAAAGCCTCCGGCGGGCATGCCGGAGGCTTCCTTGGAGATTTAAACGTTGATCGAGAGTTTCTCCTTTGCTGCCAGTTTCTCCTAGAAGTTGCGCTGAACGCGCAGGTTCAGCGAAGTCGTGCTGTTGTTGCCGTAGGTATAGGTCGTGGCAGCCAACGGAACAGCCGAGGACGGAGCAACTTGAGGTCCCGCCGCGCCCGACATGTTGGTCTTCAGGTAGGCGTACAGCACTTCGGCGCTGAACGTCAGGTTCTTGACCGGGGTCCAACGGGTCACGAGACCGATTTCGGAGATCGTGAAGCCGGGATCGCAAACCGAACCTGGCAAGAGAAACGCACCGGTACCACCACCATTGGTCAGGCCAGCGCCGCGTATTTGCGTACCGCCTCTAGCATCGAAGGTGTTGCAGAACAGCGTCTTGGCGGTGGCGTTGTAGCTCAGCCCGGCGATGCCGCCGAACAAGCTCGATGACCAGTAGGGATCCCAGTTGTGGTTGAACGCACCTTGGAAGCCCCAACCGCGGGTCAACTGCAGGCCCGTTTGGGGGTTGCCGTTGCTTGCGCTAATGCCTGAGTAGACCGCATCGGTCACGACGCCCATGGCGAACTTGGTGCCGTTATAGATGGCGAATGAAGACGGATCCGCTCCGCTGGTTCCCAGCACGTATTTCGATGCGCCCTGCGACCAGGACCCTGACATCTTGATGTCGTCGCCGGCACCAGTCGGGATGTTCTTGACCTGCAACGAAGCCATCACCGCACCACCGAAGGCATCGCTCGGGTGACCGAAGTTCACCGAGCCTGTCTGGGTGGCACCGATCACAAATGCCGCGTTGGTTTGAACGTTGCCGGTCGCGAAGTAACCAGCGTGGTTGTCATGGACCGCGCCCGAAATCTGGAACAGACCCCAAGCCTGATCAACCCGGATGTTACCGACGAAGTCAGGAACGCTGGTTCCGCCGTAAGCACATCCGTTCGCGGTGTAGAACGCGCTGCAGGCACCGCTGAAGCCGATGTTGCCACCAGCAGCTCCCGCGGTACCCCCAAGCGGTCCGGTTCCGACCGCGTTGATGATCTGGGTGCGGTTGTAGTCGTTGGCGCTGGAGTCGTCGACGCCGATCGTGGCCGACACGCCGTTACCGAACTGCCAAGAGTACTGGATGTTGTTGAGACCAGTGACCGTGTCGTAACCGCCGACCAGGTACGACGTGTTGTTGCCGGGATAGCCATGCCACGGCGAGGAGTAGGCCGAAGCGGACTTACCGAAGGTGAAGCCGGCGAACTGGATGAACGCGAATTCGACATTGACGTAGCCGGCTCCTATGTAATCCGGCACCACCGCGCCGTTGACTGCACCGGGAGCGACGCTGGCTGCAAAGCCGATGCTGCTGGTGGAACCAAAGGTGCTGAAATTCATGTCGACCTGGCCGAAGGTGCGGACCACGCCATATTCAGTCGCGGTGCGGGTATCGATGGTCAGCGCCAAACGCGAACGATCGTTGTAGAAGTTCGCATAACGGTCGCGGATGCCACCTTCACCATTCCAGAACGGCTGGTCATAGACACCGCCGTTGATGGTCAAATCGGCGCGCAGATAACCACCCAGCTTGATGCAGGTATCGGTGCCCGGGATGTAGAAGAATCCGGCACCATAGAGCGAGCAGATCCTCACGTATTCGACCGCTTTGGCCTTTACGGGAAGATCGGCTGCCTGTGCTCCGCCCATGGCGAGTAAACCCGCCGCTGAGCCGAGGAGTAGGCTCTTAACCATCTTCATGTTAATCCTCCAGTTGCTCCAAAGGGAAGGTTCCGGATCCGCTGGGTGAAACACCCTAAGGTTGGTTCCCTTGTCCCCAAACACCGCTTAGCCGCTTCGCGCCTTCGGACGCTCCCGCATGAACGCGAGGGCCTTTAGTGAAGCACCTAGAACGGAACGACCTCAGGGATGCCCCCCTCCGCCGCAACATGGATTTAGAGCACTAACTTTACGAAGTAAATTCGCGAAGTCAATTCTTCATGTGAATATGCGCGGCTGTTGCTTTTTTGCAACTGGCGGGTCAGCAAAGGTACTATCGTATGACTAAATAAACTTATATAATCAGCTTCTATTCCGGCGCGTGATCGAGTAAACTTCTATAACTAACTTCTATTGAAGCTGGTTATAGATGAGGCTACGCCGTATGTCCGCGAGAAGAACCCGTCAGACGATTGCCTCGCCACAACCTTCTTCCGGCGCAACAATCGGCCAGCGCAGCGCAACCCGAAGCGAGTCAAATGACGAGATCGTCGGCGACTTCATCTGGGATATCGCTTCGCTCAATACCCACCTTGAGGACATCCGGCGGGCCTGGGCAAGGCTCCTCGGGATAAGCGGACCTCAATGGCTTATTCTTATGGCCGTTGACGCTTCAAATTCGCCCGACGGAATTTCCGTCGGCGACGTTTCCGAAAAACTTCACGTCCAACCGACATTCGTTACCGCTCAATCCAAAATCCTCGAAAGGTCTGGCTATTTGAGGCGGCAAGGCTCCGCTACTGATGGACGAATTGTACTTGTGTCTCTTACCGATCAGGCCAGGCGGGAAATCGCAAAACTTTCCAGCCAGCGAAAAGCTCTGAATGAGTTTATTTTCGCGGATCTGAGCATTCGATCATTGCGGGACGTAACCGAGAAACTTGCGTTGGTGCGAAATCGCGCCAAGATGGCGGCAAGTCGGCTCGAAAACGAGAGTTGATGCAGGCTGTCGTGCCAACTGGGGCCAGCGCGATTTACGCCGATACAAGATGCCGCTTTGCGGGACGCTTGCTCCGGCCAGGTCGTACTTGACCCGCTATCCAGTCAAAGACAAATTCGTTACCCAAGGTCGGATTGTCGATCTGGCCCACCGATGCCCCGGTCTCGCTTGCCGAAAAGATTTTCAACTGAATATCGGATCCCGTCTCTTTGGCCCGCCTGCAATATTCCAACATGTACTTGGTGTCGAGTGAATCGTATTCACCTGCCACAACCAAAACCGGACAACTGATTTTTCTAGCCAGATCGTACTGCTTCAATTGTTTCGACAACTCATCGAACTTGCTCCTTGTACGATCGCTGCTTCTACGACCGTTGTAAGTCCATTCCAGGATTGCAACCCGTTCGAGTTGATCCCACATGCCGCCGTCACAGACTGCGGCCTTGAATCTGTGGTCCTGGCTTGCGGCACGAGAGACGGAGGATCCTCCAGACTTTGATCCGTACAAGACGATGTTCTCGGTGTCGACATCGTCACGGGACCACAAATAATCGACACAGAGTCCAATCGGTATTTCAGCATCGAAGCTTTGAACTTGTGGAAGGTCGACCAGAAGGAGCGATAGGCCTCTGGCGAATGCATGCCGAGGCAAATTGTGCAACTGATCGTCCTTGATTTCCTCAAATGCAGACACACCAATGATCACTGGCGTCTTTGGCGGGGCTCCCGGCGCCCTTAAGAAATATGCAGACAAGCTGCGCTGGTTCTCTCCAGGAATTTCAACCACCTCACCTATCGGCTTCATTTGCGCAAGATAGCATCGAGAGCAGTTCTCCATTTCAGCCAATATCGGCGAGGCTCTTTTGTCGCTCGGCGCAAGGAACACCGCCGCCGTCCGGAAATAGCTCGAAGCGCGCAACCAGTTGTTTTTCGCGGTTTCAACGTTTCCCCGCATGAGCGCCTGCTTTGCTCGCGCCACGCTTTCTTGCGCGATGTTTTTCCATTCCCGCAACCAGCTATCGTCGTCACCAGGAATGATTCGAGACGCCGTCAGAAAGCACTCGGAAATCGTGCTCGCGCCTTCTTGTGCCAAGCCGAGCACCTTCATGAACTGAAGGCTGTAAGCCTCGTTTTCCGGCCATTGGATCCAGCCATGAGGCTCGTAACGCGGCGACGAATTTGCCATAATGGCGCTATCCCCGAGCATCGATCCGCCTACTGAACAAGCTCGGTTTGCGGACCCGACGAGCCTGTTGTGTGATGGCCGCATCCGTGGCGCGGCGGTCGGCCTGACTCATGCCGAATTTGGAATTCGACGAGCCGAATCCTCAACATGGCGGTTGGAGGCGGGCGAGCGGCGCGCCCGCTACGCCGGCATAGTACTGTTCGTACCTCATGAAGGGTTCGCCATTCGGTCGCGCCGCCCCTCGAAATCGACCATCCGCGAGCCTTGGCCGGAGCCGCGGCGCAAATTCATCACGAAGTGCGTCACGCGTCTTGAACGGTGTTGCAATCCGATGCGCCGTGCGATTTCTGCGACCTGGCGTCGGGACGGGCTAAGTCGCCGGATTGGCGGCCTATCCGCCGTAAAGGTATATTTAGACCACTAATTTCGCGAAGTACATTTGCGAAGTAACTTCTACATCGGAATATGCACAGCCTGTTGTGTTTTTGCAACGGACGGACAACGGCGACTGGCGCGTGATCGAGTAAACTTCTATAACTTGCTTCAACTTGCTTCTGTTATTAATGAGGCTTCGCCGTATGTCCGCGAGAAGAACCCGTCAGACGATTGCCTTGCCACAGCCTTCTTTCGGCGCAGCAATCGACCAGCGCAGCGCAACCCGAAGCGAGTCAAATGACGAGATCGTCGGCGACTTCATCTGGGACATCGCTTCGCTCAATACCCACCTCGAGGACATCCGGCGGGCCTGGGCAAGGCTCCTCGGGATAAGTGGACCTCAGTGGCTTATTCTGATGGCCGTTGACGCTTCAAATTCGCCCGACGGAATTTCCGTCGGCGACGTTTCCGAAAAACTTCACGTCCAACCGACATTCGTTACTGCTCAATCCAAAATCCTCGAAAGGTCTGGCTATTTGAGGCGGCAAGGCTCCGTCACTGATGGACGAATTGTACTTATGTCTCTCACCGACAAGGCCAGGCGGGAAATCGCAAAACTTTCCAGCCAGCGAAAAGCTCTGAATGAGTTTATTTTCGCGGATCTGAGCATTCGATCATTGCGAGACGTAACCGAGAAACTTGCGTTGGTGCGAAATCGCGCCAAAATCGCGGCAAGCCGGCTCGAAAACGAGAGTTGATGCAGGCCGTCGTGCCAACTGGGGACAGCGCGATTTACGCC
>Ga0210408_10004735_pt1 | contig 12097 bp, 24 predicted proteins | sample IncBWH4MmetaG_FD_155471 | JGI IMG/M metagenome (GOLD analysis project Ga0210408, IMG submission 155471) | Forest soil microbial communities from Barre Woods Harvard Forest LTER site, Petersham, Massachusetts, United States - Inc-BW-H-4-M | ecosystem: Environmental > Terrestrial > Soil >... | reverse complement strand
CGCAGCTTGGGGCTCGTGGTGACCAAGCGGAAGGTCGACGAGGCCGAAGCCGCCACCGAGACGGCCGAGGTCAAGTAAACCGGGACGCTGGGTGGGCGGGACCACCCAGCAAGCCTGGACCTGGGTGACGGTCCAGCTGAACCGCGCAGGTACGCGGACAACCAAAGGAGGAGAATGCCATGGCAGACTACGGTCGGGACAACGTCGCCCCGACGCCCTACGAACCCTCATGGGCGGAGATCCATGGGCGTGACTGCGACGCCGCATGGCAAGCGCTGCAGCAAGGCGCCCAGGTCGATGACGGTCAGCGCCAGACCTGCGCTCTTACCCTCTGGGATCTCGCGCTCTGGGTCGACCAATTGACGCGAGCCTACGGATGGGACGCGTGATGGCACAGCACGACAAGCGCTGCAAGTGTGACCTCTGCGTTGAGCCCCACCATGCCCGGTCCCATTCGACCCCGCCTGCGCTGAACTGCGACAGATGCGCTCGCGGTCTACCCTGCAACTACACTCACGGTCGGTCACCGTACGTCACGGCTCCCCGTCCGCTTGAGATCGACAGCCGGCCTGAGTGTCGGGTCTGCCACGAGCCCTACGAACCGGGTGACGGTCTGGATGGCGTCTGCCGCCCATGCCGCGTCAAGGACATGCCGTCAACGATCCTGGCCGACCTGAGGTCATGGCTGTGAGCCTCGATCCACAGTTCAAGGTCGACGCCCTAGCAGCCACACAAGACCGCAAAGCAGCCATCGAGCGTCTGAATCGCGCAGTAGCGTCAATCAGCGATCCCGAGGACCGTAATCGCGTCGCCACAGCACTCGCCTACTTCTACGGCCTGGACGGTCAGGTCTGGCAGGCGGTCGAGCAGCTGTGGCAGGCGAGGTCAAAACCATGAGCCCTCGCGATGGCGCCGTCCGCATCCTCGACAAACACGGCCGGGACCAGTTGTCGCTCGTGCTCAAGCACCGTAAGCACGTCAGCATCAAAGGCATGACGCTCTGCGGAGCCGAGGTGAACCCGCGTACCTGGTTCGATCTCGGTCCCGCCCAATCCGTATTTCAGCTGACCTGTGAACCCTGCGCCGAAGAGACGTTCAAGCGGGGCTGGGTGCAGGTCGATGGGAGCATCCAGCAATGAACTTCGCGCAAGCCGATCGCGTCTACCAGTTGGCGCTCGACGTGACGACAGCCAGGGAGAAGATCACCGAATCCCTGGACGCCGTTGACATGCACGGTTACACCTGCGAGGACTGCCAGCCAGGCAAGCCGTGTGGCGACGCTCAGCACCTCGACTCGGTCCTCGTTGGCTGCATCGAACAGCACGCACAGACACTCGAAGAATGGCGCGAGGCCAAGTACGGCCAGGAGCAGCCATGAACCTCCCCAGACCAATCGACCCCGGGTCGTTGCGTAAGATGCGCGACGACCACATCAACATCAACATCGTCGTGATCCTGTTCGCCGTATTTGGCCTCATTGCCATGATCGGGAGTCAACCAACATGAACACCAAAACCGCCCTCGCAGCAAGCGTGATCGTCACAGCCGGCATCGCAGCTGGCGTCGTGGTCGAGCAGTCGCTCTACGACCTCCGCCCAACCACACCGACGTTCGGCGTGGTCGCGGGTAGCGACGCCCAGGTCCACGAGTACCCGACGCCGTCCTACTGGCCAGCGTCACCGTGGCCCCACTCGCTGCCCACATCGAGCAGCACTCAGCCTGTGCCGGTGGTCAGCATCTCGCCGTGCCCCTCGTGGGCGCCGACGTTGGTCTATCACCCCAACGGAAACTACTACGAGTGCAAGGCTGACATCCCGCCCGATCCAGGTGGTCCCGTTCTGGCGTCACCTACCCACTAAAGGGTACACAGACCGTTGACACAGGGTACACATCGATGGTATCCTTCTAGGTAGCTGGCAACCCGTTTCACAAAAGGAGTCAACGCCATGTCTGATCCTGAGCTTCGGCTGAAAGAGGCCGAGGCAGCGCTGAAAGCAGCGCAAGCAACTGCCGAGGAAACCCGGCAGGCTTTTCGCATCGCACAGACCGCGTACTTCGCGGCTGACGACCGCACCCGGCGCATTGGTGGCCTCAAAGAGGATCGCCTCGAAACCGCCATCGACTACGCCGAAGCAGCCGACAAGCTGGCATCCGCTCTGGACGCCTACGACCAGGCAGCACTCGACGCTTACGCCGAGTGGACAAAGAAGCCGCTATGAGCATCGACTGGCTCTTTGATGACGATCTCGACAGCCTGCGCGACGACATGCGCGCACAGATGGGCCTCGGCCCCGACAACAAGCCTCTGCCGAAGGCACCCACGGTTCGTGAGTGCATCCTCTTCATGGCAGGCAACGACCCCGACCGTGCTCGGGTCGTCAACGGCGCTGGATTCAACAAGCTGGACGGTGACTACGGTCACAAGCTGGCCAGGAAGCTCGCTGTGGACTGGACGGATTGGGACGAGTTCTACGGCTACCGAATCCTCGCCAAGTACGCTAAGACTCAACTGATCCCAGCTGGCTTGCGCTACGACCTGATCAAGCCTCCGGTCGAGCCGACACGACCGCCACCGTTCAAGCAGATCGTCCAAGACCCCGACAACCCCAACCAGGTCAAGGGTGAGTTTGGATCCCTCGACCGCACCGAGTACACGCAAGTCAGAGCGGCTGCCTGGAAGTTGGTCGGCATCCGCTGGGCCTCAGGTGGTGGTAACACCTTCCTGATCACCAAAGACGCGCCATCGCTCGGACCTCTGCTCAAGTTCGTGATCGAGCAGGACTTCTTGATCGACACCGATCTGCTCCATGAATTGCAACAGATCATCAACATGGCCGAGGCGATCGTCAAAGCCAGCAAAGGAACCAGCCTGAAAGCCATCGGCATCGAGGATTGGGCGCTCAAGGGTGGCTGGAACACCGAATGGAGAGGCCCAGCGATGCCTCACCAAGAGGTTGCCGTCTGGTATATCGAGCAGTCGATCCGCAGGCTCCACAACGGCGGGGTCCAGGTCGGTGACGAGATGGGCCTTGGCAAGACCTGGGAAGCCTTGCTCTCGGCGCACCATATGTTCACCGACGACGACTGGGAGCGGGGCCTCCTGATCCTGGTACCCACTCACCTCGGCATCCAATGGGAAGCGACAGCCAAAGGACTGCTGCCCGACCGCAAGGTGACGCGCCTTGCCTCGGGCAAGATGCAGGACCTCTCGGGCGACATCGTGATCTGCCCGTACAGCATCCTGAGATACGAGCGCAACAAGGAGACGGAGAAGCTGGAGCCCAACGACATCCTGTTCCAGTTGATGGTCAGGCCATGGGCCGGCATCGTGTGCGACGAGAGCCACTACCTCAAGAACGACGAGGCGATGCGCTCGTCGGCAACCAAAGAGATCTACGAGGCTGCCAATCCGTGGTTCAGGCTCGGCATGTCCGGAACATCGGTCGTGAACCGGCCAGCCGAGTACAGCCCACAGCTTGAACTGTTGGGCGTGATGAAGCAGTTCGGCTCGCGGTACAGCTTCGAGCGTGAGGCTGTCTGGCACCCGGTAGAGGTGGTCGAGCGCATGAGAGGGCGTGGCGTCTACCTCAGGCGCGAGAAGCTGGACGTGCTCTACTGCAAGTGTCCAGACCGGACGCAGCTTGAGAAAGAGACCATCGGCTGCAAGGTCTGTGGTGGCATCCCGATCAAGAGACGCGAGGTCGTGGTGCTGGAACTCTCAGACGAGTGGCGTGCCAAGTACGACTACGCGGCTGCTCAGTTTCGGAAGTGGCTGCTTGAGGAGTACCAAGGTGACATGCAGAAGTTCATGCGCTCGATGCGTGCTGAGCTTTTGGTGCGGATCACCAAGTTGTCACATCAGGTGGCAGAGGCCAAACTGGAGCCGTTCATCGAGTGGGTCAAGGACTTTCTCGACGAGTCAGACCAGAAGATCGTGCTCTTTGCCCACCACGTAGACATGCAGGAGAAGCTGATCGAAGCCTTCCCTGGATGCGCAATGATCCTCGGCTCACAGTCCATGTCGGACGCCGAGAAGGTGCGGCAGGAGTACAAGTTCCAGAACGACCCCAATGTCAGGGTGATGGTCTACACCACGCTCGGAGCCACAGGTCGCAACCTGACGGCAGCCAGCAACGTGAACTTCCTTGAACTGGAATGGGGGCCGGTGCCTCACGACCAGGCCGAGGATCGCTGCAATCGGATCGGCTCGGAGCGGATGCTCAACAGCAGATTCTTCCTGGCCGAGAACACTATCGACCAGTACCGGATGGCAATGATCGACGCCAAGCGCCGCATCACGAGCGCCCTCAACAAGGGCGAAGAGGTGGACGACACCGACCTGCTGGCCAACATGCTGCTCGCCTTTATGGAAGGCAAGCAGCCACCGTCAGCCAGCGAACTCAGCAAGGTGTGGGATCAGAAAGCCCCTACCGTTGATCCCGAGGAAGAGCGCCGACAGAAGTACGACGAGAGCACCGGCAGGTAGCAGTCAACCCAGCGGATTGCGTAAGGAGAACCCCAATGGTATTCACGTTCAACCGCAAAGACCTGATCGCCAAGCTGGAGGCAGCAAAGAAGCGGAAGCTGGCAGAGTTCCAAAAGGAGACAGCCAGGCTCCGACCCATGGCGATCAAGCAGATCGACAAGGACATCGAGAAGCTCAAGCGCCAGCGTCAGGCCATCGTCGGTCAGTCGTCAACGGAGCGCTTCGAGGTGACGATCTACAACGGCAGCAACTACGTCGGGCGTTACAGCTACCCGGAGCAGAAGATCACCGACAGCCGCAACCTCGACCAATGGCTGCTCAGGCTCAACAACCACGCAGCCACCACCATCACATTCAGGGGTAAGGACGCCGACGAGATCCTTAACCTCACAAAGGAGTAGAGCCATGACAGACGACAAACCGCAGCTTGCGTTGATGGTGTCCATCAAAGACGAGGGCCAGTATTGGCACGTCGAAGCTCCGTTCATGACGCGGGTCGAGGAGGACTCGCAGCCACAGTTGCGAGGCATGTCGGCGTCGTTGTGGCGCAACGAGTCGCCAGAGATCTACTCGGGCCTCACGATCAGTTGCCAGAACGACGAATCGCACGCCAGGGGAGGTCAGGGACCGTACGCATGGCAGACGACCTTCAGGGACTCGACCAGCATCAACCTGTCGCGAGCCCAGGAGATGGTCAAGGTGCTCGGCAAGATAGAGCGCGAGATGGCATCGACCGCAGAGATGGCCGGCAGCCCTCCAGACTTCACAAGCTACCTGCTCCGCGTCGCCAGCATCTTCAAGATCCGCCACTTCGCCCAGGTCACTCGCTACGGAGCACGCTGGCAGAACAGCGAGGTCTCGTGGCTGACGCCGGACAACGTACGCACGATGATCGAGAAGGCGGAAGGCGAGTACATCGCCCGACACAAGCCTGCCGAGGAGATCGCTCATGTCGGTTAGTGCTTTCGTCCACCTCGAATCCAGCACAGCGACCAAGTGCGAGATCGAACTGGTCGACAACAAATACTTCACGCTCGACATTCGCACCTCCGACAACGACCTCGGTTTGACGCTTGCCAATCACACCGACGACGTCTGTTTCTTCTTGCGTGCCGACCAGTTGGCCGAGTTGTTCTATGCGCTCAGAACAGCCGACGAGAAGTACCTGGATCCCTGCTCGGCCTGTGAGGGCTCGGGCAGAGTTTCGAATCCAGCAGATCCCGAGGAGCCTGCTCATAAGGTGCCGTGCGAGCCGTGTCATGGCTCAGGTGCTGTTCTCAAGACTCCCGAGGAAGCGGTCATCGGAACGATGGACAATCCCAAGCGAGGTGGGTAGGTGACGCCCAAACAGATCCGCAAGAAATGGCCTGCGACCCTACCTTGCTCATGCGACAGATGCGTGTCGTATTGCCAACGTCCAGGATGGTTCCTGCCTGACGAGATTCGCTCGTTGGCGGCTCACCTCGGCCTCACCGTAAAGGAACTCTTCGACCAGTACCTAGTCGTCGATTGGTGGGGTGGCACGGGCAAAGAGGGCATTCCTGAGGGCACCGACATCGGCATCCTCAGTCCAGGCAAGCCGCATGAGCACGGACAGCTGGCCAGCTTGGGCTTCGGCGTCCACCCAGCCGACTGCATCTTCCTCAAGGAAGGCAAGTGCTCAATCCATGCTGTCAAGCCGCAGGAGTGTCGTAATGCACGACACGATGTCGAGCCAGCCAAAGGACAGCATGTCGCGATCGCCAAGGCATGGCAGAGAGAGGAGGGACGAGAACTACTTCGCGAGGTTGGCTTCGACCCCGACAGCATCGGCCTCAAGGAGCCAAACCTTCTCGAGGTCCTCGACTTCCTGACCAACAACATTCAAATCTCCCTCAAGCGACTAGGGGTTCGCGATGCTGACTGAGCTCCCTATCTCCCTGAGATCGCCAGTTCATTTACCCGAAGGCAAGTCAGGCAAGATGTCGCTCCGACATAGTGACAAGAAGCGGTTCGACGTGGTTTCTGTGCGCGAGGGCTTGCTGACAGGCCGTCTCCCCCAAAAGATCACCCTTTCAAAGCCTGTTCGCATCCACGAACTCTACGAAGAAGGAATGGGCCTCTGGATCGCAGACATTCCAATCGAGATACGTCAGCACAAAGAAGCACTCGTCAAGATGGCCCCGCGTGGCAACGTTCTCGTCGGTGGGCTCGGTCTTGGCATCGCAGCAACGTTGCTGGCCAACATGCCACAGGTCGACCGCGTGGACGTGGTCGAGATTAACCCAGACGTCATCAAGCTCTGCGACCCGCATCATCCAAAAGTCCGCGTGATCGACGACGACCTCAAAGCCTTTCTTGGAGCACAACAGAAATGGCTCTGGGATTCAGCTTTCTTCGACACCTGGACAGCGACCAGCGAAGGAGCGTGGTGGGAGGACGTGTTCCCTCTTCGTCGCATCATCGGTCAGCGCTTCGGGAAGTGGTACGCCAACTCTGTGTTTTATTGGGCCGAGGACATCATGCTCGGCCAGGTCGGGCGTCACCTCATGACAGCGACACAGGCTCACTGGTACTACAAAGAGGGCCTCGACATGCCCATGACCTTGCGACGTGCCAAGTGGTTCGTCAAGAACATCGGAACGCCAGGTTGGGAGAAGCGATACGGCAAGCTGTATCCGGAGGAAGAGTTCAATGGCTGAGAACCCTGCTGCGAAGGCTGCACGGAAACTGGCGGAGGAGCTTAGCGGCAAGACAGGCGTCCAGAAGGAAACCCCAATGCGACCTGCTGCCTGCCCTAGCTGCGAACTCGTCCTGGTCGGAGCCATGTCTGTTGCCGAGGAAGCATCGCCAAAACCAGACGATGTAACCGTCTGCATTATGTGCGGCCAAATCTGCGTCTACACCGAGGAGATGGTCCTACGTCTGCCCACCCAGGCGGAGTGGCCATCGATCAAGCGAGCGATACTCAAAGCGATCAAATAGCCCGTACTGGCAGTTGACAAGGGGTACACAAGCTGCCATACTGTAACCGTACCCATTACTCCAGCCCCAGGAGGTTCAGGCATGTCACAGACCAAAACCAAAGACGTCCTTTTGACCGATCCGACTTCAGCGCCTCTACCCGACCCCGAAGTTCTTGACCAGTGGGTCGTGCGGGTGCGCCAGCGGATCTGGTCGCCAGAGCTTGTATCGGTCGGCCCGAACACGACGCCTGTCCACGGCAAGGTCGACCTCTATGAACGGCTCCTGGCCATGCAATGGGAGTTGAGCAAGGTAGCTCCCGAAGCCACCCACTTCCAGGGCTACAAGTACCACTCGATCCAGAGCGTCGAGAATCACGTCAATCGGCTCTCCGCGATCTACAAAATCCGCATCAAGCCGACTCACAAGAACAGCGTCGTCCTTGAGGGCGGCGTTCGGCTCAGGCTCTCTTTTGACGCCTACTGCTGGGACACAGACCAGCATGACCAGTGGGAGTGGGAGGACGACGGCGAGGATCTGAGCAAGGCCGGCTCGTACGCTCAAAAGTACGGACTGATGAAGTTCTTCCATATGGGTGACGGTCAGGACCCTGACGCAGAGGCCGAGCGTGGCAAGCCCAATAGGAACCGCGCATCCGCTTCCCAGGCCCGTACTCCAGCGCCCAGGAACGGCGACGCGCCTGCTGTGGCCGACGACGCAGCCAAAGCCAGCCTCTACGACCTTGCCCGTACCTTGCCTGCCTCGGCAGGTTGGGGATTCAAGGACGATGGCACGAACATCAAGATCGACGCGATGTTGAAGTCCAAAGGCTTTCATCCCGACAACATTCGCAAGCAGCTGGTCGACGCCCACGTCAAAGCGCATGGCGAGAACTGCGAGCATGTCCAAGCGTCGCCTGCTCCTGAGGTCGCGGCAGCAGACGCTACCAACGAGCAAGCTCCGGCGTGAGCGAGGCTCGAACCGACATAACCCCAATGTGGCTTGATCTGTCATACGACGTGTACGACCGTCTGCGATTTGCATCACAGGAGATCGAGCGCCTTCAGGAGATCATTGGCAATCCGGAGGTCGGCATCCGCAAGTTGCTGGCAGAGGACGGCCAGGTGAAGATCGACTTCACGGCTCCGCCCTTCATCATCCAGTTGATGGCGCAGTCGTTACTCGGGATGCTCGACGGAGCACCCAACTACACAGAGGCGCAAATCATCGCTGGCGCAACAGACGGTAAGCAATACGTCATGCGCGTCGAGCGCTTCGAAGGCAAGACGCCTCACGCACTCCGCAAGGAGGCTGAGGAGGAGAGGGATCGCCTGCGCAAGCTGCTTGATGAATGCCAGTACCGCGAAGGCGTGGTAGGCGGAGAAAGGGAACAGTGAGCGGCACCAACGAACTTATCGACGAAGCTCAGAAGGTGATAGGTCTACTCATGGAGCAGACTCCCCACTCGCTCAATTTGATGAAGCTGGACGCACTCCTCCAGATGATTCGACCGAAAGCGGATCGCGTCGAGGTGTTCCCAATCTTCGGGCGCAAGACACGCAAGCCCTTTGTGGAGCTTCGCCATCGGGACTTCCTGGTGCAATGGTCGCCAGCCGACGCGAGACACCACGCCATGGCCGTCCTAGAGGTTGCCGAGGCAGCAGAGCAGGATGCCTTTTTCGTCACCTTCATCGTCGAGCAACTCAAGAGCTCCGATCAGGTGGCCGAGGCGATGCTCCAAGACTTCCGTGGCTACCGCGCAGCGCAGAGAGAGAAGGAATGATCAACAAAGACCTGCGTCGCTGGAACGACCACGAAGATCAGCTGCTCAAGCGAATCAAGTCGCGTAGCGCACGTCTAGCTCGTTTGATAGAGATAGACAGTCCGAAGATCATCATCGAGCACGAATGGGAAATGCTCTGTCGCTCCTGGTATCAACTCAAGGACCTCCAGTCTCGTAAGGCATGGATCGAGGCAGCAGAGGCTGGCGACGATCCGGAAGGTGACGGACAGTGAGCGAATCACAAGACGATCAGACTGTCTGTCCCAACTGCAAGATCATCACACCCAATCAGCCTCACATCAGGCAAGGGAGCCAGTTCATTCCAGAACTCGGTAAGACCATTGGGATCTTGAGCATTGGGTTCAGATGCAAAACATGCGGTCATATCTGGGGCCACGAAGGGCTCGATGTACCTCCGCTTTCTGACTGGAAGTTGCTCTTCATCCACCAAGCAGAGGAGTGGGAAGCCGCGATGGAGGTCGCAGTCCAAGCACACGACCTCGTTCTCGGAGCCATGGCAGGAGAGCGAGCCATGTTCTGGCGCAACTACGTCAAGAAAGGCAACTACGACGCAGACGCGCTCGATGCAGAGTTCGTAGCCCGCTTTGGCGATGGCCACGAGATCATGCGAAAGGTCGAAGAAGCCAAACGGAAGGTCGGTCAATGAACCGTAAGATCGACCCCGCCATCGTCGAGATGGCTGCACAGATAAGGGCAGATGTTGACGATGTCGCGAATGTCGGACAAGAAGCGGCGAGGCGCCATCAAGACTTTCTCAGCGAGCGCGGCCTCGCTCTGACCCCAACGTGGATTTCGATGCTGGAAGCCATGACTGGAATGCTTGATGTATCCATGCGAATGACCACCCTCTTCGTAGCACGCATCAAGGAATTGGAGAAGCAGCTTGCAGATGCCCAGGCCAGGTAGACCGTGGGAGCCGATGCGCAAGGCCGTCAGGGTCGCCAAGGATTTCCCTCCTCACATCAGAGACATCATGCGGGACTCTGAGGACGAGCGCGACTTCTGTGGCATGTGGATGAACGACCGCTACGTCGTTACGGTCTTTGAACGGGGCGTCCTCACGGAGTTGTCGATCAGACGACAGGACCGCGAGTACCCGCGTGACTGGAGACACTTCCAGCGCATCAAGAACGAGATCTGTGGCCCGGAGCGAGAGGCTTGCGAATTGTTCCCTGCCGAGAGCCGGCTGGTCGACGGAGCCAACCAGTTCCACCTCTGGGTGCTACCGGCAGGGATGCAGTTCCCGTTCGGTTATCACGGACACCGAGCCGTCTTGAACGGCGACGAAGAGTGGCTGCGTGACGTAGGTGGTAAGCAAAGACCATTGGAGGAAATGTCCTAGTGCCCTGGACCATCATCAGAACAGAAGACGAGATCGATCGACAGATCAACGACGCCCAGGATCAGATCACCAACCACCGTGGTCGGTCAAAGTGGCCATCTATGACGTACGAAGAGGGCGTCGTGGCAGCCCTGTCATGGTTGACCGACAACGACGCGACCCCTCCAATGGACGAGGACGCGTGACGTAGTGCCCTGGTTTCGCATCTCAGAACAGAGCGCAAAGATGGGCATGGCTGCATACGCCGAATGGTTCGACGCCACAGTTCGCAAGAACCCGCAGTTATCCCAACGCGACGTTGAAGTGTTCGGTGACTTCGCCAACCGAGGCTTTGAGGCTGCATGGAAGTTCCGCGACATGGTGGACGACATCGGCTTCGAAGCAGCCATGGCCAAGCTCAAGGCCGAAGCCCGTGGAGAAGTCGGTGGCTGATCTGTTGCGCGAGGACTTGATGAAGCGTGCCGACGATGTGCTTGTCGAGTACGACGCCAAGGGTATCCCGGCGATGGTCTTTTTCAAGGTCACCTGTCCCAACTGCGGAGAGAGGGTGATCTTTCGAGAACCGAACACCTGGCACGACTCCGTTGAGTGTGTCGAGTGTGGAGTTACTTCTGATGTTGACCGTGGCGGGTTCATGCTCGTCGCAGGAACGGGAATCGAAGTATTCAAGCAACTGCTGAAGGAGGAAGCACAACAGGCGCATAGCTCGTAGTCGCCCCTCGGATTTCTGAAAAGGAGGTATTACATGGCAGGACGTATTGTTGCAGGACGTATTGTTGCGTGGCACATCCACCACGACACGCTGCTCGAAGTTCTCACCGAGCCAATCAGCACTCGACGCGCCTTCATCAAGGAGAGAAAGCCAGCGCACGAAGTCGCACTCCGACTCAAGCTGCTCAGAAGACAGCTAAGGAGATCCTTGGCGCGGATTACGAAGGCAGGCCGTACCGTGACAAGCTCAAAGCACTCCACGAGAAGGAGTGCCCCAACTGTCCGTTCAGACCCAAGCACGCGCTGGCTGGCGATCTGTTCACGCTCGCCTCGACTCGTAAGTAACCGTCCGATCAGCATTCATAGGAGAAAACATGGCAGCAGTCACCCCTTCAATAAGGGCAAAAGTCGGCGCAGCAATCGAAGGCGTAATCAAGGACGCGCAGATGATCGACGACGCGAAGAAGGCCATCGGGAAGGCCAAGCGCATCGACGTCACTGAGGTCGTCCACCACGGCGAGGCCCTCGTCGTGCCAGAGAGCATGTCCACCAAACAGGCAATCGAAGTCTTGCAGCGCAAGCTGATCTACGACGACGAGCCTGTGGCCTTGAACATCAGGTTCGACACCTTCCTGCTCGACGGAGCGCAGGCGCTCCAGAAGGCGCTCCACAAGAAGTACGGCTGGGTCGGTATGCAGGTCATCCCGCCCACCTTCTTCGACCCGGCTCGACCACCGCAGATGATCGGCGTCAACATCTCGGCCAAAGAGACCATCCACGTTCCGTGGGGCCGCATCATGCTCCCCGGAGT
>Ga0210408_10004734_pt1 | contig 12101 bp, 11 predicted proteins | sample IncBWH4MmetaG_FD_155471 | JGI IMG/M metagenome (GOLD analysis project Ga0210408, IMG submission 155471) | Forest soil microbial communities from Barre Woods Harvard Forest LTER site, Petersham, Massachusetts, United States - Inc-BW-H-4-M | ecosystem: Environmental > Terrestrial > Soil >... | reverse complement strand
GAGCGGCGCAGCGGGAGACGATCTTATGGATGGCAAAGTCGGCATGATTGGCGTCGGAGTCATGGGCTTCGCCATGGCTCGTAACCTGCGACAGGCGGGCTTTGATGTCGTCGGCTACGACCCGGCTCCTGGGGTGCGCGAGCGGCTCGTGGGAGTCGGTGGGACCGCCGTCGAGGCGCCGCGTCTGGTGGCGGAAGCCTGTCCGACCATCATCCTGTCGCTGCCTTCGGCGAAGGCGCTCGCGGACGCCGTGGGAGGCGAGAACGGGCTGGCGGCGGCTTCGGCCCGCGGGACAGTGGCGATTGAGTGCTCGACCCTGCCGCTTGCGGACAAGCGGGCGGCCTTTGCCGTTCTGGACGGCGCCGGAAAGATCCTGCTCGACTGCCCCCTTAGCGGGACCGGGGCCCAGGCCACGGTCAAGGATCTCGTCGTGTTTGGCAGCGGGGATGAGGCGGCTTTCGAGCGCTCCCGGCCTGTCTTCGAGGGCATGTCGAGGGTCCAACGATACCTCGGCGCCTTCGGCAACGGCAGCATTATGAAATATATCGCGAACCTCCTGGTAACGATCCACAACGTTTCGGCTGCCGAGGCGATGGTGCTGGGCATGAAGGCCGGCCTCGATCCGGCCGTGATTTACGATACCCTTGCGGACAGCGCAGGTTCGTCACGAATGTTCCAAGTGCGCGGTCCCCTGATGCGTGACAATCACTACGACAACGCGACTGCGACGATCCGCACTCACCTCAAGGATCTATCAGTGATCAGCAGCTTCGCGACCGAGTTGAACTGCCCAACGCCCGTCTTTTCCGCGGCATCGCAGCCCTATTACGCAGGGGCTGCGCAGGGACGCGAGATGCAGGACACGGCGGCGGTCTGCGCGGTCATGGAAGAGATGGCCGGAATGAAACGGTAGCGGTTGGCGTCGTCGTTAGATGGGCGTGTCCAATATCGCCTTGGCCTGCCGGCGTCAGCCTCGAAACGCACCGCCGCGGTCTCGGCGATTGCGTCTTGTGACAGGCAGCGCCGCGTGATCGGCGGTCGTTCGCCGCGCCCCTGTGGGCGCGACTATGATTTGCAGCAGGCTGGGCGATGCGGGAAAGACGGCTGAGTTCAACGTTCGCCGAGTCGTCGGATCGCGCCTCGATGGAACACAAGCGGCGACAATCCGCGATCGTGCATCGCTTTGACCTCGCCCAAATAGATCTCATGGTCACCGCCTGGGTATCGTGCGTAGGTCGAGCATTCCAGATAGGCGGCCGTGCCGTGCAGCACGGGCACGCCGGTCTCCCCAACGTCGAATTTAACGTTGACGAACTTGTCATGGCTTGGCGTCGCGAACTGACGGCAAAGCGGTTCTTGATCGTCGGCCAGGATGTTGATCGCGAACCAGTTGTGCGAGCGGAATGCGTTGAGGCTGGGCGACTTCAGGGCCAGACTCCAAAGGATCAAGGGCGGCTGCATCGACACGGAGTTGAAGGAATTGACCGTGAGGCCGATCGGGCGCCCTTCATCCCCGACGGAAGTGACGATGACCACACCAGTCGTGAACGATCCCAGCACATTGCGGAGCCTCCGCGGGTCAAAGGTTTGCAAGGAAGGAGCAGGGTTCATCACCACCGTCACTCTCCTGCGTTCCGCTGCGCGCCTCCCATCCTAAGCAGCCGCGTCGTTCTGAGTTGTTCGCATGTTTGGGATCACCTTCTCAGCAAGGAGAACCATGGAGCGCCGGGCGAGCGCGGGATCGAGCCAGTCCTTTCCAGCGTAGAGCAACGTTCCGAACTTTCCGACGGTCTCCTGAAACTGAACGAGTTCGTCGGCGACCTTGTCCGGCGTGCCCCATATGACGAGATCGTCGAGCACGCCTTCGACAGTCAGGTCGTCGTCCGACATGTTCGGATCCGCTTTGAACAACGAGGCGCGGCGGTTAGCCTTCATCTTGGTCAGCAATTGATTGTAGTAAAAACGATACGGGCTCTTCGGTCCGAGCGCATATTCGCGCGCCGTGGCCAGATCATTCGCGACAAAGACGCTCTTGGCGACCCGCCAGTCGTTCGGATCGGCGACTGCTCCGACACGCTCGCGACCCTCGACATATTTTGGCCAATGGGTCGCAACCCACTTGGGCAGAAGAAAATTCGCGGAGATCGGAAGCCAGCCACGAGTCGCCGCTTCCGTCACGCCCTTCGAATGGGGCGCGACCACCGTCACCATGATCGGCGGGTGGGGCTTTTGAAGGGGCTTGGCGATAAAGCCCTGGCCGATCTCTTCCATCACCGTCCGTTCGGTTGTGATCTTCCAGAAACGCCCCTCGATCGCGTAAGGCGGACGGCCTTCCCAGATCTTCAACACTGCGTCGATCCCCTCGACGAACATCGCATTTCTGTCTGCGTCCAGATTGCCAAAAATCTCAGCGTCGGAGAGGAGTCCGCCAGGGCTGATGCCGAAATTAAATCGGCCGTCGAGCATGTGATCGAGCATCGCGATTTGCCCGGCCACCGCCGCGGGATGGCTGTTGGGCAGATTGATGGTTCCCGTGCCGAGCCTCATTCGCTTGATGTCCTTCGCGATCCAGGACAGGAAAAGCCCGCAGGACGTTATATTCTCTGCTTGGTCGGTGACGTGCTCCCCGCAATAGGCTTCGGTGAACCCCAGTTCGTCCGCCAGGATAAAGGCCTCCCTGTCTTCTTTGAGAGTGAGCCGCCAGTCCTTGTCCAGCGGGTGAATCGGCATCGTGAAGAAACCAAGCTTCATCTCTAACTCCCGAACCCTCAGAGAGGCGCACAGCAGGCGCAAACAAAACAGACATAATCATTTCAGACGCGATCCAGGCCTATTCGGAACCTAGGCCGACATTCGCCTAACGCCGGAGTCAACGTCTCCCTATCGCGGAGAAGAGGGGAGGTAAAATGAGGAGCGATGATGAGTTGCATCACGCAGTGTAATGCCTTTGGTCAGGTGCCTAAGCAACAGTGCGATTCGTTGAAAGCAGAGGTGGCTAACCTTGAGCGGTGTGCTTGCCTTGTCGGGCGCCATTGCTCTATCCCAGCGACGCATCTGGACGGCATGTGAGACGACGTGGCCGAGAGTCTGACGGACATACGCATTTTCGTCGCCGCCTACGAGGAACGCTCGTTCACAGCGGCGGCTTCAAGGGAGCACGCCACGCAATCGGGCGTGTCGCAGCACATCCGAAAGCTTGAGGAGGCCTTCGGCGTTAGCCTTTTCACGCGCAACAAGCGAACAGTCGTTCCGACGTTGGCCGCGGATGCGTATTACGAGCGTTGCATTCAGGTGCTGCGCACTTTGGCGTCGGGAAAGAACGCCGTAAAAGCATTCGCGGGCGTGGCAGGGGATGTGTATGCCGGACTGATGCCCACGATGACGTGGGCGAGCCTGGCGCCTTCGATTCGCCGTGTCGTGGCGGAGCATCCGAACGTCACAGTCCATGTCGTCGAGGGATACAGCGGCATTTTGACGGAAAAGGTGGTCAACGGAGAGCTTGATTTCGCAATCGTGCCGGCATTTGTCGGCGCTCCGGGACTGACTCTCCAGCCATTCCTTCAGACCTGGGAGACGATGGTCGCCAGTCACGCGCGCGGCTCGCACCTGCATCCCGTGCGATTGCGGGAATGTGGTCCCTTGCACGTTGTCGCGCCAGGCGCCGCCAATACCCGGCGGCGGAACCTTGAGATTTATTTCAAGACCAATCACGTTCAGGTCGAACGTATCATTGAGCTTGACACAATGATGGGATCGCTCGATTTCGTCGCGACCTCGGACTGGGTTACCATTGTCCCGGCGCTCATGATGAACGGCGACATTCAAAGCGGCCAATATTCAGTCCGTCCCATCATTGGTCCAACCGCCACGCTCGATCTCGTTCTGATCGAGCCAACGCGCCATATGCTGAGTCTGCCGGCCCAGGCTTTCCTCGAGATCCTCCGATCCGAATCAGTGCGGCTAAACGATGCTTGGAGGCGTTATTTTGACACTGCTGAGGCATCTGGCCGCTGACAGGAATACACCCTAGGAATCGCCTCGGATCGCGCGTTTGCTCCGCGGGTGGCAGGTTGTCATGATTGGGCAAGAATTAGGCGGCTGACACACCATGTGCATCGCATGTGAGTTCCCTGCCTTGCAGGGGCATTGGACGGAGTCGGGAATCGCAAGGGGGCCGGATGCGGCGAGAGATCGCTTGGCGATGCTTTCGGCGCTTGGCGCGGCGCTCGCCACCGATGGGCTCCGGGTAAGGGCTGCCGGTGTATGGGCGGGTTTCCAAATATCGACTCAGTCAGGCCGTTTTGAGAACGCGCAAGACCTGGAAGAGGCGTGGGTTGCCGCGGAAAAAATGCTGGGACACGCGGTGGATCCCTTGAATCCGCGCTTCATTGCGCGAGTCCGAGCCGCCGTCGCGTTATGAACTCCTCGGGTCCACGGTTTTTGCTGACGGTGCTTGGCGGATTTCTTGGCGCCGGTAAAACAACCTGGCTACGGCACCATTTGCGCTCGGGCGTTTTTCGCGATGCGATTGTGGTCGTCAACGAAGCGGCGCGCGCGCCGGTCGATCATGTGCTTTTAGGCTCTGCGGATCGCATCCACATGCTGGCCGGGGGTTGTGCATGTTGCGAGGGCAAGAGGGAACTGCTGCGTCTTCTGCGCGACCTCAGCGCCTCGACACGCATCAGCGAAGTTTCGGAGATCCAACGCATCATTCTGGAGACGAGCGGCCTGGCAGATCCACAATCCATTCTCGCCGCAATCGCGTGCGACCAGGAGGTCTCGGGATGCTTTCAGGTAACCGAGGTCGTCGTGATTGTCGACGCCGTCAATGGTCTCGAACTCTTAAGAGATGATGAGCTCGCTCGCCGGCAGATCGCATGCGCCGATTGCCTGATTGTGGCCAAAACGGACGCCGTCGAGTCTCACGATGTCGTGCGCCTTCTCAACGCTTTGAAGAACCTGAATCCCGCTGCCGCCTGTTTCGGCGCGGTGCGTGGTGTTGAGACGCCACTCCCCGATGTCGATGGCGGCGATTTCAGAGAGGAGCGCACACGCCCGAGCGGCCAAGGCGCTGGTCCGGTCGTCGCTTCGGAAATTCGCCTCGGCGACACCACGTGGCCCGTGTTTGCGGTGTGGCTATCGGCCCTGCTGCACGCGCACGGTAACGAGCTTTTGCGCATCAAAGGGGTTGTTCTCGCGCCGACCGGCCGGCTGCTCATCCAAGCTGTGCGTCGGCATGTGCAGCCGCCCGAAACACTTCCGGGCCCGATCGACGAAGCCGACGGCACATTGGTGGTGTTTGGGCGCGGCTGTTCCTCTAAGATCTTGCAAGGATCCCTGGACGCGTTCGCCGAGGCCGCGCGGAAGGCTTCCGCTTAGAACTATAGCCCTCCTCTTCGCTATCCAGGAGAATGAGTTGTCACGTCCGCCCGTTCTCGACGAAACCCATTTGACGGCCGAGCAGCGGGCCGTCTTCGACGACATACGCTCGGGTCCTCGCGGGCTGGTCGAAGGGCCTTTACGGGTGTGGTTGCAAAGTCCCGTGTTCGCGGAACGCGCCCAGAAACTGGGAGCCTTTTGTCGTTACGAAACATGCATGCCCGCGAGACTTTCCGAATTCGCGATCGTCATCGTAGGGGCGCATTGGCGCTCCGGCTTTGAATGGTCGGTCCACGCGCCGATCGCAGCGAAGGCCGGCATCGACTCCGCGGTGTTGGAGGCGATCCGCGTAGGAGCGCGACCCTCCGTCATCCGCAGCGACGAACAGGCGGTATACAGGTTCTCGCACGAGCTTCTTGAAACCAAGCGGATTTCTGAGGGCGCTTATGAGGACGTGGTCAAGGCAATCGGAACCGAGGGTGCAGTCGAGTTGGTCGGAATACTCGGATATTACACGCTCATCTGCATGACGATAAACGCCTTTGAGATCCCAGTCACGAACGGCGCGCCCGAGCCATTTCAATTTGGTGAGACCGTTGAGCGCCGATAGGATGCGGACCATCGTCCGCAGCACCCATTTTACCCGCTTCGCATGGGAAACCTTTTGGTCGTTGCAGACCATACGTCTGCGTAGTCTGCCGCGCCAAAGTGCGTGCGCGTCCCGTCGGCCGACATTATAATGTCAACCATGCTGCTCGAAAGGCTTCGCCAAGTCGAACGTGATCTCTTCGGACGCGCCGGATGAGGGCCTCTTCTGCGCTCAATCCTGAGGAAAACAGCCGCCGGCTGGGATCGATCTCTACGGGAGCACAACGTCATGAAGGCAAGCACCGATCGAATTCTGACTACGCATACAGGGAGTCTGCCGCGTTCTAAGGCGCTATCGGCAATGCTCGTCAAACGTGAGCAGCGCAAGCCCTATGATACCGCTGTGTTCCAGGCCGAGATCGAGCGCAATCTCGACGCCAACGTGAGGCGCCAGATCGAGAGCGGTGTTGATATCGGAAACGACGGCGAGACCCCAAGGGTAGGTTTTTCCACCTATACGACGGAACGCATGACCGGCTTCGGGGGCGAATCGAGGCGCAAGCCAACGCTCGACGCCATCAAGTTCCCGGGCTTTGCCGAGTATATGTCGCGACAGATTGGCGTCGCCGACGATCTGGCGAAAGTCTGGAACGCGCCGCAGGCCATCGGCCAGCTGGAATACGATTCAACCTTGAAGGAGGCTAAGGAAGAAGCCGCGCTATTTCAGGCTTCCATGAAGCGGCTCGGCGTCTCCTTCGCCGAAAATTTCATGTCCGCGGCATCGCCCGGCATCGTCTCGTGTACAATGCTGCTTTCGCCCAACAATCCGGCGTACAAGAACGACGCGGAATATGTGATGGGAATCGCGAAGGAATTGAAGAAGGAATACGAGTACATCGTCAGTCAAGGCTACGTGCTTCAGCTTGATGCTCCCGACCTTGCGATGGAGCGCGTCATCATGTTCGGCGATCAGCCGCTGAACGTGTTCCTCGACCGCGTCGCGTTGCATATCGAAGCGATCAATGTCGCGATCGCCAATATCCCACGCGACCGGGTGCGTCTGCATGTGTGCTGGGGCAACTGGAACGGTCCACACCAGGACGATGTGGACATGGTTGATTTGCTGCCGATCCTCTACCGAGCGAAAGTCGGCGCGCTATCCATTCCCGTCGGCAACCCTCGTCACGAGCACGAAACGGAGTCGTTCCGAAAGCTTCCGCTACCGAGTGAGATGCTCCTGATTCCAGGCGTGATCGACGTCACCACCAACTATCTCGAGCATCCCGAGGTCGTTGCGAACCGGATCTGCGCGGCGATCTCCGCGGTCGGCGCGCGTGAGCGCGTGATTGGCGGAACCGATTGCGGATTCGGCACCTTCGCAAGCTACGAGTTTATCGCTGAAGATATCGTATGGGCGAAACTCAAGGCGCTCTCGGAGGGCGCGGCGATCGCGACGAAGCGCCTATGGGGCCGAGCGTCAGATTAATCCGGGCGTCGTCCTCAAGGACGGCACCGGATTGAGCGCGTCTACATTTTTGAGCCGAGAACCTCTTGCGCCCGACGCATTATTCCGCGTCTGGCCGATCAAGCGATCGATATACCAGAGCGGGTCCGGTGAACCGGCTTCAATGGAATCCTCACACGCCCAGTGAGAACCCCTCGTCCATCACCATGATCGCCCCATGCACCGGCTTGCTATCCGCGCAGGAGAGATAAAGGGCCATCGCCGCCATTTCCTCTGGTAGCGAATAGGTCCGCCCGCTTGGCGTGCGCGCGCCCATCATGTCGACGAAGCCTTTGTATTGCGCCTCGGTGCGGAGGTTCTCGTTCATGGGCGTCGCAGTGTTGCCGGGCGCGATGCAATTGACATGAACGCCGTCGCGGCCGAACTCTATGGCGAGCGAACGCGTGAGCATGTTGACCGCCGCCTTGCTAGCGCAATAGGCGGCGTAATTGGCGAGCGCCATCGTCCCGAGCACAGACGAAATATTGACGATCCACCCCGTCTTGCGCGCACGCATCGACGGCGCGATTGCGCAAATCGTGTTCCAGGTGCCTTTGACGTTAATGTCCATGACTTTGTCATAGACCTCCTCGGGAGTGTCGGCAGCGGGCGTCGGCGGGAAGACGCCCGCGGAATTGATCAGGATATCGATCGGGCCGTGAGCGGCGACGGCGTCGGCGACAGCCTTGGCGACCTGTTTCGCATCCCGCACATCGGCGACATGCGCGGAAGCCTTGCCTGCAGCCGCACGAATGCGTGTGACCACACTCTCGGCCTTTGCCAAGTCTGAACTCGCGACGACAGCGACGCTTGCGCCCTCCCGCCCAAACAACAGCGCGGTCTGCTCGCCGATCCCCTGCGAGCCGCCCGATACGAATGCCACTTTGCCCTGTAGTTTCCCCATATCATTCCCCTCGCTTATCGGATCATCTTCGATCTCCATCTGCACTATAGCCCAGACGCTGGCGTGCATACGATAGCGTCGACGAGATGGTGCGAACGCATCTGCAGGAAGCCTCGATTGTACTGCCGACCCTTGCCGACGAAGATCGTGTCGACCGCCTCTTTATAGCTCGTCTCCTAAACCATTGCGATGGAGGCGCGCGCCAACGCGGACGACTACGGCCGGCACTTTCTCGCCGATGGTCATCAAGTTCTGCTGAACAATCCTCGTTTTGTGAAGCCATTCGTCAAGGAATTCGGGTGTTGAGGGTTCGCGTGGGGCAAGTTGACGGTAATACGGTGCTCGCGCATTGCCATTACGTGCTCTGGTCATTGCTCAATGAACGTCACATCCAATCCCGTTAGGGCAAAGTCCGCCCCGACGGAGGCCCCTGCGCCCCAATTCCAGCGAACGCGCTCTTTGGCCCGGATTTCGGGCTCCAAGCCATTTCAGATTGCCCTAACACAGGATTGAACAAAAACTTGCCCTCTGTCGGATTCGGCATGCTTGACCCCGGAGCGGAAAATTGTTCGCCCGGTGACACCTCGGCCGAACCACGCCCGAAGAACTCGATTTTCCGTAGGCGGTGTGCCTAGCGCAGCAAATACGGCGCTGCTGATCGCTTGTTGCTGACGACGTAAATGATCTTCGAGAAGTTTGTGCCGAGTGATGTAGCCCGCGTTCACACCAGGGATGGAGTGGTTCATCAAGAGCTTGGCGTCGAAATCGGAAACGCCTGCAGCCGTCGCTACAGTGCGGAAAGTTTGACGGAGGTCGTTGCCCCACTTGGAAAGCTCGTCGCGATCTTCCTTTGTCTCCGCAATATGCCCAGACTCGCTGTCGGCTGGAAATACCCATTCCATTGACTGCAATGGATACATTTCTCTCCCAAATCGGATTGCCCTAACGAGACAGAGAACCATCTCGCGCGAGAGCGGGATATCGAATGCGCGCTTGCTGCCTCCCTTCGGCTTGGGAACGTGGAGGGTGCGCCTTCGGAAGTTTATGTGATTGGGCTTGATCCCTTGCAAAGCGGCCGGCCGCGACCCGGACAGCAACGTGAGCAGGTGAAACTCGCGCCGCACAGGGTTATCCGTAGCCGCCAATTCAGAGAACCAACCTTTCAAATCACTAAGGCCCATCCCCGTGTCGCGGCGCTTCTCCTCGTTCCAATCAACCGCGCCCGCAGGATTGTCGGGCGGAAGCTTTTTGTTCGTCTTGCGCGCGTGATTGTAGATCGCACGCAGAGTGCGCACGGCGCCGTTTGCGATGTAGGGGCCGTTTTCCTTCGTGACGTCGTCATGTTTCTTAGCCACCCTAGCCGGATCTTCGCCAAGCTCGCACAAAGGGGTGTCGAGCCATTCCGCGAAAATGCGCTCTACGTGATCGCGATAACCGGCGATGGTCCCCTCGCTTCGACCCTTCCGAATGAGATGGGCTTCCAGATACCGCTCCCACGCCTGTTTAAGCGTGACACTCGCGGACGTCGTCTTTTCTTCAACGCTCTCGCCTGAACCGCTCGGCTGGTTTTGTCGGGGGTTGGGGTGCTGCCCTCGGCTGATCTGAGCCAGATATTCCTTCGCCGTGGCACGGGCTGTTCGGGTCGATATCTCGCTCGTATTGCCGATCGAGACCCTGACCGACGACGCCCGCTTGCCATCTTTTCTGAGATCGCCTTGGACCGTGAACGTCCGCTTACGCTTTCCAACGACGACGAAAAAGCCCTTCAGCTCGGTGTCGCGAGCCAGATACCAACCGTCGTCTGGAGCGGGTAACTGAGCGATCGCTTTGTCGGTCAACAGAAGTCGGATGTCAGCCATGATCGGGGCTCCAGACGAGCTAAAACGGTTTTCAAACGGTTTTGGCGAGTTGGGGGGTTCGAAGGTTTGGGTTCGATGGAACGCGACGCTATGCGACAAGCCACGATAGACAAAGGGCTTTTTCAGCGGGGCCGCGGTCTAGCGCGCAATTGGAAACTGTAGCGAAGAGCTAAATTGGAACTACGAATCTGGGGGTCAGGAGTTCGAATCTCTTCGGGCGCGCCAGTAAAACCAGGTGATTATAGCCGACTGATCGGCGTCAACTTTGCCAAAGTGAGCGAGGTCATCGCGGTGCTGCACGCAAAACCTTATTTCGGGGGTTCGACCAGAGGCAGCAGCTGTTTAGCGATGAGCCCAGCGCCCGAATCGGAAATGTGATTTCCGTACGAATATAAATAACTCCGGTTGACGACCATCGGGCAGATTCCACGCTCGGTGTCGCAGAGAGCGTGCGTCGGATCGTAGACAACGAGGCCGGGGCGCCGCGCAGCGATTTCCGCGATCATCGCCCGGTAGCCGCGAGTTTCGCTCAGATGATCCGCCAGGCGCAAATCGCATCGCGTGATCTGCGCCGCCGTACGCTCGACCCTGAGGATCGTGCGAACCGCGCTCCATTCCAAGGCAGCGCGATCCATACAGTCGCGCGGATCGGGCAGATCCGGGTTGTCCATCACCAGCACCACTTTTTTGCCGTGGCGCAGCAGCCCGTCGATGATCTCGTCCAACCGGCGCTCGAATGGCGCCGCAGCGCTGTCTGCGCCAGAGCGCACAAAAGCTGCGTTCGGAAAATTCTTCGCCGCAAACGTGAGCACGACCGTATCGAACGAATGATCCTGCTCCAGCGCCCGATCGATGCTCGCATCGAGGCTGGCGCAGAAACCGGAGCCCGGCCCGGTCGAGAACCCCGCGGCGAAGAACGGCGGGCATCCCCAACGTCCGACCAAGCTCCAGCGCCGTCCGGGCGAGGAGGCCAGCAGCATTCCATAGTAGAGAGGCTCCGCCTTGCTATCGCCCCACAGCAGCACGCGCGCAGGTTCGCGTCGGTCGCTTAGGCAGAAGAATGGGTCTTGGAATTCGCTTGCAGCGACAAGACATCGCTGCTCAGCCAATTCGCGCCCTCGCCCGAGGCTCGCCGTGGCGACATCGGCGAAAGGGCTCGAGCCACGACGAAAATCCAGACCATCGCGCTTCCACGTTATGAAGGCGACGGCAATGACGGCAAGCATAGCCACGCACAGTCCAACCGCCTTGACGTTCGCGCCGCGCCCATTGCGACACCAGCGTTCGACAAAGAAATAACTCATCCAGGAAGCAACAAGACTCAGCGCGAGCAGACACAGGCGGCTCGCCCAAAACGGCGGCCCGCCGACCAACACCGTGCTGTAGGAGATCAGCACCCAGTGCCAAAGATAGAGCGGATAGCTGATGCGGCCGAGCCCAACCAACCACGACCGCTGCAAAATCGATTGGTTGACCCAGGCGTTGGATCCGGCGGCGATGACGGCCGCGGCGCCGCCGACTGGAATTGCGGCGCGCCAGCCGGGAAAGTCCTGCCCTTCTCGCAAAAGCAGCGCCGCTGCGACAATGGCGGCGAAACCCGCGACAGACGCCAAATCGGCAACCGGCGCCCGCATAGAAAATTTGCCCCACGCGACTGCGAGCAGGCCGCCGGCAGCCAGTTCCCACATGCGACCGAAGGGCAGGAAAAAAGCCGCCATCGGATGAGCGCCTATCGAGGCGATTTCGATCGCAAACGACAGGGCCGCGAGCAAAGCGATCGCCACGGCCGCGGGCACGCGCAAATATTTGCCTACAACGAGAAGGAGAGGCCAGAGGATATAGAATTGCTCCTCGACCCCGAGCGACC
>Ga0210408_10004732_pt1 | contig 12104 bp, 5 predicted proteins | sample IncBWH4MmetaG_FD_155471 | JGI IMG/M metagenome (GOLD analysis project Ga0210408, IMG submission 155471) | Forest soil microbial communities from Barre Woods Harvard Forest LTER site, Petersham, Massachusetts, United States - Inc-BW-H-4-M | ecosystem: Environmental > Terrestrial > Soil >... | reverse complement strand
GGCGAGTTCCCGCCAACCCTCGACGGCAACGATGACCCAGGAAACAAGAAGCTTCCAGGCGGAAGTCAGCCGCTTACTCGAAATTGTCGCTCACTCGCTGTACAGCGAAAAGGAGATCTTCTTACGCGAGTTGATCTCTAACGCCTCGGATGCGTGCGACCGGCTGCGTTATGCGTCGCTGACCGAGCCGGCTTTAGCCGAAGGCGACGCTGAATATCGCGTAACGCTCACCCCCGATAAGCCCGCCCGCACCCTTGCGATCGCCGACAATGGCATCGGCATGAACCGTGAGGAGCTGATCGACAATCTCGGCACGATCGCACGATCCGGCACCGCCGCTTTTGTAAACCAGCTGTCGGGCGACGCGCGCAAGGATATGAGCCTGATCGGGCAATTCGGGGTCGGCTTTTATTCGGCCTTCATGGTCGCCGAGAAAGTCGAAGTCCTGAGCCGCAAGGCCGGTGAGACCCAAGGCTGGCACTGGGCGTCCGACGGTAAGGGCGACTTCACGGTCGAGCCGCAGCCCGACCTCCCACGCGGCGCCAAAATCATCGTCCATTTGCGCGAGGGCGAGGATGATTATCTCGACCCGGCAAGACTACGGCGGATCGTCAAGACCTATTCGGACCATATCGGCTTGCCGATCATCCTGAACGAGGGCGGCAAGGAAGAGACCATCAACACCGCCTCGGCCCTGTGGACGCGTCCGCGGTCGGAAATTACCGCCGAGCAATATAAGGAGTTCTACCATCACGTCGGCCATAGCTTTGATGACCCGTGGCTGACTTTGCACAGCAAAGCGGAAGGCGTTCTCGAATACACGAGCCTTCTGTTCGTACCGTCGACCAAACCATTCGATTTATTCGATCCGGAGCGTAAGAGCCGGGTCAAACTTTATGTCCGACGGGTGTTCATCACCGACGAGGCGACGGAGCTTCTACCGGCCTATTTGCGGTTTCTGCGCGGCATAGTCGACAGCGAGGACCTGCCGCTCAACATCAGCCGCGAGATGCTGCAATCCAACCCGATGGTAGCCAGAATTCGCCAGCAATTGACGAGGCGAATGTTGAGTGAACTCGCGAAAAAAGCCGGCGAGACGCCCGACGAATATAGCAAATTTTGGGAGAATTTCGGGGCTGTGCTCAAGGAAGGTCTCTACGAGGACCGTGACCATCGCGACGAACTGCTGGCGCTTGCCCGGTTCCGCTCGACGAGCCGAGACGAGCTCGTTTCGCTCGACGATTACATCGCTGCAATGAAGCCGGGCCAGGATGCCATCTATACGATCCACGGCGACAATCTCGACGTGATCAAAAAAAGCCCGCAGATCGAGGGGTTTCAGGCGCGCGGGGTCGAAGTGCTGCTCATGACCGATCCGATCGACGAATTCTGGGTGTCGGCGATCGATCGATACAAAGAGAAACCGTTTAAGTCGACGACCCGCGGCGGTGTGGATCTCGACAAGATCCCTTTGTCCGAAGTGCCCGAAGAGAAGGGTCCTGAACCTCCTGCGAAACTCGCCAGTCTGATTGCCATTTTCAAATTGGCGCTCGGCGACACGGTCAAGGACGTCCGCAGTTCCGAACGCCTGACCGACAGTGCAGTCTGTCTTGTCGCCGACGAGGGCGACATGGATATGCACCTCGAGCGGCTGTTAAAGCAGCATCGTCAGCTCGATACCGGCTCCCGGCGCATCCTAGAGGTCAACCCGCGGCACAAGCTGATCGAGCGTCTGGCTGCGAGCGTTGGTGAACCGAGTGCGTCGGACCAGTTGTCGGAATTCGCCTGGCTGCTTCTCGACCAAGCGCGCATTGTCGAAGGCGAGCAGCTTCCCGATCCGCCCGCCTTCGCTCGCCGTCTCGCTACGCTGCTCGAGCGCGGTTTGCCGCAAGCTGCATAATTGGAGGGTGAGAACGATTATTCGGGAAAGGGCGGTACCGCTCCCTCGGGCAGCGCGACCTGAAAGGCGTTCAGCGTGTTCCCGATCAGAGTGTAATAGCCGATAATCGCGATTACCTCGGTCAGACCGGTTTCCCCCAATGTCGTGACCGCATCGCTGAAGGTCGCGTCGGAGAGGCGCTGCGTCTTGAACAGCTCGGTGCAGACCCGATGAACTAGCGTTTCATCCTTCTGTTCAAAGCTCGGCGTCTCGCCGCGACGGATGGCCTCAATCCCCGTTGCAGGTACACCTGCCTTCTCGGCAAGCGGAGCGTGTGCGTACCACTCGTACTGTGCCCGCCAGAACTGGGCAGTGGTAATTATCGCAAGCTCGGAAAGACGGTCTGGAAGCGAGGTTCCCCAGCGCAAATGCTCGCCGAGCTTTGCCGCGTGTTCGCAAATCTCGGGAGCGCGAATCAGCAGTTGGAACGGGCCGCCGAACCGGCCGCGCCGCCCGGCCACAATCAAATCGTGCACGCGCCGCTGAGCGGGTGTCATCTCTGCAGTCGTAATTTCGCGATACCGCGCCATTCTTCCTCTACCCCTTGTGTATTCCTGATGTCGGCCAAGCCAACCCCAAGCTGGAATTTAATCGATTCCGAGGGAGAGCGCGAGACAGAGCCGTTGTGTACCAGCGAAAACACGCGGTCATTGCCCGCCAGTGACGCTCGGCGCCGTCAGCCCTCTGCCCGCCCGCTGTTCGTGTAGCCGCGAGGTTACATCGAATTAATCCGCCTGAAAGACGTCTGTCACCTAGAGGATCCAATTATCGGGCGATCTGCTCTCGCTGGTTGCGAGTCCGCGGCCAGCCGGGCATCTCGCTCGACAGGAGGACCAATTGGTGGAAGTCAAGGACAACGAGAGGCGCCAACCTCTATTGCGCAAGAGCCGCGCCGCCGCGCTCGGCTTCGGACTAGGTGCAACACTCGCCCTCTCGCCCTTTGTGTGGGCCGAAAATCCGACGGGTGCGAACGAGCCGGCTCAGGCCGGAAACTCCGCGCCGCAAGCGATGACCTCTCCGATCGCGCTGATGCAGCATCAGAGCTTTGCACCGCTAGTTAAGAAGGTGTCCCCGGCTGTAGTCAACATATCAGTGACGCAGAGCGCCGCGTCCGATACTACGACCGAAGAGTCTGAACCGGGAGCCTCCCCCGGCTTTCCCAATTCCCCATTCGACGAGTTCCTACGCCGCTTCTTCGACCAACAAAACCAGAATGGTCAGCGTCATCTGTTTCCCCAAATGCCAGAAAACCAAGCCCACCGCATAGCGCTCGGCTCGGGGTTCATCATCGATGCCTCCGGTTACGTAGTGACCAATAGTCACGTAGTCGGGAACGCCGGAAAGGTCGAAGTAACACTGCAGGATAATAGCAAGTACCCAGCGAAAATTATCGGTCGCGATCCCAAAACCGATATCGCGCTATTGAAGATCAAGGCAGACCAGCCACTGCCCTACGTAGCATTTGGCGACAGCAGCACAGCTCAGGTCGGCGATTGGGTCATGGCAGTCGGTAATCCATTTGGGCTTGGCGGGACCGTAACCACAGGAATTATCTCGGCCCGGGGGCGGGATATCCACTCGGGCCCATTCGACGATTTCTTGCAGATCGATGCACCAATAAACCGGGGGAATTCCGGTGGTCCGACGTTCAACCTGGATGGCCAGGTGATCGGCATCAATACTGCGATTTACTCGCCGAACGGTGGCAGCGTCGGTATCGGCTTCGCTGTGCCGTCCAATTTAGCAAAGACCGTGGTTACGCAACTGGAGGAGCACGGCAAGGTTAGTCGCGGCTGGCTCGGGGTGCAGATCCAGGAAGTGACCCCGGCGATAGCGGCAAGCCTCGGATTGCAGAGCGAGCACGGAGCGCTGGTTGCCGTGGTGACTCCAGACAGTCCCGGAGCAAAAGCCGGCCTCAAGCAAGGTGACGTGATTTTGTCGTTCGGCGGCAGCGAGGTGAGCCGCCTTCGCGATCTCCCCCGGCTGGTGGCCGAGGCCGCACCCGACTCCGGGGCGAAGATGAAAGTCTGGCGCAATGGCCAGACGCTAGACCTGCAGGCGACATTGGGTGAACTTCCTAATAATGAACAGATGGCATCTGCGACTGGTGGGCAGGAGGAGGATGCCTCGGCTCGCGCAGACGCGCTCGGTATGCATTTCGCAACTCTCAACAGCCAACTCCGGCGGGAGCTGCACACGGGAAGAGAGGCGCAGGGCGTGGTAATTACCCGGGTCGATCCCGGCAGTGCCGCCGACGAAGTCGGGTTGAGCGAGGGTGACGTCGTGGTCGCGATCGACAAGCATCCGGTGAAGACCCCGCAGGAGGCGGCAGAAAAATTGAAGGACGCCGCCACCTCGGCAAAGAAAAGCGCTCTCCTCCTGCTGAACCGTCGCGGCGTCACGCAGTATGTCGGCGTGAGTTTGAGCGCAAATCAAGGCTAAACGGCAAGCACTAGGGCTGCAACCCCTCCTCCGGACGGCTTCACCTCCTGAGGAGGGGTTAACGGAAATCTGCAATGCAGACGAGCACCCTCGACACTTTCAGCGCGGGCGAAAACTCGACGTTCGGTACCCACTTGCTTCACGTGCCGGCAATGGAGCACGCGCCTCGAGACGTTCCAACTCGATGCGAGTGCGGGCGCCGGCCCGCAGCAAGCGATCCGTCGCCTCTCGGAGCGCGGCGCGACTTTCGATGGTATCATCCGCTAAAGCGCCATCGAACGCTGCAAGGAAGGCCGAGATATCGCTATCGACCCGTTCGCGGAGTGCTCGATCAATGAACGCACGGTCCTCTGCGATCGAGCGAGTAGCGGCGCCATTATTGCCCGCTGCATAGGGAGCGGAGTTCTGACGGGCGGGGTGCGCGTTCAACCTTTGTTGTACCGTGTCCACAGGCAGCACCGCCGAAGCATTGGCCATATCGGCACTGCGACCGTGACGATGCGGAGTTTCCACTCGCTGCGCACTATCGTCGTGGGCGAGCGGAAGGTGAAGTGTGCGGCGGGGCTCCCCAGGTTGCGTTTGCGAGCCCCCTGCATCAGGAATGCCTGGCAAGCTGCCGTTTGCAGACGGAGCGGCATGGGCCGGCGCTTCGATGTGCCGATTGGCCGGGTGGCTATCCCGCGCACCGACAATTTCTGCCGCTCCGTCGGATGCCGCTGGCGTCCCAGTCTGCGCGGAATCGGGTCCCAAGGAAGCTGGTTCGGACCCCGCGTCAACGACCGGACCGGAGGCCAATGCCGTAGGAATGGGCAGGGCTTCTTCACCGATTTCCGAGACTTCAGCTGTGACTTCAGTGGCCTGCATGTCGTCCGGGTGCGCTTTCACCAGTTGCGGTTCCGAAGATGAGATCCCGCTCCGCTCCGTGCCCTCCGCAGCTGCATCGCGCGCACGGCCTCGGCTTAAAATGTAGCTGATTGCTGGTGGCGAGCAATCATAGGTTCGGGCTATGCTCGCCAGAGTTTCACCCGCCTCATATCTCTTGATGATCGAGGGCCAGTCCTGTTGGGGTATTTTCCCTCTTTTACTTGATCTCTCCATATCGCGGACCTTTAGCTACAACTCTTGTACGTGTGTTGTTGGTTCCCAACCCAGTGAGTCGACAATAACGACGTCCAAAGAACACCGTTAATCAACACCGGCTAGAAAGAGGGCGGTAGAGTGACGATCGCAGCTGAGCCCAGACCTGGCAATTGCACCGCAACCCGAGCCCTTTCTCAAGGGCCTCACATTAACGTTTGCTCAGTCAACGGGGAAGAGGAATTCTTTGCTTCAGATCACGTTTTTAGATCTGCAGCGTAAATTCGGCGTTCGGCGCCCGATCGATCGCCTCAGATTCGGACGATCTTGCCAGGGTTAAGAATACCGTCGGGATCTAGCGCCTTCTTTACCGTGCGCATCACACTGACCGCCTCGCCGTGCTCGGCGACCAGGAAGTCCATCTTGCCATGGCCTACCCCATGTTCGCCGGTGCACGTCCCCTCCATCGCAAGTGCGCGGTCGATCATGCGCCCGTTGAGCCGGTTGGCCTCCACCAACTCTTCGGGCTGATCCGGGTCGAGCATGAAGACAAGGTGAAAATTTCCATCCCCGACATGCCCCACCAAGGCATAGGGAAGCGGGGACTCGGCGAGATCGCGCTTCGTCTCGCCAATACATTCGGCAAGCCGTGAGATCGGCACGCAGACGTCGGTCGCAAGGCCCTTAGATCCAGGACGAAGCGCCAATGCGGCGTAGTAGGCGTCGTGTCGCGCCTGCCACAGCTTCGAACGTTGCTCTGGCGTCGTTGCCCAGCGGAAATCGTCGCCGCCATACTCGGCGGCGATCGCCTTTACCATCTCCGCCTGTTCCGCCACTCCGCCCGGCGTCCCGTGGAATTCGAAGAAAAGCGTGGGAGCCTCTTTGTGGTCGAGCTTCGAGTATTTGTTGATCGCAGCGATTTGAATTTCATCGAGTAATTCGATCCGCGCAACCGGCACGCCGCTCTGAATTGTCAAAATGACCGTGTCGACCGCACCTTCGATATCCGGAAACGCACAGACCGCGGCTGATATGGCTTCGGGAATGCCATAGAGCCGCACTGTGAGCTCGGTAATGATACCGAGCGTACCCTCGGATCCGACGAACAGGCGGGTCAAATCGTATCCGGCTGCCGACTTGCGGGCCCGCCGCGCGGTCCGAATGATCCTGCCGTCGGCGAGCACCACTTTCATGGCCAACACATTTTCGCGCATTGTTCCATATCGGACGGCATTGGTTCCCGACGCTCGCGTTGCCGCCATTCCCCCGAGCGAAGCATCGGCGCCGGGGTCGATTGGAAAAAAAAGCCCGGTGTCGCGCAGATGCTCGTTCAGCTGCTTGCGCGTGACACCCGCTTCGACAGTGGCGTCCAGGTCTTCCGCGTTGACGCGCAAGATACGGTTCATCTGGGACATGTCGATGCATATCCCGCCCGCCAGCGCGGCTACGTGCCCCTCAAGGGATGTTCCGGCGCCGAACGCGATGATCGGCGTTTTGTATTCGGCGCAGAGCTTGACGATTGCGGATACTTCCTCGGTGCTGCGGGCAAATGCGACGGCATCCGGGGCATGCGGCGTATGGTAGGATTCGTCTTTGCCGTGGTGCGCGCAAACCGCCGCCGAGGCGGAGACCCGATCGCCGAGCAGCCCGCGCAACGAGACGAGCAGCGAGCCATCGAGAGAGGAGCGGGGAAGAGCGGCGGATGCGGGCATAGCGGCAACCGATCTCGGGGAGCTGGTTCCGGTGCGTCTCAATTACTCCCCGGGCGAGCACTGCCGCAACAAGCAATCACTCAGCCGCCAACAGCGCGAGAGCATCGGAGCCGACTCACGGCGGTGCTACCGACCAGTCGTTTCGCAGACACTCGGCTTCCGGTCATTTCCGGACGTAATACCGTGCGCCCGAGGCAGTTCGTTTCCTTTACTCCGATCGGTTGCAGCCCTCATTGAGCAACCACGGGGGAAACACTACGTTTCCAAGGTTCACAGAGGCGAGGCTCGGAGGTCGTGATGGCGCTGGCGGCGGTCACCCTCGACGACAAATACACGCTGGAGAGGGGGCGGGCCTATCTGACCGGTACCCAGGCGCTGGTGCGTTTGCCTATGATGCAGCGCCAGCGCGACGCCGCAGCCGGTCTCGACACGGCCTGTTTTATCTCGGGGTATCGCGGTTCGCCTTTGGGTGGGTTCGACCAGGGCCTGTGGAGCGCGCGGCGATTTCTCGAGCGCAACCACATACAGTTTCAGCCGGCGATCAACGAAGAGCTCGGTGCTACGGCGGTTTGGGGTAGTCAGCAGATCGCCTTATTTCAAGGGGCGAAGTATGACGGCGTCTTCGCGCTGTGGTACGGCAAAGGCCCCGGCGTAGATCGTAGTGGCGACGTTTTAAAGCACGGCAACGCGGCCGGCTCGGCACGTCATGGCGGGGTGCTTCTCCTCGCCGGCGACGACCACACCTGCAAATCGTCAACCCTGCCGCATCAGTCCGAATACGCCTTTATGGATGCCTGCATCCCGGTACTTAACCCGTCCGGAGTGCAGGAAATGCTCGACCTCGGCCTTTATGGCTGGGCGATGTCGCGCTATTCGGGGTGTTGGATAGCCTTCAAAACGATTGCCGAGACTGTCGACAGTTCGGCCGCGGTCGAGTTCGGCCCGGAGCGTATCGAGATCGTGCTGCCCGATGATTTCGAGATGCCGCCGGGCGGGCTAAATATTCGCTGGCCTGATCAGCCTCTCGATCAAGAATTTCGCCTGCATAAGCACAAGCTCTACGCTGCCTTGGCTTTCGCGCGCGCCAACCGGCTCGACCGCATCGTGATCGACAGTCCGCGGCCACGGTTCGGGATTGTCACCACGGGCAAATCCTACCTCGATGTGCGCCAAGCGCTCGACGACCTCGGGATTGACGACGCGCACGCCGCCGAAATCGGCTTCCGGCTGTACAAGGTTGCGATGTCCTGGCCGCTGGAACGCGAGGGTATCCGAAATTTTGCTGAGGGGCTCGAGGAAATCCTCGTCGTCGAGGAAAAGCGCGCGGTCATCGAGAACCAGTTTAAGGAGCAACTCTACAATTGGCGTGAAGACGTCCGCCCGCGCGTCATCGGCAAGTTCGACGAGGAACGCAACTGGATATTGCCGTCGAACGGCGAACTGACGCCAGCCCAGATTGCCCGCGTCGTCGCCCAGCGCATTGCCCGCTTTCACACCTCACCACGCATCGCCGAACGCCTCGCTTTTCTCGAAGCGAAGGAACGCCAGCTCGGCGGTGATGTGGTGCCGTTCAGTCGCACGCCGTATTTTTGCTCCGGCTGCCCGCACAACACCTCCACCAAGGTTCCGGAGGGCAGCCGCGCGGTCGCCGGCATTGGTTGCCATTACCTCGCCCAGTTCATGGATCGATCCACCGCGACTTTTACCCAGATGGGCGGAGAAGGGGCGCCGTGGATTGGCCAGGCGCCGTTCACGGAAACCACTCATATATTTGCTAATCTCGGTGACGGCACCTACACTCATTCAGGCGTGCTGGCGATACGCGCGGCCGTCGCCGCCAACGTCAATATCACCTACAAACTGCTGTTCAACGACGCGGTTGCGATGACCGGCGGTCAGCCGATCGACGGCGGCTTGACCGTGCCGGTGCTGACCCGACAGCTCGCCGCCGAGGGGGTGCGCCGGATTGTCGTCGTGACCGACGAGCCCGACAAATACGCGCCGGGCGTCGATTTCGCACCGGGCGCGACGGTGCGCCACCGCGACGATCTCGACGCGGTTCAACGCGAGCTGCGAGACATCGAGGGTGTAACCGCGATTGTTTACGATCAGACGTGCGCCGCCGAGAAGCGCCGCCGCCGCAAGCGCGGCCGCTTCCCCGATCCGGCCAAACGGGTCTTTATCAACGACTTGGTCTGCGAGGGTTGCGGCGATTGCTCGAACACCTCGAACTGCCTGTCGGTGGTGCCGGTCGAGACAGAGTTCGGCCGCAAACGAGCAATCGATCAGTCGAGCTGCAACAAGGATTATTCCTGCGTTGAAGGCTTCTGCCCGAGTTTCGTCACTGTGCACGGCGGCACGCTGAAGCAGCGTAAGGCCGGCGACCTCGGCGAGGAGAAATTGGCGCTGCTGCCCGAGCCGGCTCACCCGGGCCTCGACGAATCCTACGGCATCCTCGTCACCGGCGTCGGCGGAACCGGTGTGGTTACGATCGGTGCGTTGCTAGGAATGGCGGCGCATCTCGAGGGAAAGGGCTGCACGGTCCTCGACATGACCGGCCTCGCACAAAAGGGCGGCGCCGTCTACAGCCATGTGAGGATCGCCAATCGGCCCGAGGAGATCCATGCAGTGAGGATCGCTGCCGGCGGCGCTCGCTTGCTCCTCGGGTGCGATCTCGTGGTCTCAGCGAGCGCCGATGCGCTGTCGAAGTTGCAACCCGGCTACAGCCGAGCGATCGTGAACAGTCACCAAACCATCACCGGCGAGTTCACTCGCAACCCCGATCTCATCTTCCCTGGCCGAGATTTGCAGCGAAGCATCGCCGATGCGACCGGTCCGGATAACTGCGAGTTTTTGGACGCCACTCGCCTCGCCACCGGCCTGTTTGGAGACTCGATAGCGAGCAATCTGTTCATGCTCGGCTATGCCTATCAGCGCGGGATGGTCCCACTCTCCTCTGAGGCGATCGAGCGGGCGATCGCGCTGAACGGCGTCGCGGTCGAGTTCAACCAGCGCGCCTTTCGCTGGGGAAAACGCGCTGCGGCCGATCTGGCGCTTGTCGAAATGCGTGCAACCCCGCCTACCGCGCTGCCGGCGACCCACCGTCTTTCTCAGACGCTCGATGAGGCGATTGACCGCCGCGCAGCGTTCCTGACCGAGTATCAAAACGCTGCCTATGCAGCCCGCTATACCTCGGCTGTCGGGCGCCTCCGCGAAGCGGAAGCCGCAAATCTCTCGGGCGCGACAGCTTTGACAGACAGGGTTGCACACGCCTTGTTCAAGCTGATGGCATACAAAGACGAGTATGAGGTTGCGCGCCTATACACGGAAAGCGATTTCCTCAAGCGCGTCGCCGATCACTTTGAGGGGCCCTACGAACTGAGTTTCCATCTGGCGCCGCCACTGCTTGCCGGCAGTGATCCCGAGAACGGACGTCCGCGCAAACACACCTACGGGCCTTGGATGATCTCGGTCTTTCGTATTCTGGCAAAGCTTCGCCGCCTGCGCGGCACACCCCTGGACATCTTTGGCCGCGGCGAGGAACGGCGAACCGAACGGCGTCTAATCGGCGAATACGAGGCCGTGCTCGAGGAAATCGTCAACCATTTGTCCTCCGCAAACCATGCGACGGCAGTCGAGCTTGCCGGATTGCCGCTCGAAATCCGCGGCTTCGGCCATGTCAAGCACGCCAATTTGGTCCGGGTTAAAGCAAGAGAGGCGAGCCTTCTGACCCGTCTCCGCTCACCGCCTCCCGCGCAAGTTCTCGCGGCGGACTAATCAAGGACGGTCGTCATCTCTCAACCGGTCTCTAGCGGGAGTGCAACAAAACGGGAGTTGCCCTCGCGCTCGACGCGCACGAGCACGTTCTTGCGGCCGTTCTTTTTGGCAGCGGCAGCTTTCTGCTGAACCTCCTCGGGAGCCGTCACCGCCTCGAGCCCCACGGCGATCACGAGATCTCCCGGGCGCAGGGCCTGCGCGGCTGCCGGACTGTTCTGGGGGACATCCGTAATGACAACCCCCTTTACCGTCTCCGGCAATGAAAACTGCTTACGTAGCTCCGGCGAGAGCTTGCTGAGCTTGAGGCCGAGCGCGTCGATACTTGGCGGTGGCTTCGGTTTTTCCGGTTCCGGCTGAGGGGGCGCTGGGCGGTTCAAGCTCAATGCCGCGACCTTGAGGTCGACCTCGTGCTCCTTGCCATCGCGCCACATCGTCAGCTTTACCGGGGTGTCGGGCGGCGTATCGGCGACGAGCCGAGGCAGCTGGCGACTGCGATCGATCTGCTTGCCGTCATAGGTGAGGATAACGTCTCCCGGCTGCAGTTTTGCCTGCGCCGCCGGGCTCGAAGGATCGACCGCCGCTATCATGGCGCCGCGGCCTTTATCGAGCCCGACCGCTTCGGCAATTTCTTCGGTGACCGGCTGGATACGCGCACCGATCCAGCCACGCTCTACCTTTCCGGTCGCCTTCAACTGCTCCACGATGGGACGGGCCAGCGTCGAGGGGATCGCAAACCCGATACCGATCGAACCACCTGAAGGTGAGAAGATCGCTGTGTTGATGCCGATCACCTCGCCCGCCAAATTAAACATGGGGCCACCGGAATTGCCACGATTGATCGAAGCATCCGTCTGCAGAAAATCGTCGTATGGCCCGGAATGTATATCCCGCGCCGTGGCGGATATGATGCCGGAGGTCACCGTGCCGCCTAGACCGAATGGGTTGCCAATTGCCAGCACCCAGTCACCAACTTTGGCTTTTGTCGAATCTCCCCAGGTAGCGGACGGCAACGGTGTTTTCGGCTCGACCTTGAGGAGGGCAAGATCGGTTACCGCGTCTCGCCCGATAACCTCGGCTTGTAACGTCGTATCATCGGCGAACGTCACAGTAATCTGCTCTGCGTTGGCAATCACATGGTTGTTTGTGACGACGATCCC
>Ga0210408_10004731_pt1 | contig 12108 bp, 11 predicted proteins | sample IncBWH4MmetaG_FD_155471 | JGI IMG/M metagenome (GOLD analysis project Ga0210408, IMG submission 155471) | Forest soil microbial communities from Barre Woods Harvard Forest LTER site, Petersham, Massachusetts, United States - Inc-BW-H-4-M | ecosystem: Environmental > Terrestrial > Soil >... | reverse complement strand
CCGACTTGCGCTTGCCGCAGCGTCTGATCCTGAAGAGAGGTCGGGCTCTCAAGCTAGATTGAATTTCTTGTTTGCATAACCTCCACTTCGCGACCGCGCCTGCATAACGCCCGGAAAATTGACTTCGCCTCTGTTCATGCAGGGCTGAGCGATCAATAGCGGCAAACCTGCAATCCAATCGTGTTCCTCCAATCTAAGTACTTTTCGATTCCATATTGCCGCCAGGCATCGCCTTCGGCAACGGTCGGATCGAGGCGCAGGAGATCGACATCGACACCAAGTTTGCTGGGCGCGTTTTCGAGATACTCGCCGACGCCGGCTTGGCCGCGTTCCGCCCAACTGGAGACGTGAGAATGTTTAGGAGCTGACTGCAGCCGGCTGTCAGATTTTGCGTCATCGTGAAATGTTTCGCACGGTTGCGTCGCAACGGCCTTCTTATGGGAGCGATCTCGCAGCGCATTACGGGGCGGATGCCACGCCCGACACGCGCGGGTCTGCATAGAATTGCCCCCTCTTGAAGCCGACCTGCCAAACGAGGAAATGTCGCGGCGCCTTTGCGGACGGTAAGAAGGAACGCAGTTTCATCCGGGAGGTTGCTGCACAGGGCGCAACCTTGTGCCGGAGTTTTCTCTCATCGTGAAGGAGTGCGCATGTCCCGACAATTCGACGCTGTCGTAATCGGCTCCGGCCTGGGCGGCTTGACCGCCGGAGCACTCTATGCTCGGGCCGGAAACCGGGTATTGGTGCTGGAGCGTAACCACAACTTCGGTGGCGCCGCGACGGTCTATCGGCATGGTGCGCTTGCCATCGAGGCGTCGCTCCACGAGATCGACGGACTCGATGGCGAGGACCCGAAGATGCCGATCCTGCGATCGCTTGGCCTCGATCGCGACATCCCGTTCATTGACGTCGGCGATCTGCACGAAGTGAGAGGCCGACTCCTCGGCGAACCTTTTGTTCTGCCGCGCGGGCTCGATGCGGCGCTTGCCGCCACGAAGCAGCGGTTCCCCCACCAAGCGAAGGGGCTCGACGGATATTTCGAGCGCATCCGCGGGATTCGCCACGCTGTGGCGACACTAAGCGAGCATCGCGAGGACCGCAGTTGGTGGTTGTGGAACGCCCCTGCCTTGCCGCGGCGGTTCTGGCCGCTCATCCGCGATCGGCATGCAACACTTAGCGAGGTGCTGCAACGCCTGTTCGGCGACGACGAGGCGGTCAAGCTCGCGCTGGCACCGAATATTTCATATTACACCGACGATTCCGACACGATGCCGTTCATAGCGTTTGCCATACCGCAGGCCTCCTATCTGTTGGGCGGCGGTCATTACGTTCGCGGCGGCTCGCAGGTACTGAGCGATCGCCTGGTCGCGATCGTGCGCGAGGGGGGTGGAGAGGTGGAGGCGGCGCGAGAGGTACACGCAATCCTGCTCGAAGGCGATCGGGTTCGCGGTGTGCGTCATCACGCCCGGGACGTCGAGGATCCACAGGAGGATTTGGCACCGGTCGTATTCGGAAATGCCGCCCCGAGCGTGCTCGCAGCCATGCTGCCCGAGCGGGTACGCCCCAGGTTCAATGCGCCCTATCGGGACCAGCGCCCGTCAATTTCATTGTGGACGATCGCACTGGGGCTCAGCCGCCCCTCGCATGAGTTTGGGGTGTTGCGTTATTCAACGGCGATCCTGCCGGACTGGGTGAAGGCACTTGCGGACCTGCGGGACGCAGCAATGCTTTTTGGTGAGAACCCGGGAACACGAATGGTACCCTACGGCTTCGTCGCCTACGACCAGATTGATTCCGGACTCAATCAGAATAGCCCTTATCTGGTTTCGATGGTCGGTGTCGATCGACTGGAGAATTGGTCCGATAGCGACGCCGATGCAGGGCGGATGCGCAAGAAGAGTTGGATGGATCGGATCATCGCCGATCTCGATGGCCAGTTCCCCGGAATCGCAGGTGCGATCGTCCAGCGCGAAATGTCGACCGCCGAGACGTTTCATCAATATCTTAACACCCCCAGCGGCGCGATTTACGGCTTCGCACCGCAGACCCGTCGATTCATGCCGCGACCGGAAACGGCCATCGATGGTCTTTACTTGGCGTCCGCCTTCACCGGCGGCGGTGGTTTCACAGGGGCCATCCTCGGTGGGGGTTGGGCGGCCCGTGCAGTGATGAAGGCGGATGCGCAGCACGGAGGGCGCTTGCACGCCGCGGAGTAGCCTTCAGGCCCGATTGGAGCGAACCGGGTTCTTGCCATGAAGAGCAGTGATCGGCCCCGTTGCTCTCGTTACCGGTGCTTCCAGCGGCATCGGCGCCAGTCTCGCGCGCGAATTGGCCAAGGATGGCCACGAGCGATCCTTGTCGCGCAGCGTGTTGAGCCGATGCGCGCCTTCGCCGAGGAACTCAAGGTTGATGCAGCCAAATTCCACCATCATCGCCTCGATCTCAGCAAGATCATATGCCGTCAGTTTTGGCGAGGCGATCGCCTATAAAGCTGCGCGACAGCGGCGTCGCCCTCACGACGCATACGACGGGTCGACGACGGTCGATCGGACCTATGAGAAAGAATACCATAACTGCCATGATGAGGTCCGGCGGGGCAATTAGCCCTAAGTGCTGGCTTTCTGGATAATCTCTCGCTCGGATGCTGACGCGAGCGTTACGCCGCCGCCGACGCGGCACTTGATGAAAAGTCTTCCGACAGCGCCTGGAAGCCAAATTCATGAAACTTTCCTGAATGAGCAATATTGACCGGTGAGTTGGCACTGCGCTGCGGCATGATCGTTTTCATCACCGCCCCGCCATCGGCAACCATCGGCGACTGAGAGTCGGTAACGCTCCCGCTCGATCAAGGTGGAACGTCATGCCATCTGCCAATCGCATTCCGGAGCCTGGACCGCTTTACTGGATGGCCGAACTTAAAGCGCTTCCGCGACATTCTGCTTTGTGCCGGGTCTTTCCCGCCAGGGTCCGAGCGCGACCGGCACCGTCAGGTCGCCTTGCCCTGCGCAGCTCTTCAAGAATCAAAAGTGGCTGGACGCACACACGGTCGACGACTGATGCCAACGGCCCTTACGTCCTCTCACCTTCCGCTCGCTGCCAAGGACGTCCGCATTGTCCAAAGCGCGGCGCATGACCCCTCCGCCGGATCGATCATGGATGACATCATTCTCGCCCGCGCTCTGCATGTCCTTGCCGTTGTGATCTGGATCGGCGGCGTTGCCATGCAACGACCGTCGTACTGCCGGGCAGTGCGGTGCGGCGACCTGGGCGAAGACCAGCTGCAGGCCTTTCAGGCGATCGAGCACCGCTTGTCTGGCAGGCACGAACGGCAGTAATCGTCGTCGGGCTGACCGGCCTCCACATGACGCGGCGCCTCGATCTTTGGGATCGATTTCAGGCGGTTACGTTTTGGTGGATGCACGCGATGGTGTGCGTATGGCTGCCGTTCGCCTTCGTTCTGTTCGTTGCCGAGCCATTCATTCTGAATCGTCACTGCTGGTGCAAATCGGCGCCGGCACCATCCTGGCACACTCCTATTATGACCGAACGAGTTTCTATGGCATTGCGATCAATGACCTCCTGCCCTTCAACTTCCTGCGCGACGTACACATCCAGGCGCCAATCGTCTGGATCGGGTTGTCCTGGATCGGCGCGGCGCTGTTTCTTGCACCCGCCATCGCCGGCGGACGGGAAGCCAAGGGTCAGCGCATCCTGGTCGACATCTTATTCTGGGTGACGCTGCTGGTCGTCGCCGGCGCGCTGATCGGAAATTATTTCGGGATCATGGGCGTGATCGACCAGGGTTGGTTCTGGTTTGGCAATCAGGGCCTGTCCTACATCCAACTCGGCCGCTTCTGGCAGATCGGCTTCTTCATCGGCCTCGTCCTCTGGAGCGTACTGGTGATGCGCGCATTGTGGCCGACAAAATCGCTATGGTGGACCGCGGCGGGACAGTTCTGGTCCGGGCGCATCCGGCTGGAGCATCTGATCTGGGCCGCGACGATCAACATCGCGGTGCTCTACGTGTTCGGCATGATCCCGCTCACAGGCATCGAGAAATCCTTCACACTAACGGATTTCTGGCGCTGGTGGGTGGTACATCTGTGGGTCGAACAATCGTTCGAGTTCTTCGCCGCCACCATGAGCGCCTATCTATTGATGGCGGTCGGCCTAGTCTCCCGCAAGCTTGCAGAGCGGGAGACGTATTTCGAGATCATCCTGGTTTTTCTCGGTGGCGTCATCGGCACCGGCCACCACCTCTATTGGGCCGGCGGTCCGAGCATGTGGGTACCGATGGGCAGCATGTTCTCCTTCATCGAAGTGCTGCCGTTGGTACTGCTGATCATTGAGGCGATCAATCAGCACCGCCTGATCAAAGCGCACAGGGAGTTCAAATACCGGTTGGCCTACACCTACATCATCGGCGCAGCGTTTTGGAATTTCGTCGGGGCCGGCGTCTTCGGCGGCGGCACGCTCAATGCGCCACTCGTCAACTATTATGAACACGGCACCTTCCTGACGCTGAACCATGCGCACACCGCATTGTTCGGCCCCTTCGGCGAGCTGGCGATCGGGCTGATCTATTTCTGCTTGCGTTATGTCGCCGCTGACCGGCATGCCTTCGGCGAGAAGACGGGGCTCGCAGCCTTCTGGCTCTATAATGGCGGCCTCGTGCTCTGGATATTCCTGAACTTCTTCCCGATCGGCTGGCCGCAGCTCGACGCCGTTTATGAACATGGCCTCGCCTACGCGCGCAGCAGCGCCTTCTACGACGCGACATTGTTTTGGCAGTGGATGCGCCTGCCCGGTGATGTGGCGTTCGCAGCGGGTGCCCTGTTGATGGCGTGGGATTTCATCGTCAAGCTGCGACCGCTATATCCGTCTGCGGTGGACCGGATGCTCTTTCGGACGACGCCCGCGTTGCAGCCTGACGCGGAGCCCGCGGAATGACAGCGGTTATCCGCCCGCTTCGACTTGTCGATCACCGGAATATTAAGGCGCCATCGTGCTCCCCAAGCGTCTATTTCGTTGACTGATGTGAATAGGGACATGCACGTGAACGGCCTGCTCGCCACCCCGTGCTTTTGAGTCCAAGGAGATGCTCAAAGAGCGGATGTGGCGCCGTCCGAGGGAGTCTCACTGGTGGTCGATACTGACTTCAAGACAGAACTACGATGACGCATAGGCCGCTCACGAAGCCGGCACCAGCTGTTTGGCTGATTTCCGGTGTTGCCGGTCCTGATGCTGCGACTAAGGCGCGATCCTCGCTGCAAAAGATTTTCACCGAATGTCCGGACGGGCGGACGTTGGCCGCCGCTTCGGCAGAAAGCCGAATGCCACTCCGAATACACGACCGGGCCTTGAGTTTTGCGAATTCATTTTTTGAAGTGAATGGTGGCCACACTATTGCAGCACGACGGTTTTCTTGAAGTCGCTTTCGCACTCGTCGAGAACCTGACGGGTGAACTTGCCGATGGAGGCGTATTCGATCTCGGTCAGGTTGGCGAGCGAAACTCTTGCCGAGGTATCGACGACCTCAAACCCATTGCCAGGCAACAGCACGACGCCGGTTTCATCGGCGAGGCGGAACAGGAAATCGATACCCAGATCGCTTTTGATAAACCACGCCTTGAATTCCGGTCCGTACAGCGTTCCGCCGATCTCCTGCAGATCGATCAGCGAATAGTAGTTGACGTCGTTGAGTTCATGTGCCGCCTCGACACCCATATGCTTGTACAGCGTCTGGTAACGCTTTCGGATCAACTGCTTGGCGGCACCCTTGTACCGGTGTTCGCGATCCATCAGACCGCTCAATGCGAACAGGGCCATCTGCAATTGCTGCGGCACCGAAAGTCCCGCTGTGTGATTCAACGCGACCGCGCGGCTGTCGGCGACCAGCCGGTCGATGAAGGGCACGTTGCGCGGCGTCGTGGTCAATGAGGCGTACCGCTTGTCGAGCAGCAATTTCACTGGCTCAGGAAGGGCCGCCAGCGCCGCATCGAAGGCGTTGTCGTCATGCAAGGCAATCGCCCCGAGCCGCCAGCCCGTGGCACCGAAGAACTTCGAGAACGAATAGACGCACAGGGTATTGCGCGGGCATTTCGCAAATAGCGAGACAAAGTCATCGGCGAAGGTGCCATACACATCGTCGGTCACGATGAGCAGGTCCGGCCGCCTGACAACCAGCGCAGCCAGTTGATCGAGAACGGCATTCGACAATTTTGACGATGGCGGATTGCTCGGATTGACGAGGCAGAAAATCCTGATCGCCGGATCCAGCAGCTTGTCGATCTCGGATTGTGGTAGCTGCCAGTCATCAAGCCGATCCATGCGGATATCAGCGATTTCAAGCTGGTAATCGCCCAGAACCGGAATTTCCAGGTAGGGGGAGAAGATCGGCGTTGCGATGGCGATTTTATCGCCGGCTTTGATCAACCCATTCGCTCGCAGGCTTTGGAAAATGTATGTCATCGCAGCCGTGCCGCCCTCGGTGGCAAAAACCGAGAATGCGCCGCTCCGGGGTAGCGGTCCGAACATCTCCTGCGTCAGATACGCTTTGACGATTTCCTCGGTGTGGCAGAGCATTCGTGGCGGCGTCGGATAGGTACTGCCCAAGAATGCGCTGACCATTTCGAACAAAAACGCATCCTGATCAAGACCAAGCTGGTCTTTGACGTAGGAGATTGCTGACCGAAGAAAGCGCACCCCATCGGTTTCGCGATGATGGGCGGCGTAGACGTCAAAGCGCTGGACGATACCGTCGTGCTCGGGCAAGCCTCCGAAGCCGCTGTCCAGGTAAGAGTAGGACCGCTCCGATTCACGCAGTGCGAAGTCCCCGAGACTGAGGAACGCCCAACGCGGTAGCGTCGCCAGAAAATTGGGATTGCCGCGCCCGGCGTTCAGCATCAACCGCTGTGCGTCCGAGGATGCAATCGTGATGAGCTTGTCCTTGAGCTCAAACGGGCTCAGCGTGGCTAATTGCTTGATATTGCGCTCTAACATGATGAATTCCTCGATGTTGATCCGTTACGATGCATTTTTCTCGATGATGCCGACGATCAGCGGTCCCCACAGGGTGAGGAACACGTTGGCAACGGCATAAGTGACGGTGAACGAGACCACCGGCGTGGCGTTACCAGCCTTGGTCAGAAGGGCGGCAAAGGCAGGGTTGGCGCTGCGGCCGCCAGCCACGCAAGCCAGTGCCTCGATCGGGCTTTGTATGCGCAACACATAATACGAGAAGAAGAACGTGATTATCTGCGGGATCAGGGTGACGCCGATGCCGAGGAAAAAAAGCGTCAAGCCGTAATGCTCGATGGCGACCAGCGCCTGTGGACCGGCGGTAATGCCGACAATGCCGACGAACACAGCCAGGCCGAAATCGCGCAGGAAATTGGAAGCGCCAGATGGTAGCGCTGCGAAGTTCGGATGCACGGCGCGGAGCCAGCCGAACAGCAGGCCGGAAAGCAGACAGCCGCCGCCGCTACCGATGGAGATTGGAATCCCCCAGATGCGAAACTCTATCAGGCCTAGTAACAGGCCGACCAGCATACCGAGGCCGAAGAAAATGAAGTCGGTAACGGCTGCGGCGGTGATCTTGTAGCCGATCCTGGCCTGTACACGGTTGAGATCGGCCGGGCTGCCTGAGAAGTGCAATTCGTCGCCGCGCTTGAGTTGGAGCTTGTCCAGGATCGGCAGATCGAGCCCCATGCGCTTGACCGCCGTCAGAAATACGCCGTGGCGGGTTTCGACATTGACATGATCGTGGATCTCTCCAATCGAACGGCCGCTCAACGCGCGACTGGTGAGAATGATTTCGCGGTTCTCTTGCACCAGTAACAAACCATCTGGTGGTCTCACCTCGTGGCCAAGCAGCACGGACGCCGTTTCCAGTTGCGTGATCGGCCCGGTCGTCGCGACGCGGTCGCCAGCCGCAATGATGAGGGCATCGGTGAGTTCGAGCTCCTTGCCCTGGCGATAGACAGCTTCTACCGAAGCATCGGAAATCTGCCGGTCAATCGCCAGCGTCGAAATCCCGATCGCCTTGCTGATCGCCGTGACCTCATAAATGCGGGTTGCGATCTGCTGGGCCGCGTTGAATTGACCTGAGTCGAGCTCGGGGTGACCGCCGGACAAGAGATTCGCCAACTTCACCGCTTCCGCCCGGATGTCCCATCTCATGATGAGCGGCAGGAACCCGCTCACCATGATGATCGGGCCGAGCGAACCGAAGATGTAGCAAACCGCATAGCCCACTGCGACGTTGGTCTGCATGGTCTTCATCAGCTCAGGAGAGAGCCCGAGTTTGCCGATGGCGTCGCCGGCAGTGCCGATGATTGCCGACTGGGTGAGACCGCCGGCAGCGAGACCAGCCGCCATGCCGCGATCAAGTCCGAACAGCCATGCCGCCCCCAGTACACAGAGCAGGCCGGTGAAACACATCACGAAGGCGGAAGCGAGCTGGTTTAGCGAACGCCGGTTCAGGGCGTGGAAGAACTGCGGGCCACCCTGAAATCCCACGGCGTAAATGAACAGTGCGAAGAATATGCCCTTGATGCCACCATCGATATTGACACCTAGCTGCCCAATGATGACGCCGACCAGCAGCGTTCCGGCAACGCCGCCCAGCACGAAACTGCCGATCTTGATTTTTCCGACGAGGTAACCGAGCGCGATGGTAACGAACAGCGCGAGCAACGGCTCCGCCGTAACTAATCGGTGCAGCAGGTCCATTTCTGTCTTTCAAAAATAGTTACGAGGGTTGCGGGATCGGCTGGATGGCTACCGCCGCGGACTGCGTTGATTCCCTACGATTGAACGCGCGGCCACAGCGCCGGGCTACTGCCCGGCGGAAGCGGACACAAGCGCTCAACAGCGCCGATGTGAGAACGAGCCTGCGTCGACTGGATGGAAGAGAGAGAAGCTATCGCCTCGCTACGCTGCTCGCTGTTTCGGATCTCGCCTACCTGGGATCCCTCAAGCACTATCGCGCAAGGTTTATAGCTCCCGATATCGACAAAAGTTCCTTAGTGATTGCGAAGGCTTTTTGAGATGTGGAGCATTTGCCGTATTGCAGACGATATTAGCGGTTTGCAAGACTTTGCCCCGTCATGCCGTGCTTCGAGCAGCTGCGGTCGATGCGCCTAGGAGGATTACCCGCTGCACGATCGATGCTCCCCGACTCGTCTTGAAGGGCGATCTGTTGGGGGTGGTCAGCGGAAGCCCTCAAGAGAGGCCAATAGCGGATCGCGATGGCGATCGCGATCAGGTAGACGGTTTTGGCACGCGTGGGCCCGTGGCCTGGGTTAGCGGCGAACTGGCCGATCTCGTCGTGACCGGGGCTTTCGCCTCTTCTTCGGCCAGCAGTCTCAAGAGCAATCGCCGTTGGGCGTCGTCCTTGACTAGAGCGAGCTGCCTTCCGAAGATTTTCGGGTTCTCGCGGTGTACAAAGTCTTCTATGGCGTACGCCTTTCAGGGTTGAGCGTTCAGGTTGGTGACCTCAAGTCGTGGCCGGCGAGCCAGAGAACTGCGTCCGATTGCATCGGGTCGGTTTCGGCGGTCACGGTGCGGACGTGATGGCAGCTGACGCACTCAAACGTTCTGATGTGAAACGCGGATGCGCCGGGCGCAATTCTTGCCGAGCTCATACGTTCGTCGCATGTGGGACAGTGGGGCCATTGGATTGAAGCAATTGACGGACCGGATGTACGGGAATATTGCGCTTGCATGCGATGCACCCTGCAAATCAGGCGGGAGCGTTACAGCACTCTCAGTCATCGATAGATGCCGATCAGGGGCGGTGATCAGAACACCATGGTCCTCAGGTTCCGGACTTACTGGTCAATATTGCTCAACCCACCAAGAATCCTCTGTCTGTTCGCGATCACCGTCAGTCACCAACCACGGCCAGCTTGGATACCTTTTGTAGGCCGCGCAGGTTTTTGCCGGGTTCTTTGCCTGAATTCTTCTTGGCGTCGGTGACGAAACGATCCGGGCTGCCCTCAAGCTGCGCCATCAGTTTCGTCATGATGGCGTCGCGCGACTTTTTGCTCGGCGAATACCCCTCAATCGTTATCTTCATCTTGTCCTTGCCGGCGTGGTATTCGTGATCGATCTTCGGCTTTTTAGACATTTTCATTGTCCTCCCGCCGCTACCCTAAATTAGCGCTTGCTACGGATTGCGTGCTTGCGCAGACACTAGACCTAAACGCCATACTAAATGAGAATTAATTTCATCTCTGGCTACCCGGTTGTTGGAACGTTTCCGGATAACGCGAGTTTGTGCCGGCTGGGAGCTAACAACCAACGAGGATTCCATGGCTAGAGATGAACACAACAAGGCTGCCGAACACCACGAGAACGCTGCCAAGGCACATCGTGCCGCCGCCGAACATCACGGCAAGGGTGACCACGCCAAGGGCAAGGAGCACGCGAGCAGTGCCAAACAGCACTCGCAGACTGCAAACCAGCATAGCGAGCAGGCAAATTCGAAGAGTCAGCAGCAGAAATAGCGAGACGCGAAAGGCCCGGTTAATTCCCGGGCCTTTCAGTTTCCGCATCGGAGATGGTCTAGAAATTCAAGCTGGCGACGCGACCCTGACGGATCGAAAGTCGTTCGGCGTTCGCAGCGACATGCTGTCGATACCGATCGACTACAGTATTAGCCGAAGCGCCGGCCATAAGATTGGCACCCGATTCGAACGCTGCATTGACCTTCTCCTCTATCATCAGATGCATTCGTTCAGAGCGTCACTGCCGCCGCGCGTGATCTTGAGTATGCGAAGTCCGATCACGTTACCGGATTCCAGACCTAGCATCATGGTTGAATAAAAAGGGAAGGACATCGCAACCTCTCTGTTACATCGTTATGCTGCGCAGTATTTGATCAAGCCAGTCCCACGATACGATCGGCCCCGGTTTCCGCGGTAGGGACTCTAACCTCGCAATTGCGGCGTCGAATACGTACGTGCTGCGTCGGACGGGGAGCAAGCAGAGTCAGCCGACTTAAAAGTTCCTGCGATAGTTGATTTGTTTTATTCTTGTTCTCTACCAGAAGCTTTGCAGCCCTTGCTGTGGATTGGATTAATTCTCGCACTGTTGCGGTCCAATCCAGCGGTAAGCCCGGATAAGGTTGATTTGGGAATCGCTCGCCGCGCGCGGCTTGTTGTTTGGCAAATCTGCGCGTCGCGCGATCAATGACATTCACCGGTCGGCCTGGAACCACTGGCTCGCGAGCCCATTGGTCTCCCGACACAAACATTTTTGGCGAAATACGATCAACAATCTCGCGATCTCACTGGCAGTCGGCGCAAATGCGCTTCACATGACTGCTGTTACGGCTGCGCCACTTTCCGCCCCGGTTGTACCGGTGCGCAACCTTCAAAACGTTCGCATGGTCTACAATGACAACGGCCGTTGCTGGCACGAACGTGGTGAGCGCCGTGTCATCATTGGTGAGCCCCGCGATTCATACGGATACGCTCCTCGCGAGCGCTATATCTAGCGCTGAGGCTTGATCGCGGCGATATCGGCTTCCGCGCTCCCGACGTGAGCATGGGCATCGGCACCGACCGCCACTGAGGAAACCGAGCAAAAAGGTCATTTGCAAAAGTCCGCGGCTTTTTTCCAACTGAAGCGAAAAGATTTGGGGCGGCGGATAGCGGCAGCAGCGAGCCAACATTTCTGTTTGGCCGACCTACTTTTGGGTTTGAGCAGGGGCACTTGCACTCGGCGTCGTCGTCACTGACATCGACACGCTGCCGTAACCGAAATAGACAAGAGTTCCGAACACGAGGGCAAACACGATTGCGCTCATTAGGGCGCTGAGGATTCGGTTGCCGAAACCGATCGAGTTGCCCACTAAGTCAATGATGAACACCACGATGGTTGCAATAAGCACGGGTTCGAACCACGCGTATTGTCCAGGCAAAAGCATAGCTCGTCTCCCACCATTTTCAGGATTTTCGCAAGGTAGCAGCCGGAACGACAACTGGCTATCCTCTTCGACGCGATGTTGGCATCGAACAGCAACTCTATGACAACCCGGAGACGGGAATTGGCCTCCTAAAGAGAAATTGGCTAGGCACCGCGAGCAGATCCGCTTTCTCG
>Ga0210408_10004730_pt1 | contig 12109 bp, 13 predicted proteins | sample IncBWH4MmetaG_FD_155471 | JGI IMG/M metagenome (GOLD analysis project Ga0210408, IMG submission 155471) | Forest soil microbial communities from Barre Woods Harvard Forest LTER site, Petersham, Massachusetts, United States - Inc-BW-H-4-M | ecosystem: Environmental > Terrestrial > Soil >... | reverse complement strand
TCGCTTCAGGTCGGAACCGCATTATTCCGCTTGACCAGCAACAGAGTATCTTCGAGACGGCCGCTTCGCGGCCTCCTCAGGATGAGGAGTTTCCCTAATGCCATCAAAAGATCACCTCATCCTGAGGAGCGCCCAAAAAGGGCGCGTCTCGAAACACGCACGGCCCCGCTGCAGCTCATCGTTTGGCGCGTTAATCGATTTCCTGACAGCCTCCTTCGCCGGGAAGACAGGGAGGGCGTCTGACTGAATCATCCCAATGCACCTAGGCACTAATCGATCCCGTCGGTTCCGGCGCCGCAGACGATAGCGCATACCCGCTCGCCATGTGCCGGACGGTAATGACGGGCGAGCAAGGCGGCGACCGCCGCGGCGCCGCTGAGTTCGGCGGCGACTCCCAACTCGCGCCACAGCCAACGCGCCGCCTCGCGCATGTCGCGATCCTCGACCAGCACGACCCGCTCTACGGTCTGACGGATAATCTCGAGGTTCACCGGCTCGCTGCGTCGCGGCGCCAGGGTGACGGCCGCGGTGTCGAGCCGGTCGAGCTCGACGAGGCGGCCGGCGGCGAGGCTGTCATGTAGGGTTGGCGCACCCACCGGCTCGACGCCGATGATGCGGATGCCGGGCCGCAGGGCCCGCGCTGCAGTTGCGATGCCGGAGATCAGACCGCCGCCGCCGATCGCGACGATCAGGGTGTCGAGATCGGGCTCCTCTTCGAGAATTTCGAGTGCAATCGTTCCCTGACCGGCGATGACGGCAGGATCGGCAAAAGGGTGAATATAGGCGAGGCCTTCGGCTACGGCATGGCGCAGGGCCGCGCAGTTGCTGTCGTCCCAAACCTCGCCCGACACTTCGATCCGGGCGCCCCAGATCGCGAATTTTGCGAGCTTCTCGGCAGCGACCGAGCGCGGCAGGAAGATCGTCGCCCCCACCCCCGCCGCCCAGCCGGCGTAGGCCACTGCGAGCCCGTGATTGCCGCCAGAGGCGGTGACCACACCGCGCTCGAGCTTGGCTGGGGGCAAGCTGAAAACCGCATTGATGGCGCCGCGCGCCTTGAACGAGCCGGTGACCTGCAATGATTCGAGCTTGAGCAGCAAGCCGCGCGCGACATCGGGCTTTTCCCGCACCGGTGCCGCCAGCAACAGTGGAGTTCGCCGCACGCAACCGCGTATCCGCGCGGCGGCGTCGCGAACCTCGTCAATCCCGGGAGCTGAGGTCATGATGCCCGGCCAGTCAGGAACAGGATCTCGAAGGTCGCCGGGACGCGGCCGTCGGGAAGGCCGAACAGCTCGGCATAAAGTGCTACGGTACGAGCCAGGGTCGACCGCCGTAACGGCGTGCGCCGGCGCGCCGAAAGCGCATTGGTTTCGCCCATGCCGCGGATGTCGCGCATCAGCGCCAGCGCGTCGGGATAGGTAACCGTGATCGTCTCGGCGTCGGCGACCGGCATCGCGTAGCCTGTGCGCAACAGCAGCCCTGCGAGGTCGGCTAGATCGGCCGCCGGCGAGACGCGGGGGCTCACCCCGCCTTCCTCGGCGAGTTCGGCCTCGAACAGTGCGGTGCGCAGCTCGACCAATGTCCGGCCGCCGAACATCGCCGCGAGAAACAGCCCATCGGGTTTGAGGACTTGGCGAAACTGCACCAGAGCGCCGGGCAAGTCGCCGACCCAGTGGAGGGCAAGGGCACTGATGGCGAGCTCGAAGCTCACTTCGCGGAAGGGGACAAAGTCGGGATCGGCGGCGACCCGCATTCCCTGGCCCCGCAGCAAAAACTCGGGCGACGGGTCCGTGGCGACAACCCGTTCCATGCCCGGTCGGAGCCGGAGCGCACGGGAGAGTGCGCCGTTGTGGGCACCAATATCGAGCGCCGTGCGGAATTGCCGTCCGACGTCGTCGAGGCGCTCGACGAGCCGGTCGGCGACCTCGCCATGCAGGAAGTCGACGCAGCCATTCCTGGCCGCCCGGTCGCGATGCAACCGCAAGGCGCCACGATCGAAGAGTGTAATCGGGTCAGCGGACGTCAACGTAGCCTCCGGGCGGCGTCGCGTTCGGTGTTGGCGGGTTGACGAACGGGCCCGCAGCCTGATGATGTGTCGCGATGCAGGAATCGGCAACCTTTGCCAGCAGGACCGCCGGCCGGCTATTTCGGATCGGCCGCGCTGTCGTCGACGGTGTGTTGCCGCCGCGCTGCCTCTCCTGCGGCGAGCTCGTCGACGAGGCCGATGCATTGTGCGGCCGATGCTGGAACGGGATCAGCTTCTTCGCGCCGCCGTGGTGCGTGCTGTGCGGTTTGCCGTTTCCGCATCCGATGGGCGAAGATGCGGTGTGCGGCGCCTGTGCGCGCGAACGCCCGGCCTGGGATCAGGCACGCTCGGTCCTGCGCTACGACAAAAACAGCCGGCGCCTTGTGCTCGGACTGAAACATGGCGATCATACCCATATGGCGGCGGCGTTCGGGCGCTGGATGCACCGTGCCGGCAGCGAGGTGCTCACCGGCGCCGACCTTCTCGTTCCGGTCCCGTTGCACTGGACCCGGCTTTTTCTGCGCCGCTACAACCAGGCAGCACTGCTCGCCCAGGCGGTCCGCTCCGCCGGCGGGCCCGAGGTTGCGGCAGACTGGTTGGTTCGCCGGCGGCGAACGCCGTCGCAGGGTCACCTCGGCCCGGTGGCGCGCGAACGCAATGTCCGCGCCGCCTTCATGATGGGCGCTCGCCGCAGCGTCGCCGGCAAGCGGGTCGTCATTGTCGACGATGTGATGACGACCGGAGCTACGGTCGAAGAATGCGCCCGCGTCTTGAAGCGTGCGGGAGCGGTCTCGGTCGGCGTGTTGACCCTGGCTCGGGCGCTGCGCACCGGGACATAATCAAAACTATGGACTTCTTGGGGTATCGGTAGCGATGGCTGAAGTCGAGCTCTACACGACGATGTTCTGCCCCTACTGCACGCGCGCCCGCGCGTTGCTGGAGCGCAAGGGCGTCGCTTTTACCGACATCGACATCAACGAGGAACCGGGACGGCGCGGCGAGATGGTCGAGCGCGCCGGCGGGCGCACCTCGGTTCCGCAGATCTTTATCAACGGCGAGCATATCGGTGGTTCCGACGAGCTCGTGGCACTCGATCGCGCCGGGGAGCTCGACGTCAAGCTAGGAATGGCGAAATGAGCATGAGCTTTACCGCCACCTGCGTTCAATTCACCGCAGGCCCCGACCCCGAGCCCAATCTGCGGGTCGTCTCCGATCTGATCCGCCGGGCGCGCGACGCCGGCGCCGATTTCATCATGACCCCCGAGGCGACGAATTTCATCGAGAGCGGCAGGCGCCGGCGCGAGAAGGCGCGCCCCGAAGGGGACGATCCGTTCCTCGCCGGCATGCGCAGCCTTGCGCGAGAGACGGGGGCGTGGCTGCTGCTGGGCTCGCTGGTCATCGATCCGGCCGGTGAACCCGGCGCTGCGGCGGGCGAGGAGCGGCTCGCGAACCGGTCCTTCCTCGTCGATTCCGGCGGCGCGATAGTCGCGCGCTACGACAAGATCCACATGTTCGACATCGATCTGCCGGGCGGCGAGAGCTATCGCGAGAGCAACGCCTACCGCCCAGGTGGCGGCACCGCTGTTGTCGAGACGCCGTGGGGCCGGCTCGGCATGAGCGTCTGCTACGACCTGCGCTTTCCGCACCTCTATCGCGCGCTGGCTCAGGCCGGTGCTGATTTTCTCGCGGTCCCGTCGGTCTTCACCGTGCCGACCGGCAGCGCCCATTGGCACGTATTATTGCGCGCACGGGCGATCGAGAACGGTTGTTTCGTTTTTGCGCCGGCGCAGTGGGGCGAGCACACCGCCGGGCGGCACAGTTATGGCCATTCGTTGATCGTCGACCCGTGGGGCGAAATACTCGCCGATGCCGGAGAACGCGTTGGCATAATCAGCGCCCACATCGAGGTGGCGCGAATTGCCGAAGTGCGCCGCATGGTGCCCTCACTCCAGCACGACCGCGAATTCACGCCTCCGGAGCTTGTCGCGCGCCCTCTTGCGGCCGAGTAGCATCGAGTTCGGTGTCCTCGTAGATCGCGTCGAGGCTCACCTCGACGCCGATCGACGTGAGCTTCAGGACAGCGTCGCCCTCGACGATTTCGTCGGTCCAGAGGTCGCCGGTGCGCGTGTAAAAATCGATGAGGCGCGCGTCCTGCTCGATTATCGCGTATTGCCGGATCGACGGCGTCGCAAAGTAGTCGAATTTCTTGCGGCCCCGATCCTCACGCTCGGTGCTCGGCGAGATCACCTCGATAATCACGACGGGATCGGAGAGATGATTCTCCCTGTCACCCACGGGCGGCAAGTCACCGAAATATCGGGATAGCGGACCGTATGGTTGGCGATCACCTTCATATCACTGCCGAAAGGACGACAACCCGCGCCGCGCAAGGCGTGCCTCAATGCAAAGGCCAGGTTCATCGCGATCGTGACATGGGCAGCCGATCCCCCCTTCATCATCGTGATGACCCCGCCTGCGTACTCGTACCGCTCGGATTGGTCGCGCTCCCAGGCGAGGAACTCGTCCAACGACATCAGCGCTTCGGCGACATTCGACATAGTTGAAGATTACTCCCGTTATGGTCCGCTGTCCAAATCGATCGCTCCGGGCAACCGAACCAATGGCCCCGCGACTGCGGCGATGCGCTGGATGACGGCAGGCCGCGGTGCCGCGACTTCGCCCTGCTCGAAGGCGATTACCGTTAGCGTCGCGAAGGCTTCGAGCAATTCGCCCGGGCGCAGCAGGAAATCGGGATTGCACGGCCGCCCCAGGCGCTCGTTGCCAAGCGCAAAGGTCTCGTAGATCAGGATTCCGCCGGGTGCCAACGCCCGCGCGATATCCGGCAGCAACGGCCGGTGCAGGTAGTTGGTCGCGACGATCCCGTCATAGTCGCCGCCGAGCGCCCACGGTGCGCCGGTCTCGAGGTCGACTTCCCTGACCTCGCAGCGCGGTCCCGCCAGGGCCAGGAGTGCGGAAACGTCACGATCCACCGCCCGCACGGCAAAGCCCTCTTCGCACAAGAGGCGCGAATGGCGGCCGCTGCCGGCGGCCAGATCGAGCACCCGGCCGCCCGGCCTGATCAGCGGCAGAAAGCGCCTGACCCAAGCCGAGGGCAGCGCGGAGGTGCGAGGGGCTTCAGCGTTTTTGCTCATTGTCACCGGGAATTGCGAACGCCATCTCTGCGGGTGTAAAAAAGCCGGCGAGGAGGTCGTCTCGATGATCCTGTTTACGCTGCGTTGCGCTCACGGCCACGAGTTCGAGGGGTGGTTTCGCGACGGGGACGGGTTCGAGGCGCAGCAGAAGGCCGGCGAGATCGGGTGTCCCGAATGCGGCGATACCTCGGTCGAAAAAGCGGTGATGGCGCCCCGTCTCGGCCGGTCGCGCGAAGCTATGCCGGCGATCTCTCCCGCCCAGTTCCGCGCGGCGTTGATGCAGTTGCGCCAGCAGATCGAGACCAACTGCGATTACGTCGGCAATCGCTTTGCCGAAGAGGCCCGGCGCATCCATTATGGCGAGATCGATCCGCACGGCATTTATGGCGAAGCCAGCGAGGACGAGTCGCGCGATCTCGCCGATGAGGGGATCAGCTTTGGCCGCATCCCATGGGTCGCGCCTACCGATAGCTGAGTGAGGAGCGGGTTCACCGGCGTACAGCGGCGACCATGTAGTTGACCCGGAGGTCCGGCGAAAGCGACCACTCGCCACGGAACGGGTCGTAGACGACGCCGGTAAGGTGAGTCGCCAGCAAGCCGTTGCGGCGCAAGCCGAGCACAAATTCCGACGGTCGCAAAAATTTGCGCCAATCATGAGTGCCCGGCGGCACCCAGCGAAAAATGTATTCGCCGCCGACGATCGCGAGAGCAAAGGATCGTGCTGTTCGGTTGATCGTGGCGCCGATGAACGCAGCCCCGGGCTGCACCAGCGCGCCGACCGAGGCAAAGAAAGCGGTGGGATCGGCGACGTGCTCAATCACCTCGAGTGCCAGCACCGCGTCGAAGCGCTCGCCCGCCGCGGCCAGCGATTCGGCAGCGGCGACGCGATAGTCGACGGCCAGACTCGTCGCTTCGGCGTGCGCCTGCGCCACCGCGATGGCTTCGTCGCCCGCGTCAATACCCGTGACAGTAAAGCCGAGGCGTGCCATCGGCTCGGCGGCGAGGCCGCCACCACAGCCGATGTCGAGCAAGCTGAGCCCCTCGAACGGACGCAGTGAGGAGGGGTCTCGCCGGAAATGCGCCTGCAATTGCTCGCGGATGAACCCGAGCCGGGTCGGATTCATGCGGTGCAACGCCCGCAAGCTGCCGGCAGGGTCCCACCATCCCGCGGCGAGCGCCGCAAAGCGGTCGATTTCCGAGGGGTCGACGGTGGCGCTGGTGTCACGCACGCTTGCGATCCTTATCGCTCGACAGGTTTGCTTGGATAGCGCCCAATCATCCGAAAAAGAGTATGCTGCCTCCGACCGGTTTATTCGAGAGGAGCATGGGGCGAATTGTTCAGAAATTCGGCGGCACTTCGGTCGCCGATGTCGATCGCATCAAGAGCGTCGCCCGCCGCGTCGGCCGCGAAGTCGATGCCGGAAACGAGGTGGCCGTCGTTGTCTCGGCGATGGCCGGGGTCACCAACCAGCTCGTCGGGTGGACACGCGAAACGAGCCGCGTACATGATGCGCGCGAATACGACGTCGTCGTCTCATCCGGCGAGCAGGTGACATCGGGACTGCTGGCGCTGGCACTGCAGGACATCGGGATCGATGCGCGCTCGTGGCTCGGCTGGCAGATACCGCTGCGCACCGACGGCGTGCACAGCAAGGCGCGCATCGAAGCAATCGAAGTCGCTGAGATCCGACGCCGCTTGGCCCAAGGTCAGGTTGCCGTGGTGGCGGGGTTCCAGGGGATCGGTCCGCGCGGACGCATCACCACATTGGGCCGCGGCGGCTCCGATACCTCCGCCGTCGCTCTCGCCGCGGCGCTCGAGGCCGATCGCTGCGATATCTTCACCGATGTCGATGGTGTCTATACCAGCGATCCGCGCATCGTTGCGAAAGCGCGCAAGCTCGCTAGAATCACCTACGAAGAAATGTTGGAGATGGCCTCGCAGGGTGCCAAGGTGCTGGAGACGCGCTCGGTCGAACTGGCGATGAACCACCGAGTGCGGGTACACGTTCTGTCGAGCTTTAGCGATAGCCCTGGAACCCTCTTGGTCGATGAAGACGAGATCGTGGAACATCAGGTTGTGAGCGGCATCGCCTACAGCCGCGATGAAGCCAAGATCACCGTGCAGAAGGTGGCCGATCGCCCGGGTGTCGCGGCGGCCATTTTCGGGCCGCTGGCAGACAACGCGATCAATGTCGACATGATCGTGCAGAGCGCCTCGGAAGATGGGCAGACCGCCGATCTCACCTTCACCGTGGGGCGGGCCGATCTCGAACGCGCTGTCGCTGTGCTCGAGGCGAGCCGGCCGCTGCTTGGTTTCGCCGCGCTGCTGCCCGATCCAAACGTCGTCAAGATCTCGGTGATCGGCGTCGGCATGCGCAGCCACACCGGGGTCGCACAGCAGATGTTTCAGACGCTCGCCGACAAGGGCATCAACATTCAGGTCATCTCGACATCGGAGATCAAGGTCAGCGTCCTGATCGCAGCCGAATACACCGAGCTCGCTTTGCGCGCCCTGCACACCGCCTACGGCCTCGACGCCGCCGGATGAACGAAGACATCGGCGCAGCCGATTTCAAGGTCGCCGAGGGACGCGCAGCGAGCCAGAGGGACTCCGAACACGAGCGCCTCTATGCCGAACTCGATCGGCTATGGGCGCGCGGCCGAGATGTCCTCGGTTGCCGGCTTGCGATAATGGGCGGTGCGATGACTTGGGTGTCGGAGCGCAACCTGGTCGCCGCCATCTCCACTGCCGGCGGGTTCGGGGTGATCGCTTCGGGATCCATGTCGCCGGAGCGGCTTTCCGCTGAGATCCTCGCGACCCAGGCGATGACCCCGTGCCCGTTTGGTGTCAACCTGATCACCCTGCATCCTCAGCTGCTCGAGCTGATCGATGTCTGCACAGCCTGCCGCGTGAGCCATGTTGTGCTGGCAGGCGGTCTACCAAGCAGTGCCGCGGTGAACCGGATCAAGCAGGGTGGCGCGCGCGTGATCTGCTTTGCGCCCGCACTCGGCTTCGCGCGCAAACTCGTCCGCATGGGCGTCGATGCGATCGTCATCGAGGGCAGCGAGGCGGGCGGGCACATCGGACCGGTTTCGACCGGGGTCCTTGCCCAAGAGATCCTGCCGCATCTCACCAGTGTTCCGGTCTTCGTCGCCGGCGGGATCGGGCGGGGCGAGGCGATACTGGCGTATCTCGAAATGGGCGCGTCTGGGATCCAGCTCGGCACCCGCTTTGTCTGCGCTCATGAGTCGATCGCCCACCCACGCTTCAAGCGGGCCTTCATTCGCGCGGCGGCGCGCGACGCGGTGGCTTCGGTCCAGCTCGATCCGCGTTTCCCGGTGATCCCGGTTCGCGCGCTGAACAATCCGGCGACCGAACGCTTCGTCGCTGTGCAACGCGGGGTTGTTGACCGGTTCGCCCGGGGCGAACTGTCGCAAAAAGCGGCACAGCTCGAGATCGAGCACTTTTGGGCCGGTGCGCTGCGCCGCGCAGTGATCGATGGCAACATCGAAGCCGGTTCGCTGATGGCAGGGCAGAGCGTAGGCTTTGTGATGCGCGAGCAGAGCACCGCCGAGATTCTTGATGAGCTCGTCGCGCAGGCGCTCGCGGTACTTGCCGCCCGCGGCAAACGCACGCGGTACCGGGCGCCTCCCGAGCCGGCTTTGTCAGGGAGGCAAGACGCGCCGGGATGAGCGAGGCTGGGAGCGTTAGCGGTACCCGCCGCCTCCTGCACCGCCTTCGCGACATCATGGCAGGTTCGGGCACCGCTCAGGAGCGGCTCGACCGCATCGTCCGGATCATCGCCGCGGAGATGGTCGCCGAGGTCTGTTCCGCCTACGTCATGCGCGCGGGCGAGGTGCTCGAGCTCTTCGCCACCGAGGGACTGCGGCCGGAAGCCGTTCACCGGACGAGATTGCGCGTCGGCGAGGGCCTTGTCGGGGTCATCGCCGCAACTGCGCGACCGCTCGCGCTCGCCGACGCGCAATCTCATCCCGATTTCGCCTACCGGCCGGAGACCGGCGAAGAGCACTACCATTCGCTGATGGGTGTGCCGATCCGCCGCGGCGGCCGGGTGCTCGGCGTGCTGGTCGTGCAAAACCGCTCGTTGCGGCATTATGCCGAGGACGAGATCGAGGTATTGCAGACGATCGCAATGGTCGTCGCCGAACTCGCTGCAAGAGGCGAACTCGTCAACCCGCTGGAAATCGCGCAAAGCCCGGGTGGGGCCATGCTCCCGGTTCGGCTCGCCGGGATCCGGCTCAACGCCGGGCTGGCCGTCGGACCGGCCGTCCTGCACGAACCCAAGCTGCTCATTCGACAAGTCGTCGCCGAGGATGTCTCCGCCGAGCTCAAGCGGTTGCGCGACGCGGTCTCGGCGATGCGCGAGGCAATCGATGAGCTGGTCGCGACGAGCCGCGATCTCGGTGCCGGCGAGCATCACGATGTCCTGGAAAGCTACCGGATGTTTGCCGCCGATCGCAGCTGGGTCGCCCGCATCAGAGATGCCATCCGCAGCGGGCTGACCGCGGAGGCAGCGGTGCAGAAGGTTCGAGAGGACACCCGCACCCGCATGATGCAGGCCAGCGACCCCTATCTGCGTGAACGCCTTCACGATCTCGAGGATCTCGCGAACCGTCTGCAGCACCACCTTTCCGGAGATCCCCCATCCGCGGCATCGGCGGAACTGCCGCCCGAGTTCATCGTAATCGCGCGCGCCATGGGTCCAGCCGAGCTGATGGATTACGCCCGCTGGCCGATCAGGGGCCTGGTGCTCGAGGAAGGATCGCCGACCGCGCATGTCGCCATCGTCGCGCGAGCCTTAGACATCCCCGTCGTCGGGCGGGTCGAGGATGCCACGAGCCGGGTCGAAGGGGGGGATATCGTTATTGTCGACGGCGATCACGCCCAGGTTCTCATCCGGCCGAGCGACCATATCCGCCAATCGGTGGCGGCAGCAATCGAGACCCAATCGCGGCGCCGCGCCCTTTACGACACCCTGCGCTCGGCGCCACCCGTCACCCTCGACGGGATTGCCATCAAACTGCAATTGAATGCGGGGCTGCTGGTCGACCTACCGCAACTTCGCGCGACGGGTGCCGAGGGCATCGGGCTCTTTCGCACCGAGATCCCATTCATGGCGCGGGACAGCTTCCCCGGGGTCGATGACCAGACCAAGTTCTATCGAAGCGTGTTCGAGCAGGCCGAAGACTGGCCGGTGGTCTTCCGCACATTGGATATCGGCGGTGACAAGGTCCTGCCCTACCTGGCCCACGCAGCGGAAGACAATCCGGCGATGGGTTGGCGCGCAATCCGCATCGGGCTCGATCGCCCGGCCATGCTGCGGCAGCAGTTGCGCGCGCTGATCCGAGCAGCAGAGGCGCGGCCATTGTTCGTCAAGTTTCCGATGATTGCCGAGATCGCCGAGCTCGAGCGTGCGCGCGGAATCCTCGATATGGAACTGGCACGCGCCGCAAAGGAGGGGAGGGCGCTGCCCGGACCGATCAAGATCGGGGTCATGATCGAGGTGCCGGCGCTGTTGTGGCAATTGCCTGCGCTGTGCCAGCGGATCGATTTCCTGTCGGTCGGCACCAATGATCTGATGCAGTTCCTCTTTGCCTGCGATCGCGGCAATCCGCGACTGGCCGACCGCTACGACCCGCTGTCGATGCCGATGCTGGCGCTGTTCCGCGAAATCATCGCGCAGACCCGTGATGCCGGAGTACCGCTCAGCATGTGCGGGGAGATGGCCGGCAACCCGATCGAGGCGATGGCGCTGATCGCGCTCGGCTTTAGGACATTGTCGATGGCGGCGACCGCCATCGGCCCAGTCAAGACAATGATCCGCAGCCTTGATGTGGCTGCCGTCGCCTGCTACCTCGACGAGATCGGGGGTCGGCCGGATCATTCGCTGCGGTCCAAGCTCGAAGCCTACGCACGAGACCACGCCATCAGCTTGTGAGCCATTCAACCGAGCTTTGCCGCCGCTCTTCCCTCGCAGTTGGACAAGAGCCGGTGTCGTTGGCTAAATGGCGCTGCAGCGGGATCACAGCATGGCGTTGTTGCAGCGTCTCAAGACCCCCTTCATGGAGGATCTGCCCGACGGCGAAGGCGCGTCCCCGTTGGGTCCGCGATCCGCCGGAGATTTACTGCGGCAGCAACGCGAGGCGCTCGGCCTCGATCTGCACGCGGTCGCGGCAGCGCTTAGAATCAAGCCCCGCTATCTGGCGGCGCTCGAGGCTGGGCGGCCGGAACTGCTTCCCGGGCCCGCCTACGCCATCGGCTTCGTGCGCGCCTATGGCGATCACCTCAGGCTCGACGGCAACGAGATCCTGCGTCGTTTCAAGGCAGAGTCGGCGGCGCTCGACACCAAGCCGGATCTCGCGTTTCCGATACCGCTCGGCGACCGCAGCGTTCCTGGTGGGGGGATGCTCCTGGTGGCGCTGATTTTAGCGCTTTGCGGGTACGGCACCTGGTACTACGTGTCGACCAGCGAGCGCTCGCGTCCCGAGCGTGTGGCCCAAGTGCCGCCGGAGCTTGCGGCAGCGGCGCCCGACCAGCAAGGCGGCAATCCCTCCACGTCGGCGACAGCGGAGGCTTTGACGGAGGATCAGCTCACCACGGCTCTCGCCACGTCCCAGGCACCGGGACCGATCAGGTCTGAGCCCGCTCCGACGGAGTACTGGACCGGCGCACTCCCGCCGACCCCTCCCGCAGCGGGCTCCGGTCCGCCCTCGGCGCCGCTGGCGCTGCCCCCGGCTGCCGCTTTGCCGCCGGGCGATGCGTCGCATACCTACGGCGTCGTCGACGGAACGGCGCGCATCGTCATCCGGGCAACCGCCGACAGCTGGGTCCGGATACGAGGTACCGACCAATCTGTACTCTTCGAAAGGTCGCTGAAGGCCGGTGAAATCTTCCTTGTGCCCAACCAGCCCG
>Ga0210408_10004729_pt1 | contig 12115 bp, 11 predicted proteins | sample IncBWH4MmetaG_FD_155471 | JGI IMG/M metagenome (GOLD analysis project Ga0210408, IMG submission 155471) | Forest soil microbial communities from Barre Woods Harvard Forest LTER site, Petersham, Massachusetts, United States - Inc-BW-H-4-M | ecosystem: Environmental > Terrestrial > Soil >... | reverse complement strand
AAGATTAAATTTATTAGTCATAGATTTAAATTCTTTTCGGATAACTGCTTCTAAATTACAGTATTTATAATCTTCGTGTTTGTTATTGGGAATTCCTTTCTCCTCAATAAAACGAATTGCGTCTACAACAGCAGCATCAGGCATGAAAGCAATTTTATTTCCTGAGATGGTTAAGGCATCAATTATATTCTGTGTAATATTTGTTTTAGTATCTAACATTATTAAACTGTTTCAAATTGTTTTTTAATTTCATCATACCCTTTTGCTTCCAATTCAAGCGCCAATTCTTTCCCACCGGATTTTACGATTTTTCCGTTATATAAAATATGAACAAAATCAGGAATGATATAATCCAATAAACGTTGATAATGCGTAATCACGATCGTTGCATTATCTTTCGATCTTAATTTATTTACGCCGTTAGCTACAATACGTAATGCATCAATATCCAAACCGCTGTCTGTCTCATCCAATATTGCTAACTTAGGATTCAGCACAGCCATTTGAAAAATTTCATTTCTTTTTTTCTCGCCGCCGCTAAAACCTTCGTTTACACTTCGGTTTGTTAATTTAGCATCCAACTCTACAATTTTTTGTTTTTCTTTTATAAGCGCTAAAAAATCTTTTGCCGAAATTTCTTCTTTTCCGTTATAAGTTCTTATCTCGTTCAAAGCTGTTTTCAAAAAATTAATATTGCTTACACCCGGAATTTCCACCGGATATTGAAAAGCTAAAAATAAACCTTCACGAGCTCTGTCTTCAGGAGATAATTCCAAAAAATTCTTGCCGTTAAAAATTACTTCGCCTTCGGTTACTTCGTAATCTTGCTTTCCTGCAAGCACACCCGATAAAGTTGATTTACCTGAACCATTCGGTCCCATAATGGCGTGTACCTCTCCCGTTTTTACTTCAAGATTTATTCCTTTTAAAATTTCTTTGCCACCAATTGAAGCGTGCAAATTTTTTATTGTTATCATATTATTCATCGTAATTATAATTATATACTTCTACTTTAAAATCATCGATCAAAAAAGGTTTTTTCTCTCTATTCCATACAAATACTTTTAAAACAGCGTCTGAACTCATTTTCCCATCAAGAGTTACATTATATTTCATATCCTCCCAATCGCAACAACGATCAGAGGGTATTTCATTTAATTTAAATACCTGAAGGCTTTGGGTTGCATGAGCCGGCGATTCAACAATACACATTATATCCGCTCCTGCCGATGAATTAAGGGTTAGCTCCTTTCTTTTTAATTTAATCTTTATGTAGAGTTTGGTGGTATTAAAACCCAAAGGTGAAACACCATATCCTGCTGCATATTCAATATTGGTGCAATCGTAATATTCTGTTTCGTCAAATTTATTTTCGTAACTAAAACTTTTTTTAGGGTGTTTTTTTGAATAGGGTAACAGATCATCACAGCCGCCTAAAACACCAACGTACTTTTTATCCGTTTTTAAAAAAACATACTTGAATTTTTCATAATTCATACTTGCCGGCGGCAAAATACCCGCTTTGTATTGATAACATGTAATTAAATTTAAAACCAAAAATAAACCAAATGCAGATAAGGAAACTGTTTTTAATTTTCCTTCAAGTGAAGAAATTAATTTCGCGCCAAGAATTGCAAACACGCCGAAAAAATCAACCATAGGCCGGATGCTTAAGCCGTCGAAATAAGTGTAGGCCCAATGACAAGAGAACAAATAAAACATAAATAACAGGAAAAAAGTCATTACTAAAAATTTGTAAGAGTTCTCTTTAAATAAAGGAATTAATCCTAACATTAACAATAAACATAAAGGCGTATAAATAAAAAAGCCCGCATTGAAACCAAATAACATTTTTAAAGTGTTCGGACTAAAAAAATACAAGCCGTTATCTTTATAGCTCCATTGCACTATTTTACCGTTCTGGGCGAGCCAAACAAATGCCTGGATAAAGACAGTCGCAAAGAAAAACAAAACTGCTAAAACCACGTTTCTTGTTTGTTTCAAAACAATAGTTTTAATTTTTAGAAGAAATTCCTTAAACGAGTTAGACCAAAGCGGAACGATAAAGAGTGCAATACCATTAATGGGACGAACTAAAATTATTAAACCAAAAACAAAAGCTGCTCTTAAAAAATATTTCCGCTCTCCCGAATTAAAAATCTGATATGAATAATATAAAAATGCCGAGATGAGAGCGAAAGAATAAACATGCGACATCACAGGCTCGTTTAAACTGTAATTTAATAAATGGGTGCCAAAGAAAATTAATATGAGCGTAATTGCAATCGCAAGATCCTTTATGTTTAATTTAATAAGAAGTTTCCGGATGAAATACAATCCCATTAAAGCATAAAACAAACCGCCGAAACTTATCATTTTTTGAAAAGGTTCGCTAATTCCATTTACATCATGTCCGGACAAAAAAGCCCAAACATATCCGATTAAAAAAAATGGCAATAACAAAAGTGAAACTCCGGCAGTGTGTACATTGATGGTTCCTGTTGGAGTTTGAATAACGTACCAAGGCGTAATATCCTGGTGACCTAAATTTTTATCAATGAAGATCGACATTAAATAAGAATAATAATCTCTTCCGTCGCCATCAATTAATGTTTTGTAGCCGACAGCATCAGTTCGCCAAACAAAAAAGTAGATCAGCATAAGGCTTATTAAACCTGTAAGTAGTATGCTATACTTTGAAAGAATATTTTGCGGGGTTAACAATTATAAATTTTATCCTACACTGCCTTCTAAACTTATGGCTAATAATTTTTGTGCTTCAACTGCAAATTCCATTGGAAGTTTGTTTAATACTTCCTTGCAATAGCCATTTACAATTAAACCAATTGCTTTTTCAGTATCAATACCGCGCGATTTACAATAAAAAATTTGGTCTTCACCAATTTTACTTGTTGTTGCTTCATGCTCAACAATACTTGATCTATCTTTTATTTCGATATAAGGAAAAGTATGCGCACCGCATTTATCACTCATTAATAAACTATCACATTGTGAAAAATTTCTGGCGTTAGTTGCGCCTTTGCGGATCTGAACCAAACCACGGTAACTGTTATTGCTGAATCCTGCAGAAATACCTTTTGATATAATTGTGGAACGCGTATTTTTTCCAATATGGATCATTTTTGTACCTGTATCCGCTTGCTGATAATTATTTGTAACAGCTACTGAATAAAATTCGCCAACACTGTTATTACCTTTTAAAACTACTGAAGGATATTTCCACGTTACAGCAGAACCGGTTTCAACTTGTGTCCAGATAATTTTTGAATTATCCTCTAAACAAATGCCACGCTTGGTAACAAAATTAAATACGCCGCCTTTTCCTTCTTTATCACCGGGGTACCAATTTTGCACAGTACTGTATTTTACCTCAGCATCTTTATGTGCAATAATTTCTACAACTGCCGCGTGCAATTGATTTTCATCGCGCGCCGGAGCCGTGCAACCTTCAAGGTAAGAAACATAAGAGCCTTCATCGGCAACAATTAAAGTACGTTCAAATTGCCCGGTACCTGATGCATTAATTCTGAAATAAGTTGAAAGTTCCATTGGACAACGAACGCCTTTTGGAATATAGCAGAAAGAACCGTCGCTGAAAACAGCCGCGTTCAATGCTGCGTAAAAATTATCGGAAGGCGGCACAACCATGCCCATGTATTTTTTTATAAGATCGGGGTGTTCTTGCACTGCTTCGCTGAATGAACAAAAAATGACACCTTTCTCTGCTAATGTTTCGCGGAAAGTTGTTTTTACGGAGACGCTGTCGAATACTGCATCAACTGCAATATTACTTTGCACACCACTCAAACGTTTTTGTTCTTCGAGGGAAATTCCTAATTTTTCGAATGTTTTTAAAAGTTCCGGATCAACTTCATCCAAACTATTTAATACCGGTTTTACTTTTGGTGCCGAATAATAAATGATATCCTGAAAATCAGGTTTTGGATATGATACATGTGCCCAATGCGGCTCAGTCATATTTTTCCAATGACGGTAAGCTTTTAAACGATATTCTAATAACCACTCAGGTTCATTTTTCTTTTTCGAAATAAAGCGTACAATATCTTCGTTTAAACCTTTAGGCGCAGCATCGGCTTCAATGTCGGTTATGAACCCAAATTTGTATTCGTTATCAATATGTTCTTTTAAGATCTCGTTAGCCATAATTTCCTTTTCAAGTTGAACTCGTCAACCTTGAATCTTTAAATTTTAAATCTTGAATTAAATTAAACCGAAAAACTTTCTCCGCATCCGCAAGTTCTGTTTGCGTTTGGATTTTTGAAAATAAAACCTTTTCCATTTAGTCCGCCTGAATATTCTAACTCCGTTCCAACGAGGTATAAAAAACTTTTGCGGTCGACCACAATTTTAATTCCTTTATCTTCAAAAGCCTGATCACCTTCTTTCAAGTTGTTATCAAATTCGAGCTTGTACGATAGTCCTGAACATCCGCCGCCTTCAACACCAACGCGTATAAAAGAACCTTCCGGTTTATTCTCTGCTTTCATTAATTCTAAAGCATGTTGCTTTGCATTTTCTGATACTGTAATCATTTTATAACTATTTAAAAATCAATAATTTAATTGTTATTCTTATTTAGACTTAATCTAAATCCTATACAAATATACCACATTTAAGGTATCTGTGCAAGCCAAAAAAAGCCATTCAAATGAATGGCTTTTTTTGAGATGCTGATAGGCGCCTATGGCGGTCAGCATGACACTGCGGCGAATGGCTTTTTTTGAGATGCTGATGGGCGCCTTCGGCGGTCAGCATGACTTTAGTTTATTAAGCGACTGCTTCTTTTTTTGTTTTGCGTTTCATAATTAGTGAAGCAATTAATGTCATTGGAATGGTTATTGTAGTTGGTTCAAGAATAGTGAATGCCGCATTATAAAGAGGATTTGTTTTATATTTTATTGCCATATCAAGCGTGCCTTGAATTTCAGCCTGTGAAGCTCCGGATGCTTTTAATTTGTCTGCTTCAGCTGCAAAATATCCATCCATCATATCATTCATGAAATTAAAATACAGGATCTCCCATACCAATGTATACATCAAGGCAGAAATAAGAGTAATAAGTATTCCTACCTGAAAAGCTTTTCCGAAAGTAATAATACCATTATTATAGTTATCACGATAACTCTTTATCCCGAAAAAAATAAATAATGAAGATAGAATAATGACGGTCCAGCCCAATATTAACGAACCCATACCGTGTGAACCGCCGAATAACAATCCTAATACCATTACTGTAATTGGAATGCCGCCGCTTAATAAGCCAAATGTGAGAACAACTTTTTTCATGTTTTTTAGTTTTTTAAATTAGTATTTTTTTGTCCCGATAACTATCGGGATATGATGCAAAACTATGCTAAGCAACTGCGTTTCAGCTCATCCTTTCGGATGATTTTGATTTTATAGGTTCAATAATCATACTTTAGTTTCTCTTTTACGGAACTAATCCTAATTTTTTGGCTTCCTGTACCGCTTGCGTTCTCCGTTGCACATTTAATTTCTCAAATAATTTTGAGGAATGCGTTTTTACTGTATTTAATGAAACAAACAATTTATCGGCCACTTCCTGATTACTTAAACCTTGTGCCATTAAGGTCAAAACCTCGTGTTCCCGTTTACTTATATTAAAATGCTTCAAATTATTTTCGTTCACTGCAAATTCAGAAGGAGCCTGAACTATCACTTCTTTAATAACTGTGACTTGCTTTTTCTTTACGAATTTTGATCCCGCCCAAATTCCGACTGCGGTAAACAATAATGCAATAAGGGCAGCATAAATTTCGAATGAATGACTATGGATCAAAAATCTATACTCAGCAAATTTTAACCCAATGATCAAAAGACCTAACACCGATCCGTATATTAAAACCTCCTTTTTCAACCTTGTCTGATAATTCTATATTGGGTATGAGATTTTTTTGTATCCGCAATATCTTCAGGCGCTAAATTTTTTAAAGAAACTTTATCGGCCAAAGAAATATTTATTTTACCGTAACAGTGTTGTACCATTGCCGAACAAAAAAGTGAATTATCCTTTGCTAATTTATTTACGCCGCCTCTACCCGATTTACTTTTAAAATTAAATAAGGCGCCAAAAACTTCGCTAATTGAATAACGCGTTTTTGCTGTGACTAAATTTAATCCTTCGATAATAATTTTATTTTGAGATCTTTCATCAAGATCAAAATCCAGAATTGCAAAATTAGGAACCGCTTTTATATCATAATATTTTTCCGCTCTGTTTTCCTGAACACCTAAGCGTGTTTGCTTCATATAAAATTCCAGATCCGATTCGATGATCCACCATTGTCCGTCTTGCCTTACGCCGCTAAAAATAAAAGCGTGCGACCATAAACTATTTTTACCATCGGTGGTAATAAACTTTTGGGCTTTTTTTATGGAATTATCAATTGGATTATCAGCGCCAACCAAACCAATGCATCCCGGCTTTGCATGTTTTTCTACAAACTGCTTGTTGCTGAGTCCTTTTATATTTGAGATCTCTATTGGCATAAAAACTATTTACAAATCTATGATTTTTAATTCTAACTTTGCAGTGTAAATGATCTCCATTAAAAATACTTTAGTAAGCGAAGACCTTTTAGAAAAAAAGTTTGTGTGCGACCTCAACGCCTGTAAAGGTGAATGCTGTGTGGCTGGCGATAGTGGCGCGCCTTTGGATAAAGAGGAATTGGAAATTTTAGAAAGTGTTTTTGAAAAAGTAAGACCTTATATGACCAAAAAAGGTATTAAGGCAGTTGAAAAAAACGGAACCTGGGTTAAAGACAGCGATGGCGATTACACAACAACATTAGTTAGCGAAGGCGGCGAATGCGCTTTTGTTTTTTTTGATGAAAATAAAATTGCGAAATGCTCCATTGAAAGCGCGTATTACGACGGTAAAGTAAAATGGAAAAAACCCATCTCATGTTATTTATATCCCGTGCGAATTACCAAACATAAAAATTACGACGCTGTAAATTATCATAAATGGGAAATCTGCAAACCCGCCTGCGAATGCGGTGCTAAATTAAATGTTCCCGTTTTTCAATTTTTAAAAGAACCATTGATCACTAAATACGGTAAAGAATGGTTCAATGAATTGTTGAAAGCTTATAAACTCAGTAAAGTCTAATCGTTTTTTTCAACACAGAGATACTGAGTTACAGAGGGCGCTGAGACATTGTACTTCTCTCTGCAATTCAAAAAACTTCTGTGCACTCTGTGTTAAAATTTACGCCTGCAATTTCTTTCTACGATTTCTCTTCACTAACCAAATAATAAACCACCACACCAATCCGCTGATCAACCAAAGCGGCCACAACTGTACCATGAAAATTAAGAACCATAAAAATCCGGTTGAGCCATCTTTTAATGCGTTACCCATTTTACCACCGAAATTAAATCCGGTTGATGTGTGTTCGTAATACGTAATTTTTAATGTGCTGTATCCAACCTGATTGCTTAAATATTTTAAACGGCCTTCCGCCGATTCAATTTCCTCGCGGATAATTTCCATTTCTTTCTGGATCTTTAAAATATCTTCCATGTTTGTTGCTTTGGTCAATAGCTCCGCATATTTTGTTTCTAATTGTCTTTTTGATCTTAATCTCGCTTCAATATCTACAAACTGTTCGGTCACATCTTCAATATCCACACGCTTATAATCTATTTTCTCGACACCGGTTAAAACCTCAGCTAAAAATCTATCGAAATCTTTGGCCGGAACCCTTACAATTAATTCATCTGTTGGATTGTTGCTATAATCGTAACTATTTTCCTTTGCAATATAACCGCCGCTTGTTTTTAAAGCTATTTCAATTTTATGTTTGGTGGCTGTCAGGTCGTTAACCTGAAATCCGACTTCACCATTTTTGATCAGCTTTTTTTCAATGCCGGCAACCGGTTCTCCGGTCTTAGTTCCGTCTTCTCTTACATCAGCAAGCTTATCCGTTTCCGGATTTTTTTCATCACCGCCGGCTTTACCCACAGGATTATTCACACTCATAGTGTTACTGATCCCTGCATCTTCCGAACTCTTATTAGCACCGCAAGCCATTATTAAAATGGTGGCCGCTATTATCAAACTTTTATTAAGGATTGTCATATATATTAGGTTTTAATGTGTTTCTGTTTGTTTATACCTTCTTTTTAGTTTAGTAACCTTTCGACGAATTTTGCTTTAACTTTTATTAAGATGCTTTTAAAAAATAGTTTCCATAAGGTACTTAAAATAATTTTCTTTACATCAAAACCATTTTTCTACTTTTTTTTACTTTTTTTTATTTTCCTTTATTACCAAGCCTTCCAGGGTTTTTCAACAATTTCACGGTTAATTTCCAATGTTTAAAAGTAAGCTAACTTGTTAATTTGTTTGTCGGGTTTTACGTTCTTAATTTCTAATATTTGCATGTACTAAAATTGGATAATAAAAGACATTAAATAACCCTTACCACTAACACGCACTATGACTGAACCCATCCTCGCCGAAAACAAAGACCGCTTTGTTTTGTTCCCGATCAAACACAAAGATATTTGGGAAATGTATAAAAAAGCCGAAGCCAGTTTTTGGACAGCCGAAGAAATTGATCTTGCAGCTGACTTAACTGACTGGAAAAATAAATTAAGTGATAATGAACGTCACTTTGTTAAGCATGTATTGGCGTTTTTTGCAGCAAGCGATGGAATTGTAAACGAAAACTTAGCCATTAACTTCTTAAACGAAGTTCAATCGCCGGAAGCGCGTTGCTTTTACGGTTTTCAGGTAATGATGGAGAATATACATTCGGAAACTTACTCCTTATTAATAGATACATATATTAAAGACCCGATTGAAAAAGATAAACTCTTTCACGCCGTTGATACTGTGCCTTGCGTTGGCAAAAAAGCCGATTGGGCTATCCGCTGGATCAACAACGGAACTTTTGCCGAGCGCTTAATTGCTTTTGCAGCTGTTGAAGGTATTTTCTTCTCAGGTTCATTCTGTTCAATTTTCTGGTTAAAGAAAAGAGGCTTAATGCCGGGACTTAGCTTTAGTAATGAATTGATAAGCCGTGACGAAGGTTTACATTGCGATTTTGCTTGCTTATTATATACACAACATATTAAAAACAAATTACCGGTTGAACAGGTAACTAAAATTATTACCGATGCAGTTGGTATTGAGAAAGAATTCGTATCAGAAGCTATACCGGTTAAGTTAATTGGTATGAACTCTGATCTGATGTGCCAATATATAGAGTTTGTTGCCGACCGCCTTTTAGTGGCGCTTGGCTGCAGCAAGTTCTATAATGCTGCTAACCCATTCGACTTCATGGAAATGATCTCGTTGCAGGGTAAAACCAATTTCTTCGAAAAACGTGTAGCCGAATACCAAAAGGCAGGCGTTATGGGCAAGGATGCGGAAAATAATGTATTTAAGCTGGACGAAGATTTTTAACCAAAGCTTCGTCGGCTAAAGTTTCCCATTAAACAATTGAACAACAATGTTTAACCCAGATAAGTCGGGGTGTGGAAATTCTAGCCTCAGGAATTTAAAAATAATTAACCGTTCAATTGTTAATATCAATTTAGCGGACTGGGAAAAAACGGGGATTAAGGTTATAACTTGTTGTTTCCAAAAAGAGTTAAATAAGGTGAAAAAAAAGGAACTTAATTAAAAAACTTCACTCTTGTCCGATCCTCAATCGTATAAGAGTTACAAAAAACTAAATGGCGTATGTTTGTAATTAAAAGAGATGGCACAAGGGAATCAGTGAAATTCGACAAGATCACTGCCCGCATTCAAAAACTAAGTTATGGCTTAGATCCTAATCATGTTGACCCGATCCAGGTTGCTAAAAAAGTGATCGATGGAGTTTATGATGGTGTCACGACAAGTGAATTGGATAACCTTGCGGCAGAAACTGCTGCAGGCTTAACTTCGCGCCATCCCGATTACGCATCTTTAGCATCGCGTATCGTTGTAAGTAACTTACATAAGAATACCATTAAATCTTTTTCGAAAACAATTGAGGCTTTACATGCTTATGTTGATCCTAAAACAAATTTACGTGCGCAATTAATTGCTGATGATGTTCACGAGATCGTTCAGAAGAATGCTCACCTTTTAGATTCGTCTATTATATACGATCGCGATTTTGGTTACGATTATTTTGGTTTCAAAACTTTAGAGCGTTCATACTTATTAAAAATGTACGGCGTAGTTGCCGAGCGTCCGCAGCACATGTTAATGCGTGTGGCTGTTGGTATACATAAAGAAGATATTACAGCTGCCATCGAAACTTATAATTTAATGAGCGAGCGCTGGTTCACACATGCAACGCCAACTTTATTTAATGCAGGCACACCAAAACCACAAATGAGCTCTTGCTTTTTATTACAAGTAAAAGAAGACAGCATCGATGGCATTTACGACACCTTAAAAAATTGCGCAAAAATTTCTCAATCTGCGGGCGGAATTGGAATCAGCATTCACAATGTACGCGCAACAGGTTCTTATATTAAAGGAACTAACGGAACATCGAATGGAATTATTCCGATGTTAAAAGTCTATAATGAAACTGCTCGTTACGTTGATCAGGGCGGCGGAAAACGTAAAGGTTCCATTGCTGTTTATTTAGAGCCATGGCATGCTGATATTTATGAGTTCTTAGATATCCGTAAAAATCATGGTAAAGAAGAAATGCGCGCGCGCGACTTGTTTACTGCATTGTGGATCCCTGACTTATTCATGAAACGTGTGGAAGCAGAAGCTGAATGGAGTTTAATGTGTCCGAACGAATGTCCGGGATTAAGTGATTGCCACAGCGAAGAATTTGAAAAATTATATACCAAATACGAAAGCGAAGGAAAATTCCGTAAACAAATTAAAGCACGTGAACTTTGGGCTGAGATCATCAATTCACAAATTGAGACCGGAAATCCTTACATGTTATTTAAAGACGCGGCTAACTCAAAATCGAACCAAAAGAATTTGGGAACCATTAAATCATCTAACCTTTGTACTGAGATCATCGAGTACACAAGTGCTGATGAAGTTGCAGTTTGTAATTTAGCATCAATAGCACTTCCGCGTTTTGTGGATGAGAAATCAGGAACCTTCGATCACCAGCGTTTATTTGAAATTACTTATGTAGCTACAAAAAATTTAAATAAAATTATCGACCGCAACTACTACCCGATCCCTGAGGCGCGCAAATCAAATATGCGTCACCGCCCGATCGGTTTAGGCGTACAAGGTTTAGCCGATGCATTTATTTTAATGCGTTATTCGTTTGAAAGCGAAGAAGCAAAAAAATTAAATGCTGAAATTTTCGAAACTATTTATTACGCATCATTAACTGCAAGTAAAGATCTTGCAATGGTGGATGGTCCTTACGAAACTTATCCGGGCTCACCAATATCACAAGGTATTTTCCAGCAGGATATGTGGAACGTTACACCAAGCTCTCGCTGGGAGTGGGATGTGTTACGTGAAGAAATTAAAAAACACGGTGTACGCAATTCCTTAATGTTAGCGCCAATGCCAACAGCAAGCACATCGCAAATTTTAGGTAACAACGAATGTTTTGAACCATACACCAGCAACATTTACACACGCCGTGTATTAAGCGGAGAGTTTGTGGTAGTGAACAAACATTTGTTACGTGACTTAGTAAAACTTGGAATTTGGAACGATAATTTGAAAAATGAAATTATCGCGGCCAACGGTTCGGTACAAAACATTGCAGCTATCCCTGCTAACATAAAAGAAATTTATAAAACTGTTTGGGAAATTAAACAACGTACCATTATTGATATGGCTGCTGACCGCGGTGCGTACATTGACCAATCACAATCTTTAAATTTATTTATACAGGATGCCAACTTTGCGAAAATGAGTTCTGCTCACTTCTACACCTGGAAAAAAGGATTGAAAACAGGCATGTACTACTTGCGTACTAAAGCTGCAGCTGATGCAATTAAATTTACAGTTGACCAAGGCGCATTAGATAAAGCAAACGTTGTAGTATTAGGCAATGAAGATGCATTATTAGTAGAACGCGGACAAGCACACATATTAAGCGTAGAAGAA
>Ga0210408_10004728_pt1 | contig 12115 bp, 12 predicted proteins | sample IncBWH4MmetaG_FD_155471 | JGI IMG/M metagenome (GOLD analysis project Ga0210408, IMG submission 155471) | Forest soil microbial communities from Barre Woods Harvard Forest LTER site, Petersham, Massachusetts, United States - Inc-BW-H-4-M | ecosystem: Environmental > Terrestrial > Soil >... | reverse complement strand
GCAGTCTGGGCACGCCCGTCCCGATCAACGCCGTCTGGCGAGTCGGGTATCAGTGCTCGAAAAGGAACAAGTCGCCGCTGTTCGCCGGACTCGAACCCTCGGGACTGCCGCGCGGGGTCCCGGCTGATGGGGACGGGCATTGACTGAACGAGTGCTCTTGGTCGATCTCGAGAACGTGCAAAAGATCGATCTGTCCCAAGTGCCGGGGGACGCGCGCGTGATGATCTTCTACGGCGTCACGCAGAAGAAGCTGCCCGAGGAACTGGTCGTACAGGCTCAGCCGCTGGGGGTTCGCTTAAAGTGGATCAAAATATCCGGCCAGGGTCCGAACGCGCTCGACTTCCATATCGCGTACTATCTCGGGCAGGAGCTCGCGAGTAACCCCGCGCTCGAATGCGCGATCCTCTCCCGTGATACTGGCTTCGATCCCCTCGTCCGGCACCTGCAGGCGCTCGCGCATACATGCCGCCGGGTGAGTTCGTTGAAGGACGCATTTCCCGCTCAGAAGCGCGCCGCGCATACAGATCACTTCACCCGGCTGCTGATGCTTCTCAAAAAAGAGAAGGCGCGGCCTATCAAACCCAAGGGTCTCGCTGGCAAAGTGAGGTCTTGGTTCCCTCACCTCACAGAGGACGAACGACTGGTCCTCATTCAACGCCTGTACAAAGAAGCGCGTGTACGCGAGTCGAATAACACTCTCACCTACGAACTTTGACCGCGATTCCGGCTGAAGTTGGACCGATGAACGACCGCTTAGGATGGACTGCGAACGCGCTTGGGCGCCATCACCTCGACGGCTCAACGGGAGCACGCGATGCTGGCTTCGATGGTTTGGCTTGCGGTTTACGCGTGACTGCATAACCCATGACGCTTGCAAGCTCTCACCCTGCGGTGCGGCTCTCGGCCGCAGCGCTGGACCAGCGCGCTGGCGCTTGCTAGCTTTTTGCAACGCAGGTGGGCGGCGGAGGGCTGACAGTGATCACGAAACGATCCAACCGGAAATCCACGGACGGGAAATCCACCGTCGGGACATCCAAACGGGCTGCCAAAGAGACTTCCAAGGGGGCTTCCAAACGCGCGACACGGCTAGTGGACCGACCCTCGAGCATCGTGCACTGGACAAAGATCGAGCAGGCGGACGATTCGCACTACGATGGCGACGACGAACTCATGAGCATCGGCGCGCGGTTCGGCCGGCACTTTGGGCTCGCGCGGCTCGGGATCCATCATGAGCGCCTGCTGCCGGGGCGCCGCACATCGTATCCGCACGCCGAGAGCGCTGAGGAGGAGTTCGTGTATGTGATTGCGGGCACACCGGATGTGTGGCTCGATGGCGAGCTGCACCGGCTGCGTCCGGGCGATGCGGTCGGATTTCCCGCCGGCACGGGTATCTGTCACAGCTTCCTGAATAACACCGCGCGCGAAGTGCGCCTGCTCGTGGTCGGCGAAGCGCACAGGCCCGAGAACCGCGTCTTCTATCCCCGTAATCCGGAACAGTCCATACGCAAGGACTGGTGGAGTGATCCGCCCGCGCGAGCCATGGGCGCTCACGATGGCCTCACCGACAGCGTCCGCGCGCGCCGCGCGCGCGCCGGTAAGTCCCGGCGGCAGTCGTAGGCTGCTGGCTGCGTTTGCCACTGACTCCCGAAGTCTGCCCTGGTTAGCTGAAACGCTGCGCCGGGCGTTTCTTCACAACGTTTCTCCTACGGAAGTGGTTGCCCCGACATGCGCTGCGCAAAAAACCAAAGTGCGGCGGCCAAACCGCGCAGGGATCTAGGGTCAGACACCGCTTTATAATCCAGAACTTGCCTTTGCAAAGGCAAGACTCCGCTGGCGTTCGGTGCGATTACCCAGCCGTACACATCCCATTGCTGCACAGAAGTTGCTCCACTGAACTGTTCGGAAACCAAGCAATATTTATTTGAGTCATTGCGAACACGCGGTATTGAACGCACCAAGAATATTACGGATGACGTGCCTTGCTCGGACATATACTGCGTGGGTAGATCAGCCGTAACATCTCCCGCTACCAGGGCTTCCTTTCCATATCGGGTGTTGTACACAACACTGCAGATATTGCGGGAACTCAGGCAGGCACGGAACTGTGCAAGGAGTTTGGTGGCATCGGGCTGGGGCTCAGCCAGGTTTGCGAGCAGCGGACGGAGTGCCCCATCGACTAGATCCGATACCTGTTCACAGGCTCGAAGTGGCCCTGCATTGACGGGTCCGTGCAAAGCGATGAGTGCGAGACTCGTGACCGCAAGCGGGATGCGCATTCAATGTCCCCGTTGAGTTCGGTGGCTTCAACTGGATCACCACCCGGCTCTGGATTAGGAACAGCTAATTTTGGGGAGCGCCGCTTCGATATGCGAACAGAAGCCAAAGCGTCGCCCGATCGGCAGGCGGCACCATTGATGGCTTCCGAGGTACGAGGGTTGCGGGCCTGTTTCCAAGTACAATATCTCGTACGTGTCGGGCCGGTAGCCGACCCGCGCACCTACGGCATCACCCTTCGGTATCAGTTTTAGCAAGGACTGAATGTCACGGGGCGTCGCACTAGTCACCGGAGCGGGCAGTGGGATCGGTCGAAGCGTCGCTCTCGCGCTCGCGCGCACGGGTTACTCGGTGGTGCTGGCCGGCAGGCGGAAAGCGCAGCTCGATGAGGTTGCACTTGAGGCTGGTTCCGCGGCGCTCGCCCTGGTCACGGATGTCACCCAGCCGGCGTCGGTCGAGGCCCTTTTCGCCGGGATAAAAAGCAGGTTTGGCCGGCTCGATCTCCTCTTTAACAACGCCGGTATTGCGACGGCTCCTGCCGCACTCGAAGATTTGAAGATTGACGACTGGCGAGCGACCATTGACACCAATCTCACCGGCACCTTCCTGTGCACTCGGGCGGCTTTTCGACTGATGAAGAGCCAGCAACCGCGCGGCGGCCGCATCATCAATAACGGATCTCTTTCTGCCACGACGCCAAGGCCGGCGATGATCGGCTACACGGCCTCTAAGCACGGAGTATCGGGTCTTACCAAAGCGACCGCACTTGAAGGACGGCAGTACGACATTGCGTGCGGACAAATCGACATCGGTAACGCCCGAACTCCGCTCAGCACACCCATCCTCCAAGGTGCGCTCCAGGCTGATGGTTCGCGCTCCGCAGAACCTACTTTGGACGTCGCGCACGTCGCCAATGCAGTCCTCTATATGGCCGGATTACCTCTGGATGCGAATGTGCTGTTCATGACGGTAATGGCGAATCAAATGCCCTATGTCGGACGCGGATGATCGGAGCATGCGGCGAGTGGGCAGAGCAGCCGCTGGCCACACGACTCTCTGTCTCAACCGCTCCCCAGTGGACACCAGGCTGTTCCGGTCTTCCTCAGATGGGCTTGCCCGACGCGTGACTGGAGAAGAACGTGATCGTGTGGCCGGCGGGCTCACGGACACGCTGATCATTGAAGATGGAAGCCCAAGCTACCTCACGTGGCTGGCCGAATCGGTGGAGTGATCACGGTTCCCTGGGGTGATACCGGCTTCAAGCGCTGAATCTGCTTGAGAAACGCCTGCGGCGACACCGGACGGCCCAGGAAATCCTGCATCAAGGTGCGAGTGTCACGCTCCGAGCCATAGCGCAGCAGGTGTTCGGAGAGCCACCCATACCAGCGGGAGTCTCCTGTATCGAAAGCGCCCAGGGCTTCTGAGATGTGCTCCCGCATCTCTGCGGTGAGTATGGCCCCGAAACCATAGTTCACCATGTAGCCGGGAAGGTCCGCCAACTGCACTCGCACCGCCCACCAGGAGAACTCGGGATGCGGCACGATATGCAAATAGCGGTTGGTGATTTCGGTCCAAAGCGCGTTGGGGTCGGTCGTGGGAGCGCGAAACATCCGCAATTCAAACAGAGACCAGGCCGCGTCGAGCATGACAACGGAATATAAAGCCCGCAGCGAGAGTTGCTCCGGGGCTTCATGGCCCAGGTAGCGGCGCTGCCAGACCGGTTCATAGGTGCTCCAGGCGGGGACATCGGCGAAAGCCTCGGCGAAAAGGTCGCTCGGCCAGTCCACGAAAGCGGGACGATTACGAATCGCGGTGATGTTCACCACGTGGCCGTTCTCGTGTACCAGCTCATTCAATACGAAGAGGCCGCCGCGCTCGTACGGGGCCGACACGCGCGCGACCGTGGGCCTCCAGGCCCCGTTCACCATGCGTCCGTGGGTGACAAATTCCGTGTAGGCCAATGCCGCCTTTTCGGGCCGGGGGGCAAGATCGTAGAGCGTTCCCATTTGCTCCAGGTCAGCGCCCAGATCGCGGTAGTAACGGTGGTTGATCGGCTGCAGCGATTCCCGCGGGATGTATGTCCCGAGCAAGCGATCGGCCTCCCCTGCCTGGAAACGCAAGTCCCAGGGCTCAACCATGACGTCGCCGCTCGATTCGCGCCAGGCATCGAGGATCTGCACCAGCCAGCGTTCGACTTCCGGGGGATCGATGCCGACGTCGCGGGCGGCGTTGTCGATTTCCGAGCCGTTCTTGGCCGCGTCAGCGGCAGCCCCGGCGATCATGCGGCGATAGGGGCTGTCGGGCTCGTTGTTGCCGTTGATGGCCTGCCACAACGGAACAAAAGCCAAGAAAACCGCCTTGCGGCGGCCAGGATCGGAGGTTTCATGCAGCAAGTCGAGGGCGGAAACCCGGTTGATCTTGCCGCCCTCAAAGCTGAGGCTGTTGCCGATTTCGACGAAACAGGCGACCAGGGCAGATTTGAGGTCCGGATATGCAATGTCTTTGCGGGCCGCATCCTGGCATTTGGCCGCCGGGCTGAAAAGCGCCCCGCCGCCGGTGAAGGCCTTCATCTGCTTCCGCACGGCCGCGATGGCCCTGGTGTCCCCGCCGGAGAGTCCGGAGGTGGGCAACCTCTCTAGTTCCTTGGCCAGTTTGGCGTGCTTCTCACTGTAAAACTGCTGCCAGGCAGCGCGGTCTTTACCCTGGTAGCTGCTCAGCAGGCCGGAATCGATGGTGGCCAGGATGGTGTTGGTGTCACTGACATCAGCATAGAGATACTCGACCGCGGAGACCTTTTTCGAGTCGGCCATGAGACCGGCGTCTGCGCCAATGAACTTGGACGAAAGGAGCAAACTGCAAGCCACACCAAGGGAGAGCAGGTTTTTCATAGGACTGGTGATCGAGGGATTCTAGCAGCCGGACACGTGGCGTGAACCTGCTTGCAGAAGGTTTCTGGTTTGATAATCGTCCCGTATCCTGCATCGGTTGATGCTCGACTGGAGGAACCGTGAGTCAGATCATCCTGATGGGCAGCTGCCTATGCGGTGCCGTGAAGTATGAAGTCGCCGGCGAAGCCAAGGGCTTCTATCACTGCCATTGCTCACGCTGTCGCAAGGCGACAGGCACCGGACACGCGTCCAACCTTTTCCTCCAGCCCGCGGCGCTGAGGTGGCTCATCGGCCAGGAGCACATACGCGCATTCAAGGTTCCGGAGGCCAAGCGGTTCACTAACCAGTTCTGCGGGATCTGCGGTGGTCGTCTGCCACGCCAGCCGCAGGACACAGACACCGTGGTCATACCCGCCGGATCATTGGACGACGAGGCCCCGATCAGCCCTCAGGCGCGCATTTTTACCGGTTCGCGCGCGAGCTGGTCCTGCTCCGGGGACGGGGTGCCGATTCACGACGGGTCCCCGCCGCGATAGGGGCGGACGCTGCCGGTATGGCGGCCGCTTCGGGTCGTGTCCGACCGGCTGCCAGGTCGGAGGCGAACTACCCAATGTTACTGCCGGGCGATCCCACTGTAGGGATCTACTGGCGATCGTAATTGGCGATCGCAGCCTTCGCGCCACACCAAAGCCGGTGGCTTCGATGCCGTCAGACCAGTCGGCATCCTCGGCGGCGCCAAGACCGCCTGTTAGGATTGTTGGACTCCAACGGCGTCGTGCTGTATGGCACCTGGTCGCTCAGGTCCAGTCGCCGCCGCCACCACCGGAGCCATCGTCCCACGAACCAGGATCGTTCACGCCGAAGTCGGCGCCGCCCATATCGCTGTTGACGGCATTCGATTCGCTGTTATCCGCCGAGGGTCCGGGCGGTGCACTCGAATGCCCCCCCTCGAGGAGCTGATGAGCGAGCGCCTCGCCCGCCACGATACCCGCGCCGGCTGCAAGTCCTCCGGCGAGACCTCCGGCAACCGTCGAGCCGATGCCGCCTCCGACCGGGCCGCCAGGACCATAGCCTGCCGGTCCGGCGCCCGGCGTGGTCGTGGGCATGCCCGGGGGATACGGCACGGAGGTCGTCCGTCGTCGGAACAGCATCCAAAATATGCCGACCACCAGCGCGAGGATCAGCACCGTGACCCATGGAAAATGAGGCGCCGATTCCTTGGTCGCGCCGATCGGCCGGTCAGCACGGCGAATGAGCCCAAGCTCGGATTTGAGCTCGGCCACCGAGCGCGGATTCTCCCTCGGAAGGCCGGGCTCGAGCTGCTCCGCACGTTCGAGCTCTGTACGCGCAAGACTGAACTTGCCTTCGCGGGCATAGAGCTCCGACTGAACGTAGTGCGCCTTTGCGCTCTTCGGGTGATCGCGCAGCACTTCATCCATCATGTGCTGCGCCTGATCGAGGTGACCGCTCGAGGCCGCCTCGTAGATCTGATGCACGGTCGGATCGGTATCAGCGAGGGCCATGCCGCCGAGCGCGAAGCTCAAAGCACCCACAGCCAGCGATACCGCAAGAAGATTTCGCATAGTCAACCTCGATAACCGCCTCGGACTATTAGAGGTGAGCAGTTCCCTGAAGTTCAGTTGCCGAAAGGGCTGGTGCGGGGCGAGCGTTAGCGCTCGTACGGTCCGTGGGTGGGATCCCACCCACTCTTTCTATATGTGGTTGCGCGGGGTCGAATGTCAGACCGCATGGCGACCGAACGTTGACACAGGAGACCCAGAGCTAGGACTGCGGACCCGTTCGATTTATATCAACGCGAGATGGGTTCCGACTCTCTGCCGTTTATTCTCTGCAAAAAAACCAGCGCAGTCGTCACCTTGCTGATCAGACCAGCCCTCCTGGAATAACTTGCAAATCAGTGTTCGCAACCGGCAATTGCGGACATCGTGGTGCAACTGCCGGTGCCACAAACTCCTTGAGCACGATCCGCGGCGCTTAAACGGCAGGTCACCGAGTCGAAGGGTCCGGTGAAACCGTGGCGAAGTAGACCAGCCGCGGTATGGTCACGATGAAGTCGGATTGCGCGTGGGTGGCGCTTCTTGCAGTGCGCCACCGTCAGCGCGGCGCTCTGTCGCCCGGGGTTGATCGCTAGCTTGTCCCTCCGGCCGCAATGCACTCAGCAACGCAGTGTACTTACGGTGATTGAACCAGTAGCGCACAGCTTCCATGACGAGAAAGCCCACGATCAGTGCGAGCAGCCACTCAAGCCATTGCGGAAGTACATGAACGACGACTCTCTTCCTCGGCAGGACGCCGAAGAGATTACTGAGGCCGCGTCGTTCCACCACATGGCGTGTAGATGCAAGCGTGACCAGTGAGCCGGCAACATAGGCTGCAAAATTGCCCAGGGCAGTGTTGATGAAGAGTCCCTGGAATTTTTGACGGTTCAGAGTGCTTTTCAGGAAACCGTTCATGGCGCAAAATCCCCGCCGTTTCGAGAGTCGTGAAGCGACAGCTCCTCAAGAATAAGCGAGCTGCCCGAGCTCGCAGATCCCAGGGAATTGCTTATGTACTGCAGATGCAGCGATGGCCACTGTGATCCCCCTCACCGTTCTCAGCTCTGGAACCGCCCTCGGGGACACGCGGCCCGCGATGCGAGCGGCGGGCCCCGGCCAGCAGACGGCCGGTGGATCAATTGGAATGGCCACCACAAGCCGGCACTAGGCGAGTCGATTTCGATGGGCGATAGCGCGCTGACGACCCGCCGCGGCGTTCATCTGGCGCCGGCGCACCATCCTTGTCATACACGGAACGGAAGATTGGCCCAGGCCCGCCGCTCCGCGAATTGCGCGAGTAAATGTCCTTGCCGCAGTGTACGGCGCGGTGTTTTAGGATGAGATCCGGTGCGAAAAATTCGAACAATCCCCTGTTTGATTATCAGTGTGTGCGCACTGGGCGAGGCACACGCAACAACCAAGGGATTGAGCCAGATCGTGACGCCGGATCTGCAACCCGAGGGTCAGTTGTCGCTCAGCTTCCAGGCTCAAGCGCGAGAGATTGGCAATCCGTATCAGCTGCAAGCCGAGCTCGGCATCACCTCTTGGCTGGAAGCGGCCGTCTTTCAAGGGCTGTCGCCGAGCGAGCAGATTTTCAGCGCGCAAGTGGGCTTGGTCCAGCACGGACCCTGGCTGCTGACCACCGGATTCATTAATTGGTCCACCCGCGGGTCAAGCCCTCAACCGTTCCTCGAGGCGGGCTACTACACGCCCGAGGACAAGTGGATGGCCGGTCCGATCCGGGTTCACGATCAGACCCAGGTGCTGCTCGGCTGGGCGCATGATTTCAACGAAACCTGGCGCTTTCAGCTGGATTATCAAAGCGGCAACGCCAATTATTTCACGGTGGGCTTCACCTGCAATGTAACGGCGCGGCTGCAATTCAACCCAGCCGTATACTTCTCCAACGGCTCTCACACGGTGCTGGGATATATAGTGTTTACCTATACGTTGCCTGTGTGGAAACCGTGATGGATCGTCCCGCAAACCTGCTGTGGGATTCCGGGCCCGTTTGTACTGGATGCTCGGGCCCCACCCCGGAGCGACCGCCGCGGCTCAACTCGAACGGGCCATAACCACCGTCGTGCACGCACTGTCGGATTTGGCGAGAGTGCGCCCCTCGGCAAGAGTGATCCGCAATGGCCAGCGCTCGCCGCGAATGATCGGGCAATAGGGGTCCGGCTGATCGAGCTGGTCGAGCAGACGCCTACGGCCCGCGCATCCGCCGCGGCAGGAAGGAAGATAGTCGCAGGTCGAACAGGCCTTCGGTACCGATCTGGAATCGACGAAGGCATCTTCGGTCAGGATCTCGCCACGATTCTCAGAGAGAGCGCCATTTTCGGCATCCTGGCCATCAAGACCCTCGGCTACTATGTCGACGCCGCGGTCTCGGAGCTCAGAATCGACACGGCGGCGCTACTCCTGGTCGGTGTCGCAGTGCTCTTCATGTCGGTCGATGCGTTCTCGCGCAATCTACGGCGCCGGCTGAGGATCGAGGCCTTGCCGGTCCGTCTCTCGGCCGATCACGGAGCCAACTCGGCACGATTCACCGGGGCTTACACAGGTGCGGCGCACGCACAGCAACCGGTTCTGTGACTACTGGCCGAGGCCTCAGCTACAAGACCTCGATGCCGGGGGCGCCCGCGCGCATCTCGCCGATAATGCTCGCTGAAGAATAGCCCGCGTCGCGGATCGTCCTGAGAAGGGCGTCCGCCCGCTCTGGTGCGCAGGCGACCAGGAGGCCTCCCGAGGTCTGTGGGTCGGTCATGATCTGCCGTCGCCACAGCGGGCAATCCGCCCCAAGAGCGACCGCGGCGCCATAACTCTCCCAGTTTCGTCCCGAGGCGCCGGTGACGAAGCCCTGCTGAGCGAGTTCGATTGCTCTTGGGAGCAGCGGAATCGCCTCGCTCCTCAGTACGAAGCGGAGGCCGGAACCGCGCGCCATTCCAAGCGCGTGCCCGAGTACACCGAACCCGGTGACGTCCGTCATCGCGTGGACGCCCCAGTCCTTGGCGAGCTCGGCGCCGATCTGATTGAGCGTCGTCATGGTCGCGAGCATGTCTGCATAGTCGGCCGGCGACAGGGCTTCCTTCTTGAAGGCCGCGGAATAGATCCCGACCCCGACCGGCTTGGTCAGGATCATGACGTCCCCCGCCTTGGCGTCGCAGTTGCGGCGTAGCTCGGAGGGTGCGCAGATGCCATTCACCGCGAGCCCGTAGATGGGCTCGAGTGTGTCGATGGAGTGCCCGCCAGCGACGGGGATGCCTGCGGCCTGGCATACCTCGCGCCCGCCATCGAGAATCTCCCGAACTCTTTCCGGCGCGATTTTGCCGAGCGGCATGCCGAGGATGGCGAGTGCGAAAATCGGCCTGCCACCCATGGCATAGATATCGGAGATCGCGTTGGTGGCCGCGATCCGCCCGAAGTCACGCGGGTCGTCCACCATGGGCGTGAAGAAGTCGGTCGTCGAGATCAGGCAGGTACGCTCGTCAACCTGCCAGACGGCCGCATCGTCGCCCGTCTCGGTGCCGACCAGAAGCTGCTTGAAGGACTGCGCGGCGCTCATAGTGCTGAGGAGCGTGGAGAGAACGGCCGGTGAGAGCTTGCAACCGCAGCCCCCACCATGAGCCATGCTACTGAGGCGAACGCTATCCGGAGACATGCTTGCTTACGCTCCAAGGCACTCTAGTCGGTTCCAGCTCGAGCGCGACCTCACTATCGAACGCACGAAGCGAGAACGCCGTTCACCTTGATGATACGACATCCTGCGAAGCTTAAGACGCGGTACGCGTCGCTCGGCTTCAGCGACAAGGCGAAGGTCACGGCTGTACTGGCGCGCCGGTGCCAATGTGCGGGCTCTTAAGGCAAATGGGTCGATTCTGAAATCCGCCACGTTACGACCGCACCCGAATCGGGGAACGCTGATCTGACACTGAATCCCGAGACCACATTGACCAGGCGAAAGCGGCTGCGGCGACTTACCGGACGCTTGGTTTCCGATCATTCACAAAAAGGGGAGCAGCCATGTATCAGCGCATGCGACAGTTCGGAGCCGCGGCAGTCATCGCGATTGCCGCGTCCTCAGTTGCGATCGCCGGTGATGATAATTCGCCACGGGAACGCGACGCCTATGTCGTCACGGCACTCACATCCGACCTCGCCGGCCATGCTGCAGCACAGGATCCGGTGTTGCAGAACGCCTGGGGTATTGCCTTCTCACCCGCAGGCAGTCCCTTCTGGGTCAACGACAACGCCACAGGTTGTTCGACTCTGTACGACGGCACCGGCGCGAAGATTACGGCCCTTCAGGTATCCATCCCATTGCCTGGCAACGTCGTACCAGCGACGTCCTGCCAACCAAAGGACCCGAACAAGCCACCCAATCCGTCTCCGGCGGCCCCGACCGGGATTGTGTGGAATCCGTCGGCATCCTTCCTGGTGCCGGGCACCACGATTCCAGCCATCTTCATATTCTCCACCGAAGATGGAACGATCTCGGCCTGGGCGGGCGGGCTCAACCCAGCGGATCATGCCGTCCTCGCCGCGGACGAGTCATCGAGTGGTGCCGTCTACAAAGGTCTGGCGTTCGCGGTGAATACCAAGGGAGCGTTCCTGTTCGCGACCAACTTCCGTAACGGCACCGTGGATGTGTTCGGGCCGAACGGGACGGACGGAATGTTCGCGAAGGTCACTCTCGACGGCGATTTCACCGACCCAGAGATACCGGCTGGCTATGCGCCATTCAACATTGCGAACATCGACGGCGACCTGTTTGTGACTTATGCGAAACAAAATGCGGAGAAGCACGATGACGTAGCCGGAGTCGGCCATGGCTTCGTTGATGTGTTCGATACCGGCGGTCACCTCATCCGCCGTTTCGAATCGCGCGGCAGGCTCAACTCACCGTGGGGCATTGCGCGGGCGTCATTCGCATTTGGGCCCTTCAGCGGCAAGATCTTGATCGGCAACTTCGGAGACGGCCGCATCAACGTGTTCAACAACGACGGCAGACTCGTCGACCAGCTCGAGGACGTGCACGGCAGGCCGCTGGTCATCGAAGGATTGTGGACGTTGACACTCGGCGGTGGACGCAATTCGAGTCCGGACACTCTGTATTTCTCAGCGGGGCCGAACGATGAGACCAACGGACTGTTCGGTACGATCACACTCGCGTCTTCACACCACTAACTCTTGTCACATCGTAATCTGGGCCCCGCATGAGAGCGGGGCCCCCGTTTACAGGAACTAGGAATCCGGGAGCTGGCGCGACAACGTGCCCGCGCGCAGCTGCGCCCATCTCAGCGGGAAACAGAGCGGGCGTCCGGCCCGAAGCCGCCAAGGCCCTGGCGCCACAGCCTTGATCTTGGTCTGGCGCCCGCGTTTCAGTCATGGCAAGGC
>Ga0210408_10004727_pt1 | contig 12118 bp, 8 predicted proteins | sample IncBWH4MmetaG_FD_155471 | JGI IMG/M metagenome (GOLD analysis project Ga0210408, IMG submission 155471) | Forest soil microbial communities from Barre Woods Harvard Forest LTER site, Petersham, Massachusetts, United States - Inc-BW-H-4-M | ecosystem: Environmental > Terrestrial > Soil >... | reverse complement strand
GATCAGCCAAGTGTCGGGGGCACGATGGCGCTGCTGGTCCAGGCGGCCAAACATCATGTCGTCAAAGTGGTCTACTCTGGTGCGGAAGCGATTAAGGCTTATCACACTTATAAGCCGGATGTGATCCTGATGGATTACTCAATGGCCAAATTGAATGGCGGAACCGCTTGCCGATATATTCTGACCGAAGATCCCGGCGCGCGGATCGTGTTCGTTTCAAGCAGGCCGAAGGAGGATCTCGAGGACATCGGTGCCGTGGCAATTTTGCAGAAGCCGGTCGACTTGAAGGAGCTCGAAGAGCTTCTCAACGACATGGACGCGCAATTGGTCTTCGACTACGCACGGTTCCGCCGTTAACGCCAGAACTCGGTCGGATCGAATTTGCGTTCTTCGGATCGCCGCTTTGCTTAGCGCGTGACCGAAGCGACTGAGAAGAGAGCCGGTACGATTCTTGTCGGAACGGCCAGCTGGTCGGATCCCGGATTTGTCGAGCGCTGGTATCCGAAAAAAATGCCGGCGAACGAACGTCTCAGCTGGTACGCGAAGCATTTCGAAATGGTGGAGGTCAATTCCACGTTCTACTCGGTGCCGGATTCCCGCATGGTGGAGCGCTGGTGCGCCGCCACGCCCGGCGGTTTCACGTTTGATGTGAAGTTCCATCAGCTTTTTTCATTTCATTCGACTCAGGCAAAGCTCTTGCCGCCCGAGCTGAAACGCCTCGCAAAGACAGACGCAAAGGGGAAGGTGAATGCCTCCCCGGCGTTGCAAGATGCGATGCTTAATTGTTTCCTGCGGTCGATGTCAATCTTGCAGTCGGCGGGAAAGTTGGGAGTGTTCCTGTTGCAACTGTCGCCCGCCTTCTCGCCCAAAAAGCATGAACTGGCCGAGCTCGAACCGTTCATCGAGAGACTCACTGATTATTCGCTGGCGATTGAATTCCGGAATCGCAATTGGGTTGTCGGCGATCAGTTAAGTTCGACAAGCACTTTCTTGCGCCGACGCCGAGTCGCGTTCGTAAATGTTGATGCGCCTACAACCGATCATTTTTTGATCGTTCCGTCGGATTTGAACGAGATCACAAATCGCGACTTGAGTTATTTGCGTCTGCACGGTCGTGACGCTAAAGCGTACCTGACCGGCAAAACGGTGGCCGCCCGTTTTGATTACGATTATTCCGCCGAGGAGATCGACGAAGTAGCGGAACGGAGCCGCAAATTGGCGCGCGAAGCAAAAGAAGTGCATGTCGTATTCAACAATAACAATCTCGATTACGCACCGCGAGCCGCGATTCGGTTGAGGAAAGCCCTTGGCCAAGATGTGGCCGAGCCAACGCCGCAGACACCGGAATTGTTTTAGACTACATTCGCGTCCGTGCCGCAATCGCAATCAATCGAAGAACGTGGCGAGGGTCCGCGATTACCGACTTGGCTCGAACGAAAGAAAAAGTGGTTGGCCGATCACCACGTGACGCTAGTCACAATGGCCGACACGCCGCATTCGATTGCGCTCGGGTCGGCGATTGGAATCTTCTTTGGCTTCGTGCCGGTTTATCCTTTTAAGACAATTCTTTCGATCGTGGTGGCGTGGATCTGTCGCTGCAACAAAATCGCTGCCGCCATTGCGGTAACACTCCACGACGTCCTGATCTTTGCGATGCCGGCGGTTTATTTTGCCGAATATCGATTCGGTTGCTGGGTGCTGCACCAGACTGCGGCACATCGCATCCGCCTCAGGCATTTCGGGCTCCGCGATTACCTAGATTGGCACGTATTCTCACGCGTTGTCTGGCCGGTGTTCTGGCCGGCGTTTGTCGGCTCACTGTTCCTGGCAATTCCATCCGCCGTGATCATTTATTTGGTCATGCGCTTGCTCATCAGTCGGGCTCGTTCGCCGCTATCTGCGGCGTAAAGGCCGCAGCGCTGAAACGTTTTTCTCCCTGGAACGGCATGAGAGTTGCATCAAAAAGCGCGAAAATCGGCTCGCTTTGTGCCCAAACCGGCCGGCGCGCCAGAACTAAATAGATATGAAATCTCTCATCGCTATCGCTTCAAGCGTCCTCCTCTGTTCATGCGCGGATATGTATGTCACCAAGACCGACGTCTCGACGCCGGGCGGCCGAACGGCGGGTGCCATCGATGCCAAGGATGTCTATGGCTCGAAGGGTGTCCACATGATTACGAACTGCGGTGTTGGCGCCGCAAATCCGCAGGCGATCTACATCCGCCCGTTCTGCATCGACACTGCCGTTTTCAAGGGCGATGAAGCATTAACCGACGGCGAGATGCCGATTCGCAAAGCGCTTACTCCGGTGGAGTTTGCGAACGATTTAAAGGAGCAATTGGAAAAAATTGCGCCGGCCCGAATTCTCAAGGACGCCGAGACACCGCGCACCGGTTGGCTGGTTGAAGGCAACTTTACTCTGGTCGATGGCGGCGATCCCTACGGCCGATTCTTCCTGGGATCTCTCGGGGCAGGTCGATCGGAGCTAGTTCTACATGTTCGGATCACCGATGTCGATCGCGCCACGGTCGTGTATGAATTCGACATGGCCGGTGGCAGCCGGTTTCAGGGCAGACATGGAACGGTGCGGGCCAGCGGTTTAGGCCGGGCCACGCATTTCGATCTCGTCAACGCTGCCGAACGCATTTACCTGACCTTAAGCGCCAATCCGTATCGCTACGGCGCACGTGCCAACATCAGCTTGCCTGAATAAAAGCGCTTTGCGTTTCGCGGGTTGCGAACTAGGCAGCGACGACTACCGTCCTGCCGTCTCAAATCTACGCCCGTGATTTTTCCACGCCGTCTCGTCTTTGTCGTTGCCGCAGTTGCGTTGCTTGGCGGCGTAGTGCGTTCGTCCTTTGCCGCACAGGCTTTTATCATTGCCGACTCCCAAACCGGCTTCGTCCTGCAGGAATCGAAGTCGAAAGACAAAAGGCAAATCGGCAGTTTGACCAAGATCGCCACCGCCATGGTCGTGCTCGATTGGGCGGAGCACAAAGGCGGCGATCTCAACCAGTTTGTCTCCATTCCGCCGTCGGCGTTTGCCGGTACGCTTGAAAACCACATTGGCTTTCAGCCCGGCGATGATATTGCGCTACGCGATTTGCTTTACGCTGCGCTTGTTCAATCCGACAACGTCGCCGCCTACGCGCTCGCGAGCTTTGTGGGATCGCAGATTCAGGGACCGTCACCGAAGCTTTCGGCGATAGATGTCTTCGTCACTCAGATGAATGCGCTGGCCAAGCAGTTGAACATGCAGAAAACGCGCTTTGTGAATCCGCACGGCGTCGATCAGAATGTGAAGCCGCTGCCTTATTCAACCGCTGAAGATCTCGCCCGGCTCACTCGTTACGCGCTGAACAAGGCGAGCTTTCGCTTTTACGTTTCGCAACGGGAGAGACAAATCTCGTGGCGACGCGGCGGCAAAGAGCAGCGCTATTCGTTGCGGAACACTAACGAACTCCTTGGCACGAATGGAATTGATGGTGTGAAAACCGGTCAGACCGCTCGAGCGGGACAGTGTTTGGTCCTGTCTTCTCAACGCGAATCGCAAGTTGTTCAGGAAGCGGGCGGAACGCGAATTTTCCCACGCCGCATCATTGTTGTCTTGCTCGGCAGCACGAGTCGATTTGGCGAAGGCGCCGGACTCGTCGCACAGGGTTGGCAATTGTACGATCAGTGGGCAGCCACGGGCCGGCTTGTCGATCCGAAGAAAATGCTTTGATTAGTCTTCGTTATGAAGACACGGATCGGCGTTCTCACCAGCGGCGGTGATTGCCCAGGATTGAACGCCGTCCTTCGCGGCGTTGTTTTGGCCGGCGAAAAACTTGGCTGGGAAGTAATCGGATTCCGTGACGGCTTCGAAGGTCTGTTGCCACCAGGCGATCACGTCGTTCTCGATCGCAAGAGCACCGAAGGAATCATGGCGCTGGGCGGCACGATTATTGGAACGACCAACCGCGGGCATTTCATCGCCAAAGTAGGCGCGGGCGATCGCGCCATTGTTGCCAGCGATGTGATTGCGCAGGCGAAAAAAGTTTTGAATGAGCTCAACGTCAAGGCGCTAATTATCGTCGGCGGCGATGGCTCGATGACCACCGCGCTGCAAATGCAGGAAGCCGGCATCAACTGCATCGGCGTTCCCAAGACGATCGACAATGATATCGAAGCGACGGCGATGACGTTCGGTTTCGATTCGGCGGTCGCCGAAGTGATGGACGCGCTCGACCGTTTGCACACGACCGCGACCAGTCACAAACGCGTGATGGTCGTCGAAGTCATGGGACGTCACGCCGGTTGGATTGCGCTGCATGGCGGCGTTGCCGGTGGCGCCGACATAATTTTGATTCCCGAGATTCCATTCGATTACGACAAGATCGCCGGGGCGGTAAAAAAGCGCGACGCTGCGGGGCGTCTCGACTCACTCGTGGTCGTAGCCGAGGGCGCGCGACCAAAGGATGGTCAACAAATCAAGCGCGATATCGAGGGCGGGGAATTCAAGTTAGGTGGAATTGGTGATCTCGTTGCGCGTGAAATTGCCGTGCGCACTGGGAAGGAGACGCGATCGTGTGTCCTCGGACATTTGCAGCGAGGCGGCCCGCCGACCACCCTCGATCGGATCCTCGGGACGCGATTTGGCGTGAAAGCAGTCCAGTTGGCCAATGAAGGACATTTCGGGTCGATGGTCAGCTATCAAAATTATCAGGCGCGCCACGTTCCGATCGCCGATGCGGTCAATCGCTTGCGACTCGTTCCGCCGCACGGCGAAATGGTCCAGACCGCGCGCGACGTCGATATTTCCTTCGGCGATTAAATGCCGATGCGGCTTGCACTATCGATCTCAGCGCCGCGGAATGAATTTGGCGGTCGCGGTGTTCGAGTAAGCGGAGTCGCCCGAACCATTGTAAGCGCGGACACGATAGCTATAACTCTTACTCCTTATTAATCCGGTATGGCTAAAGCCGGTTACATTTGCAGCAACGGTCGCGATCTGCGCGAAATTTGTGCAACCGGCGCCGGCGCAGTGTTCGATCTTGAAGCCCGATTCATTGGTTGAGTTGTCGGTCCAGATCAGATCGATTCGCGATCGCGTCGCAGCTGACGCCCGCAAATTGGTCGGCGCATTTGGAGCCGATGGTGATGGAGTGGGAGATGGCGTCGGTGTTGGAGTTGAAGCCGGCGTGGGCGTTGGAGTCGGTGTTGGTGTAGGCGTTGGGGTTGGACTGCTGCTCACTGTCGGAATGACAAATAACGTGATGCTTTGTGACGGCACGACAGTCCCAACGCTGTTGCCGGTTACACTTACGTCGCCAAGTCGCGTGATCGCATTTGCGCTGGTCAGTTGCCAAACCTGCGCGTTCGCGCTCAGCTGTTGATTCGCGACGTTGATAGTGACTGGCGTTGTGCCGGAAAGGGTTTTGCTAACCACCATCACAGTCAGTGTGTTATCACTCGAGCGAATCGCGCCAAATGCGGACAATGTATCGGGATTCGGCGCTGCCGTCGCGACGCTCGTGTCGCCGAAGCCAGATTTATTACCGTCATAATTCCGGAATATTTTGATCGCCTTATAGGTTGGCGTGGTCGCATCGGGCGTCGTCCAACGCGACGCAAGATCGAGATTTTCTCTTCCAAAAATTCCGAAGACATCCGCTTGAGTCGTCGCGCCATTGATGTGGCCCTCGGCGCCCCAATTGTATTCGGTAATGCCGATTGAAGTGCCGGAATAGTAGGTGTTCGCCCATGAACGAATGCGCGGAATCAGCTGAACCTTGTCATTGATCCACGTTTCATCGACGTAATTCGGGTCCCAAAGCGAGCGCGTCGAACGATTCCGCCGCAGCTGCATCGCGCTCGAAACATCATCACTGAATTCGCCGCCCTGCGGATAATAATGAACCGTGAAAATGTCGATCAAACGTCGCCCGGTGTTTGCGTTGTTCTGCCGAAGTTGATCGAGCAACCATGGCAAATAATCGGCGTTACCGTGCGCCGCGCGATCTGGAAGCGAGCTCCAGCCATGGGCCGCGCCGTATTGCTGATCGTAGCCGCTGTAGAAGTAGCCGCTCCAGCCCCATTCCTCCGGCGCCGCAACCAGCGCCGTTGAGTCGTTGTTTTTGATCATTGCGGCGAAATCGAGAATGCGGTTGCTAATTTCGTCCATCGTCGCGCCGGTCGGATGCACGTCGCGGTGCGTCGAATGCCAGATGCTGTGTTCGTTATCGAGAATGTAATAGCGCAAACCGCCGTTTGCGTTTGTGCCCCAGCGACTCACGAGATGCTGCACCCAGTTTTGCTGGAAGGTAGAATTCGAAGGAACGTTCGCGTCATTTGGATCGTTGTTGGTGACGTTCGCGCCTGACGTGAGAACGCCGTTGCCTGCGTCGGGAAACCACTGCCAGTCGTTGCCAGTTTGCGGTCCGTATTTCGCAATCGAAAAACTGGCGAGCTTGCTGCGATTCGGTCCGAGCTTCGCGACCCAATCCAACATCGGAATCGTAATCATCGGCTGCGCATTCGCAGATTTCGCATCAGAAATGAAAGTGTCACCTCGTTCTCCAGCGACTGCGCTGTTGTCCCCGATGCTCTCGAAATACCAGTCTTGATCCTTATTGTCCGCGTTCAGTTGCCAGTTGTAACGACTGGTGTTGTTTCCGCCCATCCGGTTCAACGGCACGTTCAAATCCTGCAACTGCGCCGCAGTCGCAAACGCCACGCCGTAGATGTTTGGATTGATCGCGTGCCGGTTTGTCGTCCCATCCACGTTGATCGTGACCGAAGGGTTTTGCGCAAACACGTTTGCCAGCCTTATGAAACACGCGATCGAAATGATCGCGCGCGTAAGATGTCGACCCATGAATTGCCCTCCGCCGAAGAGCTACGAAAGCAGCTGTTTTCAAGCCAGAAAAGCGTCTAAAGTGCGCCCCGTGAAAATTGTCCTGGCATATTCGGGCGGACTCGACACTTCCGTCATTCTTCGCTGGCTCAAGGACAATTATCGCGCGCAGATCACCGCCTTTTGTGCCGACATTGGTCAGGAAGAAGAACTCGCCGGTCTCGAGGAGAAGGCGCTCAAGACTGGCGCATCGAAATGCGTAATCGAAGATCTGCGCGAAGAATTCGCCCGCGATTTTATTTTTCCGATGTTTCAGGCCGGCGCGATTTACGAGAACCAATATTTTCTTGGAACGAGCATCGCCCGACCGTTGATCGCGAAACGAATGGTCGAGATTGCGCGCGCTGAAAAGGCCGGCGCGATCGCTCATGGGGCGACGGGGAAGGGGAACGATCAGGTTCGCTTCGAGCTGACGGCCGCCGCGCTTGCGCCAAGGTTGAAAGTGATCGCACCCTGGCGGGAAGAACGTTTCCGAAAACAGTTTCCTGGGCGCAAGGAAATGATCGCGTTTGCGAAGAAAAACAAAATTCCTGTCGAAGCCAGCGCCGAGAAACCGTATTCGATGGATCGTAATCTTCTCCACATCAGCTTTGAGAGCGGTGTGCTGGAAGACCCGTGGTTCGACGCCAGCTCAAAGAAAATGCAGGGCATGTACAAGCTCAGCATCGCGCCCGAAGACGCGCAGGACGAACCGGAACATGTCGATCTTGCATTCGAAGCGGGCGATTGCGTGAAGGTGAACGGAAAAAAACTTTCGCCGCTTGGCGTGATGCAGACCCTTAACAAGCTCGGCGGGAAACACGGCATCGGCCGAGTCGATATTGTCGAAAATCGTTTCGTTGGAATGAAAGGCCGCGGCGTTTATGAAACTCCCGGCGGCGCGATTTTGCATTTCGCGCATCGGCAAATGGAAACACTCACCATGGACCGCGAAGTCATGCATTTGCGCGACAGTCTGATTCCAAAATACAGCGAGCTCGTTTACAACGGTTTTTGGTTCTCGCCCGAACGCGAAGCGTTGCAAGCGCTCGTCACCGAAACGCAGCGCAATGTAACCGGTGTTGTTCGGCTTAAACTCTACAAGGGCAACATCATCGTTGCCGGCCGCAAAAGCCCGAAAAGCCTCTACGATCCTAAAACCGCGACCATGGAAGGCGAAAAATCCGCCTACGACCAAGGCGACGCTACCGGCTTCATTCGGCTCAACGCGCTCCGCCTAAAGCTCCGCGCGCGGCGGGATGCGGCGAAAGAATAATGTAGAGGCGCCTAGTGGTCGGGCGTAAGGTGGTGGCTTCAATGGCCAGAGAGGGGAATGAAACAACTCATCTGGAAACTGCGCACGTCTTGTTCGTGGATGTGGTGGGTTACTCCAAGCTGTTGGTGAACGAGCAGCGGGAGGTGCTGCAACAACTCAACGAGGTCGTGCGCAGCGCGCCTCAATTTGGCAGAAGCAGTGCGGCCGGAAAATTGATCCGCATTCCGAGCGGCGATGGCATGGCGCTGGTCTTTTTCAAGAGCCCGGAGGAGCCAGTGCAGTGCGCGATGGAAATTGCGCGAGCCCTCAAGAAGCATCCGCAAGTTCGGTTACGGATGGGCGTGCACAGCGGCCCGGTGAATCAAGTGACGGATGTAAATGATCGGGTTAACGTCGCTGGCGTCGGAATCAATGTCGCCCAACGCGTGATGGATTGCGGCAATGCCGGACACATTCTTATCTCGAAACGCGTCGCTGACGATCTTGCGCAAGATAGGCTTTGGCAGCCATTGCTGCACGATCTTGGCGAAATCGAAGTTAAGCATGGTGTGAAGGTTGGAGTGGTGAATCTCTATAGTGCCGAACTTGGCAATCCGGAGCCGCCCGAAAAACTGTCCGAACCGACGCATCCTCAGATGTCTTCAGCTCCAGAAAAAAGCATCGCTGTCCTTGCCTTTGTCAACATGAGCAACGATCCGGAGAACGAATTTTTCAGCGATGGCATCGCTGAAGAGATCATTAACGCGTTGACAAAAATAAAAGCGCTTCGAGTTGCGTCTCGGACGTCCTCCTTTGCCTTCAAGGGAAAGAGCGAAGACATCGGAGAGGTGGGACGCAAGTTGAAGGTAAATACAGTTCTTGAAGGGAGCGTGCGTAAAGCTGGCAATCGACTGCGCGTGACTGCGCAGTTGATCAACGTTGCCGACGGTTATCACTTGTGGTCGGAGCGCTACGATCGGCAATTGGAGGATGTTTTCGAGATTCAGGATCAGATCTCTGAAAATATAGTGCGCGCGCTGCGAGTGGTGTTAGGTGAGGATGAGAAGCGCGCGATTGAAAAAACGCCCACGGAAAATGTACAGGCCTATGAGTATTATCTCCGCGGCCGGCAAGCCCAACATCAGATGCGCCGTTCCGCCATGCAATATGCGCGTCGGATGTTTGATCGCGCGATTGAGATCGACCCGAATTTCGTGCGGGCACATGCCGGAATAGCCGATTGCTGCTCGTTTCTCTACATGTACTGGGACGCCAGCAATGCGAACCTCGAAGAAGCGAATATCTCGAGCAAAAAGGCGCTGGAACTGGATGCCGAAAGTGCTGAGGCGCATACGTCTCGTGCGCTGGCTTTGACGCTCCGCCGTCAATATGATGGCGCTCGTCAGGAATTTGAGGCAGCGCTTCGACTAAATCCCATGCTCTATGAAGCGCATTACTTCTATGGACGCGCGTGCTTCGCCGAAGGCAAATCTGAAGAAGCGATCTCGCATTATCGAAATGCCTGGCGAGTGCGGCCTGAAGATTATCAAGCTATTTACCTTTCCGCTGAAGTGCTGGTGAAGCTGGGACGCCGCGACGAAGCGTTGGAAGCCTCACGGCAAGGAGTGAAGCTGGCTGACGCGCATCTGGAACTCAATCCAGATGATGCGCGCGCTTGGTATCTGAGCTCGGCAGCCTTGATGCGTTTGGACCAGCCCGACCAGGCCTTGGAACGTGCCCGCCGGGCATCGATGATCGATCCGGAAGATCCAGCGGTCTTGTACAATGTAGGCTGCACCTACGCTCTCGCCGGCAAGGCTGAAGAAGCGATCGATCACTTGGACAGAGCAGTTCAAAACGGATTCGGGCAACGTGAGTGGGTCGAGAACGATTCCGATTGGGACTCCATCCGCGACGAGCCGGGTTTCCAAGCAATTCTGCGCAAACTGTAAGGGCTCTGCCTAAGCTTGGGGTCAATCGCCCTACATCTTGCGACGGAGGATTGTCGACCTCGTTGCCCGATCAGAATTGAATAGGCTCGACGATTTTTTCGCGGCATCCGATAATTAAACTCAATTCGCCGCTCACTTACCGACTGTTCGCATGTCCACTGAGATTAAGAAGGAAATCGCGCTGGAAATTGCGCACATCCTTTTTGTCGACACGGTTGGATATTCTAAGCTTTCAATTAACGAGCAAAGCAGTGCGGTCGATGGACTAAATGAGGTAGTTCGTCGATCCGAGCAGTTTCAAAACGCCGAAGCCGCAGGCCGATTACTCAAGATCCCCACCGGTGACGGCATGGCGTTGGTTTTTTACAAGAGCCCGGAAGAGCCGGTGCAATGCGCGCTCGAAATCAGTCGCGCTCTCAAAGAACACCCGAAGATGCAACTTCGAATAGGAGTGCACAGCGGCCCGATCAGAGGCGTAATCGATGTGAACGGTCAGGCCAACCTTGCCGGGACCGGGCTTAACATCGCGCAACGGGTGATGGACTGCGGCGACGCTGGACACATTCTTCTCTCCAAACGCGTCGCCGACGATTTAGGAGAATACGAACAGTGGCGACCGCTCCTGCACGACCTTGGGTCTTGCGAAGTAAAACACGGAGCGCGTGTCAGTGTCGTAAATCTCTACGCCGATCATGTAGGCAATCCGCAACTTCCAAGAAAGTTCCAGGCCTTGAAGAAGCGGAGCGCGCGAAGACGCTGGGGGGCGATGACAGCAGCAGTGCTCGCGCTGGCGGTAATCGTTGCTGGCGTCGCAATGTTTTCCCGTAATCGGGTGCGATCGACACTGTCTGTGCCGGAAAAGTCAATCGCGGTGCTTCCGTTTGAAAACCTGAGTGAAAACAAGGAGAACGCGTTTTTTGCCGATGGGGTACAAGACGAAATCCTAACGAATCTTGCCCGCATCGCTGACCTCAAAGTAATCAGCCGCACAAGCGTCGTGCAATATCGCACCGAGGTCCCGCGAAATCTGCGCGAGATCGGTCAGGAGCTTGGCGTCGCACATGTCATCGAAGGCAGCGTTCAACGCGCCGGAAATCGTATCCGGGTTAATGCGCAGTTGGTGGATGCGCGAACTGATAAGCACTTATGGGCACAAACCTACGATCGAGATCTTGCTGATGTATTCGCGATTCAAAGCGAGATTGCAAAAGCCATCGCCGATCAGCTCCAGGCAAAACTTTCGCCGCACGAAATCACGGTGATCGGACGGGCGCCGACCAATAACGTCGCGGCCTTTGATTTGTATGCGCGGGCCAAAGAGCTTGTGCGCACAACGGACCTTTCCAAGGCCGCGCTCCTGCGAGCTGTCGATCTACTGAACGAAGCCGTTTCGCGCGACCCTGGATTTTTCGGCGCTTATTGCCAATTGGTCGCCGCGCATGTGCTGGCTTACCAACTGAATTACGACCGTACACCCGCTCGCCTCGTTCTGGCAGAAGAAGCCGCGGAAACGGCTGCCCGGCTGAATCCAGATGCAGGTGAAACACATTTGGCGCGGGGGAGAATCTTTTACTCGAAACAGGATTTTAAAAATGCGATGGCGGAGCTGGAGGTTGCCGGTCGAAGTCTGCCTAACGAATCCGAGGTGCCGGAGTGGAAAGGCTACGTCGAACGGCGGCTCGGCCGCTGGGAGGACTGCATTCGCGATTCCGAGCGCGCTATCGAGCTCGATCCCCGTAACGCGAATCTTCTCAGCCAAACAGCGTTGACCTATCATTTTGTCCGCCGCTATGCCGATGAAAGATCCGCATACAATCGGATTTTGTCGATCAATCCAAACGATGATTTAACGCGCGTCCATCTTGGTAGTGTTGATCTCTACGAGAAGGGTGATCCCCGGCCTTATCGCGAGGCGATCGAAGCGGTCGGGCGAAAGAATCCAAAGGCGAAAGCAGAAATTGCAGATGAATGGCTCTTGTGCGCGCTGGCTGAACGCGACAGCAAAAATGCAACCGAGGCGTTGAACACATGGAGCGA
>Ga0210408_10004726_pt1 | contig 12120 bp, 9 predicted proteins | sample IncBWH4MmetaG_FD_155471 | JGI IMG/M metagenome (GOLD analysis project Ga0210408, IMG submission 155471) | Forest soil microbial communities from Barre Woods Harvard Forest LTER site, Petersham, Massachusetts, United States - Inc-BW-H-4-M | ecosystem: Environmental > Terrestrial > Soil >... | reverse complement strand
GCAGCAACTGGCCTGCTTTCCGATCGACGCGCCCGAATGGCGCTGCTGGCAGAACACAGAGATATATGCGGAGACCGGCGGCCTGCGGCTGGAACAGGCAAATGATGCCATACGCAGTGCCGCACTTGCACTCATGCGCGCGAGCCTGAGCGCCAAGGGTTACGAACTGTCCATCAACGCGATGCGGCTGAACCGCTTTCTCGGCGACCTGGTCGGCGGACCGGCGGTGATGAACGAATGGAGCTACAGCCTCAGCCTATTCGGCGAACCTTCGCTTACGGAGCCGTGGGGCTGGCAGTGCTTTGGTCATCATATGTGTCTCAACTGCTTTGTGTTTGGCGATCAGATGGTGTTCTCGCCGGCATTCTGGGGTGCAGAGCCATGCTATGCCGACGACGGACCTTATGCCGGCGTTCGTCTGTTCGCAGCCGAGGAACGGGCTGGCTTGCACTTTATCCGGATGCTTTCGCCCGACCAGCAGGCTGTTGCAATCGTCGCGCATTCGATGATCGGCGGTGATCTGCCTCCCGGCCGGCGGCATTTCGCCGACAACTTGCACCTCGGCGGCGCATTCCAGGATAACCGGGTGGTGCCCTATGAGGGATTGAACGCCGCCACCATGACGGCGACGCAGCGCCGTGCGCTGATGCAGCTGGTTTGGCTGCACCTGTCGGGACTGCCGGAGGGGCCGTTGAACAGCCGCCTCAGCGAGATCGAGCGGCATCTCGACGCAACATATTTTTGCTGGATCGGCCGCACCGATGACGATAGTCCGTTCTACTATCGGATTCAAAGCCCGGTGATATTCATCGAGTTCGACCACCATGCCGGCGTGTTCTTGACCAATGCGAAGCCTGCGAAATTCCACGCACACATCATCATCCGAACGCCGAACGGCAATGACTATGGCTTCGATCTGCTTCGGCAGCATCGCGAAAATGCGGCTGCGCTACGCGGCTAAGCGAGCCGCGGCAGACGGATAGCACGTAGGGCGGATCGGCGAAGCGTAATCCGCCGCTTCCGATGTCATCAAGGTGGCGTCAAGATTTATAGGTTGCCCACAATGCTCCAGACCCTTCCTCGCAATGATCTCATCTTGGATTAACTCAAGTAAGTTTAGAACAATCGTAATTGGATTGGCATTAGACGTCACCATTATGACGTGCTAGCCTGTTAGTTTCCAGTTTGAGGAATGAGGGGTAAATTTCACGTCGTGACGGAGTAAACCCCATGCCTAAACCACTCTCGGAACAGCTCGCTGATTTATCAGTCCACGCTAAGCATGCAGAAGATGCATTGGCCGGCGCGAAGAAGGAAGCGCATGATAAAGTGCTGGCCCGCAAGGAGCAGGCGCGTGCTGCGGCGACGGCAGCAGCCGAAAAGGTGAATCACGACATCCAATCCGCCAAAGATACTGCCACTAGAAATTGGAATGCGGTACGGGCGAAAGTCACCGCTGATATCAATACCTTGAAGGCGGACGTCGCCCACAAGAAACATGATCTAGATGCGAAACTGGCAGAGAACCACGCTAGTCGGCTGGAATCGGAGGCAGGTTTCGCAATCGACTACGCCATCGCGTCCGTTGAGCAGGCAGAGTGGGCTGTCCTCGATGCGGTCGCGGCTCGCGTCGAGGCTCAGCAAGCCAAGGCATCATGACATTACTCTAGGGCCCGCCCCATCTCGATTAGATGAGGTGCGGCAAAAAAATCCTGGGACGCCTCTCAAGAGGCCCGACACTATCGGGCCTCTCCATTAAAGCTAAAGCCTTCCGGCGAAGCACGTGGGGCGATTAGCGAAGCGTAATCCGCCGATCCCGATGTCACCAAGATGGCGGGTTACGCCTTCGCCCAACCCGCCCTACGGGCTGATGCGTTTGAAATGGGAAAAATTAAGTGAGGGCCTTCCGCGTCACCCATCGTTCAAGGTATCCGCGAGGACTTGAATGAAACTGGCATAAGCCCCTGAAACCGACGAGCGATTGGTCGCGAGAACCGACTGCACCTGAGCCCGATATCGCCGCCGGTCCGTCGTTGTGGATTCGTCCGGGTTTATAACGGCGCTGATCCTTCGCTTGGCCCGTTCGGACCTATCTCGGGTGCATCGCCCTCGCCCGATTGTTCGACATACCTCCTGAATTCCCCTTCGAGTTTTTCCAAGATTCTCAGAAGGGCGTGAAGGGACGAAAGTGTCGGTTTTTCATCCGGGAACGCCTCGTAGTAGCGTTTGCCGTCGAGCATTGCTGGCCTCATTCGATAAAGCGGGGCATGCCGTCCATCTCAAGCACGTGCCCGAATCATTTATCCAATGAATCAAGGGATGGTTCAGAACGCAAGCTGATTGATAGGGAAGCCCGGAAACGGCGCGGATACAGAGACGTTGGCTCGGCGGCGTCAGGCCTCAGCGGAGCGAAAATGGAAAGCCCCGCACTCCGGCGGGGCTTAACTCCTGTGAACCGAATAGGCCTGGCATCAGGATCGAGAATCGAGGGACACCCCCAGGCTGAATGCCTTTTGCCGAGTAGCCCCCTCGGTTCGTCGTAGGGATCGGGCAATGCTCGATGCTCGGGTCTTCTTTTTGGCGGCGGTTTTCAAGGTGCGCACGTCAGCCGCCGTCCAAGTCCGACGTTTTGATTTTTTGGCCATCTAAACATCTCCGTTTGGTGAAAAGAAAGGAGACGCTTGTAGCTGAGGTTCACGGCAAAGAAAACAAAAATTTCGCGGGGGATAAGAAATGGGGCGTCGACCGGATTCTCGCCATATCCGCCAATGAACTGAAGTCGGCGAAGGCTGCGGCGCCTTCGGCTTAAGATATTTGAGCATCTACCGATCAACGGCATAGACGTGCCATTCGCCGGGAACACCCTTGAGGGTTTGGTTGCCGCGATCGCTGAAGCGCAAGCCCGAGCCGGCCACCAGATCCTTGACGGTGCTTGACACCAGCACCTCGCCGGCACCGGCGAGCGAAGCGACGCGCGCCCCGATGTGAACCGCAATGCCGCCCACGTCCTCACCCATCATTTCGCACTCGCCGGTATGCAGCCCGGCGCGAACGTCGATTCCGAGCGGTTTAATCTCCTGAGCAATCGAACAAGCGCAGCGAACCCCACGGGCTGGGCCGTCAAAGGTGGCAAGAAAGCCGTCGCCGGTCGTCTTGACCTCATGGCCGCGAAAGCGAGCAAGATTGCTGCGGATTGTGGCATGATGCTTGTCGAGGAGATCGCGCCATCGGCTGTCGCCAAGCACAACAGCTTTCTCTGTCGAGCCAACGATGTCAGTAAACAGAACCGTGGCAAGAACCCGGTCGATCGGGACCGGCGCACGCGACCCGGTCAAAAACTCTTGGATAGCGTCGGCAATCTCTCCGGCGTTGTCTCCGACGAAGGGTATATGATCTTTTCCTGGAAGCTCGATATAGCGGGCGCCCGGAATGTGCGCTGCCAGAAAACGTCCACCCTCCACGTTGATGGTGACGTCGTCGGTTCTGTGGATGACGAGGGTCGGCACCCGGATTGTTGGCAGGATGCCGCTAATGTCGATCTGGCTGTTCATTCGCATAAGTGCGGAAGCGGATGCCGGACTCGCCCCAAGCCGCTCGAAACGCGCCCACCACTGCTGGCCGCCTGGATCATTCGCGAGCGAGGGGGCAAATAGGGGCAAACTTCCGCCAGTGCCCCAAGCTGTATCAACATAGCCGAGAAACTGTGCAAGCGCCTCCTCGGTCGGCAGCCAAGAGGTAAAACGCGCGAAGCTCCCGTAGAGGATCAACGCACTGCAGCGCTCGGGGTAGGTCGCAGCGAAAAGCGCCGTCAGCGGCCCCCCTTCTGATACGCCGAGCAGTGCCGCCTGGTTCATCCGCGCGGCGTCCATCACTGCTCGGAGGTCATCCATGCGCTGGTCCAAACCGGGAAGTTCAGCAACACGATCCGACATTCCGGTCCCGCGCTTGTCAAACATAACCACGCGCGCGTAGCTTCCCATACGAAGCAGCCAGCTGGCAAAATCTGGTGCATTCCAGTAGTTTTCAATGTTCGAAACGAAAGGCGGGGCGAAAACCAGATTGATCGGACCCTCGCCAAACACTTGGTAGGCGATGTTGACCTCACCACTTTTGGCGTACCGCGTATCTGGCTGCATGGGCGGTCCACTAAGCTCGCTGGGATTTTCCCCCGCCGAAAATAATCTGAACCGTAACACCGTTTGCATTATCGCAAAACGGGACCGCCCAGGCGCGTGGCCTCGGCATCCCCGCGTCACTCCTCGCCACGGCCAGGCGATCGAATAGCGCGTAGGCGGACTGGCGAAGCGTAATCTGCGGATTCCGACGGCATCAAGATGGCGGGTTACGCCTTGGCTAACCCGCTCTACGGGCTCATCTGTTGGCCGGCGCGCCGGCAGTTCCGGGCTGACCCCTGGCCTTTGGCATGTTGAGGATGTTCATCTTCGTCCCGTTCGGCATGATCATGTCGCCGGGCTTCTGATCGGCCGCACAGGGGCCGAGCCACCTGGCCGTCAACGCGACCCCCGACTGACCGCCGGGCCCGCCGGCACCTTGGCTCGTGATGTTCATGGTGTACTCGCTGTCGAAACTGCCGTTGACAACGATGTGCGAGGTCACGGCCTTGCCGGCAACGGTGCAGACGGAATCGACGGTCATCGTGCTCCCCGACTTCTGCACGTCGCGCTTTGAACAATCGTTGCCAGCGGCGGCTCCGCCGTGGCCCTGCATGGCCTGATCGGTCGATGCGTCGATACATTGCTGCATTTTCATCGAACGGCCGCTCGCGCTGCTGGTGATTTCCCACAACCCGGCCTTGCGCGCCGGAAGCTTGGCGGCTGACGCTGAGGTGGCGAAGACGAGGAAAAAAACACGGTACAGATGCGAGCCATGGCTTCCTCCGTGACCTAATCGGTTCGCCGCCGATGCGTACGAACGGCTTGACCTTTCTATTCCTCACGAGTTCGGCAAGCCAGAGGCCGTCATCGTTCGAATACTCGGCGAACGCACACATCCCTCACTTGCGCGGCCGGAGGTCAGTCAAGCGGCCGCTTTTTGTCACGATCAGCAAATAACCGGCACAGGCGATGTCCGGTGTTTCGGGGGCTTTCGCGAAAATATTTGCTGGTATTGAGCTTTGCCGGGTTTGACCCTTTCCGGACCACCCTTAAGCTCGCTTGGCCAGGTCCGCCTCAGTCAGTTAGGGAGGGATAGTCACGCCTGCACCAGCGGCCCGGGGCTCTTCAGGTACTTGTTTATGATCGCGTCGGCCATCCAATGGGCCAGCGCGCCGACTGGGCCGGTCGGGTTCTTGCCTGCGTTCTGCGGGAACACGCAGGCGCCGGTGACGAACACGTTCGGCACGTCCCACGACTGCAGATAGCGGTTGACGACGCTCGTCTTCGGGTCGGTGCCGAGCGCAGCGCCGCCGGTATTGTGCGTCGACTGATAGGGTACGATGCTATAGCGGGTCGGAGCGGCGCGTCGGTCGACGCGCTCACCGCCCATCTCGTTGCCGATCTTCACGCATATGTCGGCGATGAAGTTCGCCTGCTTCTGCTCATTCGGATGATAGTCGAAGGTCATGCGCAAGAGCGGACGGCCGTAGGGGTCACGATAGGTCGGATCGAGATCGAGATAGTTCTGCCGATAGGCCATCGCACTGCCCTGATTTCCGATGGCGAGCGTATGGTTGTAGTGGCGCTTGACCGCGCGTTTCCATTCCGTACCCCAGGGCGGCGTGCCGATAGGCACCGGCCGGAATTCGATCGGGCGCCCACCGGTGCTCGAGACCGAAATGCCCCCGCCGCCGACGAAGCCCTCCTTACCGTGGTCGAAGTTGTCGCCATTGAAGTCGTCGATCACCATTTGCAACGCGCCCGCCCCCATGTAGGGGTTCATGTAGGTGTTCTCATCAAAGAACACGGTGGCTCCGCTACCGATCTGGTAGGCGCAATTACGGCCCACCACGCCCTCGCCAGTCGCGGGATCGTAGGGGCGGCCGATGCCAGAGAGCAGCATCAGGTGCACATTGCCGAGCGCGTAGGCCGCAAGGATCACTAGCTCGGCCGGCTGTTCAAACTCGCGGCCAGCGGCGTCCAGATAGGTGACGCTTTGCGCGCGCTTCCTGGCGCCGTCGAGATTGACCCGCAAAACCCGGGCGTCGGCGCGGATGTCAACGTTCTTCTTGGCGGCGGCGAGCGGGATCACGGTGAAATGCGCGCTCGCCTTGGCGTTGGCCTCGCAGCCGAACCGGTCGCAATAGCCGCAATAATGGCACTGTCCGAAGGCGACGCCGTCCGGGTTGATGTAGGACTGCGAGGCGTTGGCCGCGGGCCCGGGGAACGGGTGATAGCCCAGCCTGCGCGTCGCCTTGTCGAAAAGCTCACCGGCGTGACTGCGGATCAGCGGCGGATTAGGAAACTCGCGTTGACGCGGTCCCTCGAACACATTGCCGCCGTCGATTTTCACGCCGCGCAAATTGCCGGCTTTGCACGACACGCCGCACAGATATTCGAACTTATCGTAATAGGGTTCAAGATCATCGTAAGTGACGCCCCAGTCCTGCAGGTTCATCTCGGGCGGGATCGCGCTTTTGCCATAGCGCGAAAGGGTGCGCCTGAGCGGCTCGTGGTCCCACGGTAACCACCGCCAGGTCTGGCCGTTCCAGTGCACGCCAGCGCCGCCGACGCCTTCACCGGGCAGGAATGAACCGAGCTGGCGCATCGGCAGCGCAGTCTCGTTTGAATTGTTGCGGAAGGTGAGCGTGTCGCGCGCGGCGTTCTGCATCAGCTCGTGGCGCCGCGCGTAACGCAGCTCGTCGTGGATCGTCGGCATCATGAAATCCGGGTTGGTGTCGCGTGGCTTGCCGCGCTCGAGCGCTACGATCGAAAGCCCGGTCTCGCCGAGCTCCTTGGCGAGAATGCCGCCGTTCCAGCCGAGGCCGACGATGACGATGTCGACGCCTTTGAGCCGCGTGGCCATTGTCGTTCCCCTCAACCGAGATCCTGGATGCTCTTGGGCTCGACATCGTATTTCTTATTGCGGTAGTGATCGATCTCTTCGACGAACATGCCGATTGCGCCGGGGAAGCCGATCATCTTCCACACCGCCTTGTTTTGGTTGCCGCCGTAGAGCGGATCGCCGAAATACCCCTCCATGGTGGTCTGCAGGAGCATGTTGAAGAACGTGTGCGGCGGCACCTGCGCAAACTCCGCCTTGCCCTCTTCGACCAGCTTCAGGGCGGCGACACGGTCGGCCGTACCGAGCTGATCGAACGTCTTGCCGCCATGGGTTTTGGCAATCCAGGCGTTGAGGTCGGCAATGCCGACCCGATAGAGCTCCGCGGGGGTGAGGGGCAATTGGTACCCCTGCTGCGGTGTACCCGCGGCGAACGGCCCCTGCATGTACATGCGCGCCCCGCGGCCGAAGGCGCCAGCCATCTCGCGGTCGATGAAGGTCGGCACGCCGACCTCGATGCCGCCTGGACCGACGTCATCCTTGGGAATCAACGTGTCAACGAGCGCGACGATGACCGCGGCCTCGATGCTGGTGAAGAACCTGGGCGGCTCTATCCCGGCGACCGGCGCCGATGTCAGGTGATCGTGCACCTGGCCGGGCTCGTGGCCCGCCCCGGGCTGCTGTTCGGCCGCGCCAGCGGCAAGCGGCGCAACCGCTCCCACCACGCCGATGCCCTTAAGAAATTCCCGCCGACGCACGCCCTTATTGTCCGTCATGGCGCCCTCCAGGCCTAGCCTCGGCACCGCGTGCTTCCTATTCTCGACAACTACGGCGCGGAAGTTTCATGGCGCCCCCAAGGCATGACCAAAGTTATTCCAATTCGCGTGCCTCTGAAATGGGCGGCGATTTCCGGTTCTGGCCCTTAACGACGGGACGCATTTTGGCGGCTGACTGTCGCCTTCGGGGAGCAACGGACATGCGCCGCCTGTGCTGCGAGCAGACTTTCACGAAGCACAAGGTTACGGCGACAAAGATGCGAGAAGCAGCGTAAAGCCGGCAACACTGGTTAGGAGCCGAGGTATGTTTTCCGCACCTCGCTCATTTTGGCGTGACTCGGGCGACATCGGCGGCGCTGATCCCCTCCAATGCGAGCCCGAGTGTGACGCCCTCATCGATGATACGCCGCAGCTTTTGGGTCATCGCGATGCGCGTATACTTCGTGGTGAGCGATGGCAGCTTGGCCAGCCCTTCCGCGACCTCGCGGGCGCGGGCCAGCAGCTTGTCCGCCGGAACGATTTCGTTGACCGCGCCCCAGTCCTTCGCTGTCTGCGCATCGAGCTCCTGGCGGGTGAGGATGAAGTAGCGGCCGCGTATGCTGCCGATGGCTTCCTGCCACAACAAATGGACGCCATCGCCGGACGCGACGCCTAATTCGAAATGGGGTTTGTCCTGAAAAACAGTTGAAGGCGTCGCCAGCACAATGTCGGCAAGCAGGATGTACTCGGAGTGCAGCCGCACGGGGCCGTTCACTGCGGCGATCAGTGGCACCTCGATGTCGAGAATGTTCATGAGGACTTTCCTGCCCTCGCGATAGATTTTGTCGTAGCCTTGCGGGGTGAAAAAGTCGAAGCCTTCAGGACTGATTGTCTCCATGAACGCGTCGCCGCTGCCGGTTAGGATGACAACGCGGTTATCGCGGTCGGAGGCGACGGCGTAAAACAGGTCGACGAACTGTTCGTGGGTATATCCGTTAAAGGCCAGCGTGCCGCCATTTGTGTGCAGCGCCACTTCCAACACGCCTGTCTTGGAACGGGTCAGTCCAGCATTGGGAAAACTGTCGCGATAAGCGTCAAAGCGGCTCATGGACTTGCTCCGTTAGAAGGTTGGAACTCAACTGTTGCTGTCCGACGGAAAGATGGCAGAGCGGTCAGCCGCTAGGTAGATGCGGCCCACGAATAGGATTTATTCCTGACAGATATGATGTCGCGAGGGGCAACAATATGGATCGATTGGCCGCTATGGAGGCGTTCGTAGTCGTAGTCGATACGGGGTCATTCACCGCCGCAGCACGCCGCCTCAACGTAGGACAGCCAGCCGTATCGAAATTAGTGGCTCAACTTGAGGATCGGCTCGGCGTCAAACTCCTGGTGCGCACGACCCGTGGACTGACGGCGACCGAAGCGGGCCTCAACTATTACGAACGGGCGCAGCGAACGATTGAAGAGGCCGACGAGGCGGAGTCGGCGGCGCGCGGTGCGGGCAAGAGCCTCGCTGGCAGGCTCCGTGTTGCTGGCGCAGTCACTTTTACGCGCATCCACCTGATGCCGCGTTTGCCGGAGTTCCTCCAGCGACATCCGGATTTGGAGATTGAAGTCGTGCTCGACGATCGCAAAGTCGACCTAGTGCAAGAAGGGATCGATGTGGCTTTGCGCATGGGACAACTCGTAGACTCCAGCTTGACAGCCCAGCGCGTCGCAAGCGGGCCGCATGTAGTCGTTGGTACCCCGACCTATTTCGCGCGGACTGGCGAACCTACGGCGCCTGGCGACCTCGCCGCGCACGAAGCCGTGATTTACGACCAAGAAGGCGGTGGTGCTGAGTGGACATTTCAGCGTGATAGCGCCGAAATTGGGGTCACGTTGAAGGGTCGCCTGCGCGTCAGCGCTGCTGAGGGAGTGCGTGCGGCCGTACTCGCCAATGCGGGTATCGCCATCGTTTCTGAATGGATGTTCGCGCCCGAGATCGCGGATGCCACGATTAAGGTCGTTTTACAGGATTGGGAATTGCCCCGGATCGATCTCTGGGCCGTGTTCCCGGCCGGGCGACCAGCAACCACTAAAGCCCGCACCTTCACTCAGTTCGTCCAAGAGGTGATGCGTGTCCCAAGCGGCGCTGCGAGTGCATAGACATCCTGATCTACTGCCAATGTCTGAAATTGGCCCATCGCGTCATTTCGCTGCCGCGCGGCAATTCGGTCGCTTTCGGACTGAAGCGGAGATTGGGCCGGATTTTATGAGCACGCGGCCTACGAACCGCCGTTGATCTCGGCGAGGATTTTTTTGATCTCGGAGCGGAAGCCCGGGGCGATGTCCTCGCGCGCCAGCGCGTAGGAGACGTTGGCGGCGAGGAAGCCGATCTTCGAGCCGCAGTCGAAGCTGCGGCCGTCGAACTTCAGGCCGTAGAACGGCTGCGTGCGCGCCAGCGCGATCATGGCGTCGGTGAGCTGGATTTCACCGCCGGCGCCGCGCTCCTGCTTTTCCAGAAGCTCGATGATCTCCGGCTGCAGGATGTAGCGGCCGGTGAGGATCAGGTTCGACGGCGCCCGCTCGCGCGGCGGCTTCTCCACCATCCCGGTGATCGAGAACATCTTCCCTTTGCGCGCGCCGACGCCGACGACGCCGTATTGGTCGATGCGTTCAGCCGGCACCTCCTCGACGGCGACGATGTTCGCCCGCTCGCCGAGTTCGCTCGCGGCATCGATCATCTGTGCCAGGCAGCCGCGCTCGTGCTGCACGAGGACGTCCGGCAGCAGCAGCGCGAACGGCTCGTTGCCGACGAGTTCGCGTGCGCACCACACCGCGTGGCCAAGCCCGAGCGGCTCCTGCTGCCGCGTGAAGCTCGTGGTGCCGGGCTGCGGCAGCTCCTGCCGCAGGAAATCGAGCGCCTCGTGCTTCTGCCGTTCGAGCAGCGTCATCTCCAGCTCGAACTGGCGGTCGAAGTGGTCCTCGATGACGCCCTTGTTGCGGCCGGTGACGAAGATGAAGTGCTCGATGCCTGCTTGCCGCGCCTCGTCGACGACATGCTGGATCAGCGGCCGGTCGACCACCGGCAGCATCTCCTTCGGCATCGCCTTGGTCGCCGGCAGGAAGCGGGTGCCGAGCCCGGCCACGGGAAAGACGGCTTTGCGGACGAGTTTCATGCGTTGGCGTGCTGTAAGAATTAAGACGACTTCATGAGGCGGTTCTCACCTGATTCTTCATCCCGGCGCGGTGCGGCAGCGGGACGAGGAACAGGCGGCCATGCGTTGGTCACCCTCTCGGCTGCAGGCTCAAGAGCGGAGCAGGCCGAATCGCGACGCTCGTGGCAAGACCGAGGATGGTGCTGCATGGCTGCGGGGGGCGGTCGGAAGCCGCCGTCATTACTTAGCCGCATCGTATTGCTGTTATGTGAATCCATGCCGGAGGCGAACTTTCGGAGACGAACGCCGACGAATTGGAGGTTAATCGTTCGGTAACATAGCAGGTGCCCATTCCTCCGACTACCGATCGACGCCAACGTCCGCCATCGAGGCCGCAAGCCATGCCCATCTCCGCGCCGATTTTTCGCCGGGCCGCGGCAACTCTCCTTGCCGCAGCCTTTGCCGGCCCCACTCTGGCGCAAGAGACTTCCGACAACTGGCTGACCCGGTTGTTCCAACCGCCGGCGGCCAACTCGGTTCCCGCACCGGCGGCCGCGCCCGCCAGCGCGCGCGAATGGAGCGGGCAATCCGGCGCTTCGGGCCATCCGCTGATGACGGCAGAGGCTATTCGCGCCGCCGCTGCCGAATTCGGCGATTGCCTCGCCGGGCTGTGGCCATTGGCGGCGCGGCGCGGCGTCGCGCGCGAGACCTTCGAGGGCTATACCGCCGGTCTCACCCCCGACCTGCGCCTGATGGATTTGCTCGACGCGCAACCCGAATTCACCAAATCGACCTGGGACTATCTCGATGCGCTGGTCAGCGACGAGCGCATTGCGCGCGGGCGCGAGATATTGGGGCAACATGCGCCGACCTTTGCGGCGGTCGAGCGGACCTACGGCGTCGACCGCCACGTCATCGCGGCAATCTGGGGCGTCGAGTCGAAGTACAGCACGATGGGCGGCGACCGGTCCGTGATCCGCTCCACGGCGACGCTCGCCTGTGTCGGCCGCCGCCGCGATTTCTTTCGCGAAGAGTTTCTCTCGGCGCTCGAAATCCTGCAGCGCGGCGACCTCAAGCCCGAGCGCCTGATCGGCTCCTGGGCCGGCGCCTTCGGCCCGACGCAGTTCATGCCGACCACGTTCAAACGCTACGCGATCGACTTCGACGGCGACGGGCGGCGCGATGTTGTCGATTCCGTCCCCGACATGATTGCCTCGACGGCGAACAATCTGAAAACGGACGGATGGGCCAGCGGCGAGGGGTGG
>Ga0210408_10004725_pt1 | contig 12121 bp, 11 predicted proteins | sample IncBWH4MmetaG_FD_155471 | JGI IMG/M metagenome (GOLD analysis project Ga0210408, IMG submission 155471) | Forest soil microbial communities from Barre Woods Harvard Forest LTER site, Petersham, Massachusetts, United States - Inc-BW-H-4-M | ecosystem: Environmental > Terrestrial > Soil >... | reverse complement strand
ATGCCCAAGCTCAGGGCGGCGATGCATCTCGACACGGTGTTCACCTTCGCCGATCGCGACTGCGTGCTGCTCTATCCCGACATCGTCCACAACATCCACGCCTATTCCTACCGGCCGAGCAACAAGCCGGGCGGCGTCGAGCTCCGCAAGGACGAGAAGCCGTTCGTGGAAACCGTGGGCGATGCGCTCGGCGTCAAGAAGATGCGGGTCGTCGAGACCGGCGGCAACGCCTACATGCGCGAGCGCACCCAGTGGGACAGCGGCGCCAACCTGGTCTGCGCCTCGCCGGGCGTGGTCTTCGCCTACGACCGCAACACCTACACCAACACCCTGCTGCGCAAGCAGGGCATCGAGGTCATCACCATCGTCGGCGCCGAGCTCGGCCGCGGCCGCGGCGGCGGCCATTGCATGACCTGCCCGATCATCCGCGACGCCGCGGATTAGGCTCGTGTCGCACGAGTCCCCGTCGTCTCGACCAAGGCCCGAAGGGCCGCGTGGAGAGACCTTTCCCTCCAGGATAGGCCGCTTATCGTGGAGAGAAGGTCTCTCCACTCCGCGCTTCGCGCTCCGAGACGACGGACTTTGTCAGCCGTCCGCCTAAAACGACCCGAGCACGCTCCCCAGCGCGATCACGGCGACCAGCGCGATCAGCGCGCCGACGATTCCCACCATGACGATGTCGAAGTAGCTCTTGCCATGCGTCGAACCGCAGACCGCCAAAAGCGTTACCACGGCGCCGTTGTGCGGCAGGCTGTCGAGCGTGCCCGCGCCGATCACCGCGACCCGGTGCAGCAGCGCCGGTTCGATGCCGTGCTGCCGGGCGAGCTGCATGTAGGTCGGACCCAGCGCATCGAGGGCGATGGTGAGGCCGCCCGAGGCCGAGCCGGTCAGCGCCGAGAGGACGTTGGTGGCGACGGCGAGCGACACCAGGGGGCCGCCCTCGATGCCCAGCACCCAGCCGCGCACCAGCGCGAAGGCGGGCAGTGCCGCGACCACGGCGCCGAAGCCCACCAGGCTCGCCACGCTGAAGGCCGGCAGGACGGCGGCGTTGGCGCCGGCGTCCATGCTCTGCCGCAGGTTGGGCAAGCGCCGTCCCGTCAAAAGCAACAGCGCCACAATCGCCGCGGCGAGGGCCACCGCCACCGACCACACCCCGCCGACGGCCGACAGCGAGGTGGCGCCCCAGCGCGGCTCGGCCAGGAAGGCGGTGTCCATGCGCGGCAGCACGATGAAGGACATCAGGAGGTTGACGGCGACGACCACGACCAGCGGAAGGGCTGCCAGCACGATGGATGGCGGCGTTTCGCTCTGTTGCGAATGATGGATCTCCGCCGGATCGAAGGCATGCGCCGTCGTCGCCCGCTCGCGCACCAGCGGATCCTCGGCGGCAGCATCGACGGTCACGGGGCCCGCATCGCCGAAGCCCTCGCCCCGACGCTGCGCCGCGGCGGCCGCGCGCCCCAGCCACCACAGGCCGAAGCCCAGCATGATGGCGGAGGCGATCACGCCCAGCCCAGGGGCTGCAAAGGGCGTCGTGCCGAAGAACGGCATCGGGATTGCGTTCTGGATCGCGGGCGTGCCGGGCAGCGCCGACATGGTGAAGGTCGAGGTGCCGAGCGCGATCGCCGCCGGCATCAAGCGGCGCGGGATGGCGGCGGTGCGGAACAGCGCCTCGGCCATCGGCGCCAGCACGAAGAAGGCGACGAACAGGCTGACCCCGCCATAGGTGACGAGGGCGCCGGCCAGCACCACGGCCAGCATGGCGCGGCCGGTGCCGAGACGCTCCGTCATCCAGCGCGCGATCGCCGAGACCGAGCCGCTGTCCTCCATCAGCTTGCCGAACAGAGCCCCCATCAGGAACAGCGGGAAGAACTGCGCCAGGAATTGCGCGGCGCTGCCCATGAAGGTCTGCGTCCAGTGCGCCAGCAACGGCTCGCCGGCGAAGGACGCGGCCAGCAGCGCCGCCGCCGGCGCCAGCAGCAGCACGGTCCAGCCGCGGAAGGCCAGCCATACCAGCAGCGCCAGCCCGAGCAGGACTCCGGCAAGGCCCATCAGACGCCTTCCAGCAGGCGATCGATGTCGAGGGTCGAGCGTTGGCCGAGATCGCCGCCATGTGTCGCCAGGAAAGCGTCGGCCGCGCGCCGGCCCTCGTCGCGCAGCAGGGTGAGGAACGCCCATTCGGCGTTGAGCTTCGACGACGAGCCGAGATCGACCAGCATGTCGCTGCGGATCATGTGGACGCGCATGTGCGCCCAGTGCGCGACCTCGGCGTCTTCGGCGGAAGCGACCTTGCGCAGCAAGGCGATCATGCGCAGTTCCTTCAGCAGCACCGCGTTGAACGATACCTCGTTCAGGCGGTTCAGGATGTCACGCGCCGAGCGCGGGATGCCCGGTCGCTCCACCGGGTTGATGGCAACCAGGATCGTGTCGTCCGACACGCAGTCCTGGATGAGCGGGGTCATGGTCGGATTGCCGGAATAGCCGCCATCCCAATAGGCCTCGCCCTCGATCTCGACCGCCTGGAACATGGCCGGCAGGCAGGCCGAGGCCAGCAGCACGTCGGGCGACAGCTCGCCGTTGCGGAACACGCGCGGCCGCCCGGTCCGCACGTTCGTCGCCGTGATGAAGAGCTTGATCGGCGCCGCGGCAAGGCGCGCGAAGTCGATCGACTCGGACAGCACCTTTGTCAGCGGGTTGGGCGCGCCGAAGGCGAGATCGTAGGGCGAGAAGACGCGCGCCATCATGTCGAAGGCGAGGTAGGCGGGCGAATGATCGAGCGACCAGCGGCCGAGCAGCACGTCGAGCGGGCTGCGCTGCAACGGGCTGAACGCGGCGGCCTCGGAAACCTTGCGCCAGAAAGCCTCCAGCGCCTTGCGCGCGCCCGGGTTGCCGTCCCGGGCGTGGCCGTCGGCCATCACGGCGGCGTTCATGGCGCCGGCCGAGGTCCCGGATATGGCCTCGATCGTGAGCCACGATTCCTCGAGCAGCCGGTCGAGCACGCCCCAGGTGAAGGCGCCATGCGAGCCGCCGCCCTGCAGCGCGAGGTCGATCAGCTGTGACGGTCGCTCACCGCCGGCCGGGGATGGATTCGTGGACATCGGCGCGGCACTCCATTCTCGCTAGATCGAGATCGCACCGGTCGCGAGGCTGTAAAGGCCGACGATTGCCGCGACAACGATAACCCCGAAGATGAGCCATTCGACAGGCCTGAAGACTGTCTTACTTTGCTCGCGTTTCGCAATGATGAACAGGATGGTGCCTGGCGCATAGAGCAGCGCCGACAGCAGGATGAACTTCGCACCACCTGCATAAAGCATGCCGGCGGCATAGATCGTCGCGATCGCGCCGCGTGTCCAATCGATGTTCCGATCGCGCCCGCCGACGGCGTAGGTCTCGCCCGTCCAGGCGAGCTTCAGCCCGTAGGCGGCGACGAACAGGTAGGGGATCAGCGTCATGGCACTCGTCATCTTGAGCGCCATGGTGAAGGCATACTCGGCGAAAAAAGAGACGATCAGGAAGAGCTGGATGACGCCATTGGTGAGCCACAAGGCGGCGGCGGGCGCCTTGTTTTCGTTCTCGTGCGCGAGGAAGGACGGCATCGTGCGGTTCTGCGCAGCCGAATACACGACCTCCGCCGCCAGAAGCGACCATGACAAATAATTGCCGAGGACGGAGATGAGGAGCCCGACGCTGATGAAGATCTTGCCCCATGGTCCGACGATGGCTTCCATGACGCCTGCCATCGAGGGCGACGACAACGCCGCCAGGTCCGGTCGCAGCATCACGCCATAAGACAGCATTGTCACAAGGATGAGCAGGCAAAGGACGCCGAGGAAGCCCAGCACCGTCGCGACGCCGACATCGTTGCGATTCTTGGCATAGCGCGAATAGACGCTGGCGCCCTCGATCCCGACGAACAAAAACACCGTCACCAGCATCGAATTGCGCGCCTGGTTCGCCACGTTGCCGAAGCTGGGCTCCTCGCCACCCCAGAAATTCATCGCGAAAAGGTCGGCCTTGAACGCGGCGATGGCGACGACGATGAAAAGCGCGATCGGCACGATCTTGGCGACAGTCGCGATGGTGTTGATCGCCGCCGCCTCCTTGATGCCGCGCAAGATCATGAAATGCACGGCCCACAGCAGGATGGAAGCGCCGAGAATGGCGGTGGGCGTGGTGCCGTCGCCGAACACCGGGAAGAACAGGCCCAACGTCGCTTTGATCAGGATGAGGCACGCGACGTCGGCAAGGCAGGCGCCGATCCAATAGCCGACCGCCGACACGAAGCCGGGATAGTCACCGAAACCCGCCTTGGCGTAGGCGTAGATGCCGGCGTCCAGGTCGGGTTTACGCCGGGCCAGCGTCTGGAAGACGAAGGCCAGCATCAGCATGCCGACGCCGGCGATCGCCCAGGCGATCAGCGCGCCCAGGCCGCCGGTCGCCCGGCCGAACGCCGACGGCAGGGCGAAGATGCCGGAGCCGATCATCGAGCCCACGACGAGGGCGACGAGGGCGCGCAGCGAAAGCTTTTGGTCCGCTGAAGAGGTCATGGCTTGGTGCCGATGTGGAAACCAGTAGAATCGGCGGGACAATGTACCACCATGCGTTCATCCGGTCGCTTTGAATGATTGGTCCAGCCGCGCATATTGCCGACGATGGCGAATTGATGGGATCGCAATGACAGCCAAGTTATTCAGATTTCTCAGGCGCGTGCTGGTGCTGCTGATCGTGGTCGCCGCGACTCTCCTTGTTGCGCGTGCCTGGGATTCGCAGCGCGGACCGGACCTCGAGCCGTGGCACACCTACGTGCCGCACGACCTGCACGCCGACCAAATCGACAAGGCGGATTGGGCGTCCTACCTCAAGGCCGAAGAGGCGGTCTTTCGCGGCGTGCGGACTGAGGTCACCGACAAGCTCGACGCCGAAGCCCGCGTCCCGGGCAACCGCTACTATGACGGCAGTCCGATCTATCCCGGCCACTTCGCGCAGGACTGGAACCGCTCCTATACTCTCGCGCCCGACGGGCCGGCGGTTGGCGCGGTCGTCCTGCTGCACGGACTCACCGATTCGCCCTACAGCCTGCGCCACATTGCGCGCCGCTATCGCGACGAGGGTTTTGTCGCGGTAGCGATCAGGATGCCGGCGCATGGCACCGTGCCGGCCGCCTTGACCGACGTCGAATGGGAGGACTGGGATGCGGCCACGCGTCTCGCCGTGCGCGAGGCCGTGCGGCGAACTGGCCCTGGCAAGCCGCTGCACATCGTGGGCTTCTCCAACGGCGGCGCGCTGGCGATGAAGTACGCCCTCGATGTCCTCGACAACAAGCAGCTGGCGCGGCCCGATCGCCTCATCTTGATCTCGCCGATGATCGGCATCACGAGCTTCGCGCGCTTCGCGGGATTCGCCGCGCTGCCCGCGCTGCTGCCCGCCTTCGCCAAGGCGGCGTGGCTCGGCATCCTGCCCGAGTTCAACCCGTTCAAGTACAATTCCTTTCCCGTCAACGGCGCCCGCCAGTCGTACCGCCTGACGGCCGCCCTGCAGGGCCGCATTGCGCGCGCCGCGCGCGATGGTCTTCTGGACCGCCTGCCGCCCGTCCTGACCTTCCAGTCCGTCGTCGACTTCACGGTGAGCACGCGGGCGATCATCACCGGGCTCTATTCCCTTTTGCCGGCGAACGGCAGCGAGCTGGTGCTGTTCGACATCAACCGCGGCGCCACGCTCGGCCCTCTGCTGCGCAGCGCCTCCGAGACCGTGCTGTCGCGCATCCTCGCCCCGCCGCCGCGCAAGTTCCGGACGGTGATCATCACCAACGCCTCGGCCGACACCTACAAGGTCGTCGAGAACGTGACCGAGGCGGGCGCGGTGACCGAGCAGACGACCGAGCTTGCCCTGGCGTTCCCGCCGGGCATCTTTTCGCTGTCGCATGTCGCTTTGCCGTTCCCGATGAGCGATTCGCTCTATGGCATGGAGCCCGACAAGTCGGAGGATTTCGGCGTCAACCTCGGCGCCATCTCCCCGCGCGGAGAACGCGGCGTGCTGATCGTCAATCTCGACGCGCTGTTGCGCGTATCGTCCAATCCGTTTTTTCCCTACGTCCTGGGGCGGATCGACCAGGCCATCGCGGCGCCCGTGCACGCGAGCCCGTGACGCGGCGCTACTTCTTCGGCGGAGCCGCGCCCGGCCGGTCCTTCAACCAGTCCTGCACGTAGAAGCGCAGGACGGCGATGCGGCCCACCGCAAGCAGCGGCGCCGCCAGGGCCACGCCCAGGGCGCCGAACAACGCGCCCATGATCACGATGGCAAACAGCGTCCAGGCCGGCGCCACGTCCACCGAACCCTTCTGGATCAGCGGTGCGATCACGAAGCCTTCGAGTGTCTGGATCGTGAAGTAGATCGCCATCACCCAGGCCAGGGTCGACAGGCCGAGCGGCATCGCGACAAGGGCAACGGGCAGGGCGGCGATCAGCGGCCCGAGATAGGGAATGAAGTTGGCCACCCCGGCCGTCAGCCCGAGCAGCAGCGCGCCGGGCAGGCCGAGCAGATGAAGCGTGATCGCGAGAACGACAGCGACCACGGCGCTGCGCACGAGCTGGCCCAGCAGCCAGCTGCGCAGCATCTGGCCCATCTCGTCCATGACCTCGCGAACGCGCGCCCGCGCGCCCACCGGCACGAGGATCAGCAGACCCTCGCGGTAGCCGCTCGGATGACCGGCGAAGAACACGCCGAGGCAGACGATGACGATGGTGTTGATGCCGATCGCATAGGCGCCGCTCACCGCATACTGGACGTGGCCGAACAGCCGGCCGGGATCGGCAATCAGGTGCGACAGGTCCTGCCGGCCGCCGGGACCGAAAAGATCGATGCCGAAGCTTTCGAGATGGCCCTCGAGGATGCCGAGCTGCGTGTCCATCACCTTCATCAGCATCTGCGCCTGCGCCGGGAAGCGGACGATGCCCCAGCCGATCGCCAGCGCGGCGAGTGACGCAAAAACCAGCGTGACCAGCGCGAAGCGCCAGGCCCGCGCCACCGGCAGGATGCGGCCAAGCCCGCGCGTGCAGGCGTCGAGCAATGTCGCGAACAGGATGCCGGCGAACAGCAGCAGCAGGCTGGGCGCGGTGTACAGGACGAGGGCGAGGCCCACCGCGACCGCGAGCACCGTCAACGGCAATGCGAGCACACGACTCCAGACCGGCCCGCTGGACGCGCCCGCGGGTGCTGCTGCCGGCATCGAGGCCGGCATGGAGGATGGTGGTGCCTCTGGCGTCATGGGTCTGACATTTCCTCGAACGATCGTTCGCCCGACGGCTGGCGATTGCGCCATCCCTAAGCTATTGTATCCCAGGTTGCGGGGCACGGCGACTTTGCCAGCGTGCCGACAGTCCAGGGGCGCACCCGTCGAACGGGAGGTCGGACATGAGCACCGAATATGCCGGACGCGAAGAACGGCTTCATACCGCCGAAGTGTTTCGCGACAAATGGGTCTGGCTCGTTCTCCTGGGCAGCGTGTTGATCGCAGCCGGCGCCGCGGCGATCCTGGTTCCGGCGGTTTCCGAAATCGCGGCGAGCAAGGTGCTGGGCACCGTTCTCATCATCAGCGGCATCCTGCAGATCATGCAGGCGGCAAAGATGCTGCATTGGATCGGATTCATCTGGCACATGCTGCTCGGCATCCTCGCCGCGATCGGCGGGGTGCTGATCTATATGGATCCGTTTGCCGGAGTCATTGCGCTCACCATCCTGATTGCGATCATTTTTGCTTTTCATGGCGTGACGCAGATCGCCTTTGCCATAAAAGTTCGCCGTCAGGCCGGATGGCACTGGTTCCTGGTGTCGGGCTGCATCGCCTTGCTGGCGAGCGTGCTGCTCATCATGAAGCTTCCCTACAGTCATTCCTTCACACCGGCGACACTCGCTGGCGTTTCTCTTCTGTTCGCCGGCTGGGCCTATGTCGCCATCGCGCTGACGTCGCGCAAAGCCGCGCGCTAAGCGCGATTTGTGCGATTGCAGCAATGCAAATATTGATATCAGCAGCGTCCTGTAACGATCGATAATAAATTCGCCTCAGCCTGAAGAGCCGCGTCCTGCGGCCGCGCACGGACGCGTCATTGTTTTGAATGAGCCATTCCTGTTGTGTCATGCAAAGCATGAGGTGACAAAATGAGCGCAATTCACAATTCGATTCCCAAGGTTCTGGCCTGCCTGGCCGGGATGACATTGGCCGCGGCGGCTTTTGCCCAGGGGCCGCGCAGCAGCCTCGACGCCGCCGCTTCCACCGGCGCCTTCGAGTTCAAGGATCCCAAGACCGGCCAGGTGTGGACTCCGGAGACCGTCGGCCAGGACGGCAGACCTCTCACCGGACCCGACGACAAGGCCTTCAATCCGCAGGCGCAAAACGTTCCTCTCCAGGTCGTCGAGCAGCGCGTGCGCGGCAGGCCGGTCGGGACAGTGCCGATCACGGCCGGACCGACCGTTCCGATCGTCATCATGGACAATGCCACGCTGAGGGCGGTGCCCGGCCAGCGCTGGCAGGTTGTCCTGTATCTGGACAACAACAGCGGCAATGCGGTCTCGCCGGTCATCGAGTGCGACTTCACGAACAGCGGCAAGCCCGTCATGGACACACGCGCCATCGCCGACCCGATCGGCCCGGGCGTGCGCCAGGGGCTGCTGATCTATGGGCCGAAGGTCGAAGTCTTCGTCAACCGCGCGACATGCCACGTGGTTTCGCCGTAGACACTGAGGAAAACGATGCCGGATACCCTGAAGTTTCGCGTCGCCGTCATGGTTGCTTCACTGGCGGGACTGTTTTCCGCGGGGGCGGCGGCGCAGAATGCTCCCATCCAGTTCCGGGTTGTTGCAACGGACAGGAATCCGGCGGCTTGCCAGCGCTTCGACGCGGCCCTCTCGCGCGTCCATACCTTCACGGCGACCGCCGGCGGCGCCTCGCTCCGGTCGGCGGGCGGCGTCAACAGTGACATGACGCAGACGACGCCGGGGGTCTACACGACGAACTTCAGCCTGGGCGGCACGACGCTGAACGTCGTCGCCGACGCGTCGAAATCACCCAAGTCGTTGACTGTCACCGAACCGCGGCTGGGCTGCCGCTGGAACGCCGTCGCGCCGTAACCAACGGAATCGAAGGGAGAAGCTCATGCTGTTCGATGGTGGTTTCACATTCGCCAACTTCGTCGCCGACGCCTTTGCCATATTCATGTTCATCCTGTGGTTCTGGCTGCTCATGACCGTCGCGAGCGACCTGTTCCGCCGCCATGACATATCGGGCTTCGGCAAGGTGCTTTGGGTGATCCTGCTCATCCTGCTGCCGTATATCGGCATCTTTGCCTACATCCTCACGCAGGGTCGCGGCATGGCTGAGCGCAACAAGGAACAGGCCAAGCTGGCCCGCGAGCATTTGCGTCAGGCCGTTGGCTTCAGTGTTGCCGACGAGATCGAAAAGCTGGATCGGCTGAAGTCGACGAAGTCGATTTCAGACGAAGAATATACGCGCCTGAGGGCGCAACTCGTGCAGTAGAGCAGCCGACACAAAACCGCTGTAGCCCGCGCGAGGCGGATCTGGCTCCTCGCGCGGGCGGCAGTCGTCGTCTGGCGACCTACAGGCTGTCCGCCAAAACGCTTACTGCTGCGGCGGGCCGGCCGGATTCTCGTACGTGAGCCCACCCGGGCAGGGTGTGCCGACATACGTCATCTTGTCGGTCGACCAGGTTTCCGGACCGCATGCCGGCGCCTTCTGGCCGTTCGCCGGGGCTTGCGCCTGGTCGCCGCCGCCGCAAGGCACGGTGACGTACATCATCTTGTCGGTCGACCAGGTCTCCACGCCGCAGTTGGACGGCGCCGGTGCCGGCGCCGTGGTCTGGGCGTAAACAGCGGTCGCGCCCAAGGTCAGAGTAGCAAGTGCTATGAGTGTCGAGAATGAACGAGTCATGAGTGCCTCCTTCTCCCCCGAAGCTCTATCAAACGCTGGTTCGCTGACAAAAGCCTTACCGCATTGAATCACCTGCAGAATTCAAATTTCTGCCCCATTGTAAGTGAAGCAGGCCGAGTGAATTTATCGTCCGATTTGCACAAGGGATGAGCGAGCTTATTCAACAGCCGTCGACTTTATCTCTCCTTCATCGTCGGTGTTCCGGGCTTGCAGGCGCGCTGCATCGGCCTTTCCACAGGCGCACCATGACGCGCGCCATCGCCAAAAATCGGTCCCAGTCGCAAAAGCACGCCAGAGGGAAGGGGGCGTTTGGCCGGCTTGCGGATGGCGTCAGTAGCCCGCCGCGCGGTCGACGATTTGCTTCAGCGGCGCGCCGTCGAGGAAGCGGCGGAGATTGTCCACGAACAGCCGTGCCACGAACTTGTCGCGCTGCGGGTGCGGGCCGCCGATATGGGGCAGCACGACGATCCCCTCGGTGCCCCAGAACGGATGCTCGGCGGGCAACGGCTCCTGGCGGAAGACGTCGAGCACGGCGCCGGCGATCTTCTTGGCATTCACCGCAGCGATCAGGTCGTCGTCCTTGATCAGATGGCCGCGGCCGAAATTCAGTAGCCACGCGCCCGGTTTCATCTTCGCCAGCCGCTGGGCATCGATGAGATTGTCGGTGTCGGGCGTCGCCGGCAGCAACAGCAGCACGAAGTCGGACTGCGCCAGCACCTCGTCGGTGCGATCGGGTGGCAGGATCTCGGCGACGTTGGCCGTCGGCGCCGGCCGGCGCCGCGTGCCGATCACGCGCATGCCGAACGCCGAGGCGAGGCGGGCGACTTCCTGGCCGATGGCGCCCAGGCCGAGAATGCCCAGCGTCTTTCCGGTCAGCGGCTGCGGGACGGTGTGGACCCATTTGGCGCGCTTCTGGTTGTCGACCGCCGTGGCGACAGGCTTGGCGACATGGAACAGCGCGGCCATGATGTTTTCCGGCATCGACTCGGTGTGCGTGCCGCGCGCGCAGGTGAGCGTGAGGTCGGGCGGCAGATCGGGCAAAGCGAGCCAGCCCTCGACGCCGGCGCTCATCGCCTGGGCCCAGCGCAGCTTCGGCATGGACGGCAGCAGGCCTGCCGGAACGGCGCCTGCCATCAGCGCCTCGGTCCGCGCGAGCTGGTCCGCCGACGGCTTGTCCTTGCGCGGCAGGGTATCGACCGCGACGCGATCGGCGAGACCCGCCGCCTTGATGGCGTCGAGATAGGCGGCGGAAGAGTCGGTCCACAGCAGGACATGGGCACGATTGGTCACGATGGAACTCCTGGCGAATTCGGGCGCGGCACCGTAGCGGATCGTCGCTGCGCGAACCACGGCATTGCGCGTGGTTGACGCCCCGCACGGGGGACGCCAACGTGGCGGCCGATGCCCATTCCCAGTGCGCTGGTTTGCGTTCATTGCGGCGCCCGCTATTCCACCGATCGATTCGCCGAGGATTGCCCGGCCTGCCGCCGGGCGGGCGCGCCGGCCAATCTCACCGTTGCCTATGATTCCATTCCGGGTGAGGAGCGCGGCCGCGACGATGCGTTGCGCCGGCCGGCCTCGATGTGGCGCTGGGACGCGTTCCTGCCGGCCACCGCCGCCGACGCCGTGACTTTGGGCGAGGGCAATACGCCCATGCTGCCCGCGCCCGCGCTCGGTCTCGGCGATGTCTGGATCAAGGACGAATCGCGCAACCCCACCTGGTCCTTCAAGGACAGGTTGGCGTCCTCGGCACTCACCATGGCCCGGCGCTTCGGGGCCAAGGTGATTGCCTCCAGTTCGTCCGGAAATGCCGGCGCGGCGGCGGCGGCCTATGCCGCCAAGGCCGGGTTGCCGTGCGTCGTCTTCACCTTCCTCGGCGCCTCGCCGCCGCTCATGGCGCAGATGCGCGCCTATGGCGCCATGGTGGTCGTCGTCGAGGACAAGGCTGATCGCTGGCGTCTGCAAACGGCTGGCGTGCGCGAGCTCGGCTGGTATCCGACCTCGGCCTTCTTCGGTCCCGTCGTCGGCAGCAATCCCTATGGCATGGAGGGCTACAAGACCATCGCCTTCGAGATCGCCGAGGCCTTCGATTGGGAAGTCCCCGACTGGTGCGTGCTGCCGGTCTGCTACGGCGATGCGCTATTCGGCATGTGGAAAGGCTTCGAGGAACTGAAGGCA
>Ga0210408_10004724_pt1 | contig 12122 bp, 12 predicted proteins | sample IncBWH4MmetaG_FD_155471 | JGI IMG/M metagenome (GOLD analysis project Ga0210408, IMG submission 155471) | Forest soil microbial communities from Barre Woods Harvard Forest LTER site, Petersham, Massachusetts, United States - Inc-BW-H-4-M | ecosystem: Environmental > Terrestrial > Soil >... | reverse complement strand
GAAAATCGAGAAGCTCGACGATGCCCTGCGCGGCTCCCCTGAACTACCGCGGCGCATCCAGGATTTGAACGCCGTCATACTGCAACGCAGCGCCGAAGAGCAAACCATTGCGGTCTACGCTGTTCGTGGCGGCTGGCTCGCCGAGCCGACTCTCGTGCACTTCGCCGAAATCGCTGGACAGCCGCGTTCCGCCGAACACATCTTTCGCGAATACTTGGAAGCTCCCCCGGTCAAGGCGCAAGAAAGCTCATCGGCTGACACTCCAGCCCTGACCCTGGGCAAAGACAAGAACACGCTCAGCGAGCATTTGTGGTTAGTGGCGCGCTGGTATTACAGTAATCCGCGCGAGGGCGAAATTTTTTTCCGCGAAAAAGATTGGCCGTACCGCAGAATCATGCGCGGGTGCTCGCGCCTGCTGGCGCCGAAAGCGGAATCCAACTCCAGCGGCGCGCCTCCGCCCGCATCTTAAAAGGAGCAGCATGACCACATCCGCGACATCCGCAGGTACCGCGCGTTACGCCAAGAGATTCTCGGCCGTCGCCGTGCCCGCACATTTCCGCGAAGGTCAGAAGCTCAACGTCTCTTCCCTCGGCATCGGCACCTACCTTGGCCAGCCCGACGATAAAACCGACGCAAGTTACGCAACCTCGGTCATGGCCTCCGTCGAAAACGGACTCAACGTCATCGATACCGCGATTAACTATCGTTTCCAGCGCAGCGAGCGCAGCATCGGCTCCGCCCTCAAGCAGCTTGCGCAAAAGGGCTTCTCACGCGACGAATTCATTCTCTGCACCAAAGGCGGCTATCTCTCTCCCGATGGCTCCATGCCCTCCGACCCCAACGAATATTTCTACCGCGAGTACATCCAGACTGGCATCTTCAAGCCCAATGAAATCGTGCAGGGCAGCCATTGCATGACACCGCGCTTCCTGGAAAACCAGCTCGGGCGCAGTTTGCGCAATCTGGGCGTCGATTCCGTCGACGTCTACTACCTGCACAATCCGGAAACACAACTTAGCGAGGTGTCGCGGCCGGATTTCCTCGAGCGCGTCCGCGACGCGTTCATCTATCTTGAGTCAGCCGCGGCCGCCGGGAAAATTCAGTTCTACGGTATGGCTACCTGGAACGGTTTCCGCCAGGAAGCTACCGCGCGCGAATCCTTGCAGCTTGGCGAACTCGAGCAGCTTGCGCGCGACATTGCCGGTGAAACGCACCGTTTCCGGTTCGTGCAGATCCCGTTTAATCTCGCGATGACCGAGGCACTGACCCTCGGCAATCAGACAATTAGCGGCACCGCGAAAACCGTGATGGAAGCCGCCAGCGAGCTCGGGATCACACTAATCGCCAGTGCTTCGCTTTTCCAGGGCCAGGTTGCGCGCAACTTGCCGTCTTTCGTAGCGCAAGCGCTGGGCTTGAAAAGCGATGCGGAACGCGCGTTGCAATTCGTGCGTTCCTCGCCTGGAATCACTACCGCACTGGTGGGCATGTCGCACCCGGAGCACGTGCGAGCTAACGCCCGCCTTGTCGGCGTCCCGCCGGCCACCGTGGAAGAATTCAGTAAGCTTTTCAGCCGCGGCGAAACTGCCTGATGCTCGTAAGGGCGCAGCCCGCCTGAGGCAGGCATGGCTGCGCCCCAGCTTGGCGCCATCTCAACACCGCATTACCAACGCCGCCCAGATGTCACACCGTGAGTCAGTCACAAAGGTGCGGTTGCAATCTCTGGATGGCGCTCCTTCAGCCAACCACGAATCGCTTCATCAACCTGGTCCAGCTTCCCGGCAAAGAAATGATCCGCTCCCGCAACCACGACCAAACTGTTCTCTCCCGGCAAAGATTTCACAAGTGCCTCCACTTTCCCAATCTCCCCATGCTCGTCCTTCGCCCCGTGTACAAATAACTTTGGCTTTTCGCAATTTCGCAAAAACGAGAAATCCGTGGTGTTTACCGGTGTGCCGAGTCCAATCAGCTCCCGCACTCGCTGATCCGCGCACCCCACACGCAGGCCAACCCAGCAACCAAAACTAAAACCAGCCACCAACAGCGGAACGCCCGGAAACTCTCCGGCCAAAAAATCCAGGGCCGCGCTCACGTCGACCTGCTCGCCCCTCCCGTGGTCGTGCGTTCCGGCGCTCATTCCCGCACCGCGAAAATTAAATCGCAGCACCGGCAAACCAAGCGCATCCAGCGACTTCGCCGCTTGGTATACGACCTTGTTGTGCATCGTCCCGCCAAACAATGGATGCGGGTGGCAGACCAGCGCCGTTAAAGGCGGCAGAGCCTTCGCGGCCGGCTTCCATAGAATCGCTTCCAGCCGTCCCGCGGACCCTTGCAGAAAAAAATTGCGAGACTCATGAGCCACTTTGCTGTTTGTCATTGTTTCTTGTGGAACGAAGGAATCGGCAAGTGTATCGTAAGAGGAATTACGCTTCGCGGACAATCGTGACCGCCAGCGCCGCGCTCTCCGGCACCGCCTCAATTCGCAGAACGCGGGCGGATGTTTCCGAAGCACTCGGCCAGGGAGTCGAAGCGGTTGGTTCGAAGGAAACCAGCAAACGATCTCCTTCCTGATACTCGCGGCTGCTCAAAAAACGCAAGCCGTGCGCGGACACATCAATGGTCATCGCTTCTTCAAACCACGGAATGTGCTCGGGACGCACGCGAACCGGAAGCGCCAGCGCACGCCGCGGAGCCTCGCGCCGCTCTCGTTCTTTCCCGCAGCGATGGCCGTTGCTCTCCGCGCGAGGTGGCAACGCAAAGTGCACCGCCACCGCTTGCTCGCTCGCACCCTCGCGCGTCGACTTGCTTCCATTGCCGTTGTAAGCCGGCTCCACTCTAACCACTTTCGCCAACATCTCCGGCTGGCCGTCGCCCAGCAACGTATCGTAAGGAAACGTCACCCACAATGGCACACCCGCGGCGTGCGTTTCTTGGCAAGGCACAAGCAACCCGCCGCGTGAAATATCCAGCGTCTTGCAAACCTCGGTTTTTTGTCCAAAAGGGGTGTTCCAGCGAATCCGCACTGGCAGGCGGAGTTGCGCGCGATGATGCTCGCGTCGGTCCATAAACCCAATACCAAGTCCAACTTAGGCGGGGGCAAGGGGAGTATACGCCTAAACCGCCGGCACCGCGTACTAGGACATAATTGTCAATTTTTACGATTGCAGTTTGCAAAAGCGGGTGTTAGCGTCGAATCGATTACCCGCCCCTGAGGGTCTCGATGTCGGATGGAGCTGATCGCCGCGAAGCGCGACGCTTTTTGATGAGCCTACCCATGCGCGTCCTTGCGCCTGAAGCGCAAAGTAAGGAACTGCGCGCCAGCACGCGCGACGTCAGCTATCGCGGCTTGTATTTTCTTTCCGAAACCAAGTTCGAAGTAGGCACCCAGATCGACTTCGTCCTCACCCTGCCGCAAAAAATTTCGTCCTCCGGAGAAGTTGATATCCGCTGCCGCGGCCAAGTCGTACGGGTCGACGCCGGCGCCAACGGTCGCGTTGGCGTAGCCGCCAAAATCGAACGCTATGAGTTTCTCCCTGCCAGCGCCACCGCCGCCTGACCGACGCAATTGTTCAACTCGCCTGGCCGCGCCGTGCGCGAGTACAATGACTTGACACCGAGGGCCCTCGCAAGAAAGAGCACACTCGCCCGGGAGATTTATGTATCACTACGACGCAAAAACCGCTCTCGAAGAACTCCAGGAAGACGCGCTCCTTCCCCATCCCGTCAAGCTCCGCGATATGATTCTGCGGGTCCAACTCGGTCCCCAGGATGCCCAGCTCATGAATTCCGAATTCCAAGACTACTTGACTCGCTTCGGAGAGCTGCAGCGCGTCGCGCGCGGCATTCTCGAAAAACTCGCTGCCGGGAAAGCTAAGAACTAATCCCGGTGGGCTTTCGCATTAGCGAGCCGCGCGCATGAAGACCAAGCCTCGCGTGCTGCTCTTATCTGCATCCTCCGGCGCCGGGCACGTCCGCGCCGCGCAAGCCTTGGAAAAAGCCTTTTCCGCGCGCGGCGATTGCATCGTCGAACACATTGACGCGATGAAATACGCCAGCAAACTCTTCCAAAATCTGTACCACAAGGCGTACATCACGATAGTGCGCCGCGCGCCCAGCATGATGGGCGTGCTGTACGATCGCACAGACCAGCCTTGGGACCACCTGCGCCGCCGCTTAGCTCTCGATCGCCTCAACGTCCAACCCATGATCCGCATGCTCAAGCGTGCACAGCCCGATCTCTGCGTGGCCACTCACTTCCTCCCCGGCGAAATTCTTGCCTGGCTCATCGCCAAGAAGAAACTCCGCGCGCATAACGCCATCGTGGTCACCGACTATGACGTTCACGCGCTGTGGCTTTGTCGCACTGTCGACCGCTACTACGTCGCGCTTCCGGAATCAGCCGAATACCTGGCTGCCATCGGAATCCCGCGCGAAAAACTGCGCATTACCGGCATTCCCGTCGATCCGCTCTTCGCTAAGTCCGTAGGCCGCAACGCGGTGCGCAAACACCTCGGCCTCGATCCCGTCGCCCCGATTGTGCTCGTTGCTGCTGGAGGAGAGGGCGTTGGCCCCATCGAGCAACTTGTCAGCGGCCTCCTTGCGCTAGGACGTCCCTGGCAGATCGTAGCCATCGCGGGCAAATCCGAAAAAATGCGCAAGCGCCTGGAAGCATTGTCGCGTCAAGCGGGCCCGCTGCTGGGAGGCGCGCCTCGTCTTTGCGCGGTTGGCTTCACCACGGAAATGGATCAATACATGGCCGCCGCCGATCTCTTGGTCGGCAAAGCCGGCGGCCTCACGACTTCCGAAGCTCTCGCCCGCGCGCTCCCCATGGTGTTGATCGACCCAATTCCCGGTCAGGAGGAGCGCAACGCTGATCATCTTCTCGAAGCCGGCGCCGCCATCCGCTGCAACAACTTGCCCGTGGCCGCCTGGAAAGTCGCTACACTCCTGGACGACTCTACCCGTCTGAGGCAGATGCAAGAGGCCGCGCGCCGCATGGCTCGCCCCAACGCCGCGGCAGAAATCGCCCAAGACGCTCTGGCGCTGGTAAACTGACCGTTGCTCTTTGCAACAGGTGCTTTTGCAAAACGAAAAGGCTTAGCGAAAACGCATGCGCCGCAACACCCTGCTCATCGATGCCGACGACACCCTGTGGGAGAATAATGTCTTCTTCGAGAAGCTCATCGAAGACTTCATTACTCTCGTGGAATCCTGCGGCTTCACGCGCGCCTACGTTCGCCACATCCTCAACGAAACCGAGCGCAAGAATATTCGCCAATACGGCTATGGCGTCCGCAGCTTCGGCCGCTCTCTCGAGGAAACCTACATGAAACTCGCCGAGCACATGGCCAAGCGCGAGGTGCTCGCCCAGATCCACACTCGCGTCGTGGATCTCGAGCGCACCCCGCCGAAAATCCTCGATGGCGTTCCCGAAACTCTTGCCTATCTTACCGAGCGCCACCGCTTGATTCTCTTCACCAAAGGCGAACCCGCCGAACAAGCCGCCAAGGTCGAGCGTTCCGGTCTGCAAGGTTTTTTCGAGTTCATTGAAATCGTTTCCGAGAAAAGTCCCGAAACCTACGGCGAACTCGTGCGCAAACACAAGATCGTGAAGGCCCACGGCTGGATGATCGGCAACAGCCCGCGCAGCGACATCAACCCCGCCATGCAGATCGGCTTGAACGCCGTCTACATTCCGCACCAACACACTTGGCAACTTGAACACGAGCCGGTCGTTTCCGGCTCCGGCAAACTCGTCATCCTCCCGGCCTTCCGCGAGCTCCGCGCCCACTTCTGACCTACAGCTCCAGAATTCGACTCCACTCCCGCCCAGTCTGACCGCGTCCGATCGGCCGAATAACATAGCTTGTCGCGTTGTAATTGGCAAACAATTTATACACTTAGTAATGTATTTATTCCTCGTGTAGCAGCCCATTCTGTGCTTCCATTGCTTCCAACTGGGCTTTTGGCCCAAATTCTAATATTGGAGAAATAATAATGAGCGTTCTTAAAAACTGCAGTTTGATTCTTAGTTCGTTAACGTTAGTTGTTGCGTTGTCTCCGGCCTCGACGGATCGGCTGCAACACAGTCAGGAACCCCTAGGTAATCCGGCGCAGACGCAGCGGGCGGACGGGGGCGGTCCAGTTCCTCCACTTCCACCTCCCTCGTTCCTAAACACCCTGACCGCTGACGGCGGTGGACCCGTTCCTCCGCTTCCTCCTCCAAACGCGGCATCGTTGCCTTCACTAATTCAGCAATCACTCCTGCTGAGAGATGGCGGAGGCCCTGTTCCTCCCCTTCCGCCTCCTTCGTTTATAAACGCGCTGACCGCTGACGGCGGCGGTCCCGTTCCGCCGCTACCGCCTCCGTCCCTAAACGCCGACTTCCTCGCGGCTTAAGGGCAAGCCAATGAGTCAACGCGGGGGAAGATGAGTTCCATCTTCCCCCGTTTTCCTTTTATGGTAATATAGCGCGCGAGTTAACCCCTCATCATGCTTGCAAACTTCATCTGGTGGACCGCCATCGCCCTTGAGGTTGTCATACTGTTACGCAGCGGACTAACGGGCCTCCTGAAAAAGTATCCGCTCTTTTTCAGCTACATCGGCTGTGTTCTGCTGACTGAAATTATTCGTCTGCTGACCAACGCATTGGCTCCCAAGTTATATGAACCCCTATACTGGCCCGTCGAACTAGTCACCATTCTCGCCAGCTATGCGGTCATGGTAGAGATCTTTCGATGGTCCACCAGGCACAAGCCTGGTATTCGGCGCCTGACGCAGCGCGCCCTGCTAACCGTGTTTGCTCTCACGGTTGCCTATGCGGCTTCTAACTTTGTGCATGGCAAGTTCAGCTCTCCATCTCGGGCCGTTGCTGCCTTGGGCCGCGACCTTCGCTACGTCGAAGCCGGCATTCTGCTCCTGATGTTGTGGTTGTTACTGCGATATCGCATTCCGCTGGGCCGCAATCTCCGGGGTTTGTTGATAGGCTATTCCTTCTGGGTTGGCGTCAATGTAGTGAATCTCGCTCTCTGGTTTGTGCCCGGAAATGAATTCTCGATTCTCCTGCGAAGGCTGCTTCCCGCAACATACCTCTTCACCCTGGGCATTTGGTGCGTGACTTTGTGGTCTGTGTACCCGGAGCCGGTACAGCCTGCCGAAACCAAAATTGAACGAGACTACGAGCTTCTTGCCGCGAAAACCCAAGCCGTCCTTGCCCGTGCGTCCACCCGTCTAGCGAGGATCATGCGGCCATGACCGGATTGCTCGCCATCATCATCCTTGGATCGCTGATTCTGATTTTCGGCCTCCGCCTCGCTCTGCAGTCGCCAAGGACGCAGTCTCCGTCCATTACCCTGGAGGAGTTTGCAAACGCGCGAGATGCACTTGACACCACCTTTGTCGAGGCCGCCGCCATCGAGAGGATTTTCTCGACCGAGGACATGGAGTTCATTTCCCACTCGAGTTCTCCCCAGGCCCGACGTCTCTTCCTCGAGGAGCGCAAGGCGCTTGCCATCCGGTGGCTGCGCAAAACGCAAAAGCAGGTCGCTCAGCTCATGGACCTTCATTTCAGACTCGCCGGCCACACTCATGAGCCAAATCCGAGATTTGAGCTGAAACTCGGCACCAAATATCTATCCTTCTTGCTTGTTTCTTACCTTCTTCTGTTCTTGTTATGGTTGCGCGGTCCATTTAAGGCCAGGCGAGTTGTCGCTTACACCTCGCACGTAGCCGGGTACTTTTGCACTGTCTTCAGCCTCCGCCTTGAAAGCATAAACGCCGTGCACCTCGGCCCTGACGATTCCGACCCTGACCCTGGCGTCTAGCGGCAAAAGGGGATGACGTGAACGGCAGAGGCCGGCTTCGCAAGGGACTTCAGGTCGGCAAGCTGCAGGTATCGTGAAGGGATTTCGGTTTTAGGAGCAGGCACTAAAGACTAAAGAAGGTTGTCAGATTTCGGTCCGTTGAGGCTTGATCTCTAAGTCGCACCCCAGTCTATGTTCCCGCCGCGGCGGCAGCAGTCTGATCCAGGATTGTTGCTGCGCGTCCCACCTCGGATACGCCAAAAATCACTAATGGTGCATTCGTCGTTGGCTCGACGCCGCAGTACGCGTAATGGATGTTGATATTGGCGTCGCCCAGCTTCGAGGCGGCGTGCGCCAGTTCACCGGGGCCGTGCGGAAGCTTGACCTGAGCGATTTCCCCTGCTGTGTAGCCTATTCCTTCCTTGTCCAGGATTGCTCCTGCTGCCGCGGGATTGTCGACTACCATGCAGACGAGGATGGTTTTCTCCGCGGGGATGGACTGAAAAGCCAGGATGTTCACGCCGCGGTCCGCGAGCGCCCGGCAAACTTTCCCGAGCGATCCCGGACGATTGTCCATGCGAATGGTCAATTCCTCGTTGATGGGCATTAGAGACCTCCTGCGATCGCAGCAAATCGAATGGCGTAGAGGTTCGACGTGGTTGGTGCGGGAATCTTACGTCTAGCCCTAGGTTGATGCAAGGAAACATCCGGAAGAATTGGGTGTATACTCCGGCTACCCGAAAGACGAACGATTTCTTCGGATGAGGAGTTTCTCGAGCGAGAAACCAACAATTATCTGAGCCTGGCCTGGTGGGTTCTCGCGGCTTGGCCGGCTCTCAATCAGTGAGGGCGTGATGAAGCAGACCTTTGCTATCGGCATCGGAGGTGCGGCTGGACAGGGTGTAGCCACCCCAGGCGACATTTTCGCGAAGATCTTTAGCAGGCGCGGCCTTAACCTGAACGCCTACAACGCCTATCAATCCATCATTCGCGGGGGCCACACTTTTCTGACCATTCGTACGGGCCCGGAAAAGGTCACCAACATGGGTGACCGCATCGACCTGTTCATTCCCCTTAACCAGGACAGCATGGATCGGCACCTGAAGCTGCTTACTGCCGGCGCCGCGTGTATTTACAATGCCGACACGATTAAGCCCGGCGCGGCCGCCGACGGCGTGCAGCTCTGCCCGCTTCCTGTTTCAGAGTTGGCCGACATCACGCGCAATAAAGTTGCGCAGAATACGCTCGCGATCGGCGCCGGTCTGCACATGATGGGCATTGGCTTCGCGGCATTGGAGGAAGTCCTGCGAGAGCAGTTCAAGAAAAAAGGCGATGCCGTCGTGGCCGAAAATATCGGGGTGGCGCGGGCCGGCTACGACTATGCCGCGGCGCATTTCACAGCTTTCGCGAATCCCCTTCCCAAGACGGAGAACAAGTACGCGATCTTGAGTGGCAATGTCGCGATGGCCATGGGAGGCGCGGCCGCGGGAGTGAAGTTTTATTGTGCCTACCCGATGAGTCCTTCGACCGGTGTCCTGCACTGGATGGCAGCACACGCGCGCAAAGCAGGCATCATGGTGCGCCAGGTGGAGGACGAAATCGGAGTGATTAACATGGCCATCGGCGCGGCTCAGGCTGGCGTGCGCGCCATGTGTGCTACCTCCGGCGGCGGCTTCGCGCTGATGAGCGAGGGCCTCGGCATGTCCGCGATGATCGAAACTCCCGTCGTGGTCATCAACTGTCAGCGCGCGGGCCCATCCACCGGCGTTCCCACCAAGACCGAGCAGGGAGACCTGTGGCAGATGCTTGGCGCCGCATTCGGGGATTATCCGCGGATCATCGCAGCGCCGCTGGACATCGGCGATTGCTTCAAGCTCATCCCCGAGCTATTCAACCTCGCCGACCGCTTCCAGTGCCCCGGACTCGTGCTTTGCGATCTATTGCTGTCGGAAGGCAGGCTCAGCGTCCATCCGAACGATCTGGATTTCAGCCCGCCCATCGACCGGGGCGAGCTCATCACCGCCGCCAACGGTAACGGCGCATCCTCTGCGGCCTCGACGAATGGCGGCTACAAACGCTACAAAATCACCGACAGCGGCGTTTCGCCGCGCGCGGTTCCCGGCGTGCCCGGCCATATCCACACGGTGGCCACCGACGAACACCAGGAAGACGGCGTGCTCATCAGCGATGAATTCACCAATCCCATCAAGCGCCGCGCCATGATGGAGAAGCGCATGCGCAAGGTCGCTGGAATTGAAGCCGCCGTGCCCCCGCCCACACTTTCAGGTCCGCCCAACGCCGATGTCACCTTGATCGGCTGGGGTTCCACCAAAGGGGTAGTCGAGGAAGCTTGCGAACTCCTGAACGAACAAGGAATCTCTGCCAATCAGCTGCAGATTCGCTGGCTCGTGCCGCTGCATGGCGAAGCCATTCTCGAAATCCTGCGGGGCTCGCGGCATACCATCATCGTGGAGAACAACTACAGCGGCCAGTTCGCGCGCTACCTGCGCAGCGAAACCAGCTTTGTGCCCAGCGGCCACATTCGCAAATACGACGGCGAACCTTTCATGCCGCACCACATTGCCGACGCGGTGAAGGAACAACTCGCCGGGAACACGAAACTCTCGGTTCCCATGCACGAGATTATGGTCTGAGGAGGAGACGCACACATGGCGACCAGCGTACAGCGTGCCAGTCAACTGACGATGGCGGACCTGAAAGGCAAAGTCGATCCCGACTGGTGCCCCGGGTGCGGCGATTTCGGCGTGCTCGCCGCGCTTCAGAAAGCCTTGGTCGAGCTGCAGATACCGGCCCACAATGTCGTGACCATAAGCGGGATCGGCTGCTCATCCAATCTTCCCGGTTACATCAACACCTATGGCATGCATACGCTGCACGGGAGATCTCTCGCGGTGGCCACTGGGTTGAAACTCGCCAATCATGAGCTGACGGTGATTGTGACTGGAGGCGACGGAGACGGCTTCGGGATCGGCGGCAACCATTTCATGCACTCCATGCGCCGTAATGTCGACCTGCTCTACATCGTCATGGACAACCAAATCTACGGCCTGACCACTGGCCAGACTTCCCCTACCAGCCGCGTGGGCATGAAAACGAAAAGCATGCCGTTCGGCAACATCGAAGCGCCGGTCAACCCCATTTCCCTCGCACTAGCTGCAGGCGCCACTTTCATCGCTCGCGGCTTCAGTGGCGAGCAGAAGCATCTCACCGAGCTCATCAAGCACGGTATCGAGCACAAGGGCTTCTCGTTCCTCGATGTGTTCAGCCCTTGCGTCACCTACAATCACGACAACACGTATCAGTGGTTCCGTCCGCGCGTGAAGAAACTCGAGGACGACTCCGCTTACGACGCGGGTGACTGGACCGCCGCGATGGAGAAATCTTTGCTCTGGGGCGAGGAAATCCCCATCGGCAAATTTTTCGAGCGCACCGACGTCCCCACCCTTCACGGAGCCGAGCCGGTGCTGAACGAAGGCCCCCTGGTCCATCGCGACCCCAGGGTGCCTCCCGATGTGGCTCGCTCCTTCATAGAAGAGCTGATGTAGCCACGCGCGACTGGCGTGCCTGGCCAAATCACTCCGGTGTCGTTGCGCCGGCATCCAGTATCTCCGCGCACGCTGAAATCAAGGAACTCCTCTCGGTCAATCAAGCCACTCGACGCTGACTGAAACATCTTCGCCATTTTTGTGATAGGGTCTGTCCGCTATGGAAAAACATGAGGACGTTTCACGTCGCTCATTTCTCGCTTTTTTCGTGGCGGCACCGTTGTGGGCAACACTGGCCGCCAATAAACACATCCCGATCGGGCTCGAACTCTACTCCGTTCGCAATCACCTGAAAAAGGACCTGACGGGAACGGTACAGGGAGTGGCGAAGCTGGGGTACGAGTGCGTTGAGTTCTATGCTCCCTATTATGATTGGACACTCGAGTACGCCAAGCAGGTTCGCAAGGAGCTCGACTCTCTCGGCGTTCGCTGTTACTCCACTCATAACTCCTCGCAATCCTTCACGCCGGCCGGGATCGGCAAGGCCATAGAGTTGAATCAGGCTCTCGGCGCACGCTATGTCGTGCTGGCCCATCCCGACGAGGTGAAGGATATTGACGGCTGGAAGCGGATTGCAGAGACGCTGAACAAAGCGAACGCGACGCTGGTTGGCCACGGATTACACGTCGGCTATCACAACCACGAACTCGAGTGGACCCCTGTCGACGCCCAGAAGCCAATCGAACTGCTCGCTGCAAATACGGACAAGAGCATCATGCTACAGCTGGATGTCGGCACTTGCCTGCAAACCGGGAAC
>Ga0210408_10004723_pt1 | contig 12124 bp, 9 predicted proteins | sample IncBWH4MmetaG_FD_155471 | JGI IMG/M metagenome (GOLD analysis project Ga0210408, IMG submission 155471) | Forest soil microbial communities from Barre Woods Harvard Forest LTER site, Petersham, Massachusetts, United States - Inc-BW-H-4-M | ecosystem: Environmental > Terrestrial > Soil >... | reverse complement strand
CCGAGGCGCAGCCGCTCCTCGCGCGGAAGCCCCGCGTGCGAGGTGGTGGCCGGCCGGGTAAGGAGTGTCTGCACGCCTCCCAGGCTCGGTGCAACGGCGGGGATGCGCACTCGATGTGCGAAGTCCTCCGCACGGCGCTCCCCGCCTTCGAGCTCGAAGCTCAGCACGCCGCCGTAGCCCGCAAAGAGCCGCCGCGCCCGCGCATGCCGCGGGTGCGACTCGAGGCCGGGGTAGTTCACCCGCACGACCGCGGGGTGGGCTTGCAGGAACTGCGCGATGCGCTGGGTGCTGTCGTTCTGGTAACGCACGCGCAGCGCGAGTGTCTTCAGTCCCCGCTTGAGGAGGAATGCCGCGTGCGGATCGAGCGAGCCGCCAAAGTGGTTGGCACGGTGACGGATCTTCTCGATGTTGGCGGCAGCGCCGATGACGGCGCCGGCGACGATGTCGGCGTGGCCGTTCAGGTACTTGGTGGCGCTGTGCAGGCAGAGGTCGAACCCAGCGGCGAGCGGCCGGTAATTCACGGGCGTCGCGAAGGTGTTGTCGATGATCGAGGTGAGACCGTGCTCGCGCGCGAACTGCACCACACCCTCGAGATCGGCGACTTCGAGCAGGGGATTGGTCATCGACTCGACGTAAATGGCACGCGTGTTGGGGCGCAGGAGCGCGGCCCACGAGTCGCGCCGGTCGGCGTCGATGAAGTCACGCTCGATCCGCAGTCGAGGGAACTCACCCGCCACGAGATCGTGCGTGCCGCCATACAGCCCGCTCTGCGCGAGCAGGTGGTCCCCGGGGGAGAGCACGGTGAGGAGTGTCGTCGATATGGCCGCCATGCCGCTCGCCATGACCAGCGCGGCCTCACCGCCTTCGAGCGCCGCAAGCTTCCCGTGGAGCGCGACCTGGCTCGGGGTGTTGTTGATGCGCAGGTAGCGGATGTCGTGGTAGCTGCCTTCGCCCGCGTACTCGTAGGTGGCCGACTGGAAGATCGGCATCTCCACCGCTCCGCCGATGCGCGGGAAGGGCTCGCCGGCATGCACCAGCTGCGTCTCGATGTGCTTGTAGGATTCGCTCATGGGGGCGCTCCGTGAGTGCGATTGTCACGCGAATACGCTAGCGTGTCCGTATGCCTTTATGGAGAGACACCCGCCCCTTGGCCGCGAGACACTGTGTCGCCTGCCGGCCAGTACAGCTCCGCACATGAGACAGCTCCGCACATGAGCCGTCCCACGGAACGCTTCTCTGCGCGTGTGGAGAGCTACCGCCGCTACCGCCCGGGTTATCCGGCGGGCGCCATTGCTCTCCTTGCCGCGCAGTGCGGACTCACTGCCGGGGCGGTGGTGGCGGATGTCGGCTCGGGAACGGGGATCCTGAGCGGGCAGCTCCTCGAGCGTGGCGCGCTGGTTCTGGGCATCGAGCCGAATGACGCCATGCGCGCGGCGGCCGAGGAGCGCCTCGGAGCCCACCCGCGATTTCGCAGCGTCGCGGCGGCGGCGGAGGCGACTACGCTGCCCGATGAGAGCGTCGACCTCTGGGTCGCGGCGCAGGCCTTTCACTGGTTCGATGCCCCGCGCGCACGCCTCGAAGCGCTGCGGGTGGTGCGCAACGGCGCCTTTGCAGCGTTACTGTGGAACGAGCGCCCGGGAGAGCCGGGTGAGTTCCTGACCGAGTACGAGGCGCTGCTGCGCCGGCACGCGACCGAGTACACGGCGATCGTCGCGCGGCGCGTGGATGAGCCGCGCATGCGCGAGTTCCTCGGCGGAGCGATGCGGGTCGAGCGCTTTCCCAACGAGCAGACGCTCGATTACGCCGGCCTCGAGGGACGGCTGCTGTCATCTTCATACACGCCCGAGCCCGGGCATCCGGAGTACCAGCCGATGCTCGCAGCGTTGCGTGCGCTCTTCGAGCGGTATCAGCGCAACGGCGCGATCGTCTTTCCGTACGAGACGCGGGTGTATTTCGCGCAGCTCAAGCCCCACGGCTGACCGCGTCACGCCAGGATGGAGCGTCGCGCCAGGTCAGGGCGGTAGCCCTCACCAAACCCGCACGCGATCGCCCGGCGCGAGATAGAGCTTCTGTCCCGGGACTGCTTTGAAGGCGTCGTACCACGCATCGAGGTTGCGCACCGTGTCGGCGCGGTACTCCGCCGGTGAGTGACCGTCGGTCACCACCTGGCGCCGGAGCGCGGGCTCGCGCGTCTTGCGTCGCCAGGTCTGAGCGAAGCTCAGGAAAAATAGCTGCTCGCCACTGAAGCCTGCGAGTGTGGGCGCTGCGCCACCGTGCAGGCTCAGCCGCCAGGCATCGAAGGAATCCGCAAGTCCTGCCACGTCGGCGATGTTCTCGCTGAGTGTCTGGCGGCCGTTGACGCTGATGTCGGGGAAAGGGTGGTAGGCGTTGAACTGCTCGACGAGGCGCTTTCCAGCGTCCTCGAAGTGCGCGAAGTCCTCCTTGGTCCACCAGTTCTGCAGCTTGCCGCCGGCATCGAAGAGCGCCCCCTGGTCATCGAAGCTGTGGCTGATCTCGTGCCCGATCACCGCTCCGATCGCACCATAATCCATCACCGGGTCGCGCTGCGGGTCGAAATTGGGCGGCTGCAGGATCGCGGCAGGGAAGTTGATGGCATTCATGGCCGGGAGGTTCACCGCGTTGACGAGCTGCGGGTTCATGACCCACTCGTCGCGATCGACCGGACCGCCGAGCCTCTTGAGACTGTGGTGATAGTCGAAGAGCTGCGCGCGGCGCGCGTTGCCGAAGGCATCGCCGCGCACCACCTCGAGACCCGAGTAGTCGCGCCAATGGTCGGGGTAGCCCACGCCGACCCTGAGCGCCGATAGCTTCGCTTTTGCCTTGGCGCGAGTCCCGGGGGCCATCCAGTCGAGGCGGTCGATGCGCGTGGCGAAGGCGGCCACGAGATTGCGCACCATCGCTTCCGCACGCGCCTTCTCCTCGGGCGGAAAGTACTTCGCGACGTAGAGCTTGCCGACCGCCTCGCCGAGCGCGTCGTTGGTTTCCTCGACCGCGCGTTTCCAGCGCGACTCCTGCTCTGGTGTGCCGGAGAGCACGTGCTGGTGGAATGCGAACTGCTCGGCCACGAAGGCCTTGGGAAGGTAACCGCTCAGGCTGTCGATGAGATGAAAGCGCAGATAGTCCTTCCAGGTCTCGAGCGGCGCGCTGGCGGTGAGTGTGGAGATGCCACTCACCGCACCCGGCTGCCACACGACGAACTCGCGCTGCTGCGCGAGCCCTGCGGCAGCGAAAAATGCCGCCCAGTCGAGTCCCGGCGCGCGCTGCGGGAATTCCGCTGCGCTCCAGTGATTGTTGCCTTTGAGCACCTCCTCGGACTCCGCGCGGCTCACGTGCACCTCGGCGATGCGCCGCTCGAGCTCGAAGATGGCCTTGGCCTTCTCCTGCGCGCCGGCAAGGCGGGCGAGCGACAGCACCGCGGCGATGTGCGCCTGGTACTGGGTGCGGATGTCCGCCATCTTCTGCGAGGAGTTCAGGTAGTAGTCGCGGTCGGGCATGCCGAGTCCGCCCTGGAGCAGGAAGGGCGAGTAACGCGTCGGCTCGCTCAGGTCCTGCGCCACCCACAGCCCGAAGAGATTCTCGGTGTAGAGGTTCGTGTTGTTGAGAACGTCCACATCCGCGCGCAGCGTGCTGCCGAGCGCGCGCGCGAGAGCGGCGCGATCGTTGATGGCGTCGATCTCCTTGAGGAGCGGCATCAAAGGCGTGAGGCCCAGCTGTTCGATGCGCGCGGCGTCCAGGTAACTCGCGTAATAGTCGCCGATCTTGCGCGCCTCGGTTGCGGGAGCGGCCGATGCATCTGCCGCGCGGATCAGCTCGTCCGTGCGCTTCAGTGTGAGCTCGGCGAGCGCCGCCCCCGTACCCCAGGCGGAGCGGTCGGGCGGGATCTCCGTTTTCGCGAGCCAGCTGCCGTTGGCGTAGCGGAAGAAGTCATCGCCGGGGGCCACCGAGCGGTCGATGCCCGCGAAGTCGAGCCCCTTGTCGCCCGCGCCGGCGGCAAACGAAAGGGCGGCGAGCGCCGCGAGGGTCAGTGCCGCGGCGCACGGGATCAGGCGCTCAAGCAGGGCGGGACGGGTGTTTCGTTTCATATGTTGGGTCAGTCTACACGAAGGTTTCCGGGTTGCAGTCCTCAGCGCACCGCATGAATACTGTCGGCTAATCGATGACGACGACGACACGGCCAACAGTCAGGAGCTCGACTCGCCTTGCTGCGGGGCTGCTGCTGGCCGCACCGTTTGCTTTCGGTGTACCGGTGGCCGTCGCGTGGGGCCCTCAGGGTCATCGCACCATCGGCGCGATCGCCGACCGCCTGCTCACTCCCGAGGCGCATGCGCAGGTGTTGCAGATCCTCGCGGACGACCGCGACAAGTTCGGCAACCCCTCCGGTCGCACGACGCTCGAGGCGGTGTCGGTCTGGGCGGACGAGGTGCGGGGTACGGCGGCGGACCGCCCCTCCTGGCACTACGATGACTTCCCCGTCTGCGGCACAGCGGACAAGGCACGCTACTGTCCCGATGGCCAATGCAACACCGAGCAGCTCAAGCGGCTGATCGCAGTGCTGGGCGAGACTCACGCTCCGGCACGCGAGCGCGATGAGGCGCTGAAGTGGATCGTGCATCTCTCCGGCGACATCCACCAGCCGCTGCACGCCGCCGACAACGCCGATCAGGGCGGGAATCGCGTCGCGGTCGCGCTCGAGGGCGTGCACACGCGCGGGCGCGAGACCCTCCACCGCGCGTGGGACGGTGACCTGGTGCAACTCGCGCTCCATGCCGGCAACCATCAACGGCCGCCGCCGGACATCGATGCACTCGCAGCCGAGGCTGCCAGCCTCCACCGCGAGGTGGGCCAGGGGACACCCGACAGCTGGGCGCTTGAGTCGAACAACCTGGCCCGCAACGTGGCCTATCACTATCCAGGCTTCGCCTGCAACAGGGTGCCGCCGGGCATCGTGGTGCTCGATTCAACCTATCTCGATGATGCCGAGCTCGTGGTTCGTGAGCGGCTGTTGCTTGCGGGCGCGAGGCTTGCGACCCTACTGAACTCGACGTTGGCGCAAGCCCAACGTGTCAGCCCGAGGAGACTGCGATGAGCAAGCGAGCATCCCTTACCTGGCTCATGGCACTCATCGCCGGCGTTGCCCTTGCGGATTCGGGACCGCCCGCAGGTCAGTGGGTCCAGACCCTGACGCGGGAGGCGCTCGACTCCGGTTTTCTCTCTCGCCTCCCACCGAACGTATCGGTCGTATTCGGCCTGGCCAAACCCGAGGAGGGCACGGATGTCAGGCAACTGCTCTCCAAGGAAGGGCACCAGGTGCGGACGTTCAATGTCAGTGTGGCCAACCATGCCGATGTCGTCATTTTCAATGTCAACGCTCAAAGTGGGTCGACAGTTGCGTACCTCATTGGCCCGGACGGGCAGCTGCGCAAAGCAGTGGCCTACCAGACCGGTGGGGAGGCGAGGCCCCTGAGCGCGGCTGACGCCAAAGCCGGCCTGGCTCGCGAGAAGAAATTCTGGTCGGCCCGCGCCAAATCGGCGCCCGCCGCATCGCCACCCGCGGCGCCAGCAGCGAAGTCGGGATCCGGGCAGTGAGAGACCCCGGGGTGGCAGTTGACGGGACCCCTCGGGGGCCGTGCTAAATTAGCCGCTCCGAACTCTCCAGAAGGTGGAGCCGTGAACGCCAACGCCATCGAGCAGAGCCTGGCCAGGGGCCCCGAGAGTCCCCCCGAAAGTGCCGTCGCCTCATCGGCACCTTCTTTTCCTGAGCCCGCGGCGCGTCCCGAGCTTGCGGCGCAGGCGTTCGGCGAGGGCAAACGCGCCGACCGTTGGTTCCTGTCGCGCCTGCTCGCCTCGCTCGGATCCCCGCCCATCGAGCTCGCGATCCGGGACGGGGCGCGGGTCGGGGTGGGCACCCCCGTCGCGCGCGTGACGTTCGACACCCGCACGACGATGCTCTGGGTGCTTGCGGATGTCCCGCTGCGCTTCGGCGATGCCTATAGCGACGGCACGGTCACGGTCGAGGGCGACCTCGTGACCCTCCTCGAGACGGTGGACCGGGCGAGCCGGCGCGCCGGGGGTGGCCGCGACCCGCTCGCGGCTCGCGTATCGCGCGCGCTGCGCCGCCCTCATCTCAACACGGTCTCCGGCTCGCGCGACAACATCCATCACCACTACGACATCGGCAACGCGTTCTACGAGTTGTGGCTCGGCTCCACCATGGCCTACACCTGCGCGTACTACCCGCAACCTACGGCGACACTCGATGAGGCGCAGGTGGCCAAAATGGACCACGTGTGCCGCAAGCTTCGCCTGAGGCCGGGCGAGAGCGTGGTGGAGGCCGGCTGCGGCTGGGGCATGCTGGCCATGCACATGGCGCGTCGCTACGGTGTGCGCGTGCGCGCGTTCAACATCTCGCACGAGCAGATCCTCTGGGCGCGCGAGCGGGCCAGGCGCGAGGGACTTTCGGGTCAGGTCGAGTACGTCGAGGACGACTACCGCAACATCAGCGGACGGTACGATGCCTTCGTGTCGGTCGGCATGCTCGAGCACGTGGGCGTCAAGAACTACCCGACGCTCGGGGGCGTGGTGCGGCGCTGCCTCGGCGGCCGTGGGCGCGGCCTCATACATTCGATCGGACGCAACCGCCCGGCACCGCTCCACCCCTGGATCGAGAAGCGTATCTTCCCCGGCGGACGTCCGCCGGCGCCCTCCGAGATGGCGCGCATCTTCGAGCCGTGGGATCTGTCGATTCTCGATGTCGAGAACCTGCGGCTGCACTATGCACAGACGCTGCGTCACTGGCTGACACTCTTCGAGGGTGCGAGCGAGCGGGTGCGCTCGATGTTCGATGACAGGTTCGTGCGCATGTGGCGGCTGTACCTTTCGGGGTCGGTCGCCTCTTTCACCACCGGATCGATGCAGCTCTTCCAGGTGGTCTTTGCGCCGGGGGAGAGCAACGACATCCCCTGGACGCGCGCGCACCTGTACTCGAGCTGACGCGGTCGCATGCGCAGCTGTGAGGTCCTCATCGTCGGCGGCGGCCCGGCCGGCTCGACCGCCGCCTGGCAGCTGCGCCGCGCGGGCGCCGATGTGCTGGTGCTCGATCGCGAGCGCTTTCCCCGCGTCAAGCTGTGCGCCGGCTGGATCACTCCGGAGGTGGTGCGCGATCTTGCGATCGACCTCGCGAGCTACCCGCATCGGCTCCTCACTTTCCCGCGACTGCGGGTGCACCTCGGCCGGCTGCACGTGCCGGTGCCGTGCGTGCAGTACTCGATCCGCCGCTTCGAGTTCGATGCCTGGCTGCTCGAGCGCTCGGGCGTCGAGGTGGTGCAGCACAACGTCCGTCACATCACCGCCGATGCCGATGGCTTCATCATCGATGACGCGTTCCGCTGCCGCTACCTGATCGGGGCCGGGGGGACGCGCTGCCCGGTGTACCGGGAGCTGTTCCGCGAGTTGAATCCGCGCCAGGGCGCGCTGCAGATCGTCACCCTCGAGCACGAGATCCCCTACGACTGGTCGGACGCCGACTGCCACCTGTGGTTCTTCGAGCAGGGGCTGCCGGGGTACTCGTGGTACGTGCCGAAGGAGCGCGGATGGCTGAACGTCGGCGTCGGCGCCATCGCCGAGCGCCTCAAGGCGCGGGGCCAGGATATCCGGGCGCACTGGGCACATCTTGCGGGCACACTCGAGCGGCGGCTCGCCCCGCGGGCGCAGTACGAGCCGACCGGCTACAGCTACTACCTGCGCGGCGGGGTGGAGGTCGTGCGGCGCGACAACGCCTTCATCACCGGGGATGCCGCGGGGCTCGCCTCCAGGGATCTCGGGGAAGGCATCGGTCCTGCCATCCGCAGCGGGCTGCGCGCCGCAGGCGCCATCCTCGCCAACGAGCCGTACCGTCTCGATGATGTGACCGGCTTGAGCGTCGGCAGCATCGCCCGCAGTATGCTCGGGCGCCTCAAGCCCGCGGCGACGGATTCCGGGCGGCGGGCGCGCGCGGGCACGGGAGGAAGTGCACATGGCCTACGTCACGGTGATCAATGAGCACCAGCACGTACAGCAGATCGTCTCCGGACACCATCACCTGACGGCGGATGAAGCGGTCCCGGCCGGCGGCAGCGATGCGGGCTTCGCGCCACGCGAGCTGCTGCTCGCGAGCCTCGGCGCCGACACCGCGGTGGCGCTGCGCAGGCACGCGATGCAGAACGAGTGGACGCTCGGCAAGATCACGGTGGGGTTGCGCTGGTCGCGCGATGGGGAAGGGCGCGAGCACATCGAGCGGCGTGTGTCCTTCAGCCGGCCGCTGACGGCACCACAGAAAGAGATGATGCTCGAGATTGCCGCCAACACGCCCGTGACCCGCGTATTGAGCGCCGGCATCGCCATCCAGTCGACATTGATGGACTGACATCAACGCGCAGCGACTTGACGTCGGCCAGATGGTGCAGCTCACTCCGGCTCAGATCGAGCGATTCAACGCCGACGGCTTCCTGACCCTCGATCAATTCCTGAGCGCGGAGGAGGTTGCGCTCGCGCGGGCGCGCTTCGAACCGTTGTTTCGCGGCGAGTTCGAGACCGGCCTGTATCCCGACGAATGGAACTGGCGCGTCGGCAGGGACCGGGCGGACCTGACGCGGCAGATCTGTAACGGCTGGAAGTCGGACCGCACGATTGCGCGCATCGTGCTCAAGGAGGAGATCGGCCAACTGTGCGCGACGCTCGCGGGCTGGCCGGGTGCGCGCATCGGCCAGGACAACGTGCTGTGGAAGCCGCCCGGCGCGAAGGCGCTCGGTTTCCATCAGGACGATAGCTACTGCAGTTGGGTGGTACCTTCGGGGTTCCTCACCTGCTGGATGGCACTCGATGACACCTCGGCCGCCGGCGGCACGATCGAGTACGCGCGTGGCTCGCACCGCTGGGGACGATTCCCGCCGCTCGGGCAGTTCCACGCGCCCGAGGACTACCGCGGTGCGTTGCGCCAGGCCGCCGCCTCCGTCGGCTGCCGCGTCGAACTGGTGCCGATTGAGGTTGCAGCCGGCGGTTGTGTGTTCCATGCCGGCGGCACCTGGCACGGCTCCGACGCTAACCGCGGCTCGCAGCCGCGCCGTTCGCTGGTCAGCCATTGCCTGTCATCTGACGCGCGGTTCCATCCGACGGAAGTGAGTTACATCTACAGCCGCTACCGCCGCGTCGGCGACCTGACCATGGACGAGAGCTTCTTCCCGATTCTGTCGAGGCAGGACGGCTACCGCACGCCGTTTCTTGCGACCTACCTGGAGCAAGCGGCGACTATCTGACTCCCGGCGGACTCGTGCCCCGGTAGAACGTTGCGGCCGGCATCGATCTGACGAACTCTGCGGCAATCGTCGGTCGCGACTCGCCCGCTCCGCTCGCCGGCTCATTCTCGAGAGGCACCTGCTTGCGCAAGGCGAGCCACGCTGCGGTGACTGCCGGCCCGAAGGATCGGCCAGGGTCCTGCGTCCTGCGGACGTCGAGCCAGAGACTCGCTTCGAGAATATCGAACGCCAACAGGTCCATCGTGACCGATACGGCCTGACGGGCGCGCTGAACCTTGAGGCGTGTCTGCGCCTCGAGGTCCTCCACGGTGCTCTCGAGCGCGTTGCCGAACGGTGCCACGGGGTTCGCCAGTCCCTGAATCTCCTGCTGCAGGTCGGTCGGCATGTAGCCACTGTCGCGGCGCTGCCAGTGCGGCAGCACCTCTGACACAGCGACCACGGTGAAGAACGGATTTCTGAAGCGCTCGATCCGCAGCATGATGGCGACATCCATGTTGCCGAGCGCGATGACGAAATTCTCGAGCTTGTTGGCCATCGGGTAAGGGTCCCAGTTCGCGTTCGAGACCACAAACCCATGCTGACCGTGACTGTGCGGCCCGCCCTTGACGAAGTATTTCATCATCTGCGGTGTGGCGAGCTCCCACGAGTCCTCGGGACCTAAACCGACGCGCACCGCGGGATTGTGGTCGGAGCTGTTGGCCTGGAACAGCACCGCCTCGCGCAGCGCAGCCCATTCTTCCCACGCGGCTGCCTGGCGGACTGACGAAGCCCGCAGGCTCTCAGGGTCCTGGATGATCCGTTTGGGATCGCCGTCGAACAGATAGCTCCCCTTGATCATGTCGAGCACGCGCGCGGCATCCCAGTTGAGCCAGCGGCCCGGCCGGTCGAGCTGCACGGCCGCGCTGAGCGGCGTGACGCTGCTGTTCATGCCGTTGAGATCCATGGCGTAGATGAGGTCGGCCCACTCGAGCGCACGGCGCGCGTCGTGGACCACGAGCGCCGCCTGGCCGGTCGCATAGGCATTGCTGCTGAGAAGCGCGTTGTCGTCCGCGGCGAAGGGCTGCAGCGGCTGAAGTCCTGCCTGCGCCAGGGCTTTCGCGGCCGGCATGCGCACGCCCTGGTAATAGGCCTCGCCGGCGCCCACCATCGTGGCTCCGACGTTGGCGAGCTGCGCGAGATCGCCTTCGCCGACCGTGCCGCGCGACTGCACCACGGGCGTGATCCGCCTGTTGAGCAGATCGAGCAGCATCCGACTGAGCTCCGGGCTCGGGGCGTTCCAGGTCATGGCATTCGCCCGTACCACCATCATCGCGCGCACGATCTCCTCGTCCATGACCTCGGGACCGAAGCCCCACCCGGCGCCGCGCCGGAACCTCTCGGCCTGCCACTTGAGGATTTTCGGCTGGTTGTCGGCCGACAGGGCATCTCCGGAGAACACGACCCTCTCACGGTTGTCGGCTGTGCCGCGGTTGAACCAGTAGACCGACACGCCCTCGGCGGCCGCCTCGAGCAGGAGGCCGTAATTATCGGCCTGGCGCTGCCGGGCGTCGGCGCTCAATTGCACCTTCGTTCCGTGGCGCGCGACATCGACGATCTGCTCGATCGTCAGGTCACGGCCGTTGAGAGTAACTGTCTGGTCGCTCATCGTCGTATCGCTCGGGATGTAGCTCTGTCCGGCGAGCGCTGCTGACGCGAGGCCGCCAGCCACCAGCGTCGCGAGTGCGAGCGTCGGCCGGCGCCTGCGATGACGAGATCGAGCGTGCACTCTTAGTAACCCCCGGAATGCTGCGACAGGAGATGTGAGCGAATGGACTCAGCCGACTGCCTTCAGGTCCCCAGCGACCGCCGCGCGGAAGATGCGCTCGAGCGTTGCGGGATCGAGCGGCGCCGGGTTGCCGGCGGCCGATGGATCTCGGGCCGCCTGCTCGCCAATGACCGACGCTTTGCCGACATCGACGCCGATCTCGGCGAGCGAGTGCGCGATTCCGAGAGTCCGGCGCAGCTCGAGCACCCAGTCGAACAGAGCTTCGAACCCCGGGCTCGGGAGACCCAGCAGCCGTGCGATGAGCTCGCTCTTCGCGGCGATGGCGGGGCGATTGTGCCGCATCACGTAGGGCAGCACGATCGCATTGGTGAGACCGTGATGAGTATCGAACCAGGAGCCGACCGGATGGGCAATCGCGTGGACAGCGCCGAGCCCCTTCTGGAACGCAGCCGCACCCATCGAGGCCGCGGCGAGCATGTTGGCGCGCGCTTCGATGTCGCGACCGTCCGCGCAGGCCCGCGGCAGGAACCGGGCGATCAGTCGCATCCCTTCGAGCGCCACGCCATCGGCAAGCGGGTGAAAGCCCCGCGCGCAGAACGCCTCGAAGCAGTGCACGAAGGCATCCATGCCCGTCGCCGCGGTGATGTTACGCGGCAGACCGACGGTCAGCTCGGGATCGGAGATCACGATGGCGGGCAGCATCTGAGGATGGAAGATGATTTTCTTCTCGTGGGTCGTCTCATTCAGTATCACCGCGGCGCGCCCGACTTCGGAACCGGTGCCGGCGGTCGTCGGCACGGCGACGACCGGTGCGATGCCGGCGGAGTCCGCCCGCAGCCACCAGTCGTCGACGTCTTCGAAGTCCCACATCGGCCGCGTCTGGCCCGACATGAAGGCGACCGCCTTGCCAGTATCGAGGGCCGATCCTCCTCCGAACGCGACGACTCCGTCATGACCGCCGTCGCGATACGCCCGCAGGCCGGCTTCGACGTTGCTCGCGGTGGGATTGCCTTTTACTTCGCCGAAGAGCGCCGCGCGCGGCAGCATC
>Ga0210408_10004721_pt1 | contig 12128 bp, 15 predicted proteins | sample IncBWH4MmetaG_FD_155471 | JGI IMG/M metagenome (GOLD analysis project Ga0210408, IMG submission 155471) | Forest soil microbial communities from Barre Woods Harvard Forest LTER site, Petersham, Massachusetts, United States - Inc-BW-H-4-M | ecosystem: Environmental > Terrestrial > Soil >... | reverse complement strand
ACCAGGCTTGGGGCATGATGGACAACCTCCAAGTCCGAAATACCGGGGCTGTATGTCTTCAACTGCAGACTCCTGCCAGCCCCGACTCTGGGGGTCACTCGTTGTCCAATTGCCAGTTCTGGGGCTCCGGTACACCCGCTGTGGGGACAGGTATAAGCTGGACTAGTGGTGGGGGGGTTAAGATAGTTAACTGCAAGTTCGGTAATTTGAACTATGGAATACAACTCACACTAGCGTCTGGAGTGGTCACTTCACAGATTTTTGTTAATAATTGTTCCTTCGATGTCATTACTACCGCATGTGTTTACGCAGCTCGAAGTGGTAGTACAGGAACATTAGCTCACCTATTAGTAAATAACAACGTTTTTAATCAGGCTTACAAAGGTATAAACATCGTCCATGACGCTACAGCATCCTGGGTAGTTAACGTGACTATTATAGGTAACATCTTTCAGGGCACTGCAACCGCTAACGGTTTCTTTGTGGCTCTAGATAGTTGTTATAACATCATGGTGTCGAATAACTCTTGCTACTCTAACGTAGCCACCACTACCCTTTACATACTCAACGCTGGAGTTAATACCGGGGTAGTCGGGCCAAACACCAAGATAAATACGTGGGGGGCGAACGTCAACTCTGGGTCTGCTATCACTATTATAGCGCCGAACTGAGGTACACATGATCCGCTTAACCGTACTCCTGCTCTTCTTGGCTTGCTATCCTGCGATAGCCGGTAACGGCTTTGCTGATAACAAGCCGGCGGGTTGGTTCGAACGGGCACCGAAGTCGCGCGTGATTGTCAAGCCGCCCGTGATTGTCAAGCCGCACGTGACTATTAAGCACGTTACGGTTGTAAAGAAGGTTGTTGTAGAAAAGCATGTACGTAGGCATTACCATAAGAATCATCATTTTCGGCATCACCGGAGATGCTTTCTGTTATTCTGCCGGTAGGGTGCTATGCAATTTAATGAGGAGAGGGAACACCGCGCGGTAAAGGTCGCCTATGACCATGAAGATTGTCGCATAATGAAAGTCGCCGAAAGCCATATGGTTTGGATCGTCCCGGCGTTAGTGGCGCTTCTAGCGTTTGGTGGTCAATTCGCTGCTTCTATTTGGACGGCTGGAGGGAAGGCAGAGAAGTACGATTCTATTGCGCTACGGGTCTCGGAGATGGAGAGACGGTTGGATCTGGTCGTTTCGGCGGAAGCGGCGCGTGACCTAATGCAAGCACGCTTAGAGGAAAGAATGACAAGTATGGTCCAGGATATTTCCCGTGTCCATGGCGATATAGGGGAGACCAATAGACACCTGACGGCTATAGAGGATTTTCTCTACCGCAAGGGCGGGGAGAGCAAAGCTAGTAAATGAATTATTACAGGTGTATAATGCACACCGGTATTTAAGGAATTAGTATGACCTCGGAAGAACAAGCACTCGCATTGACGCTAGCCAAGTACATCATATCGTCTGCTCCGGTATGGCCCGCTGTTTCGGCGGCCGCAGCGACAGGCAACGCAGGTCAGGAGAACTTGTTCCGTCCTGTCACCCTGGGGGTCAAGGACCATGGCTCGGACGGCTTATGGCAGTGGCGGCTTGACCGGCTGACCGGGGTGAACGGTTTGCAGCCCTGGTGCGCGCGCATGGGGTACGACTGGAGACTGATGGAGAGCCAAGTGCTTTTCATGAAGTGGGAGATGCAGAATTTCTACGCGGATCTTTGGGCCCAGATGACCGGCCCTGGCTCCAGGACCTTGGAGAACCTAACGGCTAACTTCATGGACAGGTACGAGGTACCCGCCCCAGCTTATGCCGCTCTCGACAAGCGGATCATGTACGCTACCCAGGTGTATGTTTTATTGGCCCCTGTGACACCGGTACCAGCGGCGCCAGCGGCACCTGTGCCCTTGCCAATAGTACTTGTACCGGCACCGACGACCTCAACGGCTGATACTCTTTCGGCACTGATGGCAGCTCTTAAAGCCGATCAGGCCAAATACAAGACGGCTCAAGAGGCGGTAATAACGGCACAGGCGAACTTAGCCGCGATCAAACAACAGCTTGCGGTTGACGTGCAGAAAGTTACCGCAGCCACCAAAGAAATTCAAGACCAACTAGACCAAACACAGGAAATGACAAAATGAGTGTAGAGAGCGTGATGACAGGCTTCATGTCTGTAATGAATTTCATGACCACATACGGGCCACAGATTGCCCAGGCGACGAGCTTGCTCGTTAGCGCCGCGTCGGTTGTTAACACTATGATCCCCGCGGGCAAGCCTGGTTCCACCTCGGCGACCGTCAAGCAGGTCATCAATGGCCTGTCCCTCGGCATAGGGCATGCAACCCCAACAGCCATGGCGACTACGTCGGAAACAGTAGTTTCGTCAGTCCTGCCCACCGCGGTACCAAAATGAACACTACTCAGCAAGCTAGCGAGTTCATGCTCGACCTCGCGCGCGGCAGATACAACACGCAGCTCGCTGCGGTTGACGCCGCCTTGCAAAGCGCTTCCGTGTTTATGCCACAGGCACTTGTAATCAAGGAGGTCATGGACACTTTCATCTCGCTTAACAGGGCCACAGCTCCGAACGCCGTTGTCTCAGATGGCCAAGGTGGCTGGGTCCCCGCTAGTAACACCCTTATTGGTCCAGACGGAAGGTTCAAATGATTACTATGTTCAAAAGATTGCTACTGGGGGTCATCCTATCCCTGGCCCCTATTTCTGTTTACGCAGAAACAGCGAAGATGGCGGACTCGTTCGTCGATTCGATCGGCGTGAACACCCATTTCAATTATAACGGGACAGTTTGGACGACTAGCACTTCTCAGCTTCAGACCGGTCTAGGCACCATTGGAATACGTCACGTTCGCGATGCACCGTCCGGGTCAGGTGGGGTCCAGCTTGGCGTGCAACAGTATATGGACGCACATTTGCCGGTCAAATTCCAATGGGACTTTGTGGAATTCGACCCCAACTTTTGCGCCAACAATGGCGTTGTCCAGGCCCTAACAGTTCTTCAATGGACTGACGCTTCGCATATAGCGTCTTTCGAGGGCCAGAACGAGCCTAATCTTCGTGGGTGCACTACGCCTACATGGCAGACAGCATCCAGAACTCTCCAGACACATCTATGGAATGCCGTGAAGGGCAGTTCTACAATTGTTAACGTACCAATCATTGGGCCGAGCATCGTATGTTCTGCTGGCCAGACCGATTGCGTCAACCAGAACACCTCCCTGGGGAATATGAGTGCAATTGAAAATGTCTCTAATGTCCACGATTATCAGTGTGATGGAAGCGGCTGTAATATGATGCCTTCCGTCAATAATTGGATGTTGGCGGCTACTTCTCCCCAAGGTGCAAGCTCTGTTCAAGTCACCGAGACGGGGGAGTGGTCTCAGAATGCAGCTGATACAACGGCTACTGAGACGCTCTTCGGGAAATTGTTCAGTCGGCTGTGGTTCGAGTTCTACAATGCTGGTGCTACTAGAACATACAAGTACGAACTAGTGGACGATTCGGCCGATGATGGCGCGTGGTTCGGCTTTTTGCGTTCCGACTTCACGCTCAAACCTGAGGCCACAGCAATCAAGAATATAATCGGATTGCTCTCCGACCCCGGAACATCATTTACTCCCGGGACTTTGAACTATTCGATAGCCGGAATTCCTTCCCAGGTGCATCATACGCTACTGCAAAAGCGCAACGGGAAGTTTTACCTTATCCTCTGGCAGGAAGTCGATAGCCGAGCAGGCTCTCCTTCTAATGTTCCTCTTACCGTTACCCTGGGGACTACGGCATCAGTCAATCAGTACAACCCGATTTCTTCAGCGACGCCGTTCTCTTCGGACACTAATGTTACGAGTGAAGCTGTTTCTGTACCTGATCAGGCCTTAATCCTTGAGATCACACCTACCCTTTCTGGTGGCCCGCTCTCAATTAATTCTGGCGGCCCCGCAGCATCTCCGTTCGTAGCGGACGTTGACTACACGGGTGGTTCTACCGCCAGCAACAACCCGTCGGGTGCAGTAGATACAAGCCTCGTTACTAACCCAGCTCCTACTGCCGTCTATCGGACTGAACGTTATGGCAATCCTTTCTCCTACACCATCCCTGGTCTCGTAGCAGGAGGAGCATACACTGTCCGTCTCCACTTCACCGAAGACTATGATACTGCCGTAGGTGGGCGGATAATGAATGTGACCATCAACGGCACACAGGTACTCACTAATTTCGACATTTTCGCTCAAACAGGAGCACAGCACAAAGCAATTGCGGAAACTTTCACTGCAAATGCAAATACCAGCGGGCAGATAGTGATCTCGTTTGCACCGACTACAGCGAGCATCGATCAGGCTGCAAAGGTGGATGGCATCGTAATTACTTACTCCCCCAACGCCCCCCCTAGCGTTCCGACCAACCTTGTCGCAACCCCGGCTTCTACCACCCAGGTCAACCTCTCCTGGACAGCCTCTACGGACGCAGACATGGACGTTGCTGGTTACAAGATATACCGCAATGGTGCGCAGGTAGGCACGTCAACCACTACAAGCTTTAGTGATACCGGGCTCGCGTCGGACACCGTCTACAGCTACACTGTATCTTCGTATGATGACGTAGCGATGGGTTCAGCACAGACGGCCGCGGTGATCGCGATCACTAATGACGGGACAAGTGCTATTGCCGTCGGGAATACAGTGGATACGACTTCGCTGGTCGATGTCCGTTCGACTGCATCGATCACCGGCACCAAACTCGGTACACAGCCCCAAGCTGCTCTGGGAACCATTGCAAGCGGCCCCACAGTCGCAAATGGCTACACCTGGTGGAATGTCACTTTCAATACGGGTGTCAGTGGCTGGGTTATTGCTCCCTACCTGTCGAAAGTCTATTCAGGAGGCCCTGTTGGCTGATCGGAGATTTAGATGAAATATTTGATCGTTGCCCTGTTCGTCGTTCTGGCGAACAGGTACGGAGCCTACCTGGACACACTCTCCCGGGATGGGTGGTTCGATACGGTCTTTGGAGAGTGGGGGTTCACGCTGATAGCCGTAAGCATGTCCCTAACGTATATTTGGCTGCACTAACTCGACTCGCTCCCGTAAGGAGCCCCCGGTGACACCGTCAGTCAGGAGTAAACAATGGACGATGATAGAGAACTTGAGCAACCAGAAGTCGAAGAAACCCAGGAAGAAGGACAAGAAACAGAAGACCAAACAGAGGACCAAGGTGAAGGTGCCGAGGCCGCCCCCGACGCTCAAGAGACCGAGCCCGAAGCGCAGCCCGCGGTCCATCGCAAGCAGACCGCTAACGAACGTATCCATCAGTTAGCGAACCAGCGCAAGGCCCTCGAGTCCGAACTCGCCAGATACCGGGATCATGTCCTAGAGCTGACCAAGCGACAGGAGCAGACCCGGGCCGCTCCAGCCCCGGACCCCGAGGCAACTCGCCGGAACCTGGAGAACATGGGAGATATCGACCGCATCCTCTGGCTACAACAGGAACAGGATCGCAAGAACGCAATGCGCGATCAGCAGTTCCAGTTTCAGATGAAAGCCCAGGCTGACCGCCTGGCATTCGACCGGGTACTGACTGAGAATCCGCAGTATGCGCGGTACTCCGATACGGTCGAAACAGAGTTTCATAGGTGCGTACAAAATGGATACCCCCGGTCACGAGAGGAGCTATTGAGCCTCGCTATCGGGAACGAAGTAAGGAAGAGCGCAGCGTCCTCCGTGGCGAAAGCCAAGAAGGCCGGGGCGACACGAGTACAACAAGCTACAACAAAGCCCGCCAGCGCCCGTAGTGGTGTCGCAGGTACGGGCGGGAAGGCCACAGAGTCGGCTGAAGACATACTACGTCGAAGGTTAGAGAACGGTGAATACGGTTTTTAAGCCCCCCATTATCTAGCCATAGCGACGACCTTTAAACATTAAACATGGAGCTATCAAGCTATGGCTACGACTACCTACAGTCCCTCGATTTCCGCAGACGTCTCGCGGTATCTCGCTGAGGACCTCTTACCGTTGACGATCAACGAACTCATCTTCCACGAGTTCTCCGAGAAACTCCGTCTCCCCAAGGGGAACGGCACCACCTACACCATGACACGGTATGCCCGCCTCCCGCTGGCTTACTCGTCAACTGCCGAAGGCGTGCCTCCGGTTGCTACCCCGCTGAAGATTTCTCAGGCGACCGTTGCCCTTCAGCAATGGACAGCGCTTGTCACGATCACTGACGTTGCTCAGGCGACGATCAAGCACGACGTGTTCAAGATCGCCAAGGAGCGCCTGACGCTCGCCGCGGCGGAGCTCATGGAGCGCAACTGCATCAACGCCTTGTTCGCGTTCCCGCAGATCAACTATGTGAACAGCAAGGGCGCCCGCGCCTCGCTCGCGTCTACCGACGTCCTGAATACCCAGGAACTTCAGAGGGCGTTCGCCTATCTGAACACCCTTGGCGTTCCGATGTTCAAAGGCCCGTCGGGCCCGAAGGTCACTAAGAAGATGGGTGAAGGCCAGCCGGATGCTCTCAGCAGCCCGCGCAGCATGCCGCACTTCGTGGCAGCCGTTCACCCGATGGTTCAGGCTGACCTGCGCAACAACCCGTCAGTCCAGCTCGTGTCTGCCTACAGCTCTCCAAATCGCCTCTACAACGGTGAGTTCGGCGAGTGGAACCAGATGCGGTTCGTGACTTCGAACTTCGTCCCCTCGTTCTTAGGGGGCGGCACCAGCCCGGCAGGCACCGGCGTCGCAACCGGCGGCACGCTCGGCAACGGCAACTTCCAGATCGTCGTTACCGGGAGTGACCAGCAGACTCAGTTCGAGTCGGTCGTCTACACCCAGAGCGGCAACATCGCCACGGGCGGCTCGACGGGGTCGATTACCATGACCACGCCGTCCACAGCCGGTTACCTCTGGACCGTCTATATCTCTGCGCTCGGCAGCACGACTGTTGCCAACCTGGCCACTTGCGCGGCAGGCCCGACACAGGGCGCCCTCCAGGGCATGGCTACGCAGCTCCCGGGCAACACGGCGATCACCCTCACCGGTATCGGCGTCGCCAAGGTCCCGCCAGCGGCCCCGGGCTCCGGCATCACCGTCTACCCGACGTTCATCTTCGGCAAGGACGCATACGCGACTGTCACCCTCGAAGACATCGAAGTGAACTACCTGGACCGGGCAGAAAAGACCGATCCGGCGAACCAGCTTCGTATGGCTTCGTTCAAGTTCTACAACGGCACGTTCATCAAGAACGCCGCGTTCGCGCTGCGTATCGAAAGCGCTTCACAGTTCAGCATGACTCTGGGCTGATGACACAGGGGGGCATAATGGTTGTAAATCTCAATGATTATGTCCCCCTTGTTACGATCATAGGGGCGGCTTTCGCCCCGACAATCGCCGCTGTTTGGACCGGTACGGTAGTACACCGTTCCCTCAATCGCACGGAGGCAAAACTTGAGATCGTTCATTTTCTGGTGAATAGCCAGCTGACTCAGGCTGTTGACAGGCTCTCTCGGGCGTCCGCCGAGATTGTTGAATTAAAAGCTCTCTTGGAGAGCAGGAGAACATAATATGGCACTCAAAACTTTAGGAACGGCGGCCACGAACACGCTCACGGCGATCAAGTGGAACGCTGCTATGGCCGTCGCAGACCTTGCGGCGTTCAATGCCCTGCTCAAGTCCCCCGGGACTTATGGGAGCACCAGCTTCTTCCCCACCCCGACAATCAGCCAGGGTATTTTGTATCTCCCCGGCCGCGGGCAACCGCTGAAACTGGGAGAGGGCGACTGGATCGGCCTTGATCCGGTTACCGGGCAAGTAATTATAATCGACCCCGCGTCGGCCGCAGGCGCCTCGTGGGTTCACAACTAAGGAGTAACCTATGACTACAAACAGAAAGTTGCGTCAGGAGATAGATGTCAGTCTCTTAACAGACGCTGATCAGGAGAAGCTGCGCAAAAAAGCCCAGTCTGAGGTCCTCGCGGCGCGTAAGAAAGAGGTTGAAGAGGCCCTTCTCGCCCGTATGGTCCAGGAGGAAAAGGCTCACTACGATGTTGCGGAGGAAGAGGTCACGTTCACGATCAATATCCCCGCGTTCGCTACCCACCTCCTGATTGACGGCGTGCCGTATAATCACGGTGAGGTAGTGACCATCACCCGCAGCATGGCTGCTTCGATCAACGAGCAGATGGCGCGCATGTGGTCGCACGAGACCGCATCGGGCAACCCGAACCTTCGCGACTACGTACCGGTCAAAGAGGACTCGTTCTCTGCGCTTTCCTCCGGCTTTGCGAGAGTGTAATGACTGATCCAATTGCGATCCAAATGAATATTACCCGTGCCTTTTCAGAGGGCAGCGGCGCAACGTGGCTAACGACCGTGCCGCAACACGCTAAGCTCGAAGAGATCAACGCCATCTCTGACAAGATTATGTCTGCGCTCGCCCGACAGGATACTTGGGCTCGCATTGCTTTGTTGAACAACGAAATCGAAATGCATACCAAGCAGAAGGCTCAGATCGACTTCTCTCTCGCTTCCCTGGAGGAAAAGCACGGTGACTTCACGGCGTGCAACAAGGACATCAGGGCGGCCTACAACCAGTCCAAGGAGGGCTTGCTTCGTATCGTCACGCTGATCTCGGCCCTCGTTGCCGAGCAGGCTAGATTGCAGCAGCTTCTAGGAGGATAACGTGTCAGACCCGGCCAGCGTTGTATGCACCCGCGCGTTACAGATTGCCAAGTGTACCTCTGGCATGCTGCCGCAGGCTGGCCAAATTTTGAACGAGGTCCTGACAGAGCTAGCTCAGACTTACGATCTGCAGACCAACATCACGACGACAACTATTACTCTAACCGGTAACACCCCCAACAATGGCGTAGGCCCTTACAATCTGCCAACAGACTATCTTCGGGCCTGCTCCCGTGACCTGACCTATTACGTGTCCGGTGTCCCTCGCCGGTTGATCCAAATCACGCTCGCCCAGTTTGATATCCTGATTAACACTCTGGGCGTGTCAAGCTATCCCGGGAACTACGCGACCGACATTTCACAGCAGGCAGTGCTTGCGAACGGTAACCCGGTCCTTTATGTGTACCCGCCTCCGCTCCTGGTCATCCCCTTGCAGATCCGCTATTTTAACCTGCCCTTGGACATCGTCACTCCAGAGACGTCCAGCTCCATCCCATGGTTCCCAAACAGCACGTACCTCATCCGGCGCGTCGCTGGTGAGCTGATGGCGATCACTGGAGACCCGCGCGCGGATACGTACCTGGGAGACGGGCCGCAGGGCTGCATCGGCATCTTGCGCCGCTGGCTAAACCTCCAGGGAGACCGGGAGGACACAGCGTCTACGATACAGCTTGACGCACGGTACTTCGGGGCTGGGGGCGCCGCGTATGAACCTTCCAAGATAACCGGCGGGGTGTGATGTGCCCGTCCTTCGCCTCGTCCCCAAGGGCTGCGTAGACGCCATATTCGGCGAAGTCGTGCAGGACGACTGCCCTCACTTCTCCGCTCTATCGAACCTGGTCCCGGCCCCCGACACTCCCACCCAATGGGTGCCGCGCCCTGGCTTCACGCGATACGCGGGCTCCGGTATCAACGGCTATTGGTCGTGCTACTGCATCGTAAACAGTGTCGTTTACGGCATGGTCAACGACTGGTACAACGGCTCCGGGAACGACTACCCAGTTGCTTACAACCTCCTTTCCCAGGCCTTCGTCCTCGTCAGCGGCTACAACAATGCGAACACTCCTGTCTCACCTGGGTCGGGCGCGTGGATACCCCCACATGCCGAGAACATCGGCTCGAAGGTCATCATAACTCACTCCGGGTACAACGGCGCTGGCAACGGATTCTTCGGTGTCATCGACATCAGTAACCCGGCGGCTCCTTCTTACACCTCTGGGAACACGTCAACTAATGCGCTTGCGAGCCCCCCCGTATGGGTGTCGGAGTTCAATTCGCGTGCCTACTATTTTGTGACCCCAGGGGGCAGCACTCCGCCCGCCGTGTACATCTCGGACACCTTTGCGAACGGCGGCCCGACCTCGCGCGGCGCGGCGGTCGCCGGCAACATCCTCACTTTCGGTAATAACGTGCCGGTGCTTGGTGCCGCCAAGCAGACTGTGGTCACGTCAACGGGCGGCGCGCTATCGGCGCTCTTTGTCTTCCAAGACGCTGCCCAGGGCAACGCCAACATCTTCCAAATTACAGGGGACCCGGCGCTCAGCACATGGACTTTGAACTCCCTGAACGCGGGCACTAGCGCCTCGGGGGCGAACACGATAGTTGCGACGCCCAAGGGCATCATGTTCATGGCGCCCGATGGCGTCCGTATGGTCAACCAGCAGGCTACTGTATCCGACCCTATTGGCTTCGGCGGGACAGGCATCACCGTCCCTTTTATCAACTGCACGGCGCCCTCGCGCGCCGCCGCGGCGTGCAACGGCACCACGTACCGTATATGCACCCAGAACGGCGCGGTATCGGGCGCGCCCAATCAGGAGTGGTGCTACGACCTGACACGCAACATATGGTACGGCCCGCATACCCCTGGCTTCGGCCTGATCGCATCGTTTGGCCAGTCCTTCGTTACCGCTGACCTGCCTAACGGCATCCTGGGGCTGGGCTCTACGACCCTCATACCGAACGGCTCGAGCGTCTATACAGACTTCAGTCTAGCGTATACCTGCATCTACGCCAGTTCGCTCGTTCCTGATCGCCGCGAGATAACCATGTTGTCCACGGTCAAGGCCGTGATGTACATAGGCTACGGGGCCGGGACCACAACTTTCTTTTTTAGTTTTGAAGACATCAACGACAACATTTTGGGCTCGAACTCTTTACAGGTCTCCGGGGGCTCGCCTCCGGCCTGGGGTAGCTTCACCTGGGGTAGCGGCGCCGCGTTGTCCGTCTCCGCAGCTATAAGTCCCCTTGAGATACCGCTCCAGGCTCCCGTCGTGTTCGACCGTATGAGCTTTAGCAACACTTTCACCGCGGCCCTCGGGGTACGCCTTGGGATCACGCACATTGAATACCAGCCCACTCAGTATACCGTGAGAAACCCATGATCCGTGTTTGGCTTATCTTCCTCCCCTTTCTGATACTCCTCTTTCTGGGGCAGTGTGCGAAGGCTCAGTACTTCACGCCGGTCCCCAACATCTTTACTGATTTGACTATCGGGGACGCGCCGCAGACTAATGCCAATTTCGCTCAGCTAGTCGCTCAGGGAAACACGGCCATTAACACCATGCAGGCTCAGATAAATGGCCTTGGTACCGCGGGCGTGCCGGTCGGTGCCGTCATGTGGATAAACGCTACTACGTGCCCGGCTGGCTGGGTTACAGCTAACGGCGCTGCTGCCGTACCTGATCTCCGTGGGGTGTTTGTTCGTGGGTTGGATACTGGCTCGGGCCAGGACCCCGGTAGGACCCTCGGCTCATATCAGGGGGACAGCTTCGCGCAGCACTCTCACGGGTCTATAATCGGGCTGTCCGCCATAACAACTATCCCTCAGAACGGCTTAGCAGGCGCTGGCAGCGTCGCCCCTCTGTATGCTCTGGGCTTCAGCTCAATCAGTTCTACTTCAAATCAGATCTCCGGGGGTGACTACGAGACAAGACCAAGCACTATCGTTTATCGACCTTGCTATAAGGCTGTGATCGGGGGCGGCAGTACAGGCTCGTCCTTCTTCTCCCAGTCACCGGTTAACCTATCGGCATACTCGACGGTGCCTCCAGCTGCGCCGGTGAACAAGAATTTCAGCCAGATCGTGTCTGACGGTAACCTGGCATTCGGGAGTATCCAGAACCAGATCACCAATTTCTCGGGAGGGGGGGCAGTGCCCTCTAACGCCACGGTCCCATTCTACTCTTCGCTTTGCCCGGCGGGATGGCACGCAGCAGACGGGACCGGCGGTTACCCGGACCTGCGCGGGCGCTTCATCCAGGGAGGCGCTGCTGGGACCATAGGAGCCGGTCCCGTCGCAGATAACTACGCTGCTCACCAGCACCAGGTCACTACGGGCCTGATTGGCACGGGCTACGGCACGGGCTCCATCCTGTTCCAGGGGTCTGGAGGCTCTCTAGGCTACACCTCTACCCCGTCTTTCGGCGGCGGCCCGGT
>Ga0210408_10004719_pt1 | contig 12130 bp, 12 predicted proteins | sample IncBWH4MmetaG_FD_155471 | JGI IMG/M metagenome (GOLD analysis project Ga0210408, IMG submission 155471) | Forest soil microbial communities from Barre Woods Harvard Forest LTER site, Petersham, Massachusetts, United States - Inc-BW-H-4-M | ecosystem: Environmental > Terrestrial > Soil >... | reverse complement strand
GCCCTACGCCCAACTGCGCCGTCGTAGCTTGCACGCTCGCGCCGGCTCGAGTTCACAGCCGAGGATATGTTAGCTGGAAAGCCGCGGAAGCTGGCGCTGACACTTACCCCTCCCTACTCGCTGGCCCTCGAGTGGCTCTTCGCCGGTATGTCTCTTACAGGACGGCGAGCGCGATGGAGCGATGCGCGCCATTGCCGTCAGAATCACCCCAGAGGCCGGGCGCGCATTGAGCCGCGTGTGCGCCGGTACGCGCGCAAGTGCGATCCGAAAATGTGCGTTGCTGCACCGGCGCCCTAAATGAAAACGCCCGCATCATCGTCGCGGGCGTCTTCCTTACAGCAGTGAGCTTCGATCAACTCGTGCGCCTGCGCCGTGCCAATCCAACACCTGCGAGACCGAGGCCCAGCAGGGCGAGCGCGCCGGGTTCCGGCACAGAGTTGGGGAGCAAGGTCGACGAGTAGATGCTGAGGCGCGGGAAGCTGACCGGATACGAGATTATTATTTGAGTACCGTTCGTCGTCGACAGCGCTGCGCCGTTCATGCACACCAACATCTCGGAGACCGTACAGAACGGCGCAAAACCCTGAAGATAAAAGTTCGAGGCGAGGTTGTAATTCTCGAACGGATTCCCCGAACCGGTCGAACTTCCGTACGTCGCGAGCGGGTACGTCGGGCCATACGAGGAGCCGAAGCCCGCGCCACCGTTCGACTGGTCCACCGACACGAAGAGCTGCGAGGCGACGAGATTGGCCGTATACGGGGTTGAACCATTGTTGAAGAAGACATTCAAGGTCGCTGTCTGCAGCGAATTGTTTATCAGGCCGCTAGCGCCCGTGACGCTGAAGGGGACGACATGGCTCGTATTGCCCGTCGCCGTGATGCTCACGAATGCACAGGTAGGATCTGACAGCGATGCGCAGGGGTAAGCCGTCCCGCCGATGTTGATTGCCACATCCCCGACGTAGTCGAGGTAGCTGATTGGTGTTGCCAGCACGGCGCCAGTCCACCAGGCGCCGAGAACTCCGACCGCGACGATCCCTTTCCCTTTGATGTTCCTCTCCTCTGGTCCAATTGTACTGTCCACCTGCCCGCACGAAAAAGCAATAACCTCATCGTCAGCAGCGTCTTTGCAATCAATGAGTTACATGGCAGATCGACATGCTGCAACGCAAAAGTATAAAAATCGCCGGCACGCGGATGGCGTCTTTGCTAAGGAGAGATGCCCTGCGTGCAAGCGGCGGCTTACGCCCAGAGTTGGCGGTCGCTCTGGTAAGACCATCGTAGTGAGGAGTCCTAAGCGTTACCAAATCGGAGCCATGGGGACTACCGCAGCGGCTATCGGCACGCGGAGGATGACTGCAACGAAGCGTCGCTCGAGCTCAACGGGTCCGAGGGTACCTGGATCGAGCAGGATGAGGGACTTGTGAAGTACGAGGCGCCGCTCCTTCCTCGAGTTTCTGATCTGAAGGGGCACCCGCACTTGATCGCGTTTGGCGGGGTAGCATGCCCGTGTCTGCATCCAAGCCTTCCCAGAACAACGGCGCCGGTTGGCGGAAATTGGATCTGCGAGCGTCACACGAGATCAAACGTGGCGCTGAGCCATGCAAGAACCCAACTCAAATCGAAGTTGAATATCGTGTCTTGATTCATCTGGGAGCGCCTCGATCGGGTAATCGGCGGGGATCATTCATCCGGCCGCGTAAATCCACGCGCGGCTTTCACTGTGCAGGAGATAACTATGAAAACTTACACGTCGACAGGGACGGTGTGCCTTGGGGCTGTGCTGGTGCTCCTGATGGCCCCAGCTAACTCGGCAGTGCAAGTGAACAACTCAACAGATATCAGTCTCAGTATTTTTGTCCCCTGCGCTGCAGGCGGAGCCGGTGAGATTGTCGACGTCAGTGGTCCGCTGCATACCCTGATTACGTTCACCATTAACGGCAACGAAGCCAGCGGTTATTTGCATTTCCAGCCTCAAGGTATCAGCGGCACCGGCGAGACAACCGGTGACAAGTACCAAGCCACCGGTGTCACGCGAACGAGCTTCTCGATGTCTGTGCAGAATGGCCAGGCCAATACAACATTCGTAAACAACTTCAGAATTATCGGCCAGGGTCCAGGGAACAATTTTTTGGACCACGAGACCGCGCACATTACGATCAATGCTAATGGCACCGTCACCGTGAACCACGATAATTTGAGCATTGACTGCAAATAGGCATACGCCAGCGCTGCGGGCCGCGCGCAGCAATCGGAACGTTGATTGCTGCTCGGGCCTGCATCACGGTCTATTCGCTCTATCTCAAGCTCGGGATGATGTTCGAGAGGAGCCAGGATTACGATTTGACCGGCCGATCGGCAACACAAGCGGCGTGGTTCGCAAAGTGCGAGTACTCGTGGAGCGCTAAGCTGTAGGCTCGCTTGCCCCCGACACTTCATGTCGGCGCCCATCGCCACCCGGAGTCATGGAACCAGCCCACCAACCGTACCACGGCCTCGGGCGCAATCTCGCACACGGCTTCTTGATGGGCCAGCGACGGAAGGGCTGTTTGAGAGTTGTGGGAGAGTTCCTACTGAGAGAACAGAGAAAAGGGGGGTGAAACGCGCTAACCGCGGCCGTATGCTCTGCTGCAATGCAGTACACAGGAGAGTTCAAATGCGATTTGCGGTCATGTGTGCGCTGCTCGCCACAATGTCGGTAGGGCTTTTCGCCTGTAACAAGGCCAAATCTCCGGATGATGTTCAGGCCAATATAGCTAAGGCAACTAGTGAAGCCGCCGAGAACAATGCCAAGGCGGATGCAAACAGGATGCAAGCCGAGGCCCAGGCTTCTGAGCAACTTGCCAAGGAGAAAGCTGACGCCGAGGCGAGAGCCACCGATAAAAGCGTCGCAGCCGTAGCCGACGCGGCTGTTACGGAAGCGGAGGGCGCAACCCAGATTGCTCTTGCCAAATGCGAAGCATTGCAGGGAGACGCTCAGCAACAGTGTAGGGAAGAAGCAAATGCCCATTTGCAAACGGTGAAGGACCGAGCGAAAGCAGCGAAGAAAGGACCACTGGAGCAGTGATCGAAGCTCGGGTCGCCGTTGTTCCGCCACGGATACCACGGCGAACGAGCATTCGAGCACGTCGGGCGCCGTCGCCGCCGGCACGAGAATCTTGCCGAGTACCTCGAGGCAGCGGAGCACGGCCACCTGGACCTCGTGCGACCTCGGACCTGTCGCACCGGTTGCCAGGCGGCTGATACTTTCGCCGCTACGGAACGATGGCCGCAGCGCTCGCGGAGCCACCACAGCAGTTAGCGATGGTTATAGCTTGCGGAGTGGCAAACGGCGGGACGACTTGTGCGGTCCGTTCACATTTTCCGGCCGAGCCTCGGTTGCGGATACAGCAGCTTCGGGTGCGCTAGCAGCGATTGCTTTTTCCACTGCCTCAATCGTTGCGGTGATCCAGGCGACGTCGCCATGGTCGACAACGACGTGCACACTGTAAGAGCGCGCGTCTGGGTGTGCGTTGCGCCCCGTTTCGTATCGCTGTCGGACGGCGCGGAGGGTGTTCAGCGCCCGCTGTAAGCTCACTTGGCTCTCGGATGACTCTGATTCGTTGCGTCTAGTCGGGTCGCGCGGCTCTAACCGTTGACTATCAGGTGCCGTGCACACTAGTCGGTCATCGGCCCCACGTGCCTGCGGCCAGCTGTTTACGGACGTATGTAGGCCCGTTGTTGCCATGTGCTGCCTCATGCTATCAAAGCGATGAGTCAGCAAATTTGAGCGATCGTGAGCGATCGTTGCGGCACGGTTGATAGATAAAGTGAGGCTAAGCGCTCGGGCGTAATCTCGGAGTTACGCTGCGGCTTCTTGAGATCCCGATGAACCGCTCTTAGTTCGACATCAACGCCGCAGCCGTGCCTGGAGCGTCGCAGTCTGCTGCGAAGCCAACAAAGACGGCCGCCAGCGTGGCGCGCACTCTCCACGCGCACCAGGAACTGCCCGAAACAGTCGTCCAGCTTCTTGATGTGAGCGAGCACGCGCACGCGCGCATGTTGCTGACGGCTGGCGCGTGGGTCCATCCCCGTCCACTCGAGGCACGATCGCCGCTCGACCAACGCAAGGTGAATTTCCCACTTGGCACGATGCAAGCCTGGGAGAATGGCCGGATAACGCGGTCGCAAAAGCGTGGACCCGTGCTCGTTGCACGGGCTGGCAGATTCGGCTGTGTAGCTGAGTCTAGCTGGGCAAACGGCTGTGAGATTGGCGCTGTGGGTACCCCTGTGGGTACCTTCGCCGCCCTCCCCCCGTGTTGCCGGTCACTCCGTCGCGCATTTGGCTGCGGAGTTCATGGCGCGGCACCTCAAGCGACAGCGTCGCCACCCAGAGTACGTGCAGCGGATTCTCGCTGCCGACGTGCTGCCGCGCTGGGGGAGCCGCGATGCCCGCACGATCAAGCCGCGCGAAGTGATCGAGCTGCTCGATGAAATCGCCGATCGCGCAGCGGTCATGGCGAACCGCGTGGCGGGTGGACGATACCCGACGAGCACGCGAAAGCCGGCAAAGGGCACGTGCTTCCGTTGTCCGATTGGGCGATCGATGAGCTCCAGCAGCTCAAAGTGATGGCCGATGGGTCGCGGTACGTGCTTCCGAACGCTGATAAGTCTGCGCCCGCCGATCCGAACGATCCGAAGTACATCACGCGAAGCGTTGCCCGCTGCCTCAAGCGGTTCAAGAAACATGGTGTCGGCGCCTTCACGCCGCATGACCTGCGTCGCACGGGGCGAACCGGTCTCGCAAAGCCGGGCGTAAGGGTCGACATCGCTGAGCGTGTACTCAATCACGCCCGCGAGCGAATCGAGGCTACCTACGACGTGCACGAGTACGTCGATGAGAAGCGGGACGCCCTTGAGAGATGGGCGAAGTATCTGGGGGATCTTAGTGATGGCCAGCCGTCAGCGCAAAGAACGAACCGCCAAGCACGGGTCGGAGAGCCCGTCGATCTAGCGTGAACACCGACAATTTCGCGAAGTTCTGCCGCTTTCTTCCACCCCCGTGAGCTGAAAGGCTTGCATGTTTACTTCGCTACTCTTTGAATTCGTCAAGAGCTCGTGTCACGACCGGAAAGCGCTTAAACCGAATCCATCTTGGTAGTCCCTACAGCAGCATTTTGAGCAGGCCGGCGACGATCTGATCCGCCGGTGTCGCCACAAACCACAGGATCGCGAGCGGAGCGGCCGCCGCTGTTGCGACGTGGAACAATAACTTTCTGTCGATGGGGACAGTCCTGATGTCGCGAACCACATTGTAACTGCTCACGAAGTCTGCGATTGACGATGGGTCTGGACTACCGAGCAGCGATTCCCGCGTTCCAACCCCCTCTCGGGTCCACTTCGTGTCGAATGACTCTGTCAGGTCTCTTGCCAATTGGTCGTACCGGGCGAGACCCGCGGTGCGCAATGAAATCAACTTGGGACTCAGGAGTGCAAGCGGACAAAGGACAACGAAGACGGCGATTAGCACAAATACAATCATCGGGATCATCGTGCTCTCAATAGGCACGCCAAAATGAGCGATGGAATCTCCAAACTGACCGGCGATAAAGCTGCCAGCCGCGGCAAACAGAATTCCGAAGTGGCGCTGCGCCTCCACCACGAACCCCAACCCACCCCGCAAATCCGGATGTGCCGGGATCAAGTTCAGGTCAAGGCTCATCACGCGGAACAGCAGTAGACTCCAGACGAGATAGCGCCAGATCCAGCGAAAGAGCAAGAAACGAAGGATCGGGCTGCTGACAAAGGCGAACCACCAGCCGGCATAGCTCAGTCCTCCGGACGTATTCCCATGCCATGTCGTAGGCCCCTGGGAAATCCACTCGTGTCGGTCGAGCATGAAGACAGGCAACGACGCCAAGATGAGCAGAAGCAATTCGGCCAACCAGGAGTCTCGAAGACGTAAGATCTTTACGAGCGCCGAATGGTAGAGCGGGAGGGCCTCTGGACCGATGAGCCCTGACTTGTCGAATGTCGTGACGACGCGGCGAATCTTGGGGTCGATCACAACTTCCGCAATGATCAGTAATGGAAGCCCCACGAAGTAGCTGCCGTAAATCGAAAAATCATGCAGCAGCGGTATGCTGACTTTCTGTCCGAACAGCACGCCTTGCAGCGCGGAGAGGCCGGCCAGCGGCACCCAGGTCAGGATGAAAAGAATGGCAATTCGTCCACCGACATTGGGCGTAGGCTCAACGAGTTTCAGGCGGCGCAACATCCCGTAGAATGGGCCGCCGACGACCAAGGAAAAAGTCTCGACGATTGAAGACCCACACGAGGTCTTGACTTGGTCGCTGTCGCTCGTACCTTCGCGCACGCGCGTCATCGGAACGAAGCCTGCGCGGCAATATCCTGCATCGCTTTTGGCTCCTTCGTCGGTGTCGGCCCGCGAGAATTACCGGTTGCGCCTGGGCCGCCCTGCGCTGCTCCGCCTTTGCCCTTCATAATTCTGAGTGCGCTGGGTGCCGAGCTGTCTGGCATGCGCTTCACGATTCAGATCCTGAAGTTGACCAGCGGCCGGCGCCGGCAGGCTTTTTTCCAGGCATGCTGCACGTGCCAGGCGCGCTCTCACGCAGTTCGAGCAAACCCAGACGAACCTCGTGAGCGTGCGGCACCTTCACTGCCTTCAGTCTATGTCGACAGCGTCCTCGCCCTCTTTCTCTTCGGCGTTTTTTTCCGCTGCCTCTGTCAAGGCATTCGTCTTTTTCAGATCGATGGTCACTTTATTGATTTTCCCTGTGAACTTATTGTCGCCCTTGGCGTAGTCGGAGGTCACGGGAGTGTAAAGGTCCATTCCCACATCCGCCGTTTCAGTTCCGAAAAGAAACGGAATAGTGCGCTCGATTCGGCCGCTAGCGGCTTTCTTCCCATCGATGAAGATAGTGCCTGTACCCCCCGCGCCAGGTTTTCCCCCGTCGTAGGCGAAATCGTAAGTGACAGTGACGCGACCAGCAGGCAAGCGCTCGGCGGAGCTTATGGTGGTGACGTTGCCTAGGTAGTTGTAGGCGAACTTCGGCTTGCCGTCTTTAACGTATAGGCTCCAGCCAGCGTGAGTCCCGCCCTGCGCGAGAATTACGCCTGAGGAAGCAGCCTGAGGGACCTCCACGTCCGTGGTGATGGAGTACGAGCTGTTCTTCGCGTTGATGAAGGCATTCTCTTTCATGCCGATCATGCCTTCGTACACCGTCAATGACGTTCGCCCCCCCATGAAGTCCGGGCGCCCAGCGATGGTGGGGTTAAATCGCTCGTAAACGCGGTCGTCGAGCGGCAGCACGTTGTACTTGACCGCCTCGGTTAGAAAGGCAGCCTGCATCTCCTTGAGTTTGTCGGGATACTTCGCGGCCAGGTCGTTCGCGCAGCTGAAGTCATCGGTGGTGTTGTAGAGTTCCCACTTGTCCTGGTCAAAGGGTGTTCGAGGCTGGGATTCCCATGCGACTTTGTGCAACGTAAGCGCATACCAGCCGTCCTTGTAGATCCCTCGATTGCCCTGGAACTCGGCGTACTGCACCGTGTGACGTGGTTTCGCCTGAGCGTCATTGAAGCTGTACACCATGCTCACACCTTCCATGCGGCTCTGAGGCGTGCCGTTAACAACCTTCGGTTGGGGGAGCCCTATGACCTCCAGCACCGTCGGAGCGATATCGATCAAGTGGTGGTACTGCGGCCGAATTTCGCCTTTCGCCTTGATCACCTTCGGCCAATAAATAACCACGCCGTTGGTGGTGCCCCCGTAGGACGTATTACCCTGCGCATAAGCGAACGGCGTATTGTCCGCAATGGCCCAGCCGATGGGGGGCGTCATTGAGGACTCCGGCCCACCGAACTTGTCCAACTGCTTGAGTTGATCGGCTACTGTTTCCGGTATTTGATTATAGCTGTACAACGTGTTGAACCTACCTAGCGGGCCGCCGTTGGCGCTGGATCCGTTGTCACCCGTGATATAAATGACGAGCGTGTTGTCCATCGCGCCCATGTCTTCGATCGCCTGGAGTACACGGCCCACCTCATGGTCGGCCTCCTCCGCATAGGCCGCAAAAATCTCCTGCTGCCGAACAAAGACTTTCTTTTCATCGGCGCTCAGCGTAGCCCAATCTGGCATCTCCTTCGGTGAAGGCTTGGGCGTGAGTTGGGTGTTGGGCGGGACGATTCCGAGCTGTTTTTGTCGGGCCAGAATTTCCTCACGGTATTTGTCCCAGCCCTCGTCGAACTTGCCTTTGTACTTGTCGCGCCACTCCTTCGGTACCTGACTCGGTGCATGCGTCCCCGGCGAGGAGTAGTAAATGAAGAAAGGTTTGTCAGGGGTCAGAGACTTCTCGGTCCGGATCCACGCGATGGCATGGTCCGCCAGATCCGTGGGGTAGTAGTAGTTGGGATCGTTCGGCACGTCCGCCAGGTTCAAGTTGTCGGTGAGGGGGGGCGCGAAATTATCGGCCTCGGCACTTAGGACGCCGTAGAACCTCTCAAATCCGGTACCGGTGGGCCACTGGTCGTACGGACCGGTGAGGCCCGTCTCCCAGGGAGTGAATTCGTGGCTCTTGCCGAACATAGCCGTGCTATACCCGTTCAGCTTCAAAATCTCGGGCAGTGGCGCCTTGCTAAGCGGGAGCATGGAGTTTTGCCCCGGATAGGCGGTGGCTAGCTCAGTGACCGCTCCCATGTTGACACTATGTGCATTTCGTCCGGTAAGAAGCGCCTGACGGCTTGGCGAACACAGGGGCGCCGTATGAAAATTGACGTAGGTCACCCCAGTCTTGGCAAGGCGCTCCAGGGTCGGCATGTTGATCACCCCGCCGAACGGCTTCGTAGCGCCGAATCCGAGATTGTCGAGGAGAATCACGATCACATTGGGTGCTCCCTGGGGAGCCATCACCTGGAACAAAGGCGGCGCCTTGGACTTGCGAACGTCGAGTTCGGTGATTGCCGGATAGGTTGGTTCCGCCAGCGGCAGTACGGTTCGGTCGACGGAAGCCGGCCGCGGCCCGCTGCTTGACGGCGCTTTAGGCTTACAAGCCGACGTCACAACCAACAGTACGGGCAATACCAAAGCGAAAATCCAACTCTCGAAGCGTTTCATCGTGCTCTCCCGTCGATAGTCGCGTGTTCGTTCCTTCTTCTGTCTTCGCCTCTTCGTCGTAGGAGTTCATTACGCCCTTGAGATTTCTGGTGTCACTCGATTGGGGTGATAGATCCAAAGGATCACAGCCGCGCCGAACGCAATCGGGACATCCGCCCAGAGATGCGCGTGTTCGTTCGGGTAGATGAAGGCCTGTACGAACATGACCGCCCCGTGCAGCACGCTAGAGAGAATGCCGAAGTCGAACAGGGCTACGTTAGCCTTAGGATCCTTGGCGCCGCGAATCAGCAGAATTCCGTAAGCGACGTATATTGACAAGATCATGAAGAGGTAGGGATGTAACGCCTGGAGCGGGGACTCAGGGTGCGGGGGACCAATGTTAGGAAAGCTCGCAGGATGACTTCCCCACAAGAACCCGGGTGGGTAGAGAAACAAACCGCCGGTAAGACCCACGATGAGACCCCAGCCCAAAATCTTCATCACCAGAGCTGATAGCTGTAGCCTCTTGTTCGCGCTATTCATTCGCTACCCCCGCATGAAGCGTTACGCGGCCCTTTGTGCCAAGCCGTCGGCAACGTGGTGAGCCCAAGCGGCGATCGTGAGAGACGGAGGCGTTCCTGCTGCGGCCGGCAGCGCCGCCGCGTCCGCAACGAAGAGACCCGGATTTCCGTACACTTCGCCGTTGTGGTCGACAACACCCCGATCAGGGGATGGACCCAGGCAAGCACCGCCCCAGGCATGAATGGTGATTGGCTTTTTGATGGCCCAGGTCTTCAAAGCGCTCTGGGCTCCCAGCGCGCGGATCACATCGCGAATCTCCTCAAAAATTGGCTGCTGTTTCGGGTCGTAGTCCACGAGTACCGCCCCGTTTTCAAATCGAGCCGAGGCTTTCCCGGTGTCTGCGCCCATTCCGATCAGAGGAACTGTCTTCCCGAGCTTCTTCTTGGCGAAAAAGGGCAGCGGCAGTGTATCAATGCCAGGCATGCCACCCATCCCCACGAACGGCGTATCCCGTCCATCGACCGTGAAGCGCCCAAGAATCGGTGTCGCATCGAACGTAGATGGTTGAGCAGATTTTTTAAACCAGGCGCCAAATAGGTCTCCGTTGCCGCCAAAGGTTCTTCCCAAGGACGGCATTGGGTTAAGCGCTACCGGCTCCAAACTGCTGGCAAACAGCAACCGCAGCGTGTTCATCGTTCCAGCAGCAAGGATGACGCGCTTCGTGCGGACTACTTCCTTCCGCCCACCGAGGAGATCAGAGAAATGCACGGCATACTCTGCCGACCCCTTAGTTGAATCCCGAGTGAATTTGGTGACCTCGCACATGTCGCGAACGGTTACGCCCTTGTCAAGCACGGGCGCCAAGTAGATGAAATCGACCGATGCCTTCGCCCCTCCCCTGGATCCTAGGAAAGTGTCCCCATCAAATGCGCACGTCTGGCGCTTCACACCCCCAGCGCCTTCCGTCACTTGCCCCACTTCGCTCTGGGAGTAAGGGAACCTGGTCGCGATGGGGGGCTGCGGGTCGGCAGGGAGGCATCTGCCGCTGGGTAAGGACGCGAGGTGTGTCCATATCGACTGAGGAAGCCAATGCGTTTGAGTGAGTGGGACTGCTTCCATGTCGGCAAGAACCTTGTCGTAGTATTTTTCAATCTCGCCGGGATTCAAATTTGGATGGCGGTCTTTCCAGTACCCTGGATCTTGCGGCGCCGCTAGCATACCCGCCCAACCGTGGCTGCCGCCGCCTACAGACGACACGGCGAGGACGCCAAGCCCGGGATAGTAGAACAGCTCGTACATGCCGGACTTGTTCAACGTCAGGTTCCGGCTGCCAAAGTGAACGCTTCGCAACAGATGCGTGATCGCCTTCATGCCGTAGGGAAAAGGCGCTCGCCCTTCAATCCCCATGGAGCGAACGGGCAGCGAATCCCGCCACGGGCCACGTTCCAACACCAGCACCTTGAGGCCCGCCAAGGCCAAGCGATTCGCTGAGATGCTGCCGCCGAACCCGCTGCCAATCACGACAGCGTCTGCATCGTAGCTGCTCATTACGCCACCGCCCTTTGAAGGTTCAGGCGCCACTCACTCGGTTCGGGTGATAGATCCAAAGGATTGCTGCAACAGCCAATAGCAGCGGTATGTCCGCCCACAGGTGCGCGTGTTCGTTCGGGTAAATGAACGACTGCGGAATCATGAGCAATGCGTGCATTACATTGGCGAGAATTCCGTAGTCGAACAGCGCCGCATTCGCTTTGGGATCCTTGGCGCCTCGAACCATCAGAATCCCCCAAGCCATGTAGAGGACGATGATCATGAACAGATAGGGATGTAATCCATGGAATGGGGACTCGGGATGCGGAATCACGGCGGGGAATTCCGCTGAGTGGCTGCCCCACAGGAACCCGGGTGGATAGAGCGGCAAAGCAAGAGGAAGAGCAATCATGGCCCAGCCCAAGATCCTCATCACCAGCGCCGACTGCTTTAGTCCCTTGTTCACGGTATTCATCTACCTCTCCATCCGAAAAAGGACAGAACCGCAAGCATTGAGCGCGTTCCGGATAAGGACCGCCCAGCTTGCGCTTAACTCTTCACCCGCCCCCGTTGGATCAATGGGACTGAGGGTCAGTATGTTCGTAGCTGCTGATGAAGTTGCGCTTCGCGCATGGATTCGAATTGCTTGCAGCAAGTTACATGGTTTGGGAGCATCCGCTATCCGTATTGGGCCAGCGGCAAGGTTCATTCATGCTGAAGCCGGAGCCCCTGAGCTACTTCGAATACATCATTCGCGATGCCGAGAGCTACCGAGCCGTGCTTTCGGAAGCCAATCACGTGATCTACCAACTTGAGCCTGGATGCCTGCGCGGTCGCCATGTGCGTTTCGGTCTGCCGGGCGGTCAGTTCTCCTATGTTGAGACCAACATTGCACTTCGGGGAGGCGGCACTTTTCCAAACCGTTGGACGCTGTCGATCATGCTGGCGAGCACCACCCAGTCGCTGCAGCACGGAATAGAGGTGGGT
>Ga0210408_10004718_pt1 | contig 12130 bp, 9 predicted proteins | sample IncBWH4MmetaG_FD_155471 | JGI IMG/M metagenome (GOLD analysis project Ga0210408, IMG submission 155471) | Forest soil microbial communities from Barre Woods Harvard Forest LTER site, Petersham, Massachusetts, United States - Inc-BW-H-4-M | ecosystem: Environmental > Terrestrial > Soil >... | reverse complement strand
TGCCACGGCGGCAATGGACGCGCTCTGGACTCCGTCGAACGAGGTCATGGCCGCTACGAGCACTGGCTGTGGCCGCTCTACTATCCCGAAAATTACAACGCCGGCTGCCAGCAGTGCCACGCCGCGGACATGGTTACCGAGCATGCGCCCACGCTCAACCAGGGCAAGCAGCTCTATCGCCGCCTCGGCTGCATCGGCTGCCATCGCTTCCAGGGCTTCGACAATCAGGACGAGCAGTTGGTCAACACGCGCCAGGATATTCTCCAGCTCGCCAAGACCAAGGCGGACGACGGGCTGGAAATCCCGCGCCTCCAGAAACTGGGTGACAACGCGCCGGATAACGCCGCCGCGGAAAAATATTATTCGCAGGCCACCAACCTGATCGTCGAGGTCAGCCGCCTGGATGCGCGCGGCGAATCACTAGAGAATCGCAGCCACAATCTCTTGCAGGAAATCAAGAAAGTCGCGCCGGACCTGAAAGATGCGCGCCTGAAACTTCACAAGGAATGGATCCCCTACTGGCTGGGCCACACGCGCGAATTCCGGCCCACCACGAAAATGCCACAGTTCAATTTCAAGCCCGGCGACATCGAAGCCATCTCCGCGTTCATCTGGCAGAGCGCTCTCACGGGTCCGGCACCGGAACATCAGGCCGCCGGTAACGCTACTCGCGGCAAACAGCTGTTCGAATCGCGCGGCTGCCTGGCCTGCCATTCCATCGGCGAAGGCGCAAACCTGATCGGCGGAACGTTTGCCGCCAATCTCAGCCGCATCGGGGAAAAGGAAAATTACGATTACGTGGTCCGCTGGGTGCACAATCCACGGCAGCGCACGCGTCCCTATTGCCCGTACGAGAAGCGCGACCTGGGCCCTGAGGATTACGCCAAGCACAATCTCCCTTATGCCTTCGACCTCGACCATTCGCGCTGTCCCAACGACAATCACGAGCTGGTCGTCCAGCAGCCGACGGTCATGCCCAGCCTGCGCCTCTCCATGGACGACGCGCGCGACATTGCGACCTACCTGACCGGCCAGAAGCATGCCGACGCCACATACGAAGCCGCCAACTTCATGGACGATCCGAAGCTGAAGTCCAAGGGCGAAGAGCTCATCCGCCACTACGGCTGCGCCGGCTGCCATGAAATTCCCACCTTTGAAGACGAAGGCCGCATCGGCACCGAGCTGACCAACGAAGGCTCGAAGCCCATCGAGCGCCTTGATTTTGCGCTGTCCACAGAAAATGCCAAGCGCGGGATTTTGCCCGACGGCAAACAATCGCCGCGCGGCCCGTGGTTCGACTCCAAAGGCTTCTTCGAAGAAAAGCTGCGCGACCCGGCGCTCTACGACAAGGACAAGTATCACGCGAACCCGATGGACGCCCTGCGGATGCCCAAGCCCAACATCCAGTCGAACGACGATCTGGAGGCGCTGGTCAGCATGCTGCTCGGTTCAACTGATCCCACTCTTCCACCGGAGTACATGTTCAAGCCCGCGGACCGCCGCCGCTACATTCAGGAAGGCTGGTGGATCGTCACCAAGTACAACTGCATCGGCTGTCACCAGGTTGACGTCGGCCAGAAATCCGTGCTGCAGACTGTGCCGTTCTACGAAGGCGAGAACAAAGCCAATCTTCCGCCGGTCCTGACCACCGAAGGCGCGCGTGTGAATCCCGAATGGCTGCGCCAGTTCCTGGCGAATCCCGCGCTGAGCACCACGGACACGAATCGCAATGGCGTGCGCCAATACCTGCAAGTGCGCATGCCCACTTTCTATTTGTCTGACGACGAAATCCGCAAACTGGTCCTCTTCTTCGCGGCCATGTCCTCGCAGCCGGATCCCTTCATGCCGCCCAAGGTCGAGCCGCTCTCTGAAGCCGAGCGCTCCATGGCGCGCAGCATATTCACCAGTCCCGCGGCGCCGTGCTTGAAGTGCCACATGACCGGCAACGCCGAGCACGACAAGAACGCGTCCGCGCCCAATTTCCTGCTCGCTCGCGAGCGCCTGCAGCCCGCCTGGGTGGACCGCTGGATCACCGATCCCGCGAAAATAATTCCCGGCACCTCCATGCCCTCGGGTCTGTTCCGCAGGGAAGGGGACCGCTGGATATTTGCCGGCCCGGTTCCGGCGCCCGTCGCGCAATATCATGGCGACCACGCCGACCTGCTGGTGCGCTACATGTTCTCGCTGACGCCACAGGAGCAGGGCGCGCTGCTGGGCCGCACACCCGCGGGCGGCGCCGCAAAATCTTCGGGCGGACACTGATGATCCGGTGAGAAGTCTCCACCGGCTTCGTAGCGGCCACATCCGCTGAAATTTTCCGCCCCCCATTTCGCAGCAGTCTTGTTACACTATCCTGCTTTCTACAGGAGGAAACGCCGCATCATGAATAACAGGTACTTGAATTTCGCACTCGCTACCGCTCTCGCGCTGGCCATCGCCGGTTGCGGCGGCGGCAAGAAAGAAGAATCAGCCACGTCGTCGCAGCCCGCTGCGGCTCCGGCGGCCACGAAAACTGTTGACGCCGCCACGGCTGGCTCCGTCACCGGCACCGTTACTCTCGACGGCAAGGCGCCAGCCGCCAAGGCCATCAACATGAGCGCCGAACCCTATTGTCAGAAGGCGCACTCCACGCCGGTCATTCCGCCGGAAGTCGTTGCCGGCGCCAAAGGCGAACTCGCCAATGTCGTCGTCTTCGTGAAAGACGGCCTGGGCGACTACGTTTTCACCGCTCCTGCAAAACCCGCGGTTCTCGACCAGCAAGGTTGCATGTATGACCCGCATGTCGTCGCGGTCATGGCCGGCCAGGCCTTTCAGGTGAAGAACGACGACCAGACCACGCACAACATCCACCCCATGCCCAAAGACAACCGTGAATGGAACAAGTCGCAACCTCCCGGCGCCACCCCGATTGACGAATCCTTTGCTCGCGCCGAGCTGGCCATTCCCGTCAAATGCAACGTGCATCCGTGGATGAAGAGCTACATCTTCGTGTTCAAGAATCCGTACTATGCCATCACCGGCAAAGACGGAAAATTCGAGCTCAAGAACCTCCCGCCGGGAACGTACACCGTCACCGCCTGGCAGGAGAAGTATGGCACCGTGGATCAGACCGTGACCGTTGCCCCGAAGGAATCGAAGGCTGTCACGATTACTTTCAAGGCCGCTGCGTCCGGCGATTAGCATTTCTGTCGTCACGCATTAGGGCGTATTCGTCAGGGCATGGCTTCAGCCGTGCCGCACCCGCAGTAAAATTTCGGCGGCTTTAGCCGCTGAGGGATAGCGGGGAAACTCACAATTCGGCGAGGGCGGGTTTCACACCCGCCGTGGCCTCAAAATTGCACTTCTAGTCTCGAACCGAGGAATCGCACCGGGAATGCCGGGAACCGCCAGCCTCCGCGCTCTCAACCGCTTCTCCATCATTACAGCGGCTTCCACTGTCTGCCTGCTGGTGGCCGGAGCACTGGTTACTGGCAATGACGCTGCGGATTCTGTGCCGGATTGGCCGCTGGCCTACGGCAAGATTATTCCACCGCTCGTCGGCGGCATTCGCTACGAGTTTGCCCACCGGGTTGCGGCCGGCATCGTTGCCGTGCTCACCGTGGCTCTCGCCGTCTGGATCACCAGCAGCCCGATTCGCGACCGCGTGGCGCGCTGGGGTTGGACGGCCGTCGCACTTGTGCTCATACAAGCGGGTCTCGGCGCGCTTCGCGTCCTCTACGGACATGCAAAATTGATTGCGACAATTCACGCGACAGTCGCGCAGGTATTTTTCCTTACCCTCGTTGTCCTCACGCTTCTCACCAGTGACTGGTGGCATCAGGATCACCCCGCGCTCGAAGATTCCGGCTCGCCGCGACTTTCCACTCTCGGCCTGTGCACCACCATCGTCATACTTATTCAGTTGGTCCTCGGCGCTGCTTTTCGTCACGGCGCATTCGGCATTCTGCCGCACCTCATAGGTGCCGCGGTGGTCATCTGGATGGTCACTTGGACTGGCCGCGAGGCCAAGTCCCGCTTCGGCTCTGCGCCGGAGCTGCGCAAGGCCACCATCCTGCTTCACGCCACTTTCGGCACGCAAATCCTTCTGGGCTTCGCCGCCTACTGGGCCGTCGCCGAATCTCTGAAGGCTGTCCAGCCCGTGCTCCTCCTGGTCGTCATCGAAGTCGCGCATGTCGTCGTCGGCGCGTTGACACTTGCCGCCACCGTTCTCCTGACTCTCAAAGCATTTCGTCTCGTCCGGCCCACGGCTTCTGTCACCGTCGGCGCCTCGACAGAGAAGGCCAGGGCCTAGACCATGAGCACGCTGCGCACCGCCGAAATCGCTGCATACGATAAGCCCTGGGCCTATGTCGTTCTGACCAAGCCGGACGTCACGTTCCTCGTCGTCATCACCACCGTCGCCGGCTTCTACCTCGGCTCTCGCGGCCCGCTCGATTGGCGGCTGCTGGCTCACACGCTGTTTGGCACCATCGTCGTAGCTGCCGGCACCGCCGCTCTCAACCAGTATTTCGAGCGGGACATGGATGCGCTCATGCGCCGCACCGCGTCGCGCCCGCTGCCCACCGGAATCTTGCAGCCGCGCGAGGTTCTCCTGTTTGGCGCCTCGACGATCGTTTTGGGCGCGGCATGGCTGGCCCTGGCCACCAACATTCTTGCTGCGTTGCTGGCCCTTGCCACCACGGTCCTTTATCTCGGCCTCTACACACCGCTCAAGACGCGCACCACGCTGGCCACTGCCGTCGGCGCATTTCCGGGCGCTCTGCCTCCGCTGATCGGCTGGGCTGCTGCGCGCGGCTCGCTCTCACCCGCCGCCTGGATTCTTTTCGGCATCCTTTTCTTCTGGCAGTTCCCGCACTTTTTCTCCATCGCCTGGATCTACCGCGAAGATTACGCCCGCGCCGGCATTCGCATGTTGCCGGTGGTTGACCGCTCGGGCGACGCCACCTTCCGCCAGATCATCGCCATGTCCGCCATCCTGGTTCCCGTCAGCCTGCTACCGTCCGTCATCGGTCTGGCCGGCATCCGCTATTTCTTTGGCGCTCTGGTTCTGGGCATGATTCTTCTGCAGGTATCTCTATGGGCCGGCCGTGACCGCACCAACAACCGCGCCAAGTTCCTGATGCACGCGACGGTGGCCCACATCCCGGTCCTGCTGGGCCTGATGATTCTCGATAAACTCACGCAATGAACGCGCTCAACCGAGGAGGAAACCTGTGATGACCTCCAAATCCGTCTCGCTCGAACTCGCTGCCATCTGCGCCTTCTTCATCCTGCTCGCGATTCTCGGCGCTGCCTGGGATTTCACTTCCGGCCTGCTTGGTAGCGGCATTGACGGCATCATGCTCCTCATCATTTGCCTGCTGATCCTCGCCGTTTTCGGCATCATGTTGCTTGTCGAGCTGGTCGGTGCCGGCATCCTTCCTAAGCCAGCGTTCGGAAAAGCGAAGGCTCCGGCCGCCGCAAAAGCGCCTGCCCCCGCGCAGCCGGGAAAATAATCCTCGCGCGCCGCCGATGAGTTTCTTGCCGCTCTACTCGCTCCCAGCCGTCAACGCCTCGCTCAACGCCGCTTGCACGTTCTTCCTGCTCCTCGGATACGCCTTCATCCGCCGCGGAAAAATCGCCTGGCACCGCGCCTCCATGCTCACTGCTTTCGTCTGCTCCACAGCCTTCCTGGCGCTCTACCTCTACTTCCATTTCCACGCCGGCATCATCCGCTTTGGCGGCCAGGGATGGATCCGCCCCGTATATTTCACGTTGCTGGTCTCTCACACCATTCTCGCCATCCTCAATCTCCCGCTCATCCTCACCACTTTGACATTCGCTCTCCGCGAGAATTTCCCGCGCCACCGCCGCTTCGCCCATTGGACCTACCCCATCTGGCTCTACGTTTCCGTCACCGGCGTCATCATCTATTGGCTGCTGTACATCGCCTACACCCCCATCCTGCCGGCCTAATGGCAGCGCCTATGATTTCTGTTTGTTGACTCTAGTCTTAGCAGTTGTAGCGCCGGCGTCTCGCCGGCTCTTTTGAATTTGATTTGATTTCTTGCAGTCTTCTGAGGTGAATTTCGTTCTGCCCGGTTTTCCTCTGCGTTCTCTGCGTCTCTGCGGTGAAATCGCCTTTAAAATTCGCCAGGGATTTCAACCTTCAGTCCATCACTATTTTGCCGCCCTCCCCCGAATGGCATTCGACGTCGCCACCGCTTGCCGTCCTACCCGAGGACTCATCCCGTCGACGCCGCGTGCATACCGGTCCACATCCGGCAAATCCTCCGCCCGCCCCACGATGTACAGCGCCCGCAGCGCCTCCCACACCATCCCTTCGCTCGGTGCCAGCGCGACCAGCGGCGCTCCCGCCGCCACCTCCGTCCCATTCGCTGCAAGCCACCGGTCGAGCGTCCCCGGCACGTTCGCCCGTACCTCCTCACTTTTTCCGCCCGCCTCAATGTGCGCCACCATCGTCCCGGAGTTCACCACGTCCCCAGGCTTCAGCCGTGTCTCCAGCTTTCCTGCGAGCGGTGACGGCATCGGATACGGTCGTAGCATGGCCACCAAGTGCGCGCGCCCGGCGTCATCTCCAAACCGCACCAGCGAAAGCGCGGCATTGCGCTCGACCATGGGGTTCGAATCCGCGAGCGTCTTCAGCAGCGTGCCGTGAAACTCCTCCGACTTCGCGTCCTGCCCCATTACCCATGCATCCGTTACGCGGATTTCGTCCACCGGATCGGCCGCCATCTTCACCAGCACCGGATACCATCGCCGGACCGAAGGGTCGCGCGCCTCCATGCGCATCTCGATTTGCGTCAGGGCATGTTGGATTTCACGCGGGTGCTTGCGGTCCTCCATGGCGCGCGCAATCTGCGCGTCGTTCATCGGCCGCCCGAACCACGTCGCGTGCCAGAACAAAAACGGCATCAGCACGAACAAAAACGCGACAATTACGATCCCGTACGTCCATCGCCCACCGAATGATTTCGCCTTGCCCTGCACGCCTTCGAGCGGCGCTGTCTGCACCGTCACCTGCACATCGGCTTCATTGGTCATCGCGGGTCCAGCTTACCGTGCCATTTCTCGCGAGACAAGGCGCTCCCCGGGATTCGATTTTCTCGAGCCTCGAGTTTCTTTTCTGGGTCTTGTTCCTGCATACACCGCGCGTGGCCGGCTCGCTTCGCAATAGCAACGAATCGGCAAGTCTGATGGTCGCCCTGGCCATGTCCGGCGCCACTTTCATTTTCGAAGGTAGGGCCAATTCCTCGCGCCAATCCTCGACAATGGGCTGACCGAAAAACTGTAGGTTTTTGGCGGACTCAACTCGAGGCGGGAATCCGCACAGACGCAACTCCCCAAACGCGTCCGGCCGGCGTCTGCACGATGCCCACAACTCGCAGGGCCTTCTTGCCGGGTCGCTGCACTGGAATCTTCACATCGCCGCTCCATCCGGAATTATTGCTGACCGCTCCCGCCTTCGTCAGCGAGCGCAACACGGCCACGTGAGTCAGCTTGCGCCCGTCGTTTTCGCCGGCCAGAACTTGCGACTCATCGCTTTCGTCCGCCACGGCGATCAGCACATCAGCCGAAGCGGCTCCGGTCGCAGCTGGAAGAGGCCCCGCGTCAACGTGCGCAACCAGTGCGCCCGCGTCGCCGAAAGCTACACTGGACAGCACCAGCGCCGTTTTCTGCTCCCGCGCCGCAGTTTCAATGGCCTCACGCGCTCGCGGTTCGTCGCTGCCAACGGATCCGAACCGCCCGTCCACCACCATCTGCGGCGTGTACACCGTCCCCTGCAAATCCCCCGCCGCATACGCCTCCTGCCTCTCGCTTATCGCTCGCGAGGAATACGGGTCGCGCCAGCCGAGATCGTTCCAATAATCCACATGTTCGCTCAGCACCACAATGTTGGCTGCGCCGACCGGCTGCGTCCGGTCAAGTCTCTCCAGCAGGACATCCGCCGGCGGACAACTTGAGCACCCCTCTGAAGTGAATAGCTCGACCAGCACAGGTGTACGCACTGCGCCGTTTCCGCCAGCGCTGCTCTCACGCCTCGGCGCAGCATGCACGCCCACATACAACAATCCCGCCACCACCGAAACCGCGCCGACAGCCGCAACCTCCCTCCACATACGCTTTGCCAGTTTCATTCGAATCGCCTTCCTCCCAATACAGTACGACTTTCCACCCCTGATTGGATGGCCTCGTCGGTGGTCTCGATTCGTCGCAGCACGCGCACGCTGCGGCTTTTTTTGACTACAGTTTGCGCTAAACATTTTGTTTCGGGGGATACGGGCGTCGACAGGAGGAGATTACACCTGGGTCTGGTTTCGAGCCGCAGCCAACCACGGCAAATTCGCATTTGGCCGCGTCGCGCCCACAATCCCTAATACGCTGCTTGCGAAACAACGGCCCCTTTTTTCGCCCCGGTTACGCAGTCGCGTGCTTCCGCATTTCACGCGCTGGGGTAGCGGCTCTCTGCACGCTTCGCCTGCCGTTCTCCGTCATCCTCCACTGTTATGTTGTGGGATTGTTCGACCCCCACTGGCGATTAGCCCGCCACTCATCGAAAGCTACGGCCGCCGCCGTGGTAGCCGCAGAATTCGCCTCGACACTCACGCGGTTATTCTTGATTGCTCGCGGCGATTGCCATTGAATTTATGCGGGCAGCACCGCGGACATCTCCGCAGGACCGCGGACGAGATTGCCGTTGCTCCGCAAGGGAAGGGAACCCTTCGCCGCAATTCTATAGAGCCAGTGGAAAGTGCGTGGGCCAACGACTACGAGGGTAGTGCACCAGAGGGAATTAGAATCTGGTCTTCGGCCAGCCCAATTCATGAATTGCGAATGGCAATTCTCAACTCACGATTCACGAATCTCAATTCTCGACTCGCATCTCACTTGTAACTGATAACCGCATGACCATCCACAATTTGTATGTCGTTCACATCCGCCGGCAGCCGCAACTTTTCCCGATTTTCCGGCGATGCCATCATCTTTGCCACGGCAGAATCGAGCGTCGATTGCGGCAGCGGCAGCGACCCAAGCTTGCCGCTAATCGGTACAAACCGCAAATAGCCATCCTCGGCTCGCAAGTGCCCATCTAGTTCCAGCGACATATCCTTACCGTGAAAGTCAAACACTACGTAAGCCTTCACCACGTCGCCGTCCATGTCCACTTTCACGTCCTTCACCGCCGACTGCACCTGCTCCAATGTCGGCTGCTCTTCGCCCGCTGCCGGTCTCGACTCGTTGGCCGACGCGCCGGTATTGGCCTGCGCCGCCGTTTCCCGGCCCGCAGACGAGCCCCCCGCCGCTCCCGCACCTCCAGGCTGCTGCCCCCCCGCAAGCTCCAAATTCTGCGCCAAGTATGAGTTCAGTTCCGTCCGATCCAGGTCCACCTGACTCGGCTGCCCGCTGGCTCTCGCCTGATCCGCTGCCCGGAACTTTTCCTCCACTCGAGCAGCAGCTGTCGGATCATACGCCACTTGCGGCGGCGACGACTTGCGCAGCACCAGCCCAAGCGTCACGATAAGTCCCACAAGGCTGGACCAGCTCAATATGCGATAGAGTTTCTTGAGTAGCGCCGGGTCTGCCATTAAGCCTCCTCAGGAGCCGGGAACTCGCTAAGCTCTGTATTTCCTGCCGAGACGCCCACCATCCGCGGATCGAACGAAGCGGCGTGCCTCGCGCAAAGCCGCCGTGGCTGGCAGCTGATTTGAGCGTAGCAGAATCGCTCTAACGCGCCGCTTTCTGGCCCATTTCGTTTCCAATGCACTATTGACCATTGGTACAGGTATCCTGGCTCAATTATGATGTCGCTTCTGCTTGGAATCCCGCGGCATAGGGCTGGTCGAAGATTGCGCGATTCTCACTAACACGGGTTGTGCGAACACTCTTGGGGCCTCCCGGGATCATCCGGCCGTAGGAAAGAGCTTACTGGGGGAAAACTCTCATCCGCCGTTGCCGGGAGGCGCTCAGGTTTGCCTCACCCGACCCTGAGCGCAACGAGTCACCCCGAAGCTCCTTAAATTACTTTCAGTTGAATCAATTCTGACCTGACCGGTCACAGTTCTGTTGGCTTACTCGCACGCGGACTAAATGGAAAAGGTTGATTCTTTTCCGAACCCATCCCAGAGATGGCTGCCTCTGGTGATTTTCTCGCTGGCCACTCCCCCAGGCCTGTCACTTGCATTTCTTGTCCCCCAATACCTTGTTTCAGGTCCTAGACCCAAGCGGTTCTTTATCTGCAACTACGAGGTCGAGTCACGCGCTATTCCGGTGCTTAGTCGAGTGAATCGGAATCTCGGCGCCTACCTGCTGGCATTAAGCTGGCCGGAGCAGCAGAAACACCGCTGCCGGCGCAATGGATTTTTGAGTAGTTCTCCGACAAAATTAATATTGCTCTCATCTTTAATGGAGACAGCACAGATCCGCCCATCAAGATCTAGAGCTCTTTCCTGAAGACGATCAAACGGAAGCAGGCCTGCTCCTCAACTAACTCCCGCCCCGCCTTTCGTTTGTTCCAAGTGTCCACGCATTCATGCCATTACTCACCCCGTGATCATCCAAAAATCGAATGAATATTTATGTTGAAAAGGGAAGCATGTAGTCAGTGGTTCCGATAACTTCCCGAGTCTAATGTTTAGAAAGGCAATTCAACTTAATCCATGTGGGGCCTGAGGTGGGTAGGAACTTCAGCAGAGTGTTTAGTTGCACAGGGAAGGCTTGACAGCGGTGAGTGTCTGGCGATGGTCATGCACAATGGTTGCGCGGAATTGAACGGCGCGGGGTTTCGAGAAGTGCGAGCAATCGCACATTGCGTTCAGTCGGTTGTCCAAAAAGGACTTATCGAGGGCTGTCATCTCAGGAGGCAGGATGGATCGCTCAGGGTCAAGCGCATTGCGAAACGAAATGAATCGCGACAAACAATACGGACAGTGTAAATGCAGGAACGGCAAGTGCGGGACGAAGAACCAATTACCTGACCTGGGGAGTCGTGAAGGGAATGGGAGCGTGCCCACGGAAATGATTCGCCTCACACAAGGCAGTTGTAAAGGAAATTGTCCACGCTGCCAAAATCCAAGTCGTAATGGGTCGAGAGGTGAAATGAGCCCTGAGGCCTACACCGGCTTATGCGGCAACTTGGTACGCGACAGTGCAGCCAGAATTCAGCCGCTAATTTGCGCCCAGGTGTCGGAGGGAATCTTGTGTATGCAAACATCTCAAATAAACCCGTTTCATCAGTGGTCGCCATGTGAAACGGACGAACGGGTTCAGCTGCATCAGAAGGAATCCGGCCAGGATGCCACAAACCTTTGATTCAGATCACAGCGGGCCACCTTTCGAGCCCTAGTCACGCTCCGCGGGCGTGACAAAGCGCGCAAATTCTACGCATATGTTCGACGAACTAAAGTGATGCGAAACGAGCGTGGGAGACATCGATGGAGTCAGAGGTTCAATATCGCGATGCATTCTTCGACTGAAATGTGTCCTGCCGCTAAGGCAGCTCAAAAGCGCGGAATTTGTGAAGTGTTTAGTAGCTTGCGGAGACCGAGGAGTCGATCGTTTCTCACAGAATGCAAGGGAACACCTTGTGGTAGCCCATTGATGATTTTGTGGAGATTGTTCATCGCTGATTCATGGAGTGGGTTGATGTCTGGGGGCGACCATGTTCGTCAAAGCGCGGCATCAGAGGAGATCAGAGCGCGGCTTCTTTCCGATGGAACGAATTCATCTGAGGGTAGCAAACGATCGAGCAGAAGTTCAGTGTCGCATTCCGCGCAGCGGCAAAAAGGTGTGTGCTCTCATCGCTTGCCGCGGTTCGAGAGAACTTGGAGTTGGGAATCGGGTCGCGGGCAATTGCAACCGGCCTCAAGAATCCAACTCGATTCCCTCGATAGTGAACTCGGGATTCTTGCACGGGGGAGAAAGCGCGTGCCAACAGGATCCGCTCGCCGGGACCACGTGGGTGCGTGTGCGGTTGAGGACTCGGTGGTTTGTCTGCGCTGGGAACGGATTGTGAGTCGGGGCGTATGGTTGCGGAGGTTTGGAGTCTGTCAGTTCGCCGAGATCTCAGAGTCGCTCGGTACGCTAGCTGCTCGCCAGGATGTGACAACGCGGCGCAAACAAGTGATGCCGC
>Ga0210408_10004716_pt1 | contig 12131 bp, 6 predicted proteins | sample IncBWH4MmetaG_FD_155471 | JGI IMG/M metagenome (GOLD analysis project Ga0210408, IMG submission 155471) | Forest soil microbial communities from Barre Woods Harvard Forest LTER site, Petersham, Massachusetts, United States - Inc-BW-H-4-M | ecosystem: Environmental > Terrestrial > Soil >... | reverse complement strand
CGCGATCGGCCACCAGCACGCGCAGCAGCTCGGCACGAATCTCATCGCTCAGCGCCTCGATCGCATCCAGCCACGGAAAGTCTGCACGCTCGAAGAACTCGATCGCCGGCAGCTCCGGGAAATACATCCAGGTCGGCTGCGAATAAAACACCGACCGTTTACCCATCAGCGCCTCAAGACACAGGTCGACGCGGCGCTGGCGCCCAGCGCCATGGCGTTCACGGATCGCCGCCAGCGGCTCCTCGAGCGCGGCGCTGAGCGCGGCCTGGTCGGCGTCGACCAGCTCTTTTGCGTGGCTCAGCGCCCCGCGGATGGCAGGCGCCAGCTCGGCGCCGGGCGGAATGCAGGCGAGCGCGTTCTGATAGGTGCGCGCCGCGTTGCGTGCCTCGCCCGACTCCTCGAGGTAGGCGCCCTTCTGCAGCAGCGCCGACAGGTGGCGCGGTTCGAGCTGCAGCGCCTTCTCGATCGCATCCATCTCCTCGGCGCGCCGTCCGAGCGCCTTCAGGCTGCTCGCCAGGTTTGCCCACAGGGCGGGGTGGCCGGGGTCCGCAGTCGTCGCGCGCACAAACAACGCGTGCGCCTGCTCCGCGGCGTGCCGATCAAGCATGAGCACGCCGAGCTCGTTGAGCACCGCGGGGTGATTGGGAGCCTGCAGTGCGAGGCGCACCAGCAGCTGCTCGGATTCCCCCGTGCGCCCGGCGGCCGCTGCCGCCTTGGAGGCCTGCAGAACGCGGATGATCGCCGCATCGTCCAACGGTGCAGGTACCGCAGTATTCACGCTTGTCCCCGGACAGCCCGAAAGGGTTTTGCGGTGATTGTACCCTCAGTCGCCACGCGGGCCATGCGCGGATCGCGGACAACGGGGACTTGCCGCGACGTTGACTGACCTGGCCGGGTCAGCTTAGATAGGCCGCCCGCCGCGCGGGTGCGCCGGGCGGCTCCTGCAAGGTGGTCGGATCCGTGGCGCACTACCCTCTCCTTAGGTGTTCCCGGAGTGCTCCATTTGACACCGAGTGCCTCTGCCGATCTCGAGCTCATGCGCGCGTCGCTGTTGCTCGATTCCGATCCGGCAGGGGCCGCGCAGCGGGCGACCGAAATCCTCGCACGCTCACCGGGCCACCCCGAGGCGAGCCTGCTGCTCGCCACCGCCCACCGCAAGCTCGGAGATTCAGCCGCCGCGGCCGCGCTTCTTGAATCCGTGGCGCGGGTACAACCGGAGTCGGCGTTCATGCAGCTCGAACTAGCGCGGGCCTACGCGGCCGATGGCCGCAGTGCCGCGGCGCTGGCTACGCTGCGTCGGGCGGTCACGCTCGATGCAGAGCTGGCCGATGCGTGGCGGGAGCTCGCGGCGCAGCTGTTTGCCGCCGGCGAGACTCTGGAGGGTGATCGCGCCGACGCGCGCTACCGCAGCCTGGCGCGCGAGCCACCCGAGCTCGGCGACGCGCGCGCGGCTCTCGCCAACAACCGACTGGAAGCGGCCGAGGCCATCCTGCGGCGGCGTCTGCAGCTGGCCCCGGACGACGTGGTGGCACTGCGGATGCTGGCGGACGCCGCCACGCGGCGCGAAGACCCGGCAGAGGCGGAACGGCGCCTGAGCGAGTGCCTCGCCCTCGCGCCAGGCTATGCCGCCGCGCGCCTTGATCTGGCGCACGTGCTGTATGCGCAGCAGCGCATTGTCGAGTTGCTGCCGATCGTGGAGCGGCTGCTCGCATCGCAGCCCGACAACATCGAATGCCTGAGCCTCAAGGCAGCGGCGCTGCGACTCGTCGGCCGCAACGACGAGGCAATTGCCCTGATGGAGCGGGCCGTCGCGACCCACCAGGACAATGATCAGGCGTGGGTGTTCTTCGGGAACCTGTTGCGCGAGGTCGGCCAGCAGGCGCGAGCGATTGCGATGTACCGGCGGGCGCTCGCGGCACGCTCCGGGTGCGGTCGCGCCTACGCGAGCCTCGCCAATCTCAAAACCTTCCGTTTCGATAGCGACGACGTCCAGGCGATGCGCGAGCAGCTCGAGCGCGGTGCCGTAGATCAAGAGGATCGCTTGCAGCTCGAGTTCGCGCTGGGCAAGGCGCTCGAGGATGCCGGCGAGTTCGCGGCTTCCTTCGAGCACTACGCGCGCGGCAATGCGCTGCATCGCGCGACTATCTTCTACGATCCGGGGATGATGACCGCGGAATTCGGCCGGCACCTGGCGCTCTACACGGCCGGTTTTTTTGACGAGCGCCGCGGCTGGGGAAGCCCGCAGCGGGAACCGATTTTCATCGTCGGGCTGCCACGCTCGGGATCGACTTTGCTCGAGCAGATGCTGGCGAGCCACTCGCACGTCGAAGGCACGAGCGAGTTGTCGGACATCGCCGCCATTGCGTTCCAGATGTGGTCCCGTACCAGTGCCGCCGAGCGCCCGAACTACCCGCAACCTGTCGCAGCGCTCGACCGGCAGGAGATCGAGGCGTGCGCCGCGCGTTACCTGTCGCGTACCCGGCCGTACCGGCCTCTGGGCAGACCGCACTTCGTCGACAAGATGCTCGGGAACTTCGGCCACATTGGTTTCATCCATCTGATGTTTCCGCACGCCGCGATCATCGACGCGCGGCGCCACCCGCTCGCCTGCGGCTTCTCCTGCTACAAACAGCTGTTCATCCGCGGCCAGAAATTCAGTTACGACTTGCGTGAGTTGGGGCTTTACTACCGGGATTACGTCACGCTCATGGAGCATTTCGATGCGGTTCTTCCGGGCCGGGTGCACCGCGTGCACTACGAGCAACTGGTCTGCGATCCCGAGGGTGAGTTGCGCAAACTGCTCGACTACTGCGGGCTACCCTTCGAACAGCAGTGCCTGCGGTTCTACGAGAATCCCCGGGTAGTGCACACCATCAGCTCGGAACAGGTCCGCCAGCCGATTTATGCCGAGAGCGTGGATCAGTGGCGCAACTATGAACCGTGGCTCGGTCGCTTACGGGAGGCGCTCGGCGATCTGGTGGAACGCTACCCGAGCTTCCCCCGCACCGCGGGCTGAGACTTCGCGCGGATGAGCAGCAGCAGTACCGCGCTCGCGCAAGCGTTCAAGCTGCAAAAACAGGGTCGCGTCACCGAGGCCGTGTCGGTGTATCGCGAGGTGCTCGCCCGTGAACCCCTCAATGGGGATGCGCTGCATCTCATGGGCCTCGCCATGGCGACACTCGGGCAGACGCAGGAGGCCGTGCGCCTGATCGGTGCGGCGGTGCAGCTGCAACCCTCCAACGCCGCCGCGCACGCCAACCTCGCCACTGCGCTCAGCGGCACCGGCCGTCACGCGGAAGCGCTGCCGTGCTACGAGCGCGCGCTCGCCCTGCAACCCGATATGGTGCTGGCGCACCGCGGCCGCGGTGCCGCGCTCCTGGCCTTGGGTCAACTCGAAGCAGCCCAGGCGAGCTTCCGTGAGGCGCTGCGTCTGGCACCCAATGACGATCAGGCAATCAACGCCCTGGGTGTGGCGCTCGAGCGTGTCAATCGCCCCGACGAGGCGCGGCAATGCTTCAACCGCGCGATCACGCTCAATCCGGCCAATGCCGACGCACACCATAATCTCGGCCTCATCGAGGCCGCGGCAGGCCGGCACGCCGAGGCTCTGTTGAGCATCGAGCGCGCGCTCGAGTTGCAACCGCACCATCCGGCGCTGCACGCCAACCGCGGTACCGAGCTGCTCGCACTCGGCCGCCCGGCCGAAGCCCTGGCAAGCTTCGAGCACGCCATCGCCATCGCACCGGCGGATGCGACCCCGCACCACAACCGTGGGCTGGTGCTCGCGGGCCTTGGGCGCCATAGCGAGGCGCTCGCAAGTTTCGAGCGCGCGCTGCAACTTGCGCCGCATGTGGCGGCGACCCACCTGTGGCGCGGCAAAACCTGCCTCGAACTCGGCCAGCCGGCGGACGCGCTCGCGAGCTTCGAGCGTGCACTGGCGCTGGCTCCGCACGAGTTTGATACGCATTTTCAGCGCGGCGTTGCGCTCGCGTTACTGCAGCGCTACGAGGAGTCGGGTGCCAGCTTCGACCAGGCGCTCGCCCGCAACGCAAACTCCGCGGAGGCATTCAACAACCGTGGCGCGGTGCTGGTGCGTCTGTTCCGGCCCACCGAGGCCCTCCCGGACTTCGTCCGCGCCGTGGCGCTCAGGCCCGACTACGCGGACGCTCACACTAACGCGGGCATTGCGCTGCGGGGCCTGGGCCGTTACCAGGAGGCACTCAACAGCCTCGACCGCGCGCTATCGATCAAGCCGGAGGATCCCACGGCCGCCTGGACTAAGGCGGTGCTGAGGCTTTCGATGGGAGAGTTCCGCGACGGCTGGCCGCTCTACGAATCGCGCTTGCGGCTGGAGCGGGCGCGGCAGCAGCAGCGCGGGTTCGCCAGCCCGCGCTGGACTGGGGCCGAGCCGCTGGCAGGCAAATCCCTCCTCGTGTACGCCGACCAGGGACTCGGGGACACCCTGCAGTTCTGCCGCTACATCCGCGTTCTCGAAGCGATGGACGCGAGGGTGGTCTTCGAGGTGCAGCCGGTCCTCAAGCCGCTGTTGGGTTCCCTCGGCATGCGCGGCACGCTCATCGGCCGCGGCGAGCCGCTGCCCGAGTTTGACCTGCACATCCCGCTGTTGAGCCTGCCGCTCGCGCTAGGCACCGAGCTCGACACGATTCCCGGCGGCGTCCCGTACCTCAGGGTCGATCCCACGGCGGTGCACTTCTGGGGCGAGCGGTTGGCTGCTTTGCCCGGATTCAAAGTGGGGCTCAACTGGCACGGCGACACGGCGGCGGAGCAACTGTCGGCGCTCGAGGCGCGCTCCTTTCCGCTCGCCGCAGCGGCAGCGCTCGCGCGGCTGGCGGGCGTGAGCCTCCTGTCGCTGCAGAAAGGTCCGGGCGCGGAGCAACGCGCCGCGGTCCGGTTCGGCGACGCGATCGCCCAGTTGACCGATCCGCTTCATATGGGACCGGAAGAGATCGCCGGCGAGACCGCGGCGATCATGACCAACCTCGATCTGGTCATCACCGCCGACACCGCTCTCGCGCACCTGGCGGGGGCGCTCGGAGTTAGCGTCTGGGTGGTTCTGCAGGCGGTGCCGGACTGGCGCTGGCTCACCGAGCGCGCCGATAGCCCGTGGTATCCGACGATGCGGCTGTTCCGCCAGCGTACGCCGGGAGACTGGCCGGAAGTGTTCGATCATGTGGCGGCCGAGCTCGCGGTGTTGGGTCGCGCGCCCTGACCTTGTTGGCCCGTGCGCCTTTAGCGCGCCGCGGGCGCCGCAGCACCGTCGAGTGCGGCGAGCGTGGCTGCCGAGGGCGGCCGCGCAACGCGCAGGTGTGCGCTCACGGCTTCCGCCTGGCGCAGCACGCGCAACAGGTTCGCGCCGGCGACCTTGGCCAGCTGCGCATCACTCCAGCCGCGGCGCGCCAGCTCCTCGAGCAGCGCCGGAAACTTGTCGACGCCCTCGAGTCCTGTTGGGGTTTCGGGAATGCCGTCGAAGTCGGAACCGACACCGACGTGATCGACGCCTGCGACTTTGCGGATATGCTCGATGTGATCCGCCACGTCGCCTATTCCGACCGGGGGCTGCGGATGAGCCTGCTCCCACGCCTTGAGTGCGGCCGCCGTGCGTTCGGGCTGCCCGACATACAGGCCATCGAAGGGTGGGCTGCTGAAACGGGCCTGCTCCGCGGCGCGATCCGCGTCCCAGCGCCGCCGCGCCTCGGAAACGTAGCCGGGAGCAAAGTTGACCATCACGATGCCGCCGTTTTGGGCCACCAGCTGCAGCACTTCGTCGGGCACGTCGCGCGGGTGATCGACCAGCGCGCGCGCAGAGGAATGCGAGAAGATCACCGGCGCCTCGGTCACGCCCAGCGCCGCGCGCATGGTGTCGGGCGATACGTGCGCGAGGTCCACCAGCATGCCGAGCCGGTTCATCTCCCGCACCACTTCGCGTCCGAAGGGCGTGAGTCCGTGGTGTGCGGGCGCATCGGTCGCCGAATCCGCCCAGTCGGTATTGGAGGAATGCGTCAGGGTCATGTAGCGCGCGCCGGCGTCGTAGTAGGCGCGCAGCACGGGGAGCGAATTGCTGATCTGATGGCCGCCTTCGACCCCGATCAGCGAGGCGATGCGGTGCGCCCGGTGCGCCCGCTCGATGTCTGCCGCCGCGTAGGCCATGGCGAGATCGCCGGGATAGCGCGCGCACATCGCCTTGACCAGGTCGATCTGCTCGAGGGTCATCTGCACGGCCGGCGGCCCCTTGGTCGCGGCCGGGATCCATACTGACCAGAACTGCGCCCCGACTCGCCCCGTGCGCAGGCGGGGAATATCGGTCATGAGGGGTGCACCGCCCGGTGCGACGGGCAGGCCGGCGGTCGGGGCGGCGAGATCGATCCTGCCGAGGTCGCCCGCGAAACGGTCACGGATCTCCCACGGCAGATCGTTGTGCCCATCGATGAGCGGCGTCTGCGCGAGCACGCGCTCGATGCGCTCGGCATCGGTCGCGGCGCGGGCGGCCGCAGGGAGCGCGAGCAGCAGTGCGAGTGGCAGGGCCGCGATGAGCCCGGCGCGGACCGATGAGCGCAGCGTGGCGGTCGCCGCCGTGCTGCCGGTCATGAGGCCGCGGGGGGCGCGCACGAGCGCGTCCAATCCTGCGGCCGCGCGCCCGGGTTGTGCCAGCCGCACGGACCCTTGAGCAGCCGCTCCGCCTGCGGCGGTCCCCAGCTGCCCGGCACGTACTCCACCGGCGGCGCAGCGGGATTCAGCACCCGGTCGACGATGGCCCAGGCGGCTTCCACCTCGTCCTCGCGCGCAAAGTGCGCGGTGTCGCCGATCAGCGCTGCGCTGATGAGCACCTCATAGGCATCCATGTCATCACCCTGCTGTTGCGCGACGAACAGCTCCACCGGGCGTCCGGTCATCACGGGCCCGGGTCTCTTGGTGTGGGCGCCGAGCGCGATGGCGACGTCGGGGCCGAGGCGGAAGCGCAGGTGATTGGGCTGCTCGGGACCGAGGTTGCCAAACACGCTGACGGGCGGCGACCTCAGGTCCACGACCACTTCGGTGGCCGTCACCGGCAGACACTTGCCGGCGCGCAGATAGAACGGCACACCGCTCCAGCGCCAGGAGTCGACAGCCAAAGCGAGCGCGGCGTATGTCTCCACCTGCGAGTCGGCGGCCACGCCCGGCTCCCTGCGGTATCCGGTGAACTGTCCGCGCACCACTTGCGCGGGCGTTGCCGGACGCACCGCTTTCAGTACTTTCACTTTCTCATCGCGCAGCGCCTCACCCTCGGTGTTGACCGGCGGCTCCATGGTGAGGAGCGCCGCGATCTGCAGCAGATGGTTCTGTATGACGTCGCGGACCGCGCCGGTCTCCTCGTAGAAACGGCCACGCCCGGCGACCCCGATGCTCTCGGCCATGGTGATCTGCACGCTGGCGACGAAGTTGCGGTTCCACACCGGTTCGAGAAAGGAGTTGGCGAAGCGGAAATACAGGAGGTTCTGCACCGCCTCCTTGCCGAGGTAATGGTCGATGCGAAAGATGCTGGCCTCGGGAAAATGCGCGTGTAGTGTCTGGTTGAGCGCGCGCGCGGATGCGAGGTCGCGCCCGAAGGGCTTCTCGACCACCACGCGCGCGCCCTGCGCGCTGCCGGAAGCGCTCAGGTGCTCGATGACCACCGCGAACATGCTGGCCGGTATGGCGAGATAGTTCAGTGGCCGCTGCGCATCCCCGAGCGCCTGGCGCAACGCATTGAACGTGGCGCGCTCGTGGTAGTCGCCATCGACGTAGCGCAGCAGGCCCGCGAGGCGCCCCACCACCGCCTCGTCCGCTGCCGGCACGAAGGCCTGCACGCTCTCGCGCACCCGCGCTGCGAGCTGCGCGGGTTTCCACCCCTGGCGCGCGACGCCGATCACCGGCACGCTCAGGAGGCCGCGGCGCACCAGGTGGTAGAGCGCCGGGTAGATCTTGCGATAGCACAGATCGCCGGTGGCCCCGAACAGGACGACGGCATCACAGTCACGGCGTTCCATGATTCCCCTCGCGCCTTCAGGAAGATTTCTCGACGTGGCCTCCGAACCCGAGGCGCATCGCCGACAGGACCTTGTTGGCGAACTCCGCCTGCCCGCGCGACTCGAAGCGGGAGTACAAGGCCGCGCTCAGCACCTGAGCGGGCACGCCGACTTCGATCGCCGCCTCCACCGTCCAGCGTCCTTCGCCGGAGTCCGCCACGTGCCCCGCGAACCCGGCGAGCTTGCCGTCCCGCGCCAGGGCAGCCGCGGCGAGATCCAGCAGGCGCGAGGAAACGATGCTGCCGTGGCGCCAGAGTTCCGCGATCGCGGCGATGTCCAGCCGGTACTGGAAGAAGCGCGGGTCGGACAACGGCGCCGTCTCGGCATCCGCAGCGCTCGCCGTCAGGCCGGCGTCCGCGTGCGCCAGAAGGTTCAGACCCTCCGCGTAGGCCGCCATCAGCCCGTACTCGATGCCGTTGTGAACCATTTTCACGAAATGACCGGCGCCGGACGGGCCGCAGTGCAGATAACCCATGGCGGCGGCCGCAGCACCCGCGGCCCGGCCTGTGTCTGCGCCGCCGGCCGCCGGCGCTGCCGCCGCGGGCATGCTGCCGCCCGGCGCGAGCGTCGCCAGCGCCGGCTCCACCAGCGCAACCGCCTGGCGCTCGCCACCGATCATCAGGCAGTACCCCTGCTCGAAACCGAGCACGCCGCCGCTGGTGCCGACGTCCAGGTATTGAATGCCCGCCGTCTTGAGCTCGCCGGCACGGCGGATGTCGTCACGGTAGTTGGAATTACCGCCGTCGATGAGCACGTCGCCCGGGCCCAGGAGCGGGCGCAGCTCCCCGATCACCGAGTCGACGATCGCAGCCGGCACCATGATCCACACCGCGCGCGGGGGCGTGAGGGCCCGTGCCAGCTCCGCGAGCGAGCCCGCCGCGCGCGCCCCGTGGGCCGCAACGGCTCTAACGGCAGCGGAGGACTGGTCATAGGCCACGCACTCGTGGCCACCCGCCAGCAGGCGCCGCACCATGTTGGCGCCCATGCGCCCGAGTCCGATCATCCCGATCCGCATCGCCTCACTCCTGAAAGTCCTCGCCGCCGGGCTGCCGGCTCGCACCCGTTGAGTATAATGGCCCCACGATCCGCGGGCTGGCTCCATGTGGCAGCGGAGCTAAGGACGATGCAACGCTGCCGATTCCGATTGCTCCAGTCCCAGGGCGCCCGCACATGATCCCCCTGGTGAAGTTACGATCCCGCCATGTCCGGTCGCAGTCCGCTCTTGTCGCCGGCTGAGGCAATGGAGGGAGCGGCGGCCGCTTACGGCGCCCGCGATTGGGCGCGGGCCGAACAACTGTGCAGACTGATCCTTGCCGGCTGCACGGATCATTTCGAAGCGCTGAACCTGCTGGGAATTATCAAAGCACAGACACTGCGTCTTGACGAAGCGGCGCCCTTGTTGAGGCGCGCCGTGGCGGTGAGGCCCGACAGTGCCACGGCACACAACAACTACGCCAACGTCCTCAGAGACCTGCAGCGCTTTCGCGACGCACTGGTTCACTACGACCGCGCACTGGAGCTCGAGCCGCACTACGCAGAGGCCTATAACAACCGCGGCGGGGCGCTACGAGCGCTGGGTCGCCTCGACGCCGCGCTGGAAAGCTACGACCGCTCGATTGCGCTTCGACCAGACAATGCCGAGGCCCACTACAACCGCGGCGTCACACTGCATGATGCCAGGCGTTTTATCGAGGCCCTGGACAGCTATGCGCGCGCCGTGCTGCTGCAACCGGGATTTGCTGCAGCGTACTACAATCAGGGCATTGCGCTGCAGGAGCTCAGGCGCTTCGACGAGGCGCTGCGCAGTTACGATTGCGCGTTGCAGATTGCCGCGAGTGCCGAGGCCTACAACAACCGTGGCAACGTCCTGCTGGAGCTCGGACGCCCTGACGAGGCGCTGCACAGCTTTGATCATGCCCTGCAGCTGAACCCGGCGCTCGCCGACGCTCACAACAATCGAGGCAATGTGCTGCGCGAGCTCAAGCGTCCGGCCGAGGCGCTGCACAGCTATGAGCGCGCGTTACAGATCAATCCGGATCTGAGTTGGCTCCAGGGCGCCTGGCTGCATACAAAGTTGCAGCTCTGTGACTGGGCTGACATCGAATCCGCCGTCACCGATGTCACGTCCCGCATCATGCAGGGCCGCAGGGCCACGCGACCCTTTACCGTGCTGGCCGTCACGGATGCCCTGGCCGTGCAGCGCCGCGCAGCTGAGATCTCTTCCGACGAAAGCGAGCTGGTCAGTGATGCGCTGCCGCCGCCGGTCAAGCGGGCCGCGCGCGAGATCATCCGTGTCGCCTACTACTCGTCGGACTTCCACAACCACGCGACCGCGCAATTGATGGCGGGGCTTTTTGAGCTGCACGACCGCCAGCGGTTCGAGATCGCTGCGTTCTCTTTTGGAACGCGTAAGCGCGACCATATGACCGAACGCCTCCAACAGGCGTTCGCTCGATTCGTGGACGTGCGTGCGAGATCGGACCGGGAAGTGGCGCAGCTATCACGAGACTTCGAGATCGATATAGCGGTGGACCTCAAGGGCTTTACCCAGGATTCGCGTCCCGGGATCTTTGCGCACCGGGCGGCGCCCATACAGGTCAACTTCCTTGGCTATCCGGGGACGACCGGGGCCAGATACATCGACTACATTGTCGCGGATCCGACGGTGATCCCGCGGCACACGCGTCACTACTACTCGGAGAATGTGATCTATCTTCCGAACAGTTACTATCCCAACAGTTACCAAATCAATGATCGCAGGGAACCCCCGGGAGACGCGGTACCTTCACGAGCCCAGCTAGGCCTGCCGCAGGCGGGTTTCGTATTCTGTTGTTTCAACAGCACTTACAAAATAGCGCCCGGGACTTTCAGCTGCTGGATGCGGCTCCTCCAGGCGGTGGCAGGCAGCGTCCTGTGGCTGTTGAGTGACAGCAGCACGGCCGCCGGTAACCTGCGCGCGGAAGCTGAGCGGCTGGGCGTGAGCGGCGCGCGTCTGATATTCGCGCCACCGCTGCCGCTGGCACAGCATCTGCCGCGCCAGCGCGCGGCGGACCTGTTTCTCGATACGCTGCCGTGCGGCGCGCATACGACGGCTACCGACGCGCTGTGGGCGGGACTGCCCGTTGTTACCCTGGCGGGTGAAGCGTTCGCGGCGCGCGTGGCGGCCAGCCTGCTGAACGCGATCGGACTGCCGGAGCTGGTAGCTTCAACAGCGGAGCAATATGAAGCCGTGGCGCTCGCGCTTGCGACCGACCCGCAGCGGATGGCAACGGTCAGGGACCGGCTGAATGCGAATCGGCTGACGACACCACTATTCGACACCCAGCTGTTGACCAGTCACCTGGAAAACGGCTACGCGCAGATTTACCGGCGCTATCATGCTGGTCTGAGCCCTGCTGACGTGCTGGTGCCGGCGGATTTGTCGCACGCGAGCTAGTTCGGCACCCGCCGGATCTGCGCTCCGAGCTGCGCCAGCTTCTCCTCGATCGCTTCGTAGCCGCGATCGATGTGGTAAATGCGCTCGACGTCGGTGCGCCCCTCGGCAACGAGCCCGGCGAGCACCAGGCTCGCCGAGGCGCGCAGATCGGTCGCCATCACCGGCGCCGCGGTGAGCTTGTTCACGCCGCGAATGATGGCGGTGTTGCCTTCCAGGCGAATCTCCGCCCCCAGGCGCCGCATCTCCAGCATGTGCATGAAGCGGTTCTCGAAGATGGTCTCGGTGATGGTGCCGACGCCGGAAGCCACCGTGTTCAGGGCGGCGAACTGCGCCTGCATGTCGGTCGGAAACGCGGGGTACGGGGCGGTGCGCACATCGACCGCCTTCAATTGCCGCCCGCGCATGTCCACCTCGACCCAGTTCTCGCCCACGCCCACTTTCGCGCCCGCCTCCTCGAGCTTGGCCAGCACCGCATCCAGGTGCTCGGGGCGCGTGTTCTTGATGCGCACGTGACCGCGGGTGATTGCGCCTGCGACCAGATAGGTGCCGCTCTCGATTCGATCCGGCAGCACCTCGTAAGTCGTGCCGCGCAGCCGTCGCACGCCCTGCACGACGATCTTGTCGGTGCCCGC
>Ga0210408_10004713_pt1 | contig 12136 bp, 7 predicted proteins | sample IncBWH4MmetaG_FD_155471 | JGI IMG/M metagenome (GOLD analysis project Ga0210408, IMG submission 155471) | Forest soil microbial communities from Barre Woods Harvard Forest LTER site, Petersham, Massachusetts, United States - Inc-BW-H-4-M | ecosystem: Environmental > Terrestrial > Soil >... | reverse complement strand
GGGGGGCGCGTCGGCCCCGGGGAAGGCCGAGCGGGCCATTTCCACGGTCCAGGCCGATTGGCCCAGCAGCACGGGTGGTCGTACGGAGCGATAGAGAAGTCTTTTACTATTCCAAGCCCCGGCAATCAGATTAGGCGCGAGTTGCGGATATTCATCAGGAGTCGGACAAGAGGCGTCGCATCCCGTCCGATACCGTTCGCAGGCACCGGGATAGGCACAGCGCCCCGTTACCCACCAAAGATCGTGGAGCACGATGAGGCTCGGCCATCGTTCGAACACCTCGCTCAAGACGAATGACGAAATATTGGCACCATGAACGTTTCCAAGCAGAACCAGATCGGACCCATGTTCAGCGATGTGTTCTGCCAGTTCCGTCGGGTTGTAGCCCTTTCCGCCGGAGCCCGACGAAGTTCCTTCTCGGAATGCGGCCGCCGAAACGTCGCATCCCGCTCGACGAAGTGCTTCGGCTAATCGGCCGTGCGCGATTCCGGCGCCAAAGTGCCAGCCAAGGTCGTTGAGCGACGTAACGCGTAGGCGCCTCGAAAAATCGGGAAGAGACCGTTGCCTCGGTGCCGGTAGATATCCGGTTCGATCAAGAAAACGCTGCCGAACCGTAATCAGTTCTGACTTAAATCGGCTCTCGATGCGGGTCTTTTGGTTATCATGCTTTCGATAGCGGGCGATGGGTCGGCCAATTACATGAAGCTGTGCGCGCTGGACAGCGAAGCGCAGCCATAGCTCGTAATCCATGCTGTAGAACAGCGTCGTATCGACGTATCCGCCGGCTCGCTGCCACAGCTCCCGCGTAAAAAAGACCTCAGGCTGATAGAAAAACTGTCCCGCATTCCAACCACAGTCAAGATCCAAGAGATCATCGAGCGGAAGCGGTTCATTGCTGCACGCTGTCACATGCTCGTAGATGAGCTTGCCCTCGCGATAAATTTCCGCGATGCCGGCCACAATCTCAGCGTGCGAGGTCGCAAACGCTATCGCTATTGCGAAGAGCGCGCCGGGCGCCAACATATCGTCGCTGTTGAGCCAAGTGACGATTTCGCCGGTCGCGATCGCCATCCCTTTGTTGATCGCATGACTCTGCCCCTCGTCCCTTTCGCTGACGAGGTGGTCGAGTTGATCGCGGTAACGTTCGAGGACCGCACCGGTCTCATCGGTGGAACCGCCGTCGATCACGATATATTCGAGATTCGGGTAACCTTGCCCCAGCACAGAAAGAATGGTTTCTTCGATGAACTTGCCCTGATTGAAGGACGGCGTAACAATTGAGATGCGCGGCCACGGCCGTCCATCGGGCAGTCCGCTGGGTACGCCGAAATAGGGCGTGGGCGCTTGGTAGGGCCAGCACGCATAGCCGGACCGCGCCACCGAAGCCGCTGTGAGGCAGCTCAGTCGGAGCGAATGAAGCACATCGGGAAGCTTGGGTTCGGCGCTAGCCAGTGCATTGCGGAAATCGCGCTCGATGAGCAGGGTGCGCACGATGCTCCAATCCGCTGGGCGAGCGCTCACCGCCAAGCGGGGCAGCCGATTTCTCGTCCGGAGAACCCGAAAATCAGTCGACCGGTTCTCATCAGGCTCGGCGATACCGGTCGCAACGAGATTGTCGAGGAGTCCCTCGGCTTTGGGATCCGGTCCAGACCACACCAGCATGGCGTTGCTGGCCAAGCTGTCGGCTAGTTCACTGAGCTCGGAGGACAATATTTCCTCGGCAGGCCCGGTGATCAGAGCGAGCCGCCAGCGGAGTGGGAATTCCCGCAAAGACTTGGTGATCCCGCCGTGAAAGAATACGATCGACTGTGGCCATGCCTCGATCTCCGTCTGCCGGATCAATTCGCGCAGTTCGGCCAGCGAATCATGCGCGCAAAGCAGCGCTAGCTCCCCGGGGGCCGGCACGGATTTGACTAACGCTTGTATCGTGGCGGGGCGTGGGCGGAAGAATATGACGGCATCTCGAACTTCGGACCGAATGAAATCGATCAGCGTGCTATCTGGCGTGGGTGCCACAATCGGGACGTCACCGAAGGTCATGCGGGTTGATCCGGGCGAAGATTGGGCCATTTCGCGCGCGATTGGTCTGGGAGCGGTTTGATGAGGTGATCACGGCAGAAACTCACTTCTCAGTCGGAAATAGCAAGCGCTGGCCACGCCGCGATCTTTGACGTTTGCGTCTCAGCTCCATGAGCTATGTCATCTCTCAAAGGTTGCCTTGCGCGCCAGCCCGAGGAGTAGTCCGATACGCCGCCAGCGGGAGCGTTGTAACTCAACTACCTGCTGCTCAGCGAGTCGGCGCAGCTCCTCGTGCAGTCGCAGCACAAGATTTTGGAGTCCCGTCACCGCCTCTCGGGCTGCTGCGGCATCGCGTTTGGCATTTTCGACCTCGAGCTCTCGTTGCTGTTGGATGAATTCCGCTCGGGCAACTGCACTTGACAGTTCATGCGCGCGAAGCTCCAGATGCGCTATCTTAGCGAGCAAATCGGCCTGTCGGGCCTCGCTCATTGCGCGTGTTTGCTGCAGTTCATCCGCCAGGCCGCGCTCCAATTCCCGTTCCCGGCGTAATTCTCCAACCCCGTCGAGGATCAGCGCGTCAATCAAAGAGAGTTCCGTGAGCATCGGAACCTTGCGCCGTATGCAATCCGCGAGATCACCTTGAGCAAGCACGACACAGCCACGTCGCGCGCCGGTCTCATGCGCCGAGGCGTGTTTGGGAAAAAACATCGACGGTCTGGTTGCCGCCGCTTCATGCAGATTGGTAACTGAAAGACATTTGCCCTTGCCGTAGTCGTCGTAGGCGAAGCCGGAATCGGTCGGCACTCGAAAATCGTCGACCAGGATCACCGGTGACGGGTGCCGGGAAAATATCTGGTCGACCTCTTCCCAAACCGGCAGGTCCTGCTCCCAATGGGCATCGAGATAGAAAAGCGCCGGTCCAGTAGGCAGGAGATTTTCGTCGAGGAGTTCGTGCAGGAAACGTCGGCTATCGGCCCGCTGAAGACGGATATTAGGAATATTGGCGAGGCGAAGCGAGGAGTAGTGGAAATAACGCGGGCGTAACTCGCAGCTGAAGACCGGCAAGCCAGCTTTGGCCATGTAATCTGTCGTGGTTCCCCGGAAAGTCCCGGTCTCGACGATCGTTACGATCTTGAGCTCCTGTAAGAGTTGGTCGAATAGGGTTTGTCGACGCTCTTGCCCATTGAAAGCTCCGCCCCAAACATCCATTGCCGGGTGCGCGTCGAAGTCGAGCTCAGCCGCGCACCTTTGTGCCGCCTGAGCAGCGAGCGCAGCACCGTTTGCCTCGAGGTGCTCGGCCAGCGCGGAGAAACCTTCCGCATCAGGCGCCAACCCCAGCAATGCCTCGGCGACAGAAGCAAAGGCGGTTTCCGGCGGAGGCGATTCGAAGAGTACTAAAAGTACATCGTCCTGGAGCGATCGAGCCCGCCCCGCAAGGTTCGATCGAAGCAACGCTCGCGCCGTGTCGAGATCTCCCGCCTTTAGCAGTCCGGCGAGCCGCTGCCCAGACGAACCCAGTCTAGCCTCCAAATTCATGAGCCTACTTTGCCGTCCGCCCAGATTCCTCTTCGTTTTCCGGGCCTGGTCCTCGATGGACCCCGCAGCAATGGGTTTCTCGCGGATACGGCGTTGAACATTAGACCGCTGGGCGTAACATCGCTCGCGCGGCCCGCATTAGGCGTCGAATCCCTGGTTCGCCAATCCGGCGCCGCCGCACTGAGAAAACGCCGTCCGAAAATTTCTCGGGCTCGCGCTCGAGCCGCAATTCCATCACGAATACCTTGTCGACTGCAGCTCCTGAAAGGTTAACCGAAAGCGGCTTCCATTGGGCTGCGGGCAGCAGGACTCTGGTTAGAGCCGCGCCGTTGAGCAGCACGGCAAATGGCCCTCCGAGCTCGCTGCGAACCTCAAACGAGATGCACGCTTGGTTTGCGCGACGCTTTAAATACCATCGGCTGCGGCGATACCCCTGACGCGCTTCCGTTCCGTTGGGAGACAGCCAGCCATTGAGCAGTTGCAACTTATCGCTGCGCATGCCGGGAAAAGGCGCGTTGACGACATTGCTGGGAACAAACACTGAGAGCTTTGTCATAGCTTCTGCCTGGTTGGGCATACACTGCGTGATGTCGGCAACGCGGATGGCCCAGTTCGACTGGACGCGCGCCGCACTCTCGATCGGTGTCTGTAATCGGATCCGCATGGCGAGCGAACCGGAAGTCCGCCTCAGCATCCCCTCGTCTGAGTCATAATCCCATCGCCGGCTGTCGGAGATGAACTTGTGGCGCCTGCCGGCGACAACGGCATTGTAAGTCGCATGCGTGAACAACTCCGGTACTACGCAGTCTCGGTGCCGCTCGATCACATCGAGAAATTCGGCGAGGCGCGGGATTCGCTCATTAACCCCAAGAAGTACATCAGGATTACGATCGAAGACCCGGAGTTCGAGCTCGTCACTGGTATTGTCCGCCCGATATGGATCAGAGGTCGAAATCAGATAGCCGCCGGGCCGCAATACTCGTAGCATCTCGAAGATCGCCGCCGGGATGTCGCGCATGTGGTGCAGCGCCGCGTTTGCGAATACGAAATCGAAGCTGCCCTGAGCGAACGGCAGGACATGAGAAAATCCGCCGATCCAGCGCATCATTGGCAGACCGCGCAAGCCGGCTCGGGCCAGGAACGGGCTGAACTCCAGCGCGGTAACGTTCGCACCGGCGGTAACGTGCCGATATGCATCGATCCCTAACCCCGCTCCAACATCCAAAACTTGGCTGCCGCGCAAACGACTCATAATTTCGCCAGTCAAACAGACGACCTCTACCCACTCGTTGTACCGGGCGATCCCGGGAAAATTTTCCGATCCGGAGCTAGACAGGAACTCGTCTTTGTCGGCGGCCCCATGATAAGAGCGAAGGGCTTGCTCCCAAAGATCCAGCATCAAAGGGTTTAAATGATAATCGCGCTCAACATTTGCGGCTATCTCGATGAGGCCAAGGAAATCGTCTCTCTCGAAATGACCAATGAACGGGACACCCCAGACCGAGTCATAAGTTGCTCCGCAAACCCCACAGATAACGGCGTCGCGATGGATGTCGTCGGCCGCTTCGCCAGACCGCGAAAGGCTGCCTGCGCCACAGCGGACACAGCGGCAATCTGATAGGCTCGGGGTGGCTCGCGAGCCAGCCTGGGGACCGCTCTGCTTTCGGGCGACGAAAGTGTGAGCGAAGCCGAGTAGTTCAGTCATATTCTTGCGATCGTCTCACCTGACGAAGCACGCCGGCCCTCATCTGGCGACATCTTCGGGTCAAGCCTTGCGCCAAACTACGAGCGCGCTCTTGCCTAGCCGGTAGCCAAACAGCGGGTCGAGCCGGCGCGATAAGCGAACCATCAGCCGGTCCCAGAAGCGGATCTGTCTCTGGTTCGGCTGCGCCGAACGCAGCACCAGCCGGTTGCCGAGCGAGGCCAGCAACCCGACGCTGTCTAAGTAACGCGCGCGGCAAACCCACATACCGTTGGCACCCAGAGTCAACAGGCGCGCCATGCAGTAACGGCGGAGGTGCCCAATCGCCGAGTCGAACGGGCTATAAAGCGCCTGGTGCGCCGGCACCAGCACGACGAGATGGCCGCCGGTTGTCAGATGCCGCGTCACTCGCACCACTTCATCGTGGTCGTCCTCGATATGCTCCAACACGTCAATATAGAGCACGGTATCGAAGCGCTCCTGGGGTCCGAGCACCGCCGTCGTGCCATATCGCGGCTCGCACATCGCCGGGAGTCGGCCTGCCTGCCTGTCCACCGCCAAGCGCGCGGCCATCGCCCGATCCGGTTCGAGCGCCACCCAGTGCTCGATCGGCGGGCGGCAAAGATCGCGCGTGACGGTGCCGAAGCCCGGGCCGACCTCTAGAACGCGTCGGCCCAGGAACGGTACCACCTGCCGCTGCCAGTAGGTCCGCCAGTTCACGGCCTCGGCAAACAGCTCTAGCTCAGAGCCGATATATTCGAAGTCTCTTGATGAGGAGGCCATTTTCCGGAGAGGGCGATCCGCTCGGCGACATATTCGCCGGCATGAAGGGCGGGGATGAAGACGGCACCCGAGCGACCAGCGAGCATCGTCAGGCTCGCGACAACCGAAAGGGTGACCGCCTGGAACAACATGATCGCACTGATGCCGACTACATTGGAGGCCCAGCCTGGAATCGCGAGGTCGGTCGCGATCCGCACCGCCGCTGCACCCGTCCCCAGAGCGAGCGCCAGCGCCGAGACGGTGCTGGCCAGGACCAGAAGGCGCACGAAGACGATATCGCTGAAAACCGCAATCGCGCTGAGGCCGTGTGCCAAGAGTGACACGAGGCCCATGGAGGAGTTACCGGCATAGCGGCGCCCGCGCTCGGTAGGCACGCTTACCACGCGCAACCGCGAGCGCAGCACCGCGGCTGCCAGATGGTTCCAGATCTCCGGCATATAGGCGAGCCGGGTGACCATCGGCCACGGGATCAGAAGGAAGTTGCCGAAATCAATCCGGCGTCCGGTCAGCAGAATAAACAGCCTCTTGTAGAGCGCATAGAGGACGCGGAAGCGTAAGCCCTCGGATCGCTTGGCACGTTGGGCGGCGATGATCGCCGTGTGGTCCTCTCGGTGGGCATTGATCAGCCGGACGACATCGCAAGGCCGATCCTCGCCGTCGCAGTCCATGACGATGACGGCATCATAGGCGTGGCGCTGCACGACTTCTCCGAGCCCCACCGCGATCGCGCGCTGATGGCCGAGATTGCATATGAGACGCAGGATTTCGACGCCCTCGAGGTTCGCGGCCTCAGGCTCCGCATTCGGCACTCGCGGCTCCGACGAGCCATCGTCGACGCCGATGGCCGAGAGGCGCGCAGACATGGCTCCGGCAGCCTTGTTGATCTCGGCGCACAACGTCCAGAACGCCTCGAAATCGTTGAAGACCGGTGTGACGATCGCAACGTTCAGCATTCGAGGCGCCATGCAAGCCTCATCGACCGTAGAATTTCTTGAAGATCGGCCAGACCGGCCCGCCCGCGGCGATATTGGCATTAGCGAGCGCTACCCAGCCGGCGTTGTCGGTCGGCACCTGTACCGTTGAACTTGGCTCGAGCGCCGTACTTGACCGCAGTTTCGCATCCTCGCGCAGTATCCCGATCTTCTCCGACGCCGATACCTTGAGTTCGGCGCCGAATACGGCGATGCAGCCGGCGGCCAATAAGATGCTCAGCCCGGCGCGCTGCTGGTCGGCAATGCGACCAAGCTCAGCCATGTACCACACAACGGCGATGGGCATCAGGGCGAGTGAGGCTATCCATTGCCGATCAAGGATCCAATAATGATGGCGATAGGAGATCGAAGAGAGGATCGCGGAGACGACGAGCGAGCTCAAGGCGAGCAGCAGCGGGGGTATCAGACCAGTCAGTGCGGGACGCCAACGGCGCGGCAGAAACGTAAGAGCCAACGCCAGGGCGGCCATCGCATAGAGCACGACTCGGCGTGGACCCAGCCACAATTGGCTGGTCGGGGTCGCGAAATCAAAAATGAAGCTCAGATGACTGTTATCGAGAAACTGCCGGACAAGGACATCCCGGTGAACCCACTGAAACGGGTCGAAGCTCAGCGCCGGCGCACCACGCATCCAGGTTATGGCACCGACTATTCCGTAGATTGCCATCCCAGGTACGAGCAGCCTGAGACCGCAGAATCTGAAGAACGCTCGGGCTTGGGGTCTGCTGCTCCGCTCGAGTAAGGCTGTCATGAACCCTATAGCGATGACCGCTGCCCAATAACCTGGAAAGTAGGGATGGATTAATGACCCAAGTCCGATCGAGAGCACGCCGACGATGAAGATCCAGCCCCGCCGGTCCTCGGGTGCCACGAGGTAGAAGGCGAGCGTCCCAACGACGGCCGCCGCAAGCGGCATATAGGGACGCGCCTCAGCGGCAAAGTTCATCAACGGCCGCTGGGCGAGAATCGCTAGCACTGCGACTAGCCTCCACAGGTTACCGAAACCGCGGACCGCGAACAGCGTCGCGGTCGACACGAGCAGCCAGGCGGCGCTCATCAGACTGGGCAGCCGCAACGCTAAGGAATCTGCGCCGAATAGCTTGAGCAGCCAGAAATCCGCCATCATGTAGATGCCGGTCTGATTAAAATTAATTGACAGGACGGTCTGTTGGATGACCTGCCAGGCGTCACCCGGACCGGCAAATGCACCTAGGGCGAAATGCAGAAACTCGTCTATCCAGATTGGGTGGCGATATCCCGAATAAAGCCCCAGTCCCGCTATGCCGACCATGCAGGCGAAAACCCCGATCACGCGGTTGATGATATCGCTCTCGAGGAACTGGCGACGCGTGTGCAGTACGAAATTCTTTCCGTGATTGGCAAATCGAGGTGCACGGGGAGGGAAGGCGCAGGAACAGCCGAGGTGGTGATGGCGTTGATACCGCGTCCGCTTGCGGCAGCGCCTATTTCCAGACGAACGCCTGCTGACCGGAGTTCTGGTGGTCTTATCGGTCGTCGTGGCCGTCTCGCTCGCCGTGCATCTGGTCGTCGAGCGACCGTTCTTCTCATTCAAGCGATAGTACGTGCTCCCCGCCAAACCCCAACCTCATGAAGTCGCTTCCGCTGTCCGCCTGCGCAATATCGCCGGTAATTAGCAATTAATCCTGCTGCCTCTCCTCAGGGACGCTCGGCGCCTGCGCCCGCCGATACCAATCGTAGGTCTGGCGAATTCCCCCCTCGAGGTCGGTTCGGTAACGCCAACCGAGCGCACTCAGCTTGGCAACGTCGAGGAGCTTGCGCGGGGTCCCATCAGGCTTTGACGAATCAAACACGAAACTGCCGTCGAAACCGATCACGCGCGCGACCATTTGGGCCAAATCGGTGATTGACAAATCCTCCCCGGTGCCGATGTTGATGTGCTGGTCGTCCGACCAATTCTTGATCAGAAAGACTGCGGCATCTGCCAGATCGTCGACATGCAGGAACTCGCGGCGAGGTGTTCCGCTGCCCCAGATTTCGACAGTCTTGAGCCCGCGCCGAGTGGCGTTGTCGATCTTAACGATCAGGGCAGCCAGCACATGGCTCGTCAGCGGATCGAAATTGTCGCCCGGTCCATACAGGTTTGTCGGCATTACCGAGACGAAATCGCAGCCATGCTGCCGTCGGTAGGCCTCGCACAGTTTGAGCCCTGCGATCTTGGCGATTGCGTACCACTGGTTCGTCGGCTCGAGAGGACCGGTCAATAGAGAGCTTTCCGGCATCGGCTGCGGCGCTAGTCGCGGATAGATGCAAGAAGAGCCGAAAAAGACCAACTTCGCCACCCGCGCCAGGCGGGCGGCCTCGATCACGTTCGTCTCGAGTGCCAAGTTGTCATAGAGAAAATCACCAGGCTGCGCGCTATTCGCGTAGATGCCGCCGACCCGGGCGGCGGCAAGAAATGCGGCGTCGGGCCGGTACTCGTCGAACCAGCGAGCGACTGCTTGCTGGTCGCGAAGATCGACGGCCTCGCGGCCGGCGGTCAGGATTTGACAATCCTCACTGGCGAGGCGCCGCACCAAAGCGGAACCAACCATGCCGCGATGACCGGCAACGTAGACGCGTTTACCGCGCAGATCGAACTTCATTTCATCCTGACAGTCTTAATCGTTCGGATTGTATCGGCTTCCCTCGGTTTCGAGCAGAGCAAGATCGCTTTCGACCATCTCGCGCACGACGTCGGCGAACCCGATTTTGTGATGCCAGCCCAGGCGCTGCCGCGCCTTTGACGGATCGCCGAGCAGCCGGTCGACCTCGGTCGGTCGGAAATATCGCGGATCGACGGCGACGAGCACCTCACCACCGCGGGCATCGATACCCTGTTCGTCGACACCCCGCCCGCGCCAGGCAATCTCGCGGCCGACCTGGGCGAAAGCGAGCTCGACGAACTCGCGCACCGAATGCGTCTCGCCGGTCGCCAATACGTAATCGTCCGGCTCATCCTGCTGCAGGATCATCCACATCCCCTCGACGAAGTCGCGGGCATGGCCCCAGTCCCGCTTCGCATCGAGATTGCCGAGATGCAGCGTGCGCTGACGCCCGAGCTCGATCGCCGCAACTGCGCGAGTAATCTTGCGGGTCACAAAAGTCTCGCCGCGGGTGGGTCCCTCGTGATTAAACAGAATCCCGTTCGAAGCGTGCATGCCATAGGCCTCACGATAGTTGACCGTGATCCAGTGGGCGTAGAGCTTAGCGACGGCATAAGGACTGCGCGGGTAGAACGGTGTGGTCTCTCGCTGCGGCGTCTCCTGTGCCTTGCCGTAGAGCTCGGAGCTCGAGGCTTGGTAGAATCGCGTGATTTCTTCGCGCTTCAATATCCGGATCGCTTCGAGCAGTCGAAGCGTGCCGAGCGCATCGGCATTGGCGGTATATTCCGGTGTTTCGAAGCTGACCATTACGTGGCTCTGCGCGGCGAGATTGTAGATCTCCGTGGGCTGGGTCTCTTGGACCAGGCGGATCAGGTTGGTCGCGTCGGTAAGGTCGCCATAATGCAAGGTGAACGGGAGCCCCTGCTCGTGTAGGTCGTGGTAGAGGTGGTCGACCCGTGCCGTGTTGACAGATGAAGAGCGACGCTTCACGCCGTGGACGACGTAGCCCTTGTTAAGCAAGAATTCGGCCAGATAGGCTCCGTCCTGGCCGGTGGCGCCGGTAATCATCGCCACATGATCACGCATCAAGGGAGGTTCCTCTAGGGAAAGATCATGCCGTTGGCCGCAGCCGATAGAGCTAGCCCCGAGGTGGTCACAAGGTTCATCCGACATTCCCCAGGTTCCCGAGGGTGTTGAGGCCATGATCGGGCCCTTGAGTTTCCTTGGCAACGACAATCGCGCGCCGCGTGCGCATTAGGCGGTCCGAAACGGGCGGTCAATCGCGCTGAGGCGCTAGAGCCGGCTGTGCTGCCTTGATCAAGTCGCACCTATGCCGTCTCCGCCTGTCGTATTCGATCCCATTTCCCGGTCACGCGGGCGCCGGCGGTGCCCGCAGTCGGGCGACCAGCATCAAGATTTCCTGGAACATCTGCCGCGACACCGCGACCTCGGCTAATTGGAAGGTGATGTAGCGGCCGTGGCTCGTGACCTTGGCGCCGATCTTGATCAGCTTCTCGCGCAGGCTGGTCAGCGACCACGGCTCCGCTGCCTTCGGCATTGCCAGCGTGCGCATGAAGTTGCCAAGGTTGTAGGCGAGCGCGTGGAGCTGAAGGCGGACGGCGTTGGCGGCGAAAGAACGGCATGACAGGCGAGTCCATTTGATCGCGCCCTTGCCCTCTTTGATCCATTGTTCGCAGGTGCCGCGCTGGTTGTAGAACGCAACGATGCGCTCGGCCGGTCGCGACAGGTTGGTGACAATGAAGCCGACACGCGGGTAGAGCTCACCCGGATGCCACTCGACCTTGGCCACGACACGTCTCGGCTTCTTCCAACTCTTCGCCTGGTAGCTGAAGCTGGCGTAGTAACGGCGCACCTCGAGCGGTGGGCGTCCGACCGGGCGCTTGAGCAAGTAGCCGATCCTGTCCTGCAGGACGCTATTGGCCGGCAGCCGGATTGTGTAGCCAATGCCCTCGGCTTCGATGAACTCGTAAATCTCGGGATTGGCGAAGGCCGCGTCGCCGCGAAAATAGAGCCGCTTAACGGTGCCTCGGTAGCGGGCGATCACCGGCTCCAGAACCGCGTGCCAACCATCGGCGCTGTGGACGTTGCCGGAGCGCAGGACACACCGCTCCAGATCGCCGAGTTGGTTGAACACAAACAGCGGATGGTAGCAGGTACAGCCGAAATGCCCATTGTAGGCGCTGCCTTCCTGATCGCCGTAGGTGGGGCTCTCGCTCGAATCCATATCGAGCACGACGACCCGCGGCTGGCGCCGCTTGTGCACCGCGTCGATCCATTGGCCCGGCAGATCGGCGAGAGCGGCGAGGTTTTTCGGTCCCGCCAGCCATTCGGCCTCGAAGCGGCCCATCTGGCTGGCCGAGGCAGCCCGATCCATGGGCGCTTTGCCGCCGACCACCCAGCGCATCGCCGGATCGCGGCACAACCGATCGGCGTCGTTCACATCCTCGTAACCAGCCAGC
>Ga0210408_10004712_pt1 | contig 12138 bp, 8 predicted proteins | sample IncBWH4MmetaG_FD_155471 | JGI IMG/M metagenome (GOLD analysis project Ga0210408, IMG submission 155471) | Forest soil microbial communities from Barre Woods Harvard Forest LTER site, Petersham, Massachusetts, United States - Inc-BW-H-4-M | ecosystem: Environmental > Terrestrial > Soil >... | reverse complement strand
TGGGGGAGGATTGGGATGGGCCGGTTCACGGTGTCCCGGACGCGCGGGCAGCGGCGGCGCTGCTACCGGGCCTACTGCGAGCGGGCGATACGGTGCTCGTGAAGGGCTCGCGCGGCGTGGGCCTGGAGGTGGTGGCGCAGGGGCTTGTGAGCGAGGGTGGCCCCCGTGCGGAGGCCAACCCCCAACGGGGCACGGGCGGCTAGCGGTGGGTCGCGTTCTGATTGGGGGCACGGCGGCGCTGCTGATCTGCATCTTCCTGAGCCCGAAGTTCATCGAGTTCCTGCGCAAGCGAGAGTTCGGGCAGCAAATCCGCGAGGAGGGCCCGGAGGGGCACCGCCAGAAGGCGGGCACGCCGACGATGGGGGGCATCATCGTGTTCATCGCGGTGGCGGTCCCGTTCCTGATTTTGACGGGCTACGAATGGCGGGCGCTGGGGGTGTTCGGCACGATGGTGGCGTGCGCGATGCTGGGGTTTGCGGACGACTACACGAAGCTCGTGCGGCGCCGCTCGCTGGGCCTGCGGGCGCGCACGAAGCTGGGGGTGACGATCGCGATCTCGCTGGGGCTGTGGTTCGTGGCGACGCACGCGGCGCACCTGCAGCCGACGCTGCGGCTGCGGGTGGTGGACTACCAGGTGGACCTGGGGCCGTTCTACCCGCTGCTGATCTACCTGGTGGTGGCGGGCACGACGAGCGCGGTCAACCTCACGGACGGCCTCGACGGGCTGGCGGCGGGCTGCGCGGCGATCGTGCTGCTGGCGTACGTGGGGATCACGTTCATCACCTCTGAGTTCAGCACCACCCCGGCGGATCTCTCGATGCTCGCGGGGTGCCTCGTGGGTGGGTGCATCGGCTTCCTGTGGTTCAACGCGTTCCCGGCGACGATCTTTATGGGGGACACGGGTGCGCTGGGGTTGGGGGGGGCGATCGCGGGCCTCGCGGTGATGACCAAGACGGAGATCCTGCTGATCCTGCTGGGGGGGATCTTCGTGATCGAGGCGCTGTCGGTGGCGATTCAGGTGCTCTACTTCCAGCTGCGCCACAAGCGGGTCTTCCTGATGGCGCCGATCCACCACCACTTCGAGCTGCGGGGCTGGTCGGAGACCAAGATCATCCTGCGCTTCTGGATCATCGCCTCGATCTGCTGCGCGATCGGCTTCACGATCTACCGCCAGAGCATCGCGTGAACCTACCGCCAGAGCATCGCCTGAGAGAGTTGATATCAAAAATCCCGACTGCGTACAACAATAGTTACACGCAACTAAAAAAATACATATGAACCTCTGCGCCCCCTCGCGGCGTGGCCCCGATCTCACCGCGCCCCTCGCGAAGCGCCCGGGTCTACTCGTTGATTAGGCTCCGACCACCAATCCCGGAGGGCCCATACCTGATCGTGGGGCTTGCGCGCTCGGGGGTGGCGGCCGCGCGGGTGCTGCGCGACCGGAGAGAGCGTGTGATCGGGGTGGACGCGGGGGCGCCGGCCTGGGCTGGTGAGGGACTGTCCAGTGTTGGTGAGCGGCTGTCCAGTGCTGGTGATCCGCTGTCCCGGGCGAGTGAGGCGCCGTCCCGGGTGGATGGCGCGCCATTCGGGGTGGATGAGCTTGCCGCGCTGGGAGTGGAGGTGCACCTCCACGCGGACGGCGTCGCGCAGATCGACCGGGCGAGGGCGGTCATCAAGAGCCCGGGGGTGCCCGCCCAGGCGCCGGTGATCGCGGCGGCGCGCGCACGGGGGGTCCCGGTGCTGGGGGAGCTCGAGCTCGCGTGGCGGCTGTTGGCGAACGAGTTCATCGCGGTGACCGGCACGAACGGCAAGACCACGACGGTGGAGTGGATCGGCCACATCCACCGCGAGGCCGGCCTGCCGGTCGCGGTGGCGGGCAACGTGGGCGCGGCGCTCAGCGGGCTGGTGGGGGGGATCGACGAGCACACGGTCGTGGTCTGCGAGACCTCCTCATTCCAGCTCGAAGACACGCTCGCGTTCGCCCCGGAGGCCGCGGTGCTGCTCAACATAACCCCCGACCACCTCGACCGCCACGGCACGATCGACGCCTACCGGGAGGCCAAGCTCCAGATATTCGCGCGCCAGCATGAGCGGGATGTCGCGGTGATCCCGCTGGCGCTGGCGCAGATGCCGTTCGGGGGCGGCGCCCAGCGGGTGCGCTTCGGAGAGGACGGGGAGGCCGAGGCCGAGTGCGCGCTGCGCGAGGGGCGCCTGTGGTGGCAGGGACAGCCGCTGCTCGCGGTGGACGAGTTGCGCCTGCGCGGGGCCCACAACGTGCAGAACGCGATGGCCGCCGCGGCTGTCTGCCTCGCGCGTGGGGTCGACCCCGATGCGGTGCGCACGGGCCTGCGCAGCTTCGCGGGCGTCCCGCACCGCCTGCAGGAGGTCGCGCGCCATGAGGGGGTGCTGTACGTCAACGACTCCAAGGCGACCAACGTGGCGAGCACACTCGTCGCGCTGCGTGCATTCCCGGATCTCGGTGTGCATCTGATCCTCGGCGGCCAGGGCAAGGGCCAGGACTTCGCCGCACTGCGCGACGCGGTGTCAGCCGGCTGCCGCGCGGTCTACCTGATCGGCGAGGACGCCCCGGAGATCGCGGCGGCGTTTGCGGACGCGGAGGTCCCGTTACATGAGTGCGGCGACCTGGAGGGAGCCTTCGCCGCCGCGAGCTCCGCGGCCGTAAGCGGGGAGATCGTGTTGCTCTCGCCGGCCTGCGCGAGCTTCGACCAGTTCTCCGACTATGAAGCGCGCGGGGAGCGGTTCGCGGCGCTCGTCTCGGGGATCGTGTAGGATGCCTGCGGGGTCTGGGTATGCGGCTCGCACCTAACATACTGGTTGCGACCATTGGGGTCACTCTGTCTGTCGCCGTTCTGCCGGCCGTGGCGCTGGCCGACGGTCCGAAGCCTGCGGTCGAAAGCGAGTCCGCAGCGAACGTCACCGCGACGGACGCGACGCTCGAAGCGCGGATCAACCCGGGCAGCGGCGAAGATGGATTTTCGCTGGCGACCACATACGAATTCTTCTTGGAATCGCCCTGGTGCGGCACGCATGGGCCGGGCTTCTGCGAAGCGTCGGGCGGGGTGCTCGTATACAAGGGTGTGATTCCCGCCGGCTCCGCGCCTCAGCTGGTGAGCGTTAACCTGGCGAGCGTTGAACACGCTCTGTCCCCGGACACGACGTACGGCTATCGCGTCGTCGCCACCAACGAGGCCGGGGAAGCTTTCGGTGGGGAGCAGACGTTCACGACGCTCACGACGCCGCCAGCCGGCGCGCCCGCGATCGACTCGGTGTCGGTCTCCCACCTGACCTCGACCGACGCGACGCTCGAAGCGCAGATCAACACCGAGGACGAGGCGACGTTGTACGAATTCCTGATGTGGTACTCGCCCTGCGCCGAGTGCGAAGATATCGCGATCTTCAAACTTGATCTTCCCTTCGGGTTGCTGACGCCCTCCTCGTTGGATCAGAGTGTGAGCCTCGACCTCAACAGCGTTGGCGTGACGTTGCGGCAGGGCGCGGAATACGGTTATTCGGTGATAGCGACCAATGTGGACGGCAGCACCGAAGCGCAGTGGAAGACGTTCGAGCCGCCGGTGCTCGATCCGCCTGGCCCCACGGTCTTGCCTGGGCCCGTCGGCAACGAGCCTGAAGTGCCGCTCAGCGGTGGGCAGCACACAACGACCGGGACCCCCGCCGCCCCGGCGCTCAGCGGTGCGGGCCACACGGGCACCTCCTCGATGACGGGGGTGGGGAAACCCAAGCCCAAGCACGGCAAGCACCACAAGCGCAAGCACCACGACACGAAAGCCGCGAAGCACCCGAAGGGCGGGCAGCACAAGCACTAGCCCCCACACACCGGAGGGGAGGGCCAGCGGCACTTTCGCCGCGGGGCGCTGTTGCGACTGGGTGGAGGCTGTGATTCGTCGCGGGACGCCGTGTCCGCGTCCGGGAGGCTTTCGCGGGCTGGCGTCGAAGGGGCTTTGGATGCCATCGGCCGCGCGCGGCGCCAAAGCCAACGCCCAGGGACGGAGCGGCGCTCGTCGCTCGCGACGACCCACCGGGGAGACCGCGCGCAAACGCCGGATCGCAAGCGCCGGCCAGCAACCGCTCGAGCACCGCATCCTGCTCACCGCCACCCTCTGCCTGCTGGCGTTCGGGGCGGTGATGGTCTACAGCGCCTCCTCCACGAGCGCGCTGCTGCTCGGCCAGGGCAACGGCAGCGCCTACCTGATCAAGTTCCTGATCTTCGGCGGGATCGGGCTTGCGCTGATGCACCTCCTGGCCCGCGACGGGGTCGCGCGGGTGCGGAGCCTCGTCGCGCCCCTGCTGGTGGTCTCCTTCGCGCTCGTGCTCGCCGTGCACATCCCGCACGTGGGGGTGAGCGTCAACGGGGCGCGGCGCTGGATCGGCCCTGGCGTCCTTCAGTTCCAGCCCTCGGAGCTGTTGAAGTTCGCGCTGGTGCTGTACTCCGCCACGCTGCTCGCGCGCCGTCCCCAACGGGTGCACAACCTGCGCGAGCTCTCCCGGCCCCTGCTCGTGGTGGTCGGCGGGGCCTGCCTGCTGGTCGCCACCCAGCCCGACATCGGCACCGCGCTGGTGATTGCCCTCACCACCTCCGCCCTGCTCGTCGCCGCGGGCATCCCGCTGCGCAACCTGGCGATCATCGCGGGCTGCGCACTCGCGGCGGTCGCCCTCTACGCGCTCGCCCGCCCCTACGCGCGGGCGCGGCTGACCTCCTTCATCGATCCCTGGGCCCACGCCTCCGAAAGCGGCTTCCAGGCGGTTCAGGGCCAGATCGCGATCGGCTCGGGCGGCCTGCTCGGGGTGGGGCCGGGCCAGTCGGTGCAGAAGATCTTCTACCTCCCCGAGGCCCAGACCGACTTCATCCTCGCCGTGATCGCCGAAGAGCTGGGGGTGGTGGGGGTCTATGCGCTGCTGTTCCTCTACGGGCTGATCGGCTATGCCGGCCTGCGCACGGCGAAGCGGGCACGCAGCCTCTACAGCGCCTTGATCGCGGTCGGGATGACCTCTCTGATCCTCTCCCAGGCGCTGCTCAACGTGTTCGCCGTGCTCGGCCTCGCGCCGCTCACAGGGGTGCCGCTCCCGTTCGTCTCCTACGGATCGAGCAGCCTGGTTGTGATGCTCGCCGCGATGGGCCTGCTGCTGAACGTGGCCTCCGGTACCAGCGCCCACGTGCGCGCGGTGGGCGACACGCGAGCGGATAAACAGGCAGGATTGGCCCGTGAGCAAGGGACCGCCGAGGATCGTGATCGCCGCCGGGGGAACCGCCGGGCACGTCGTGCCGGCGCTCGCGGTGGCTGACGCCCTGCGCGCCCGGGGCGCGCAGGTGAGCTTCATCGGCGGCGAGCGCGCCGAGGCGCAGCTGGTGCCCGCCGCGGGCTACGAGCTGCACACGATCTCCGTCACCGGCCTACCCCGCGGCAACCCGCTCGCCGCGCTGCGCGCCCTCGGGCGGGCAGCGCGGGCGTTCCTGCGCACCCGTGCGCTGCTGGGGCGGCTGCGCCCAGACGCGGTGATGGGCGGGGGCGGTTACGTCGCCGGGCCCGTGGGGCTGGCCGCGATCACCCGCCGCATTCCGCTCGTGCTGACCGAGGCCGACAGCTACCTCGGCCTCACCAACCGCGTGCTCGCTCCCTTCGCGCGGCGGATCTGCCTAGCCTTTCCACCCGAGGGCAGCCACGCTGGCGAGGGGTCCCCGGCAGGGGGTGCGCCCGCCGACGGTGGGCCAGCCATGGCTCGCCGCGCGCAGGAGTCCCCCGCCGCGGGGGCAGCCGCCGGAGGGCGATCTGGCCGTGGGCCGCTCGCCCACCTGCGGCCGACACGGCGCACCGGGCGCCGCTACCGCGTGACCGGCCGCCCGATCCCCCCGCCCCAGGAGGACCGCGCTGCGGCCCGTGCGCGGCTGGGGGTGGCGCCGGGGGAGACCTGCGTGCTGGTCTTCGGCGGCTCCCTGGGGGCGCGCTCGATCAACCTCGCCGCCCTGGAGGCGTTCGCCGAGGCGGGCTTTCACGTGCTGCACGTCTGCGGGCGGCGCGACTTCCCAGAGCTCGCCGCCAGGCCCCGTCCCGCGGGGTATGACCTGCGCGAGTACCTGGAGCTCGCGGACTTCGCCGACGCGCTCGCCGCCGCGGACCTCGTGGTGGCCCGCGCGGGGGGCTCGGTGTTCGAGATCGCCGCCCACGCCCGCCCCGCGATCCTCGTCCCCTATCCCCACGCGGCCGGCGACCACCAGACCGCCAACGCCCGCTGGATGGTGCAGGGGGGCGCCGCGGTGGCGATCCCCGACGGGGAGCTGAGCGCCGCCCGCCTGGCCCGCGAGACCGCCGCCCTGCTCGCCGACCCCCAGCGTCTGCGCGCGATGGCCGCCGCCGCCCGCCGCCTCGCCCGCCCCGACGCGGCACGGGAGATCGCAGACGAGTTGCTGGAGGCTGCGGCATGAGCACGCACATCCCTCCGGGATCTGTCACAGCTGCAGGTTCACGCCCAGCCCCACCGGCGCATCCGGCATGAGCACGCACATCCCTCCGGGATCTGTCACAGCTGCAGGTTCACGCCCAGCCCCACCGGCGCATCCGGCATGAGCACGCACATCCATCCGGGATCTGTCACAGGGCGTCCTCGCCGAGCGACGATCGGTCAGCACGCCCGCCGAGCACGCCACGCTCCTTGCATCCTCGACCAGCTTGCCCTCTGTGCCCCTGCGGACGTGCCAGCTCAGATAGGCCCGAGATGAGCGGGCCGTGGAGCGGGCGGCGCCTGCACTTCGTGGGCGTGGGCGGGGCGGGGATGAGCGGCTACGCGCGCGCCGCGCGCGCCCTCGGGGCCGAGGTCACCGGCTCCGATTGCGCGGACTCCCCCTACCTGGAGCGCCTGCGCGCCGATGGGGTCCTGGAGGCGAGCATCGGCCACGACGCCGCCAACGTTCCCACGGGGGAGGGGGTGGAGGTTGTCTATTCCAGCGCCGTGCCCCCCGAGAACCCCGAGCGGGTGGCGGCACGCGCGCGGGCGGCCGCGGGCGAGCGGGGGGTGCGCGATCGACCCCGCGCCCAGCTGCTGGGCGAGCTGACCGCGTTGAAGCGCACGATCGCCGTGGCGGGCACCCACGGCAAGACGACCACCTCGGCGATGCTCGTGCACGTCCTGCGGGCCAGCGGCGAGCAGCCCAGCTGGCTGATCGGCGGCACCCCCGGCGAGGGGCTGCGCAACGCCCACTGGGGCGAGGGCGATCTGCTGGTGGTGGAGGCCGACGAGTCCGACCGTTCGATGCTGGAGCTGGTGGTGGAGATCGCGGTGCTCACCAACGTCGAGCTCGACCACCACGCCACCTTCGGCTCGCTGGGCGAGCTGCGCGACGCCTTCCGCGAGTTTCTCGCGGGGGTGTCGGCAGGGGTTGTGGTATGGGATCGCCCGGAGTTGGTCGAATTGGCGCGTGAGGCGCTGCACCTCGATGGCTCTGAGTCCTCCGCCCCCGAAGCACCCGGCGAGGCTAAGGAGGCAGCCCGCAGTCCGGCCGGTGACAGCCAAGCCGAAGCTCGGGAGGCAGCCCGCAGTTCAGCCGGTGACAGCCAAGCCGGAGGTCCGGGCACGGACCCACTCCAGGTCGTCCCTTACGACGTGCCTAACCCCCAGCTCGTCGGGGGTGGCTCCGCCTTCACATGGCACGGTCGCGATGTGCACCTCTCGGTTCCCGGCGCCCACAACGCGATCAACGCCGCCGGCGCCCTGGAGGCCGCGCTGCTCGCCGGCGCCGATCCTCGGCGCGCGATCGCGGGCATAGAGGGCTTCCGGGGTGCGGGCCGGCGCTTTCAGCTGCTCGGGGAGACCGTTCGCGGGGCGACTGTTTATGACGACTACGCCCACCACCCCACCGAGGTGGCCGCCACCCTCAGCGCGGCGCGCACGCTCGCGCACCGGCGGCTCGTGGCTGTATTCCAGCCGCATCTCTACTCCCGCACGGCCCTGCTCGCCCGCGAGTTCGGGGTCGCCCTCGCGCAGGCCGACGTCGTGGTCGTGCTCGACGTCTACCCCGCCCGCGAGCGCGTCGCGGAGTACCCCGGGATCAGCGGCCTGCTGATCGCCGAGGCGGCCGCCGACGCCGCGCGGGGTCGCCCCGTCTACTGGCTACCCACCTTCGCCGGCGCCGAGCCCGTCCTGCGGGGGCTACTGGACGAGGGGGATGTGTGTCTCGTGATGGGCGCCGGGGACGTCGACGGGCTTGGGGGCCGCTTGATCGGGGGGGAAGGAGAGGGCGCTTCGACCTCGCCCGACGCGCCGACGCGGGGCACGGAAGCCCCGCGCCCACCACGCTTGGGCCCGCAACCAACCCGCGCGGACGATCCCCAATGACCGACCCAAGATGACCACCCCCTCGGCACCCCCGACCATGCAGCGGGACTTCCCCCTGGCCCGCCTCACCACGGTGCGCACGGGTGGTCCCGCCGAGCTCTTTGCGCGCGCCGGCTCGGAGGCCGAGCTGCTCGAGCTGCTCGCCTGGGCACACGCCGCCGCCGTGGCCGTGGCTGTCGTCGGCTCGGGCTCCAACCTGCTCGTCGCCGACGAGGGGGTGGGGGGGCTCGTCTTGAAGCTCGACCGCGAGCTCGCCCGCATCGAGCCCGCCGGGGAGCGGGGCCTGCTGTGCGGCGGTGGGGCCCGGCTGCCGGCCGTCGCCGCCCACGCCGCCCGCGGGGGGCTCTCCGGCATCGAGTTCGGGATCAACATCCCCGGGACCGTCGGCGGCGCTGTGCGGATGAACGCCAACGCCTACGGCGGCGAGCTCGCCCGCGCGCTCGAATGGGTGGAGGTCGCAACCGCCCACGGGGTCGAGCGTCGCCTTCCCGGGGAGCTCGGGTTCGGCTACCGCCGCTCGGAGATCGGCGTGCAGGAGGTGGTCGCCCGCGCGTCCCTCCAGCTCACCCCCGCCGACCCCGCGGAGGTGAAGGCCGCCCTCGCCGAGCTCCGCGCTCGCCGCCACGAGGCCCAGCCCCAGGGGATCAAGACCTTCGGCTCCACCTTCAAGAACCCCGACGATCCTCGCGCCGAGGGCCGCACCGCCGGGCTGCTGCTCGCCGAGGCCGGCTGCAACGGCCTGAGCGTCGGCGGCGCCCGCTTTGCCCCCAAGCATGCCAACTTCGTCGAGAACACCGGCACCGCCACCACCGCGGAGATCGTCGCGTTGATGGCCGAGGGCCGCGGTCGCGTGCTCGAGCGCTTCGGCGTGGCGCTGGAGCCTGAGGTCCAGGCGCTCGGGCCGGTGCGCTGGCCGTGGGGTCCCAAGCGCTGAGTAGCTTCTCCCACGAGGTTTCACCTCCCGAACTCGGATTCCGGCCGATGCGGGGCCAATCGGTCCCGAGAAAGGGGGTGATGGTATGACGACATCGATCGCTGTACTAGCAACCGCGCTACTTGTCGCCATGCTGGTCATTGACCGGCTGACCAGGCAGCAGGTTGACCTCAGTCCCGGTGGGCGGCAGGCTCCGTGTCCACCGGGACGCACTAAAAGAAGAGGGGCCCGGTTGCCCGAAGCCCCTCAAAAGACGGCAACATCAATCACCGTACTAGCGTCCGCATCGTAACGCATCCGAGACCGAACGGCACAAGGAGACGGTAGGGGTTCGCCCGCCGAGGTCGAAGACCCAAGGGTGGATCGCTCCCTCGCCGCCCGCGCTCCGATCGGCCGTCTCTCCCGTCCCCTGTCGTTCGCGCTCCCCCGCCGCGCGCTCACGAAGAGGCTCTGTATGGCTCTCGCCGCCCTGCTCCTGCTCGGCGGCGGCTGGCTGTGGCTGCGCGACTCGCCGCTCGTGTCCGTGCAACGGGTGCAGATCAGAGGGGTGCACGGAGCCGAGGCGGCTGGCATTGAGACCGCGCTGAGCGGCGCCGCGCGGCGGATGACCACGCTGGACGTGAACGTCGCCGCGCTGCGCGCCGCGGTGGCCGCCTTTCCGGTGGTGCGCGATCTGAGCGTGAGCACCAGCTTTCCCCACGGCCTGCACATCCACGTTTTCGAGCAGCCCCCCGTGGCGGCGTTGACCGTCGGGGGGGTCCGCACCGCGGTTGCCGCCGACGGCGTCGTGCTCGGCCCCGCCCTGATCTCGGGCTCGCTGCCCGCGATCACCCTCGCCGGGGTGCCTCCGCGCACGGGGTCGCGCGTACAGGATGCGACCACCCGCGCCGAGCTCAGCGTGCTTGGCGCCGCCCCCCGCGTGCTGCTGCGCTGGGTCGCCCGCGTCTACCTGTCGAGCCGCGAAGGGCTCACCGTGGCGATGCGCAACGGCCTTGCGATCTACTTTGGCGACGCCATTCGGCCGCACGCCAAGTGGCTCTCCGCCGCGCGTGTGCTCGCGGACCCAAGCTCCGCCGGCGCCACCTACGTCGACGTGCGCGCCCCCGAACGCCCCGCCGCGGGCACCACCGCCGCCGGGGGCCTCGAAGGCGGCGTCGCTCCGGGCCAGGTGAGCGCTTCCGACCCCACCTCCGCCGCGCTCGCCACCGCCCTCGCCGAAGCCGTCAGCGGGGGGTCCTCCAGCGCGGGCTCGAGCGCCCCTGGGAGCGCCGCCGGCACTGTTGTCGGCAGGCCGGCCGCCGAAGGCGCCGCTGGCACAGGCGCCGCCGGCACGGGCGCCGGCGCGCCTGCCACCGAAGGCGCCGCGGGTTCGACCGCCATGGGGGCCACGGAAGGCACGGCCGGCTCGACCGCCCCAGGGGCCACCGAATCGAGCGCCCAGGCTGCCACCGGCACGGGCACCGCCGGCGCCTCCACCTCCGGATCGACCACCGCCGGCACAGCCGCCGAAAGCTCCAACCCCGAACCTTCAGTCTCAACCTCAGGCTGAGACTACTCCAAACCCATTTCTCGGGTGCTGGTCGAGGGTCCGGGGTTCTGCAAGCGATCCTGCAAAAGTCGTCGCGCATGTTGACAGGGCGAAGTTCCCTGCATAACGTGGTCAAATCTGGTTTCCTAACGGAGACCGTTCCTCAACCCTCAATCATTACTCAAGGTCCCGGACGGAACGGGACCCCGGACTGAAAGCGCGGAGATCATGGAGAGCGGCGTAGGCAGCTATCTGGCGGTTATCAAGGTCGTGGGTGTCGGCGGCGGCGGCACCAACGCCATCAGCCGCATGGTCGACGCCGGCCTGCGCGGCGTGGAGTTCATCGCCGCCAACACCGACGCCCAGGCGCTCGCCATGTGCGACGCCGACGTGAAGCTAAACATCGGGCACGAGTCCACCCACGGCCTCGGCGCGGGCGCCAACCCCGAGGTCGGCTTTGCCTCCGCCGCGGAGTCCCGCGACGACATCAAGGAGGCGCTGAAGGGGGCGGACATGGTGTTCGTCACCGCCGGCGAGGGAGGTGGCACCGGCACCGGCGCCGCGCCCGTGATCGCCGAGATCGCCAAGAACGAGATCGGGGCGCTCACCGTGGGTGTCGTCACCCGCCCCTTCGACTTCGAGGGCACCCAGCGCGCCCGCCAGGCCACCGAGGGGATCGAACGGCTGCGCGAGGTCGTCGACACCCTGATCGTGATCCCCAACGAGAAGCTGCTCGCCGTGGTCGAGCGGCGCACCTCGATGCTCGACGCCTTCAAGGAAGCCGACGACGTGCTGCGCCAGGGCATCCAGGGGATCACCGACCTGATCACGATCCCCGGCCTCATCAACCTCGACTTCGCCGACGTGCGCACGATCATGCACGACGCCGGCTCCGCCCTTATGGGCATCGGCGCCGCCGCCGGGGAGAACCGCTGCGCCGAGGCCGCCAAGGTCGCCATCTCTTCCCCCTTGCTGGAAGAGTCCGTGGACGGCGCCACCGGCATCCTGCTCAACATCACCGGCGGCAAGGACCTCGGCCTGTTCGAGGTCAACGAGGCCGCCGAGATCATCCAGACCGCCGCCGACCCCGAGGCCAACATCATCTTCGGCGCCGTGATCGACGAGAGCATGGGCGACGAGGTCCGCGTCACCGTGATCGGCACCGGCTTCGACCATCGCGTGGGCGGCCTGCGCACAAGCGTGCGCCGCGAGCAGCGCGGCCGCGCCGTGGACCGCGGGCCCCGCATCGGCGACCGCGAGCGCTCCACCCTCGAGATCTCCGACGAGGACATTGACGTTCCTCCGTTTT
>Ga0210408_10004710_pt1 | contig 12141 bp, 12 predicted proteins | sample IncBWH4MmetaG_FD_155471 | JGI IMG/M metagenome (GOLD analysis project Ga0210408, IMG submission 155471) | Forest soil microbial communities from Barre Woods Harvard Forest LTER site, Petersham, Massachusetts, United States - Inc-BW-H-4-M | ecosystem: Environmental > Terrestrial > Soil >... | reverse complement strand
GACAACCTCGACCGCGAACGGCAACCGCTTCCCACCCAACTCCTCCAACAGCGCCACCGCGAGCACAACTCCCAGGATCCCGTCGTACAGCCCCGCATTCGGTACCGTGTCGAGATGAGAACCCACCAGCAACCGCGGCCCTCCCGGCTCCGCCCCCGGATACAACCCGCGCAAATTCCCGGCTGCATCCACGCGCACTGCCGCGCCCAGCGCTTCCATCCATGCCGTAATCTCCCGGTGACAATCCCGCATCGGCGCCGCCAGGAAAGTCCGCCGCGTCGCATCTGCGTCTTCGCTGAACGACGCCAGCTTCCGGCACCGGACCATCACTTCTTCTGCGCGATTTGTCGTCCCGCTGGCGGTCTGCACTGGAGTTGAACTTGCTTGGCGAGGACCCTTCCCCGAGGGCTCAGGCCCGGCGGATGACCATCGCCGCTGCCCATCCGGTCACGACCAGCGCCACCAGAACTCGAAAGCTATGCGTGTTCCCGTAGGTCGCTACCGGAAAGTGATTGCTGATCATCAGGAACACCACGGGCACGGCCATGAAGGTATTGTGTTTGGAGCGCAACTTGGCCTGCGCGCCCAGCGCCGCGTCGAACTTCGCACCCGCCGCGGCCGCCGCGATCATCTTGCGCTGCGCCGGAAGGATCCGAACCCACACGTTCGTCGTCATGATCGTCCCGAATATCGCGCCTAGGTGAATGTATGCCGCGCGTCCGCTGAATAGGTGCAGCAAACTCCACCCCACCGCCGCCGTCGCCAGCAGCGCAAACCCCGCGAACGCCGTTTCGGACTTCCCCAGCGGCGAACGCACCGCCAGGTCATACGCAATCCATCCACCCAGGAGCGCGCCCAGCCCGATCCCGATCCCCGCCGCCTTCGAAATATCCGCCACGTCCGGATCGATCAGCCCGCTGCCCACGTAGTAGACCAGCACCAGCAGGACCATGCCCGCCAGCCAGGTCGTAAACGCTTCCCAGCGAAACCAGTGCACTTCCTCCGGCCCCACCCCGAGTGCTTTTTGCTTTTCCACCGTGTAGAAGCCACCGCTATGCACCATCCACACCGGCGGTGTCGTTCCGCCCGCTGTCTGCTTCTCCATCTTCCCGAACTGTCCGTCCAACCAGGTGAAGTAGTAGGTCTGCCCGACCCACATGACTCCCGCAAACACGTGGATCCAGCGCACGCTCAGGTTCAGCCATTCTCGGATCGCAGAACTCACTCTAGCTCCCCCGATAAGTGGTATACCCGTTCGGACTCAGCAACAGCGGAATGTGAAACTGAACCTCGCCTTCCCGCACATGAAACGTCACCTCGACCACTGGATACAGCCCGTCGATCTTCTGCGCCGCAAAATAACTGCCCGTGTCAAAGACCAGACGAAAGAGACCCGCCGCGAGCCCATCGTCCTCGCCGAGCAGTTGCCCGCAGCGCCCGTCCGCATCCGTTCGCGCCGATCTCACCAGCTGCCAGCCGCCTGATGGCTCGCGCCGCTCCAACCGCACCGGCACATCCCCCGCAGGCTTGCCGCGCGCAACATCCAGCACGTGCGTCGAAATCCGTTTCATCCCCAAAGCCATTTCTTCAATCGGATCGCCGTGATCTTCCGCTGCTCCTCTGCCGCTTCCCTCAACTCCGTCGCGCCATCGTTCCCCAACCGTCGCCGCAAAATCTCCAAAATCTCAGATGCCGACTTCCCCGTCGCGCTTACCAGAAACACGCGCCCAAACCGCCGCTCGTATTCCGCGTTCTCCGCCGCGAGCGCCGCCTTCACCACATCGTCCGCCGCGGCCGCCTCTCGCTGTTCCTGTGCCGACCACGCCGCCGACTGTGGCGCAGCCGATTCCGAAGCCTTCCGCTCGCCAATTCGTGGATGACTCGCGAACGCCTCCATCCAATCCTTCACCGCCAACTTACGCCAGACCTCATCCGCCGCCCTAAGCAGAGCCGCCTCGTCCCCCAACGGTCGCCGTCCCGCCATCCCCGCCGCCCAACCCCAAGATCCACAACAAGGCAAGATCCGCAGCGCCGCCTCCTCCTCTGCAAGGCCATTCCACAGCGCCAGCACTTCGCTCATACCATTACCACCTTGCTGTGAAAGTGACGGCTCCTTTCTCCTAGACTGTTATCCTGAGCGAAGTGAGGCGCCAGCCGATCGCACTCGAAGGACCCCGTGCACCTAATGCCGCACCACCGTGCCCAGATGACTCCGCTTCCACGGACGACAGCAATCAGCGCTCCCTTCGCGACCTTGGCGCATACCGCTTTTGCGGTCAAGGGCCTTTCTCCGCGCCCTCTTACGAAACCTCTGCGACCTTTGCGGTTAAAAGCCTTTTGCCGCACGCCGTAACAGTCGAACCCCGTCACCCCAGCCGCCCCAAAAACTCCCCCACCAGATTCCCGGTCACCGCTGCGCGGTACCCCGCATTCGACCGGATATCGTCTATCGGCTGGATCTCTCTTGCTGCCGTCTTCCTTGCCAAACCTTTCAGCGCTGAATCAACCCGCTGACCCCGCATCACCAGCTCTGTCTCCACCAACCGCAGCGGAGTCGGCGCCACGCTCCCCACCGCGATGCGCACATCCTCTACCACCCCCCCCGCCACCTTCCCCAATGCCGCCACGCACACCTTCGAAATCGCCTGCGCATTCCGCGCCCCCACCTTGCGTGCGTAAGCAACATACCCCGCGTACCGCCGGGGCAGGCACACCGCCCGAATCAACTCATCCGGCGCAAGCCCCAGCTTCTTGTACCCGGTGTGAAATCCAACGTACGGCACCCGCCGTTCTCCTCGCGCCGACGCTAGCATCAACTCCGCCTCATACACCAGCAGCGCCGGCAAAGAATCCGCCGCCGGAGACGCGTTCACAATGTTCCCCCCCAGCGTCCCCCGGTTCTGGTTCGCGATCGATCCCGTCCACCCGGCCGCACTCGACAGCAACGAAAACTCCTGCGCTATCACCTCATGCCCGCGAATCTCCGAGTATGAACATCCCGCCCCGATGCGCACTTCCACCGCCGAAACTTCAATGCCACGCAACTCCGGGAGATTCCAGATACTCACCAGCCGCCGCGCCGAAAGCGTGCCCGCCGCGTACTGCACCATCACGTCCGTCCCTCCGGCAATGGGCAGCCACTCACCTGGCTCCTGCGCCAGCAGCATCACCACCGCGTGCAAACTCCCCGGAGCAACCAGTTCATACTCCGCCGGATGCGATCTCATCGGCCGACCCCGCGCCGCGCCGCTTCCGCCACCGCCTCAATAATCTGGATATACCCCGTACACCGGCAAAGATTCCCCGCCAGCCCTTCCCGAATGTCTTCCAACGTCGGCGCCGCCTTCCTGCTCAGCAGATGACTCGCCGCCACAATCATCCCCGGCGTGCAGATCCCGCACTGCGCCCCGCCCCACTCGAGAAACGCCTGCTGCAGCGCATGCAACTCCGCCCCTTGCGCCAACCCCTCAATCGTCACCACATTCGCGCCCTCGACCTGCAGCACGGGCACCAGGCAACTGTTCACCAGCTTGCCATCCATCAGCACCGAGCACGACCCGCACTCCCCTTCTCCGCATCCTTCCTTCGTTCCCGTCAGCCCCAGCTGGTGGCGCAACACATCCAGCAACCGCTCCATCGGATAAGCGCGCACACTCCGCGCCTCGCCGTTCACCGTGAACTGAATCTCCCCCGGCCCTTGCCCCGCGCTCATCGGCCCCGGCCCTCAACATGAACGTCGCCCGCCGCCGTCACCGCCGCAAAAATATCTTCCGGAAGCACCGGAATCGCATTGATTGGAATGCCCAGCGCGTCCTCAATCGCGTTCGCGATCGCCGGCGCTGGCCCGTCCATCGGCAACTCCCCGATTCCCTTTGCGCCATAAGCTCCGTGCGCATTCCCCAGCTCCTCAAAGTACACGCGGATCTCCGGCAGGTCCGCCGACGTCGGCATGATGTAGTTGGTCATCTGCCCGTTCTGCATGCGCCCGTCCTGCCAGATCACCTTCTCATACAGCGCGTACCCGATCCCCTGGGCCACTCCGCCCGCGATCTGCCCACGCGCCAGCACCGGATGCAGCACCCGCCCCACCTCCTGCAACGCCACGAAGTCCTCCAGCGTCACCCCGTACGTCGTCAGGTCCACTCTAACCTCCGCGATGTACACCGCCCAGGCATACGCTGCGTACGCTTCCCCGCGATATTTCTCATCGTCCCAGTAGATGCCGCTCGGCGTCTCGAATCGCGCCCACGAGAAAAACTCGCCTTTCTCCGCAACCCGCTTCTGGCAGGCCTCCCGAAATTCCTCCCGCGAATAGCTCTCCCCGAGCCTGCCCTCCGCCACCAGCGTTTGCCGGATCCCCCGCGCCGCCGACTGCACCAGCTTGCCCACCACCATCACCGTGCGCGACGCCACCGTCGGGCCGCTATTCGGAACTTCCTCCGTGTCCGGCTGCGCGATCTCCACGTCCTCATACGGCAGCCCCAGCGCCTCCGCCGCGATCTGGCACAGCACCGTGTTTGTGCCCTGCCCAAACTCCGTGCTCGAAACCAGCACGCGCACCCGCCCATCAACCAGTCCTTCCACCCCGACCAAGGAATTCAAATAGCGTTCCCCCGATCCCGTAAACCCCGCGCCATGCAGAAACGTCGCCATCCCGATGCCTTTTCGCTTGCCCGTCTGCCCGCTCGCCGTCGCATTCTCCCGCGCGAACCGCTCCTTTTTCGCGGCGTAGTCGGCCAGCGCCAGCCCGCGGTCAAGCAGCCCGCTCAAATCGATCTCGTCCCCCACCACCTGTTCTGTCGCTGTAGTCAATCCAGGCTTCAGAAAATTCCGCTTCCGGATCTCCACCGGCGTCAGCCCCACCACCTGCGCGATGCGGTCCATGTGCCGCTCCATCGCAAACAGGCTTTGCGGCGCTCCGAAGCCTCGAAACGCCCCGTGCGGCGGCGCATTCGTCGCCACTGCCTTCCCGCGAACCCGCAGGCTCGGCCAGTGGTAAGGCCCGCCCGCGTGAATCGTCCCCCGCGAAAGCACGACGGGCGACAGCGTCATGTACGCCCCGCCGTCCACCACGAACTCAATCTCCCCGCCCAGAATCTTCCCGTCGCCGCTGACCGCCGTGCGGTGCCGCGTCCGCGACGGATGCCGCTTGGTCGTGGCCACCATGTCTTCCATGCGGTCATAAATAATCTTCACCGGCCGCCCCGCCTTCTTCGCCAGCAGCGCCGCGTGCCCCGCAATCATCGACGGATATTCTTCCTTCCCCCCAAACGCTCCTCCCGTCTCCGTCTGCACCACGCGCACCTTGTTTTCACCCAACCCGAACAGCCGCATCAGGGCCTTGTGCACGTAATAAGGACACTGCAGCGACCCCCACACTGTTACGCCGTGTTCCGGGTCGTACACTGCAATCATCCCGTTGTTCTCGATGTAAAGCTGCTCCTGCGCCCCCGTGAAATATTCACCCTCGACAATGTAATCCGCCTTCTCCCAGACCCCGTCGACCTCGCCCTTCTCGATCAGATATTTCTTGAAAGTGTTGTCTTCCCCCCAGATCACCGTCGCCATCCGCTCGCTCTGCTCGATCGTGAACACCGCGGGCAGCGGATCGTAGTCCACCTCCACGGCCTTCACCGCCTTCGGCAGCAAATGCCGGTCCTCGTGCGCCAGCAGCAGAATTGGCTCCTCCGGATGATTGACGACGCCATCCGCCAGACATGGCTGATCCTCCCCAATCAGCGCCACGCAATTCTTCCCCGGAATATCCTTCGCCGTGACCACGACAACCTCGTCCCATGCAATCCCCGCGCCGAACGTGATCTTCACGATCTTGCCCCGCGGAACGCGGCTCCGCACCGTCGCCCCGTACAGCATTCCGGGCAGCCCGATGTCGTCGACATACTGCGCTTGCCCTGTAACCTTGTCCCGCCCTTCCTTCCGCGGAACCGCCGTGCCGACAATCCGCTCAGTCTTCACGCGTCTCCCTTAACGAATATTGCGTCGTCCATTTCTGCGCACCCCTTGTGACCTGATGTAACCTCTGCGTACCCCATCCCTGTCATCCGACGCCGCGCATAGCGGAGGCAGCAGGAATCTCGCTTTCCCGGCCACCCTAACAGCTTTTCCTTTGCGTCCCTTGCGGCCTTCCTTTGCGCCCTTGGCGGTCAAAAGCTTTTCTCTGCGTCCTCCGCGAGCCCCTTCTCTGCGGTTAAAGGCTCTTTCGCGCACTCATCAGAATCCAAACTCAGCCCCGCATCTCGCGTCCGGCTGCTTCTCTCGGAAACCGCCCTTCCTCAAACACAGCTGCGCCTCGCAGATACGTAGCCTTCACCACGCCCCGGAGTTTCTCTCCCAGATACGGCGAAACCGCATGCCGATGATGCAACCGCTCCTGCGCGACCGTAAACTCATCCGCCGGATCGAACACCACCAGATCCGCATCGTATCCTGCGGCGATCCGCCCCTTCCGCCCACCGCAGCCCGCCAGCTTCGCCGGCCCTTCCGCCATCCATCGCGCCACATCGTTCAATACGAATCCCCGCCGCTCTGCCTCCGTCCAGACCACTGCAAGCGCGACCGACAGGCTGGCAATCCCCCCCCAGGCCGTCTGGAAGTTTCCCTCCTCCAGCCGCTTCATCGCCGGCGGGCACGGAGAGTGATCCGTCACCACCATGTCGATCACGCCTTCCCGCAGCCCCTGCCAAAGCATCTCGCGATTCTCGTGCCCCCGCACCGGCGGCGCGCACTTGCACAACGTCGCCCCGTCCGAAATTTTCTCCGCTTCCAGATGCAAATAGTGCGGACAGGTCTCCACACTCACCGCCAGCCCCTCGGCCCGCGCCGCGCGCAGCTCCTCCAGCGCCCGAGCGGTCGCCAGATGCACAATGTGTAGGCGGAACGAAAATTCCCGGCACAGCGAAAGCATCATCCGGATCGCCGCCAACTCCGCCTCATCCGGCCGCGACTCGAGATACGTCGAATACCGACGCCAGTCCGCAGCCGCCAGTCTCTCAGTCGCCGTAGCAATCGGTCCGGGAAGCTCCGCATGCACCAGGAGCGGTAAGCCCGTCCGCACCACATGCGGCAACGCAGCCCGTAGCTGGTGCTCGTTCACCATCGTGAAGCCGTCGACCCCGGAATGCACCAGAAAGCACTTGAACCCGCGCACCCCTGCAGCCCCCAGCTCTTCGATGTCTCCCTGATTGTCGTGCACCACGCCGCCCCACGCCGCCCAGTCCACCCGGCACTGTCCCGCCGCCGCGCGCCGCTTCGCTTCGAGCGCCGCCATCGTCGTAGTCCCGGGCAAACAATTCAACGGCATATCGACCAGCGTGGTGTACCCGCCCGCCGCCGCGGCCCGCGTAGCCGTCGCGAATCCTTCCCACTCCGTCCGCCCCGGCTCGTTGATATGGACGTGCGAATCCACCAGCCCGGGAAGCAGGGCCGCCTCTCCGCAATCGCGGATCTCCGCCTCCTGCGGCACTTCGCCCAAGGAAACCACGGCGCGAATCCGCTCCCCATCAACCACGACCGCACCCGGCCGAACTTCTTCCGGCGTCACCACCCGACGTGAGACAAAAGCCCGCACCATGAACTCGCTTCCGCGCCCCCACAGATTAGAGAAGTCCCCAAAGCCTATCCGGAAGCGCCCCTCTTTTCAAACCGCCACTCTTGTAGCGCCGGCGTTCCCGCCGGCTGTCGCGAGAGCCTGCCCTGAGCCTGTCGAAGGGGCGCCCTCGCCTGTCGCCCACCTGGTCGTCTAATCCTGCTTCGGCGTCCCTGAGCCCCAGTACTTCTTGTCATTCCGGCGCCGAAATCAGCGGCGGCTGGGGGAATCTGTTCTCTCCAGCACACCAACCCTTCATCCGTGCCCTTGGTGAAAGTTTTCTCAGCGCCCTCTGCGCCCTCAGCGGTTAAGGGTTTTCCGCGCGTCCATCGCTCCAACAACCTCCTTACGTATTTCTCCTTCCCGGCTTATACTCCCTCTTCAGCCTGCGGCTGCGAAGAGTCCATGTCGACGGATTAGCCCGCGGAACCGCGCCCCGTTCCTCCTAATGCACCCATAGAGCAACGCGCATGGACAACCCTTTCATGACTCGCGCCATTCAACTCTCCCTCGACAACGTCCGCTCCGGCCAGGGCGGCCCCTTCGGTGCGGTCGTCGTCCAGAACGGCGCCATCGTCGCCGAGGGCGTCAACCGCGTCACCACCACCAACGACCCCACCGCTCACGCCGAGGTCGTCGCCATCCGCGAAGCCTGCCGCAAGCTCGGCCTCTTCGAACTCAAAGACTGCGAGCTCTATACGTCCTGCGAGCCCTGTCCCATGTGCCTCGGTGCGATCTATTGGGCGCGTCTCTCCCGCGTGTTCTACGGCAACCTCGCCGCCGACGCAGCCCACATTGGCTTCGACGACTCCGCCATCTATCAGGAATTCACCCAGCCACATTCCGAGCGCGTCATCCCCATGGTCCAGATGATGCGCGACAAGGCCCTCGCTGCCTTCCGCGCCTGGGAACGGAAGCCCAACAAGATCCCGTACTGACCGTCCGTCGGCCGTATCACTTCCCTTCGAGGGCGAACGCTTGATCGACCGCTATTTCCGACTCTCCGAAAATCACACCACCGTGCGCCAGGAGTTGCTCGGCGGACTCACCACTTTCGTGACGATGGCCTACATCATCGTCGTCAACCCGCAAATCCTCTCCCAGGCCGGCATGCCTCCCGAAGGCGTCCTCTTCGCCACCTGCCTCTCCGCCGCCGTCGCCACCCTGGTCATGGGACTCGCCGCCAACTATCCCATCGTGCTCGCGCCCGGCATGTCGCTCAACGCCTACTTCACCTATTCCGTCTGCCTTGGCATGCACGTCCCCTGGCGCACCGCGCTGGCCGTGGTCTTCTTCTCCGGCACGGTTTTTCTGATCCTTACCGTCACCCGCGTCCGCGAACAGATCGTCAACAACATGCCCGACTGCCTCAAGCACTCGACGGCCACTGGCATCGGCATGTTCATCGCGTTCATCGGCATGCGCAACGCCAAGCTCGTCGTCGCCAATCCCGCCACTTTCGTCGGCCTCGGCCGCCTCTCCGATCCCGCCGTCCAGACCGCCGCCTTCGGTCTCGTCCTCACCATCATTCTCATGGCCCGCCGCGTCAACGGCGCCATCCTGATCGGAATCCTCGGCACGACGTTGCTCGGAATCCTGCGCGGCATCGCACACTGGCCGACCGGCATCCTCTCCCTCCCGCACGCTTCCTCGACCTTCCTTCAACTCGACTTCCGCAGCGCTCTCCGCCTCGGCCTGCTCGAAATCCTGTTCGCGTTTCTCTTCGTCGATCTCTTCGACAACGTCGGCACTCTGGTTGCCGTCTGCGAGCAAGCCGGCTTTGTGAAGGACGGCAAAATCCCCCGCGTCGGCCGCGCCCTCATCGCCGATGCGACAGGCACGATTTTCGGCTCCCTCACTGGCACCTCGACCGTGACCAGCTACGTCGAAAGCGCCGCCGGAGTCGCCGCCGGAGCCCGCACCGGACTGAGCAACGTCTTCGTTTCGGTTTTCTTTCTGGCGGCCATGTTCTGCTCCCCCTTGGCCACCGCCATCCCTGCCTACGCCACCGCCCCCGCCCTGATTCTGGTCGGAGCCCTCATGACCCAATCCATCGCCCACATCGACTGGCGCGACTTCAGCGAAGCCCTTCCCGCCTTCATCACCATCCTGGCCACGCCCCTCACTTTCAGCATCGCCACCGGCCTCAGCCTCGGCCTGATTTCCTACACCGTAGTCAAAATCGCCTCCGGAAAAATCCGCGAGGTCAACACGCTGGTCTGGATTCTCACCGCCCTCTTCCTTCTCCGCTATGTGTATCTAGCTCTGGCCTAGCAGCACCGGGCTACACAACCACCCACCACTCCGACGCCCTTTCCCGTCTTGCCATTCCGAACAGCGAGCGCAGCGAGACAGGAGGAATCTGCTGTTTTCCCGCGGCACCCACACCCTTCCCAGGCACCCGAACCTCTCCGCGCTCTGCGGCTTTTCCTTTGCGACCTCAGCGGTTAAAAGCTTTCTCCGGAGAGCTCCCCACTGCACCCACCACACCGTTCCCTGCATTCCCGCTCACCACCCGCCATACCCTCCGTCCAACTCCATCGGAGGCACCTTATGTCATCCCGATCCCTCACCCTGATCGCCGCCATCGTCCTCGCCACCAGGCTCGTTCACTTCGAGTACAGCGCCCCCGCTCCCGCCACCCCCGCCGCGGAATACGCCACCCACTTCGGTGCGCTCACCAAGCTTTCCATCGCGGTAGCCGAGGCCATGCCGCCCGACCAATACTCTTTCCGCCCTCACCCCGAATCCATGGACTTCGGCCAACTCCTGTCGCATATCGCCACTACCAACTACCAGTTCTGCGCCAGCCTCAAGGACTCCGACCCCCCCGCCCTGCCATCGCCCACCGCCAAAACCGACGTGGTCAAGTTCCTGAGCGACTCCTTCGACTACTGCTCTGCCATCATCCCAACCCTCACTGCCGCCCAACTCGACCAAGCGCACAACTCTCCCGACGGAAATCTCCCCGGCCGCGAAGTCCTGCTCGCGATGTACATCCACGTAGCCCACCATCGCGGCCAGGCAGAGATCTACCTTCGCGATAAAGGCATCCGCCCGCCCTCCTACCGAATATAGGCAACGATGAGTTTGAACAGCGCAGGACGCGGAGCCCCCACGATCAAGCGAGAGCTTGCCTTAAGGAACTTAAGGAAGATGACCACACGAAGGCATCACCAGGAAGGGCCCAGGACACTCCCTTGCACCTTCAGCTCTCCAGCTTGAACACCTGTTCCATCCGCACCCACTTCTCCCCCGGCTTGGCCTCGGGCAGCGCCTGCTGGAACTTCCACATCAATTGCTCCCACTCCTGCACCTTAGGGTTCACGGTGTCTGCCTTGGCTTTCTTGTCGAACGAAAAGCTCTCGTTCACGTCCATCACCATGAACATGCGCGTCCCCAGAAGATAGATCTCCATGTCCACAATGCCCGACTCCTTGATGCTCTCTGTAATTTCCGGCCACACGCTCTCGTGATACTTCTTGTATTCGGCAATCAGCTTCGGGTCGTTCTTCAAATCCAGCGTCAGGCAATAGCGTCTGGTCATGTTGTCCGTTGTCCCCTTTGCGCTCCTCCGCCCCACGGTCGACCTGGACTTCACCCGTGCAGATTGAAGAAGCCGCCGTCCAGCGGATAATCCACTCCGGTAACAAACCCAGCCTCGTCCGAGCACAGGAACAGCGCCAATCCCGCGACTTCGTCCGGTTCCGCCATCCTCCCGATCGGCTGCGACTGCGACAGCTTTTCAAACATCTCTTGCTCCCGCCCCGGGTAATTCTTCTTCAGATATCCATCGACGAACGGCGTGTGCACCCGCGCTGGAGAGATGCAGTTACAGCGAATCTTGTGCTGGATGTAATCGCGCGCGATTGAATACGTCATCGCGATCACCGCGCCCTTGCTCATCGAGTACGCAAAGCGGTCCGCCAGCCCCGCCGAGCCCGCAACCGACGCCATGTTCAGGATCACCCCGCCCCCACTCGTCTTCATATGCCCCACTACGGCGGATGTGCAGTTGTACAGCCCCTTCACATTCACCCGGAACACGCGCTCGAAATCTTCCTCCGTCGTCCCCTCGATGTTCCCGATGTGCGACACCCCGGCGTTATTCACCAGAATATGAATCCGCCCCGCGCGCACCATCTCGTCAAAGACCGCCTTCACCTCTTCCCGGTCGGTCACGTCACACCCCAGCGCGGTAGCCTGCCCTCCAGCCTCGCGAATCATGCGGCAGGTTGTTTCGCCATCGCTCGGCTTCAAATCCAGCACCCGCACTGTCGCCCCGCCAGCCGCAAATCTCCGCGCGATGGCCTGACCGATGCCGCTGCCGCCACCGGTCACCACCGCCACTTTTCCGTCCAGCCGGAAACTCCCACCCGTCGCGCCAGTCAGAGCAATCTCCCCCCACTGAGAACCGAGAACTGACAACCGAGAACCGAGAACTGAGAACCGCATTCTACCCTCACCGCGGACCCACCACCTCCTGCCGCGATTCCCCCAGCCCCTCGATCCCCCACCCCACCCCCTCCCCCCCC
>Ga0210408_10004709_pt1 | contig 12142 bp, 16 predicted proteins | sample IncBWH4MmetaG_FD_155471 | JGI IMG/M metagenome (GOLD analysis project Ga0210408, IMG submission 155471) | Forest soil microbial communities from Barre Woods Harvard Forest LTER site, Petersham, Massachusetts, United States - Inc-BW-H-4-M | ecosystem: Environmental > Terrestrial > Soil >... | reverse complement strand
TGCCTCGCGGACGAGACGCCCGAGACGCTCTATCTTCTCGGTGAAGACTGGCGGATCGTCGGCATCTCCGGGTTCACCGTGCGGCCGCCCCGCGCCCGCCGCGAGAAGCCACGCGTGTCCGCGTTCCTGAGCGCCCGCACCGACCGCATCCTCGAATTGAAACCCGATCTGGTGCTCGGGTTCTCGGATCTGCAGGCCGACATCGCCGCGGAGTTGGTGCGGGCCGGGCTCGAGGTGCACGTCTTCAACCATCGCAGCGTTGCCGACATCCTGCGCATGATCCGCACCCTGGGCGGCATGATCGGCTGCGAGGGCCGCGCGCGCGCACTGGCCGATCGGCTCGAGGCAGGGCTCGGTCAGGTGCGCGAGCGGGCCGCGGCGCTGCCGCGCCGGCCGCGGGTGTATTTCGAGGAGTGGGACGATCCGCTCATCAGCGGCATCGGCTGGGTCTCGGAACTGGTGGCACTCGCCGGCGGCGAGGATTGCTTCCCCGAGCTCGCGCTGGAGCCGCTCGGGCGCAACCGCATCATCGCCGATCCACTCGAGGTACCGCGGCGCGCACCCGACATCGTGCTCGGCTCATGGTGCGGCAAGAAGTTCCGCCCGGAGCGTGTCGCCTCGAGACCGGGCTGGCACGAGGTCCCTGCCGTGCGCGCGGGCTACCTGCGCGAGATCAAGTCTTCGATCATCCTGCAGCCGGGACCCGCGGCGCTCACCGATGGCGTGCACGCCATCCAACAGGTCATCGAGGAGTGGGCAGCACACCCGCAGTGCTAGCGAATGCCACGGCGCCCACGCACGATCTCCCATGCCTCGATGATCTGCTGCGTACGTTGCTTGGCGTGGGCCAGCATCGACTCGGGCAGGCCGTGCGCCTTGAGCTTGTCGGGATGATGGCGCTGCAGCTGCCGCCGGTAGGCCTTGGAGATCTCCTCATCGCTTGCGGCGGCGGTGGTCTCGAGCACGCGATAAGCCTCGGCGAGCTCGCGGTCGCGCGCCGCCGCCGCGCCCCCCGGCGGGCGCGCGCCGCCAAAGCCGCCACCTCGCTGGATACGCAGCACGGTCTCGATGTGCACGAGCTCCAGTGCCGAGACTCCAAGCGCGGCCGCAAGGCGGCCGATGAGGGCGCGCACCGGTCCCGCGAGATCGTTGCCCTCGAGAGCTGCACGCACCTGGATCTCGAGGAACACGCGCGCAAGATCCGGTCGGGCACGGCAGATTCCGGTGAGCTGCGCGAGCTCTGCGCCGTAGTCGTAGTCCGGCTGCTTGCCTGAGGTGAAACAGGCGATCGCCTCGCGAACCTGTGCGGCATCGAGCCGCAGCTCCCCCATGACCGCACGGGCCGCCGCGATCTCGCGCTCCGACACGCGGCCGTCGGCCTTGGCGAGATAACCCATTACCTGAAAGCTCGCGTGGAAGAAGCGCTGGCCGATCGCCGCCAGCTCATCGGCGGATTGGGGCTCTTCTTCCTGCGTGCTGAACTCGTCGAACTGGTGACCCAGCAGCACGCCGAGCGCCGCGCCGATCGGCCCGAGCACCACCCCGCCAAGCACTCCGCCGGTGAGCTTACCGATCCACTTCATGGCCATGGCGCGCTTTGGACTTGCCTTGGATGTCTGGGGATCAAAGGGCCGCTATAGTACCAATTGCATGCCGTCTCCCACCGTGTACCGCACCGCACTGCGCGGTCTCGAGCGCCTGCACGAGGGCAAGGTGCGCGATATCTACGCGCTCGATGCAACGACCATGCTGATCGTTACCACCGACCGCCTCTCGGCGTTCGATGTGGTGTTGCCGGATCCGATTCCCGACAAGGGACGAGTCCTCAACAGCATCTCCAACTTCTGGTTCGCCCGCACCAGGCACCTGGTCCCGAATCACCTCACCGGCCGCGAGCTCGCGAGCGTGATAAGTGACGAGGACGAGCGCACGCTGCTCGAGGGGCGCGCGGTGATCGTGCGACGACTCAGAGCGCTGCCGATCGAGGCTGTGGTACGCGGTTATCTAGGCGGCTCGGGCTGGAAGGACTACCAGGCGAGCGGTGGTGTGTGCGGCATCGCGCTCCCGGCGGGCCTCGAGCTGGCGGCGCAGCTGCCGCAACCGTTGTTCACGCCGGCCACCAAGGCCAAACTCGGCGCCCACGACGAGAACATACCCTTCGGCGAAGTGGCCGCGCTCATCGGCAGCGAGCTGGCCGCGGCGGTGCGCGACACCGCGCTGCGGCTCTACCGATTCGCGGCAGAGCACGCGCGCAGTCGCGGGATCATCATCGCCGACACCAAGTTCGAGTTCGGCGTCGACCCCGCCGGAAGGCTCACACTCATCGATGAGGTGCTGACGCCCGATTCTTCGCGCTTCTGGCCCGCAGACAGCTATGGCACGGGCATCAGCCCGCCAAGCTTCGACAAGCAGTTCGTACGGGACTACCTCGAGACGCTCCACTGGAACAAGCACCCGCCGGGCCCGCGGCTGCCGCCGGAGGTGATCGCCCGCACCAGCGAGAAGTACCGCGAAGCACTGGCGCGGCTGACCGCTGAGGCGTGAATCGCGCAAACCTCACCAAGAAAGGGCGCGCAGCATGAACGAGAACGAACCCCCAGCCGAGGCCGCGGCAACACGCCGTCCGTGCAGTGCGGCGGAGATCGGCGCGATCGCGCATCTCTACCGCGGCGAGATCTACCGCAGCACGGGTTGGCGCACGCGGCTCGATTCCACCACCAACTGGGCGGTGGTCACTACCGGGATTGCGCTCTCCGCAACCTTCAGCAGTGCCGACGCATCGCCGCTGCCGATGGCCATGGTGGGACTCATCGTCGCCATATTCCTGCTGCTCGAGGCGCGCCGCTATCGCTACTTCAACATCTGGCGTGCCCGCGCACGGCTGCTCGAGACCGACTTCTTCGCCCCCATGCTGCGCGGAGACCCGGTGGCGTTGGATGCTCACTGGAGCCAGCTGCTCGCGAAGGATCTGTGCCAGCCACGCTATCACGTGAGTCTCGCGCGCGCGGCCGGCCGGCGGCTGCGGCGCACCTACGGGTGGATCTTCCTGATCCAGGCGATCGCCTACTACGGCAAGCTCGCGATCCATCCCACGCCGTTGCACACGATGTCCCAGTTGTGGACCCGCGCCGCGGTCGGTCCGATCGCGGGCGAGGTCGTGGTCGCGGCGGGCGTGCTCTTTCACCTTGGCTGGATGGTCTTTGGCTACGTGTCGCTGCGCCGTGACCAGCGCTCGTGGCGGCTGCGCCAGAGCCTGATTGCGATCGGTTAGACTGTGGACATGCCCGAGGCCTGGATAGCTCCTTCGATCCTGTCGGCTGATTTCGCGCGCCTCGGCGATGAGGTCGATGCGGTGCTCGAAGCGGGCGCCGACCTGATCCACTTCGACGTGATGGACAACCATTACGTGCCGAACCTCACTATCGGTCCACTGGTGTGTGAGGCATTGCGCCGGCACGGCGTCACGGCGCCCATCGACGTGCATCTGATGGTGCGGCCGGTCGATCGCATCGTGCCCGACTTCGCCGCCGCTGGCGCGACCTATATCACTTTCCACCCGGAAGCGTCCGAACATATCGATCGGACGATCGCGCTGATCCGCGAGCACGGCTGCCGTCCGGGACTGGTGTTCAATCCCGCGACGCCGCTCGATTACCTCGATTACACCCTCGAGCTCATCGACATGGTGCTCATCATGTCGGTGAACCCCGGATTCGCCGGGCAGCAATTCATCCCGACGAGTCTGCGCAAGCTGGCCGATACGCGCGCGCGTATCGCCGCGAGTGGCCGGGATGTGCGGCTGGAGGTCGACGGGGGGATCAAGGTCAGCAATATCCGCGCCGCAGCCCGGGCGGGCGCGGATACTTTCGTCGCGGGGTCGGCGATCTTCGGCAGCGGCGACTACGGCAAGACGATCGGTGAGATGCGCCAGCAGATCGCGACCGCCGGACCCGCGGCGACCACCGCGTCGCGGGCTCGCTGAACGGCGGGCGCTAGGCGCAGCTGCATATCCAGTCACAAATCTGGAGCGCACGCTCCTTGTCGGGCCCTCGCGCTCCGCCGCATGATGCAGGCAGCGTCGCCCCCGCTATCACGGCATGCGTCAGGGATTCGGTCAGTTTTGTCCTGTCGCGCTCGCCTCCGAGCTGCTGGCGGAGCGCTGGACGTTGCTCATCGTGCGCGAGCTACTGGCCGGAGCGCGGCGCTTCAATGAGATCAGGCGCGGCGTGCCGCGCCTGTCACCGACACTCCTAAGGCAGCGTCTGCAATCCCTCGAGGTCGCCGGCGTGCCGCAGCGGCAACCGCTGCACCAAGGTCGCGCGGGCGGCTACACCTTGACCGCCGCAGGCTGGGCCCTGAAGCCGGTCGTCACCACCATCGGCGAGAGGTGCAGGTGTGCCTGAGACCCCGGCTACGAGATCACGTTGCATGTGGCGGCACGGGTGCGGGCACTGGCGGAAGTCTGGCGCGGAATCCGTTCACTGCGCGAGGCGCTCGGGGCTGGCGCGATTCGCCTGAGCGGCGCCGCTCAGTATCGGCGCGCCCTGTCGCAATGGTTGCTGCTGAGCCCGTTCGCTGCCATCAGGAGAGGGCGTTGAGTACCTTTCGGAAGAGCTACGCTCTCAGCCGCTGGACGGCTACTCGTCCTCTTCCTCGTCGTCCTCGTCATCCTCGACCTCGACCGGGCTGACCGCACGCGCGGCACCCCCTGCGGCGGGCTTCGCCGGCACGATGACCGGACGGGTCTTCATCTTCGGACGCGCGTTGAAGACGACGATGGTCTTGCCAGTGGCACGCAGCAGTCCCTGCTCCTCGAGCACTTTCAGCACACGCCCGGCCATCTCGCGCGAGCAACCGACGAGGCGCGAGAGCTCCTGGCGGCTCACCTTGATCTGCATGCCCTCCGGATGCGTCATGGCGTCGGGCTCGCCGCACAGATCCATGATGGCGTGGGCCACACGCCCGGTGACATCGACGAAGGCAAGATCACCGAGCTTGCGGTTGGTGCGGTCGAGCCTCGTCGCGAGCTGCGTGGCGAGCTCGAACACGAGGCCCGGGCTCTCGGCGGCGATCTGCCGGAAGCGCGGATAGGTCATCTCGGCGAGCTCGCACTGGTTGCGGGTGCGCACCCACGCGCTGCGCGTCGGCTGCTCGTAGAAAAGGCCCATTTCGCCGAAGAACTGCCCGCGGTTGAGGTATGCCAGCACCATTTCGTTGCCTTCCTCGTCCTCGATCATCACCTCCACCGAGCCGCTGATGATGTAGTAGAGGACATCGGGGAGATCGCCCGCGTGGATGACCACCGTCTTGGAAGGCACCGCTCGTATGCGGCAATAACTCAGGAACCGGTTGATCGCGGGAATCTCGCTCAGCGGCTTGATGCTTTCTTCCATACCGGTACCCCTTGACACGTTTCTAATATACAACCTTACGGAATCGTCAGATCCAGTATGCGCTGCCAGTCATGACGCGGGCCGTGCGGCGCATCAGCGCGCACACCAGAGCCGGTGGACGCACGCCGCCGGCGGCTGCCGCGGCCGCACCGTGTTCGATTTCCTCGGATCTCATGGCTTCAAGTATGGCACGGCTGCGGCCATCGCCCGGCGGAAGTCTGCTCAGATGCTCATCGAGATGCCCTTCGACCTGTCGCTCCGTCTCGGCGACGAACCCGAGGCTGGCACGGTCGCCAAGCAGAGCCGCTCCTGCGCCGATGAGGAAGGAGCCCGCGTACCAAAGTGGGTTGAGCAGGCTCGGGCGCGACGCAAGTTCAGTCAGGCGGCTCTCGCACCATGCGAGATGGTCGGACTCCGAGCGTGCGGCCGCCAGCAGCATCTCCCGTGTGGCTGCGGAGCGGGCGACGAGCGCCTGCCCGTGATAGAGCGCCTGCGCGGCGAGCTCCCCGGCATGGTTGACGCGCATGAGCGCAGCGCTCGTGCGCCTATCCGCCTCGGTCAGGGACTCGGTGGTCTCGGTGCCCGGGCCCGGAATGGGCCGGCTGGTCCGGGCCGGCGCGAGAACCGCGCGCAGCGCGCGGTCGAGGGCGGCTAGCTTCAAGTCGAGAGAACGGCCTGGCCCCATAGATTGGGCGACTATTATAGAGGCAACCGCGGGAAGCACCCGGTTTCGTGGGCCACGCAGGCCCCCCAGGGGGCCGTGCCTTTGCAATGCCGCACCTGCTTGAGTACACTTCCCCGCCTTTTTTTGGCCCCGCCGCCGGGGATTGATCCGCAGCCGGCGCCGGCACACGCCACGAGTGAGCTATGAAAACCGTATTTGCCAGACCCGGCACCGTCCGTGGCGATTGGTTCATCGTCGATGCCAGCGACCAGACACTCGGTCGTCTTGCTTCGCAGATTGCCCATCGTCTGAAGGGCAAGCACAAGGCCGATTACAGCCCGCACGTGGACATGGGTGACCACATCGTCGTCGTGAACGCGCAGAAGATCCGCGTCACGGGCCGCAAGCTCACCGACAAGATCTACTATCACCACACCGGCCACATCGGCGGCATCAAGTCGATTGCACTCGAGAAACTCCTCGACGAGCACCCCGAGCGCGCCATCGAGTTTGCGGTGAAGGGGATGTTGCCGAAGAACCCGCTCGGCCGGCGCATGTTCAGGAAGCTGCACGTGTTTGCCGGCAATGAGCACCCCCACCAGGCACAGCAACCGAAGCCCCTCAAGATTCAATAGGACGGCACGCCATGGCAGCGACTCAGCAGAATCACTACGGCACGGGACGCCGCAAAACCGCCACGGCGCGCGTGTATCTGAAGCCCGGCAGTGGTCGCATCACGGTGAACGAGCGGTCCCTGGATGAGTTTTTTGGCCGCGAGACCGGAAGGATGATCGTTCGCCAGCCGCTCGAAGCGGTGAAGCTCGTGGACAAGTTCGACATCGCCGTCACCGTGGGCGGTGGCGGGATCACCGGCCAGGCGGGCGCCATCCGCCACGGCATCACGCGCGCACTCATCGAATACGACGAGAGCCTGCGCAAGCCGCTGCGCGATGCCGGCTTCGTCACCCGCGATGCTCGCGAGGTCGAGCGCAAGAAAGTCGGCCGCCGCAAAGCCCGCCGCGGTCCGCAGTACTCGAAGCGCTAGCATTAAGCGAGCGACCGGAGCTGCTCCGGTTCGTCGCGTTCGGGATCCGTGCGCAGTTGAGGCATCATGGAGCTCGACGGTTCTTGGGGGATCGTCTAGCGGTAGGACAACGGACTCTGACTCCGTTTACCTAGGTTCGAATCCTAGTCCCCCAGCCAATCAAAGAGGCTCGTCAAATAGACGGGCCTCTTTGTCTTTCCAGGTCTGAGCAACGACGGGACTAGGATGAGGCTCGAGTAACGACCGCGGACGACCGAATCAAGCCGCGAGATTCGCCGCGACGAACTCCCAGTTGACCAGCGGCCAGAAGTTCTTCAAGTACGCCGCCCGGTCATTGCGGTGGTCGATGTAGTACGCATGCTCCCACATGTCACAGGTGAGCAGCGGCACATGACCGTCGCGCAGCGGTGTGTTGGCATTCGAGGTCGTCATGATCTTCAGGGTATCCCGCGCATCCTTCACGAGCCAGGTCCAGCCGGAGCCGAAGAGACCGCTCGCCGCCTTGTCGAACTGCGTCTGAAACGATTCGAAACCACCGAGAGCTTCCAACGCCCGGCTGATTTCCCTGCCCGGGCTCTGACGCCGCGGTGACAGACAGTTCCAGAAGAAAGTGTGATTCCACGCCTGTGCCGCATTGTTGAAGATCTCGCCGGCGGACTCTGCGACCAGCTCCTCGAGCGAAGCGTCTCCAAACTCCGTGCCGCCAATCAGGTTGTTGACCTTGTCGACATAGGCCTTGTGGTGCTTGCCGTAGTGGTAGTCCAGGGTCTCACGCGACATGTGCGGCTCGAGCGCGTCCTTCGCGTAGGGCAGGGGTGGGAGCACGATCGCTGATTGGATGGTTGCCATGCTCGGGTCCTCCGTGGATGCTGTGGCAACGCCGCATTGGCGGCGCGGGGTCCATCCTATCGGACCATTAACAGGCGACGAAGTGCCGGGCCGCAGCAGCCGTATGCGTGAACGAGGCCTGTGCGCGCGCATGCACACCCGTCAAGCGCATGCGTGCGCACGCTGAGTCAATGCCCGAGCATGGCGGTGACCGGTGCCTCGGGGTTGCTGTTGCGATGGACGGCGTTGAGCAAGGGCTATGGGGGCAGGCGTGGAGATGTTCAGGTCACCGTAGTGCACGGTCATCGTCCTGACGCTCACGCCCCGGCGCTCCTGCGCGAGCACGCTGCCCCCAAGCGCTACCGCCGCGACGAACGCGACCGAGCACGCCACCGGACGGGCCACCTATGTGCGAGTTTTCATTGCACTCACTCCGTGTTGGATTAGCGGTGACTCCCCGGCGATGCCGCTTGTGAGCGTGAAGGCGCTCGCCGGGAGTCTGCGCTGGATTTGATGCTCTTCAGGCGCGACACGGCAAAGACTCGCGGAGAAGTGGAGGCGGTCGTGGAACGAGCGGGATCAATCGCGCCACACGCGGCGCTGCCTGTGGCGGCATCAGCGCCCGCGCGGGAACGCGGGCGGGAACGGCATGCCGCGGCCGACCGCGCGGCACGCCACCCTCCTACTCAACGGTCGACGATGATGATCGGACCGAGCGTCTCGCTCCCCGCCTTACTGATGCTGTACGCGTAAAACGGCGGTTGCTGAGGACTGGGCTCGACCTTTTTGAGCATGCCGGTGTAGCAGCGATGCCGATCAGTGGGCCATCGCACACGACGGCGGGCGGCAGCCTTCAGCCGCTCGTAGAGGGTGATCGCGGCTTCGATGGTCGAGAGGTTCAGGTCACGGTAGTGGGAGGTTTTCCTCCGGACCGCAGGCACGGTGGGGCTCAGCGCGTCTCAACCCCCTGCGCCGTGCCAATGAGCAGCACATCCGCCGGGCGCACCGCAAACAGGCCGACCGTCACCACCCCGGGGATCTGGTTGAGCTCACGCTCGAGAGCCGGCGGATCGCTGATGACGAACCCGTGGACATCGAGGATGTGATTGCCGTTGTCGGTCATGAAGCCCTGACGCCACACCGGCCGCCCGCCGCGGGCGGTGAGCGCGCGGGCCACGAGCGCGCGGGCCATCGGAATCACCTCCACCGGCAGCGGAAAGCGCCCGAGTGTGGCCACCATCTTGCTGTCGTCGACGATGCACACGAAGCGCCGTGCCGCCGAGGCGACGATCTTCTCGCGCGTCAACGCACCACCGCCACCCTTGGTCAGGTGGCGCGCGGGCGTCGCTTCATCAGCGCCGTCGATGTACAGAGGTAGCTCCGTAAGGTCGTTCAGATCCGCCAGCGCCACCCCCGCAGCGCGCAGCCGCGTGCTGCTCTCTTCGGAGCTCGACACCGCGGCGCGCACGAGACCGGGGCGCGCGGCGAGGCCTTCGATGAGGAAGTTGACGGTGGAGCCGGTGCCGATGCCGATGATCGTTTCGCTCGCGACCAGTTCGAGCGCTGCGAGTGCCGCGCGCCGCTTCTTTGCATCCCCATCCGCCGCCATGGTGCGCCCTTCATCGGTCTCGCGAGTCCCAGAAACGACTGTGCCCGCTTGAGCGGGCACAGTCTTCGGATTCGACTCGGCGGCCACGTGTGCGGCCGCCGAGTTAAGGCCTATTTCTTCTTGGCAGCTTTCTTCTTGGCCTTCTTCTTTGCCTTCGCCATGTTGGCTCTCCAATTGACGGGTTAGTCCGGGGTCCGAGTATATACACGCGAATCGAAATTACAAGCGAGCGCATCGCTCCGCTCCTCGCGAGAGGAGCGAGCAAGCGCATCACGTGCATGCAGTGAGCGTGCGCTCGCGCGCGCTATCACCATCATCACGCATCACTCGAGCGACAGAATGAACTTCCAGTGCGCGGCTTCCACCGGCGTTACGGACAATCGGTTACCCGGACGCAGCAGCACCATGCCATTGAGCTCCTTGCGAGCGTGTGCGCGCAGCTCCTCGAGCGTGATGGTGTGCGCGAGGCGGCGTTTCAGCTGCACATCGACCATGAACCAGCGCGGATTGTGCGGGTCGCTCCCGGAATCGTAGTGATCGTGCTTGCGATCGAAGGCGGTGGGGTCCGGATAGCCTTCCTTCACGATCTGCATGATGGCGACGATGCCGGGTACCTCGTTGCTCGAGTAATAGAGGAATGCCTCATCGCCCCGCCGCATCTGGTCCCGCAGCATGTTGCGCGCCTGGTAGTTGCGCACGCCATCCCAGCTGGTCGTGCGGCGCGGGGCGGCGGCCAGGTCCTCGACACTGAAGCTCGAGGGCTCGGTCTTCATCAGCCAGTAGTGCATCGAATGACCCCCTCTTCGGTCACTACCGCATCCATCAGCACGTCGTGCGCGGCGGCTTCGATGCGGTCGACCTCCTGGAAGGCGTAAGCGAGACCCACCAGGCGCGGCGCGTGCCACACCTGGCGCAGGTGCCGGAAGGCGAAGGCACGATCGTAAAAACCCCCGCCGGTACCGAGACGAACGCCGCGACGGTCGAAACCTACCAGCGGCAGGAACACCACCTCGAGCCAGCGGGCACCGAGGGACTCACTACCCTGCGGCTCGGCGATGCCGAGGCGGTTGTAGCGCCACGGACCACACCTCGGCACGAAGCGCATGGCGCTCGATGCACGCCGCCGATCGATGCGGGGCAGGAAGACGCGGCAGCCTCGGCTCTCGGCGAGCGCGATGAGGGGCGCAGCGTCCAGCTCCCAGGGGAGCGCGGCGTAAAGCGCGATGCGCCAGCCACTCCTCAGCCGCAGGGAGCGGTCCACGTTCTGCGCGACCAGCTGTGAGATGTGTGCACGCTGCTGGGGCGGCACCTGGCGACGATGCGCATTGAGGCAAGCCCGCAGTGATCTGCGGGCGGCACTCAAGGTAGTGAAATCAGGTAGCGCCACCCGCATGTGCCGGTGCGAACCGTTGCTCTCGAACCAGAGCAACAAGTGGGACGGGCTGCGGCAGGTAAGGCTTTCCGCTCGAAGGCGGACTTGCACAGCGCTGCGCGCAAGCCGGAAGTCCCGAGGGTGTTTCAATTAGGGTCCGAGGTAACCCGGCCCGCTTGTCGAACACCGCAGGCGACGCCACGAGCACTCTACACCAATTAGGTGGTCCTTAGGCGTCCGAGCGCGTCACAGCTCGAGCTGCTGGCTCTTACCGAGGGCCCCTTCGACGCGCTCACGCAGCGCGCGCACTCGCTGACCCGCACCGTTGTCGAGCCTCGACTCACGGTCCTTACCCTTGAGGTATTCGTGCGCGAGGTTGAGCGCGGCCATCACTGCGATACGATCGATGCCGACGACCCTGCCGCTGTCGCGGATCTCGCGCATCCGGGCATTGAGGAACTCGGCCGCATCGAGCAGCGCGGAACGGTCATCGTACGGGCAGGCGATGACGTACTCCTTCTCCATGATGCGCACGCTGACCCGGGCCTGGTCTTGCTGCGTCATGCCCCGTGCTCCATGGTCTTGAGCCGCCCGATCATCGCCTCGACGCGCGTGCGCACCTGCTCGTTCTTGTGCACGAGTGCGGCGCGCTCGCCGGCGAGCGATTCGTGCCGGGCGCGCAGCGCGCGGTTCTCTTCGCGCAGGTGCTCCACGATGACGAGCAGCTCATCGAGCCGTTTACCGAGACGCGTGAGCTCGAGATCAAGTTGTGTTTTTGTGGCGTCGCTCATGGCAAGACTATAGGGCCGCGTTCTCGGCGCGGTCAAATTGTGAATACGGATTATATAATGAGCTCACCAGTGATGACTCCGTCCGACTATCACCACATCCAGCAGCTGCTCGTTCAGGAGCGCTCGCTCCTCGAGGCCGCCGAGGCGCACGGCACGCTCGCGGGCTGCCTGTGCGCCACCGCAGGGTATCGCCTCGAGGATTGGCTGCGCGAAATCCTGCCGGAAGGACGCGCTTCGCCGGAGACCACCGTCATGCTCGAGGAGCTGTTCACCGCGACCGTCGGCGCGCTGCTGCAGCCTGACATGGAGTTCGAGCTGCTGCTGCCTGCCGATGAGCAGCCGATCGATGTGCGTACCGCGGCGCTCGCGCAGTGGTGCCAGGGCTTTCTCTACGGTCTCGGTGCGGGCGGGATCACCGACCCCACCGGGCTGCCAGCGGA